>Ga0163153_10000985_pt1 | contig 46631 bp, 43 predicted proteins | sample OliLakLV19MP6IB1_FD_148629 | JGI IMG/M metagenome (GOLD analysis project Ga0163153, IMG submission 148629) | Freshwater microbial mat bacterial communities from Lake Vanda, McMurdo Dry Valleys, Antarctica - Oligotrophic Lake LV.19.MP6.IB-1 | ecosystem: Environmental > Aquatic > Freshwater >... | reverse complement strand
ATTTATTGCAATATTGCATTAATTCAAAAAGACAACAATTTTGCAATCAAAAGATCTGATAAATAAACTTCAACAAATTGGGTTTAAAGAATATGAATCAAAGATCTTTTTAGTTCTTTTAAAAGGTTCAGTTCTGAGTGCATCTGAGATTGCAGAAAAAGCAAATATAAGGAGAACGGCAGTTTATGAAATACTGAAGTCTTTCGTAAGCCGGGGATTTTGTAATGAGATTGAAACGAACACGATCCTGAAGTTTGAAATGATCGATCCGAGAGTGATCGCTGATAAGATAGAGCGTGAGATAAAGCAGCAGAATGAGTCAAAGATCGATAATCTGAAGGAAACATTTAATGAATTTCAGTCATTACATAAGACAGAAGAGTCACCTGAAAATAAAAATGTAAACATTGAACTGATCAGGGGTTTTAATAAACACAGGCAGGCAAAGTTCATAGAGCTGTTTAATAATGCTCAAAGCGAGATACTTTTTATGATTCGGTTAGAGGGATATGTTTCCGAAGAACTTGATTCCGGAGCCACAGAGTTCTTTAATAAAGGTGGTGTAATCAAATCGATTTACGAGGCAAGCCTTGATTTTAAGATTGTAAAAGATAATTCACGACAGGATGCGACGCTTGAGGATCTATTAAGGATATGCAGTAAATTCCAGACAGCGGGTGAAGATATTAAAATTTCTAAATCAGAATTACCGAACATGACTATATTTGACAGAAAGATTGTTTTTATGAACATTCAAGATAAGACTCTGCCAAGACATAATAATGCTGACATAATTGTAAAAAATGAATACTTTGCTAACAGGATGATTGACCTGTTTGATTTTTACTGGAGCGGCTCTGCTACAATTGACCAAATGAAAAAAGCAGAAGTCAAAATTCCCAAACCAACTAAAGTAGACAAAAGGCAGAAAGCTGCCATATTAACATAAATTTTTCAAAAATAAATTTCCCAACGGAGGCATCTAAAATGACCAAAATTAATGCAACATTTTTATCGCTAGTAATTTTCATACTTGCATTGAGCAGTACATTCATAAATACAAATGCTTATTCAAGTGATGATCTTACAAAATTCATTTATGGAAAAGTAATCTACACAGATAATCATGCAGCGGTCACCTCCGGAAGGATAAAAATAATTGTATCCGGTAAATCCGACAGGACTGAAACCATAATTGAAGAGTCTATAATCAGTCCAACCGGTGTTTTTAGGATTAAGAGTATTCCGCATCTAACTGCTGATGGTATCAAAATAATGGCTTACCCGAACGATGTGGATGTATTGCCTGATGCATTTGAAAGTTTAACAATGGATATTGGTAAGGCGATGATAAATTTTAATAATGAATTTGCCATAATTCTCGAAGTAAATCGAAATGTAAATATTAAATTGAAAGAAAATGAAACAGGTGCATTGCAAAATAATTTTTTACTGAAGCAAAATTTTCCAAACCCATTTAATCCCAGCACTCTTATCAAATTTGAGCTTGCTCAAGTTTCAAAAGTTACACTAAAAGTTTATGATATGAGCGGAAAGGTTGTAGCAACTTTAGTAGAAAACCAGGAGCTTAATCCGGGAGTAAATCAGTACACTTTTAATGCGGGTAATCTTCCAAGCGGAATTTATGTGTATTCGTTGAATGCGGGCAGTTTTAAAGAGAATAGAAAAATGATTTTGATAAAATAATAACGTCCTTGATAAACAAGTAAGATTTAATGAGGGTTGGGTCTTGGCTTGTGAAATCCCCTCTCAGGGAAAGGAGGGGATTCAAGGATGTTTCTTAAAACAGATTTAACTTAATAATAAAATTTTTAAAAAGCTATAAGAATTTTAAGGTCACCGTAAATTTTGGGTTAGTTAAGAAATACTGTTTCATTTGTTTCACCTTTCGTTGAAAGCATCTGCGGGTTGACCGTAGATGCTTTTTTATTTGCAATGGAATATCTAAAAAATTTATTTTTTTTTATTTTTAAAAAAATTAATCTGCCGAATGCTCCATAAAAAACATTTCTCTCTCAAAGAAGCACAAAATTCACTTCCCGAAATTAAAAATCAGTTAGCTAAGATCATTGAATTAAAGAGCAGTCTCGATTCTCAGAATTATGATATTTATAAACATCAGCTTTTTGGAGGTATCGGCTTGAATGGAAGTGGTAAGTATCCTCCTGAAATGACCGAGCTGATCCGACTGGTCGCGCTGATAAACGAAACAGGTATTATAATAAAGGATCTCGACAAGGGACTGATTGACTTTCCCCATTTAAGGAACAACGGAGAGGAAGTATATTTGTGCTATTTGTATAATGAAAATGAAATAGAATTCTGGCACAGGATTGAAGACGGCTTCGCCGGAAGAAGAAGCATCAGCGAACTATGAAATCTTTTAAAACCGACAATTAATTTAAAAGCAAAATGAATATAGTTAATAAACTACTTGTTCCTGCTATTCAGATCCTGCCAAAAGGGGTAGTTAAGATTTTTGCTGACAAGTATATCGCCGGCGACAAGCTGTCAGACGCCGTAACCTGTGTACAAAATCTGAATAATAAAAAACTACTTGCGACAGTCGATGTTCTGGGAGAATTTATTTCGGATAAGAATGAAGCGGTTAAATCAAAGGACGAGAACATTGCAGTTCTTGAAGCAATTCATAAAAACAAGCTTGACTGTAATCTTTCCATAAAGCTTACGATGCTTGGTCTTCAGATCGATTACAATTTCTGCCTGGATATGGTGAAAGAAATTATTGACAAAGCTAAAAGCATAAACAGTTTTGTAAGGATAGATATGGAAGACTCATCGGTAACAGAATCAACAATACGGATATTTGAAGATGTAAAAAAGGTTCACGACAACGTTGGCATTGTCATACAGGCATATCTCAGAAGAAGTGAAAAGGATATTTTGAGATTGACGGACATCGGTGCTAACTTCAGGATCTGCAAAGGGATTTATATTGAACCCGAGTCGGTAGCATTTAAAGATGCTGATGAGATCCGACAGAATTATTTAAAAATTTTGCGCATAGCATTGGAACGAAAGTCTTATTGCGGTATTGCAACTCACGATGATTACCTTATAAAAGAATCTGTGAAGATTGTGAAAGAGCTTGGTTTAAGAAAAGATCAGTATGAATTTCAGATGCTGCTTGGAGTACGTGAAGACATTCGTGAAGAAGCTGTTGCTAAAGGACACAGGATGCGGGTTTATGTTCCATTCGGTGAGAGATGGTATGAGTATTCGATCCGTCGTTTTAAGGAAAATCCGAACGTTGCGGGTCAGGTCATGAAAAGTATTTTCACAGGAAAATAAATTACTCTTTATTATTATTATTTACTTCAAACCAGATTTTTGTGGTTTCCGGATAAACATCGATCATTAACTCTTTCATTGCTTTTGCATATTCTCTGATCTCCCACTGAGCAGTCGCCTCATCACGAAGTTCAATAAAATTCATGATCGCCTGAAATGATGCCGTCCAGTAAACTTCCGTATATTGATTTAAAGGTAGTATCATTCTTGCTTCTTCTTTGGCTACTCCGATATCAAGCAACTTTTGATATGAATCAAGTATAGAGACCATAGCATTTTTAAAAATTTCATCTGCCTGAGACTGGTCATCAATGCTCCCTTCTGACGCCTGCTTATTGTTTTCAGACTGACGCCGCCAGTTGGATGGAAAGTAAAACTCGCTCACCGGGACATATCTTCCGCTGATCTCATTCCAAGCATGATCCTTGGTCGATGATGAAGATGATGTTTCAATACCAACAACATGTTTGTACCATTGCCGCATCACAAACTCGGGAGCTTTAACATGGAACTGGACCATCATATGTCTGAATGGAGACCAGTGCTTATTTTTTGCTAAGAACTTAACAAGCTTCCTGTCGCTGTCATCAAATTTTTCTTTCCTTTTACCAAATGATACCCGCGCGGAATTTACAACCGTTAGATCCGAACCGAGCTTATCAATTACTTCAATAAACCCTTTATCCAATACGTCTATTTTCAACTAATTAATCTTTTGAATTGATAGATAATATACAAAATTATTTATGAAGATTTCAAAAATCTTATAAGTCTTTACACTTTTAAAATTAATGTCTGAAATTTTTAACTCAATAAATTATTCTATTAAAAAAAAATAACAGGAAAAAAAGCAGCTAATCTCAGCAATCCCAACTACTATGCCAGTTAATACATTAAACTGCTTTTAATCCATTTGTTTTCTTAAAAATGCGGGCTTGGAAAATTCATCTAGTGTCAGATCTTGAAAACCAAACTCCTCATCAACTTCAATTCGTATCTTCTTCGGCTTTTCACTCAGATCTTCATTCAGCGCCACTTCTCGTCTAATGTATGCCGGCCCATCAAGAGTTTTTAAGCTCTCATGCGTCGGAAGAGTTGATATTCTTCCTGTATTTGATAATGCTTCGGTAAGCCTGTTGATCTTCTCATCAGCTCCGAATTCTTCGGACATTTTTGCCTGCTTGCTGAATCCGGTTGCTATAACTGTAACCATTATTTCTTCACCCATCTTCGGATCCTTTACAAGACCGAAAATATATTTTGCGTCTTCACCTGCTGCATTCTGTACTATTTCATTTATCAGCTCTATTTCATTCATTGTAATGTTACCGTTATGACAGATATTCGAAAGCACGCATTTCGAGCCTTCAATTTTTATTTCATCCAGCACCGGGTTTACCAGCGCATCGTTTGCAGCTCTCTCTGCTCTGTTGTCTCCAGCTGCAATACCGGTTCCGATCATTGCATCACCCATATCCTTCATTATCGTCCTGACGTCTGCAAAGTCCACATTGATATCACCTGTTTCGGTTATGATCCTTGAAATGCCTTTCGTTGCATTGTAAAGAACCCTGTCCGCAAGTTCAAATGCTTGTGTCGATGTAGCATCTTTTGTGATAAGACGGATTATGTTTTGGTTTGGAATAATGATCATGCTGTCAACTTCATTCTTAAGTTTTTCAAGACCCTTATTCGCAAGATCCATTCTTGGCTTGCCTTCAAATTGAAACGGCTTTGTTACAATTGCAACGACGAGAGCTCCTGCGCTTCTTGCTATTCTTGCTACAGCAGGGGCGCCGCCTGTCCCCGTTCCGCCTCCCATTCCCGCAGTTACAAAAACCATATCGCAGCCTTCAAGCTCTGCTTCAATTTCAGTTCTGCTTTCTTCCACTGCTTTAAAACCAATGTCTTCAACCATCCCGGCTCCGAGCCCTTTGGTCAGACTTCTGCCGATCTGAATTTTTGTATCGGCTTTATTTATTTCCAATGCCTGAGCATCAGTGTTGATCGCGACAAACTCAACACCTTCAATTCCTTTGTTCACCATTGAATTCAAAACATTACAGCCGCCGCCGCCTACTCCGACAACCTTTATTCTGGCTCCATTGCGATTGTTATTTACTAATCTGATTGCCATTTTGTTTTCCTTTCGCGGTTAATTATTTTATTTTTTTAAAATTCTATTTTGCAAAATTTATTAAAGCTCATCAAACCATTCTTTAACCTTTTTAAAAATACCTGATACAGTCAATGCTTTCTTTCTTCTGCTCTTAGTGATCTCAGATATTTTATTAACATCATTCATTGTCTTCAATCTGTGCAGCACAAGCCCTACACCGGTAGCAAAGATCGGGCTCTCAACTTCTCTTATTAAGCCGCCTGTCAGACCTGTCGGTATGCCAAGATTAACTTCCATGCCAAGTATATCTTCTGCCAACTCCTTTGTTCCCTTTGTCAGCGAACCGCCACCTGTGATCACAACTCCGGCATGAAGCTCCTTTGCTATTTGTGAATTCTGAATTTCAATAGCTGACAGCTCAAAAATATCCTGCATTCTTGCCTGAATTATTCTCGCAAGAATGCTTTTACTTGTCTTCTTTGGTATCTCTCTGATAGTCTCCACTATTATCTCTTCATCATTAAGTATTTCCGATACCATGGCATATCCGTATTCCTTTTTTATTCTTTCCGCTTCCGCCTCTGAAATTCCCAAAGCTTCAATGATATCATTGGTCACAAGATTACCCGCAATGCCAATACCCGCTGTATACTTTAGTACTCCCTTTTTAAACACAGCAATATCAGATGTGCCGCCGCCAATGTCTATCATCGCAACTCCCACTTTCTTTTCCGTTTCATCCAAAACCGAATATGACGACGCAATAGGTTCAAGAACTATGTCATCTATATCTACTCCGCAGCTTGTCACACACTTTGAAAGATCATCTATCGAGGATACAAGTCCTGTGATAATATTTACTTTTGCTTCAAGTCTTATCCCGAACATTCCTATAGGTGTTTCAAAAATTCCGTCCTTCCCGTCAATTATATATTCCTGAGGTATGACATCGATTATAGTCGTATCACTGGGAAGCTTCATTATTCTTGCCTGATCAAGGAGCCTTATGATATCTTCTTCCTGAATTATTCTGTCCGAATTATTTATACCGATAGTACTGCTTGACTGTATGCATCTTATGTAATGTCCTGCTATCCCTACTGAAACTGAATTGATGCTCACTCCTGAATTTAATTCAGCTTCTTCCAGAGCTGCCTTTATTGATTCGGTTGTCTTGTTCGGATTTACAACGATCCCTCTGTGCAATCCAAACGAAGGCGCCTTTCCAATCCCAAGTATGTCTATGTTCTTATCATCTTTCACCCTGGCGACTATCACGCAGATCTTCGTCGTGCCTACATCAAGTCCGACTATAATATCATCTTCTGTCGCTGCTTTTCTTTTTCTTTTGACTGCCATCTTTAGTTATTTGAATTTACAATTACTTCATTGGAATATCTGAGATCTACATAATTTACCTGCTGCTTCAAATGATTTCCGAGACACTGCTTTAAATAATTTTCAAACACAATTAATTTATTCAATATCAGATTTTGATATTCTGTATTCGAAATACTTTCTTTATACAACCGGGGAAAGTAAAACGGGCTTGAATCTTCCGACATATAAACTATGATCTTACTGCTGTCGGATAGATTTACTTCGGAAATATTATTGTATGCCGCTTTGCTTTGCTTATAAGAATTTAAGATCACAAATAATCCAAGTCTCAGATCTTCCTTGTTAAATTTCTTTAATGGGTTCTTGCTGTTGTCCGGTCTTACTCCGCTTATGACCGGCAGATCATACATCTTTGAAGGATTCTTAAAAGGAAAAGTTTCGAGTTCTTCATCGATCAGATTTATTTCATTGCCGCAGTTAAGGATTGCCACCGGTCTTCTTTCTATTATATCGATCTTCAATTCCGACGGCAGCTCCTTACTTACAAAAACTTTTTTTATTTCAGGATGCTTTCCGATTCTGTCCTGTATCACTTCTATATTTATTTCATCTTCACTGATCAGACTGTCATTCAGCCGCGCAATGTTTAATATTTCCGCTCTTGATATAGTATAGTTGCCGGACACAGTTATCTTATCTACAGGATTGCCCGTTCGCCATTTTAACGAAAGCACCGAAAATGCAATTAAAAAAATCACTATCACTGAAAGGATGATCTTTTTTGAACTCATAACGGAACCCCTTTTCCTGACTTCGCTTTCATTCTTTTTACAAACTTTGTGCACAGATCAGTTATGTCACCCGCTCCCTGAAATACAATTACATCATCATCTTTTATTATGCTCTCAAGCTCATCAAGTATCTTTTCCTTATCCTCAATGTATAAACCTGTTCTTCCGGATTTCTTATACTCTTCTAAAATCATTTCACTGCTGACACCTTCAATTTCTTTTTCACGCGCGGGATAAATTTTCGCAAGCAGAAGAACATCCGTTCCTGAAAATGCTTCTCCGAATTGTTTATAAAAATCTCTTGTCCTCGTATAAAGATGAGGCTGGAACACCGTGACTATCCTTCCCTGAGTAATTCTTTTCATCGCGCTCAATGTCGCCTTGACCTCTTCAGGATGATGAGCATAATCATCGTAAATTTTTATGCCCTCAGAGTATTTCAGCTCCAAACGCCTCTTCACTCCCGTAAATGTTTTCATGCTCTCCGTAAATCCTTCATCAGTTATTCCGTATTCCTTGCACGCCAAATATGCCGCCGCTGAATTCAAAATGTTGTGATCACCCAGAACTTTAAGATCAATATAATCACGGTCTAATACGTAGCTCGAACTCTTCTTTTGATAATTCACATCTTTTACAATGTGTTCGTTACTTTTTTTAAACCCGTATGTTGTTTTATTTTTTAGATCTTTAATAACTTCTACAACATTTTCATTATCTCCGCATCCTATTACCTTACAGTTCGGCTTCCCTCTCTCAATAAATTTCATGAAATTATCTTTTATGTCATCAATGTCTTTGAATACGTCAAGATGGTCGGCATCAATGTTCGTCACGATTATGATATTTGATCTTAATTGCAGAAAGCTTCTGTCGTATTCATCAGCTTCGACTACCGCAACATTGCTTTTTCCGATCCTTGAAGAGCCTCCGTCCAGATAATCTATGTTCCCGCCGACAAAAACCGTCGGATCTATTTTACTTTCTATCAATGATTTCGCTATCATTGCCGTAGTAGTTGTTTTACCATGTGTCCCGCTTACAGCGATCACGAACTTATCATTGACGATGCTCCCCAGAGCTTCAGCCCTTTTTACCATTTTCATTTTCAATGAAATTGCTTTTTTAAGCTCTTCATTGTCATCATTCACTGCTGCTGAATAAATAACAAGCTCCGTATCATCAGGTAAATTACTGCCTTCATGTCCTTCGAAGATCTTCACATCGAATTTTAATAATCTCCTTGTTATGTGAGTCATGTTCAGATCACTGCCGCTCACCTCAAAACCTTTCTTCGCCAGATATTCAGCAATTCCGCTCATTCCTATTCCTCCGATACCAATCAGATAAATTTTCTTTATACCTTCAAAAATATTATTCTCAGCCATGTTTCTAAATTATGTGTATAAGTTTTTTTTTGAAATATTTTTAAATTCATTTACCAGCCCTCGCTCATTCTGAAAATCGTTCAGACGTATTCTCAGCAGCCTTCTCCTGTTTCTCAATTTCAGTTTCACAAGCCGGATATCGCTTCGTTCAGCATTGTTCCTTTGTTTCTCTCTGGATAATCTGACATGTAAAATTTCCTTAATGCTGACTTCACGCTGACCGAACCTGTTCTTAAAAATAATCTGTGAATCGCTTATGATAATTTCTCGTGCCCTTATTGTATTGGCTATCAGCACTATCAGAAAGAACAGGATGAATATTGCAATTATATAAATTATCGGATCCTTCACAACTACTTCAAATCTTTCCTGAAAAAATTTCCCTTTGATCAGAATATATGCTATCAGTGTTATCAGATAGATTATCAGTGACTTGTAATAGAAATCCAGCTTGTATTTATAAACTCTTTCCTTCATTATCTTTTTGCGAGTTTAAATACTTCCTTAGCTATCTTCTCAGCTGCCTGATTGTCCGAAAATCCTGTTACGTTATTTTTCAGTTGATTCATTCTTTGATCATCATTTATTAGCTTTAATATCTCATCTGACAGTCTGACCTCAATATCTTTTTGAAGCACAACTACTGCAGCTTCTTTGTTTTCAAGACTCCTTGCGTTCATCTCCTGATGATTCTCAGCCGATGTTGGCAGAGGGATCAGTATCGACGGCATCTGCAGATAAGCGATTTCCATTATGCTTGTGATTCCGGCTCTGCATATTACCACGTCACTCGCCGAATATGCCTGGTCTATATTGTCAATGAACTCAAAAACTTTAACCCTGTCGTTCAGATAAGCAAACTCTATACTTATCTTCTCAAAATCACTCTTGCCTGTCTGCCAGATCACATTGAGATTATTTTCGTAAAGTGATTTTAAGATCCTCTCAATGCCGGTATTGATTCCTCTGGCTCCCTGACTTCCGCCAAAAATAAATATCGTTCTTCTTTCACCGGATAATCCGAATTTTTTAAGCGCTTCTTCCCTGTCATATTTCTTTAACGAACTTCTTATTGGATGAGAAATTTTTACAATGTTATCTTTTCTCTTCAGATAATTCCTTGTCTCATCAAAATTTATTACAACTTTATCTGCTCTTGAAGAAAGAAATTTTATCGTCTTCCCTGCGAATGAATTTCCTTCCTGTATCAGCGATGGCACCTTTTTTCTCACTGCCATATATATCACGGGACCTGTTACAAATCCTCCTGTGCCTATTGCTGCATCGGGTCTGAATTCCTTTATTATCTTTCTGCATTTTCTCAGCGCCTGTAGAAATTTGTAGGGCAGTTTAAAATTTTTTCTCAACATGCTTCTGTCAATGCCTGTGATATCAATTGTTTCCAGCCTGTAATTATTTGAAGGAACAATCTTTTCTTCTATCCTGCCCTTTGCGCCAATGAATAAAATTTCAGCTTCCTTGTCAAGTTTCTTTAGCTCATCTGCAATTGCAATCGCAGGGAAAATGTGACCACCCGTACCTCCGCCTGCGAACAAGTATCTCATTATTCAATTATTAAACCTTCATCTATTTCATCTCTGTGTGATGAAATATTCAAAAGGACTCCTATTGCTGCAGCAGTAAAAATTATTGATGTACCGCCGTAACTTACAAAGGGCAGCGTCACTCCTGTAGTCGGTATTACTCCGCTTGCTACTGCCATATTAACTATCGCGTTAAGCGTTATCATCATTGTAATTCCAAACGCAAGATATTTTCCAAATTCATCTTTTGTCTGCTTCGCGATCTTAAGTCCCCTCATAAGAATTATGAAATACAGGCTCAGAATTATGAACGTTCCTATGAATCCGTACTCTTCACCTATAATTGAAAATATAAAATCTCCGTGTGCTTCCGGTAAAAAAAACTCCCGCTGATTTGAATTCCCGGGTCCTATTCCAAACAGACCCCCGTTCCCAAATCCTATCAGTGCCTGCTGAAGCTGGTAGCTTGTCGTACCGCTTGATTGATATTCAGTGAATGAAGATATTCTGTCCTGGATGTAATCCTTGGATAGAATAAAAAGAACTGCAACAGGTAATAGCGCAAACAAAGTCATCACTATGTGCTTGATTTTCGCGTTTGATAAAAAGATCATTATCATGCACGTTGCGAATATTATTGAAGACACCGAAAAGTTCGGCTGTATCAGTATCAGTCCAGTTATCATCAGAACATAAAAGATCACCGGCAGATATCCTCTGTACAACAGATCAATGTAATCCTTTTTCTTTGTCAGAAGTAATGCAACATATATTATGACCGCATACCTCACAAATTCTGACGGCTGAAAGCTCAAAGGTCCGAGATTTATCCAGCGGCTTGCTCCCTTGATAGGTCCTTTGCCGCTTACAAGTGTGAAGACCAACAAAGCCACGCTGATCCATATTAATGGCTTTGCGATGCTTTCAAGATAAACGTAATCAATTCTTGCAACTACAAATATTACTACAATGGAAAAAATTATCTTTATAAGATGCTGCTTAAACAGATAATTGCTGTCCTGGAATTTTTCCAGAGAAAAGCTTGAGCTCGCGCTGTAAACTACACCGATGCTGAATATCATCAGCAACAGTACCGGAAGAAGTATCCAGATGTCTATTTTGTTATTACTCTTCAACTTAGCTAAGCTTGTTTACAAATTTTTTAAATTCTGAACCTCTGTGCTCAAAATTTTCAAACATATCAAAACTCTTGCATGCCGGTGAAAGCAGAACTGAATCGCCTTTCACGCCGGACTTATATGATTTCCTAATTGCATCCTCAAATGTTTCCGCAGTTTCAATTTCTTTTTTTCCTTTGTAATGATCATATATCTTTTCCCTGGTCTCACCTATTGCAATGATCTTTTTTACCCTGTCATTTACAAGTGCGTCTATTCTCGAATAGTTATTTCCCTTTTCCCTACCTCCGAGAATCAGGATCACGTTGCCGTCAAATGATTCGAGCGCTACAATCAGCGAGTCTATGTTAGTTGCTTTTGAATCATTGTAAAATTTTATTCCGTTAAGCTCCCTTACAAATTCTATCCTGTGTTCTACTCCCGGAAATTTCCTTAGTGTTTCAGCAATTATTTCTTTTTTAATTTCAAAAGCCCTTGCCGAAATCACAGCCGCAAGTGAATTATATAAATTATGGTTTCCTCTTATATTGATTTCCCGTGTTTCCATTATCTCTTCTGTAATGTCTTTTACTTTGTCAAAGTAAATTAATTTTCCGTTTTTAATAAAACTTCCGGCTTCTGTAACTTCACTCAGATCCTCTTTAATGCTGAAGTATGATCTTTGAGATTTAATCCCTTCCGCATTTTTTCTTAATATATCATCGTCATAATTTATTACCGTAAGGTCTTCTTCATCCTGATTCTTGATTATTTCAAGCTTTGATTTGAGATAATTGTTAAAGTTACCATGCCAGTCAATGTGATCCGGAGTTATATTCATCAGTACTGCCACTCCCGGTTTGAATTTTTCAATGTCATGCAACTGAAAACTGCTTAACTCAATTATCACAATTGAATTTTCTTTCAGATCACTCACCACTTCTGAAAATGCAGTTCCTACATTCCCGCAGACTTTCGCATCATATCCTGCATTCTTAAAAATTTCCCCCGTCAGTATGGTCGTAGTTGTTTTACCATTCGTCCCGGTTATTGCTATCAATGGAACCTTGCAGAATCTGAATGCGATCTCTATTTCCGAATAGATTTTTTTTCCGAGCTTTCCGGCTTTGACAAGTACTTCACTATCTGGCGGTATTCCGGGACTTTTTACAAAGACGTCATTCTCAAAGATCCTCTCTGAATGTGTTCCTGTCTCAAACTCGATCCCCTCTTTTCTAAGCTCATCTTCATTCAGAAATTTTAATTTCTCAATGGGATTTCCATCACTTAAAAAAACCTTCGAACCGTTTCTCCTGAGAAGTTTTGCTGCAGCTATTCCGCTTCTGCCTGCTCCCAGTATTGTGAAAGAACATTTTGTGAAATTCATTATCTTATCTTTAGCGATGCTAATGTAAGTATTGCCAGCAATATCGCGATAATATAAAACCTCACCACTATCTTCGGTTCCGGTATTCCTTTCATTTCAAAGTGATGATGTATCGGCGCCATTCTGAAAACTCTTCTGCCCTCTCCGTATCTCTTGCGTGTATATTTGAAATAATATCTCTGAACGATAACTGATAAGGCTTCAACAAAAAATATCCCACCGAGAACCGGAAGCATGAATTCTTTTTTAACAAGCACACAAAGAGTTCCTATCGCTCCTCCTAATGCAAGTGAACCGGTGTCACCCATAAATACCTGAGCCGGATAAAAATTGTACCATAAAAATCCCAGTGCAGCTCCGCTCAATGCCGCGCAATAGATCGCAAGCTCTCCATTGCCTCTTAAATAAATTATGTTAAGATACTTTGCCGTTTCAATGTTGCCCGACACATAAGCAACTATTCCAAGCGTAAGCGCCACAACTCCTACCGTGCCTGTTGCAAGTCCGTCAAGACCGTCCGTAAAATTCACAGCATTCGAAGTCGCAGTGATTATAAAAACTACAATCGGTATGTACAAATATGAAAAATCAAACTCATAGCTTTTTAAAAAAGGAATGGTAGTTATCGAATGGATCCCTTCAAACTGCGGAAGAAAGTAAATTGCACAGCCAACTATTAATCCGACACCGATCTGTCCAATCAGTTTGTATCTTTCAGCAAGTCCTTTTTTATATTTCTTTATCACCTTCAGATAATCATCAGTAAAACCTACGATCCCCAGAGCAACCGTCACAAACAAAATTATCAGAATATAAATATTACTGAGATCACCCCAGAGCAAAACCGGAATAAGCACAGAGAATAAAATTATGAACCCTCCCATGGTCGGAGTACCGGCTTTTGACCAGTGAAATTGCGGACCGTCTTCCTTCCTTGCCTCTCCGATCTGCTTCTTTTGTAAGATCCTTATTATCTTGGGACCGAGTACAAAGCTTATTAGTAATGCTGTTACTGCCGCCAACGCTGAACGAAATGTTATGAACCTGAATAAGTCAAATCCCGGCGGATTAAATTTCTCGTTTATCAGTTCGGCTAATTTAAATAGCATGATTTAAATGTTTGAAATTCCTTTTACCACTTCTTCCATTTGCATTCCTCTTGAACCTTTCACATACACAATGTCACCGTTTTTTAAATTCATATTAAGCATCCTTATCATGTCTTCTTTATTCTCAAAATAAAAATTATTCTTTACGCCTTTAGCGTTATAAAATGTTTTGAATGATTCTCTCCCGTATGTGTAGAGATTTTTCAATCCTCTTTTTTTCGCAAACCTGCCTATCTTCGAATGCTCATCGCTGCTGCTTTTTCCGAGCTCAAGCATATCCGAAAGCACCGCATACTTTTCACCTTTGGTTTCGAAACCCAGCATAGTTTCTATTCCCATCATCACAGATTCCGGATTACTGTTGTAGGTATCATTAATAACTGTCATTTTTTTTGTTTTCACAATTTCCATTCTTTTGGCTGATGCCTGTCTGAATTTTTTTAAAGCTTCCTTAATTTTTTTTTCATTAATTTTAAAATACAATCCGACGGCGACGGCGGCTAAACCGTTATATATCGAATGTTTGCCAAAGGTTGAGACTGTAACGGTAAATTCTTTTTTTTGATATTCAATTTTAATTTCGGGTTCGTAATTTTCATTATAACCTTTAAATCTTCCTTTGACATCCGTGTTAAACTCATAAGAATAAGAAAATTTTTTTTCATTGCCGGTTCCTCCTGAATAGTTTTTTATGAACTTGTCGTCATAATTAAAAAATATAATGCTTTTATTTTTTTTCTTTAGATAATCGAATAATTCAAATTCCGCCTTTGCAACACCTTTTATATCTCCGAAAAACTCCAGATGCTCTCTTCCTATATTCGTCACTAATCCGTAATCCGGTTCTGCAATTCCGCAAAGATATTTTATCTCTCCAAAGTGATTGCATCCTACTTCCAGCAGACAAAATTCGTGTGACTTTTTCAGTCTGAGCAGAGTCAGCGGCAAGCCGATATGATTATTAAAATTACCTTCGGTCTTCAGCACCTTATACTTCTGCGAAAGTACCGCCGCTGTGAGATCCTTAGTCGTCGTCTTCCCATTGCTTCCGCCAATGCACAACACGGGAATATCAAAATTGCTCTTATGTATCTTTGCAAATTCACCCAGTGCCGGAGTCGTATCTTTTACAGTAAGAAAAACTTTTCCTTTGTAGTTTTTACCTTCTCTTCTGAACCAACTCTCATTTACAACTGCGATGCTGATCTCTTTTTTAAAAACTTCTTTTATATATTTATGTCCGTCAGTTCTTTCTCCTTTAATTGCAAAAAAAATCTCGCCTTGTTTTGCTGCTCTCGAATCGATGGTCACGCCCGAAAAACTATTCTTCTTTAGCTTATTAAAATTTATCTGCTCAACGTGATTTACTAATACCAGATCTTTAACCTTCAGCATAAATTATCCTGCAAGTTGTAAATACTTTTCAACGATTTCCTTATCATCAAAATGACTTCTTACACCATTTATCTCCTGATATGTTTCATGACCTTTTCCGCAGATAAGCAAAATGTCGCCCTCACGGGAAAATTCAATTCCTCTTTTTATGGCATCTTCCCTGTTCTCTACAACTTCAAAATTATCCCCGGTAGTAATGCCTTTAAGTATCTCATTAATAATCTCCACCGGATCTTCAAATCTCGGATTATCCGAAGTTATTATTGAGTGATCTGAAAGTGTCGTTGCAAAATTTCCCATCACCGGTCTTTTCGTTCTATCCTTATTACCGCCGCATCCAAAAATCGTGATCACACGCGCATTTATCTTCTCTTCATTGACGATCTCTCTTGCTGCTTCAATTGCATTTTTCAGTGAATCAGAAGTATGCGAATAATCAATAACGGCAATTGCTCCGTTCGGTAAATTGATCCTGTTGAATCTTCCGCTCACTTCTGAAAAATTAAGCAGTGATCTCTGTATTGATCCGATATCAATATCATAATGAAGAGCTGCGGATATTGATGCAAGAATATTGTAAACGTTGAATCTCCCTGTCAATCCTGATTTCATCCGGTAAACTTTACCATTATAATTCAGATCAAACTCAAGACCTTTTCTCTCTACTTTTTGCTTTGTAGCCCGCAGATCACTTTCACTGCTGATCGAGTAAAAAAAATGTTGCGCTGCCGTGTCTGTCAGAATTTTTTTTCCGTATTCATCATCACTGTTGGAAACCGCAAGACTTTCGGCTGAAAGATTACTAAAGAGTTTCCGCTTTGCTTCAAAATAATTTTCCATGTCATGATGAAAATCCAAATGCTCGCTTGTTAAGTTTGTGAAGATTGCCGAATCGAAATTTAACCCGTATACTCTGTCCATTGACAATGCGATTGACGAAACTTCCATTGCACAAAAATTCATTTTAGATTTTACCATTTCTCCGAGCATCATGTTAAGTTCTATTGAATCCGGTGTAGTTAAGGATGAATCTGTTTTCTTACTTCCTGTTTCATAATCAATCGTCCCAATAAGACCTGTTCTGTATCCTGCGTCATTCAGAAATGCTCTGATAAGGTAAGTTGTTGTCGTCTTACCGTTTGTTCCTGTCACTCCTATCAGCCTGATCTTTTCTGATGGATTGTCATAATAACTTCCGCTTATCAGTGCCATCTTTTTCCTGATCTCATTCACTTTCAAAACTTCTGCATCCGCGGACAAATCCTCTTCTGTTATGATCAGTGATGCGCCATTTGAAACCGCACTGCTGACAAATTTATTGCCGTCTTCTTTAAGTCCCTTAATTGCAAAAAATATATACCCGGGCTTTACTTTTCTTGAATCATAAGCCAAACCTTTAACATCGAAATCTTTTGACTGATCAAAATTTAATTTTATATTTTTACTGTTTAATAATTCTGATGCTTTCATTATTCATTCTTACAGTAAATAATAATTCTCGATCTCGGAATTAATTTTGTTCCCGGCTCCGGTGTCTGACCGACGATCTTTCCACTTCCGTTTATGTCAACATCAAATCCACCCGACAGTAATACATTGATGGCTTTCCTTAAGCTTAAATTTTTGATGTCCGGCACGATCAGCATTCTGTCTTCGGAAACATTCCCCGGCTTTACAGCCAGCATAATTTTAAAATTTTCGGTCGGAACAATTTTTTCATTTGGACCCGGTACTTGTGTTTCGATTATCATTCCAGGAATTTCCGTGCCGCTGTTTATTATTTCATAGCTTAAATTGTTTTCGCTGAGTATTTCTTTGGCATCTTCAAGACGAAGATTCATAAGGTTCGGTGCCAAAATATCATAGTTGTCAAATCCGTTTACTTCTCCGGAATTACCCTTTTCCGAATAGTTAACACTTACAAAATCCTGCGTCATAACCGGCGATATTCCCGAAAAATTTATTATCCTGCTTGCTACTTTTTGAAATATCGGAGCGGCAACCTTTCCACCGTAGTACTCACCGGACTTTGGATTATTTAAAATCACGGTGATTAGTACCTGAGGATTCTCCGCAGGGAAAAATCCTACAAAAGTCGAATTATGTGACCCGCTTGAATACTGACCGTCAATCAACCGCTGAGCGGTTCCGGTTTTACCTGCAACACTTACTCCCTCTATCCCCGCATCCATACCGGTCCCCCTTTCGACTACTCCTGTCAGAAGAGTTGTCAGAACTTTTGCTGTGTTCTCCGAAATGATCTGTCTTACTTGTGTCGGCTTATTCTCAAAAATTATTTTACTGTCAGTACCCGTTTCCTTTTTTACTATGTACTGCTTCATCATCATTCCGTTGTTTGCAATTGATGAGTAAGCATTCGAAAGCTGCATTGCATTTACAAGCACCTCATATCCTATTGCCTGATAAGGCAATGAAATTCCTGAATAATCAATAGGTCGTTTGAGAATTCCTTTGTTCTCTCCGGGTAATTCAATTCCCGAGTAAATTCCAAATCCAAAATCTCTTGCGTATTTGTAAAATTTTTCCTGACCAAGCTTCATTGCTATCTTGCTGAATCCGACATTGCTTGACTGCTCTATCGCCTGCTGAAATGTCATGCTTGACGCACTGTGAACATCGGTAATCTTAAGACCGGTAATGTTTTCGGTTGCAATTATCGAATTTCTGTCCTCGATCTTTTCTTCAAGCGAAGCAGCCGCTGTTACAATTTTGAAAGTTGAACCGGGTTCATAAATGTCAGACACTACCGCATTTTTCATTCCGCTTGTATCACCGGTTGAAATACTGTTAGGGTCAAATGTTGGATATGAAGACATTGCTAGTATCTCTCCGCTCTTTACCGACTGGACGATCACCTTTCCACCGTCTGCATTAAAATTTTTCACCCCGGCTGCAAGCTCTTCCTCGGCAAACCTCTGTACATTAATATCTAAAGTTAAAATTATATTGTTACCGTTCTCTGAATCCTTTCTCGGAAACTCAAGCGAAGGTCTGTTATTGCCTTTACCGTCACGCTGCATTATTACAAAGCCCTCTTTGCCTGCAAGCTCTGTCTCCATCGAAAGCTCTATTCCTGTCTGACCTTTGTTGTCGATGTTTGTAAATCCAAGCACTTGCGAAGCTAAGCTTCCGTAATTATAAATTCTCTTCGGCTCTTTCAAAACAATCACACCGCTGATGTTAAGTGTATCAAGTCCTTTTGAATTTGATGCATCAACTTTTCTTTCAAGATAAATAAAGGAAGTATTCGGGGAATTCAGTTTTGCAAGATACTCTTCCCTGGTTTTACCAAAAGCCATGGAGAAAATTTCAGCTACACTGTCAGCATTTTCGATCATGTTAGGATCTGCAGCAAATGAATACTCATAAGAATTCGAAACGAGTACATTCATATTTCTGTCGTAGATCAAACCTCTGTATGGTGTAAGCGTTATTTTATTTTCATACTGCTTTCTTGCGGCGATCTTATATTTTTCGGAATCAATTATCTGTATGCTTACAAGCTTTACAAGTATCACTATGAAAACCGCAAAGAGCATCAGGAAAAGAAGATTGATCTTTCTTTTCTGAATTAACTGCTTACCGGGATTTTTATAGGTTTTATATTGCAAAGTGTATTTTTATTTCAACTGGGATTTTTTTAAAATTATTTTATTCGATTCATCAACAGCGTTGTCTTTGTAAGTTAAATTATACTTAACCAGAGCAATGTCCTTCACCCTGTCAAAGCTTGTAAGCTGTTCAGCTTCCGCCCTGAGAAGGTCATTGCCCTGCATGTTCTTCCTGATCTCTTCCTTTAGTGCATTGTTTCCAACAGCAAGCTGATTCACAGCAATAATGTTGTTGATGTAGATAACAAGAATAACGGAAGTAATTACAAGTAAAATCAAAAAATAAAAAACAGAGATCTTTTTTTTCGGTTGTTTTTTTGCTTTCATTTTTTTGTTTTATAATATTTCAGCGGCACGAAGCTTGGCGCTTCTTGACCTGCTGTTAAACTTTATCTCCTCCGGTGAGGGGACTACCGGTTTCTTCGTTAAAATTTTTATTTCAGGTAATTTATCTTCTGTGAAATATGGATTATCTGTTTGCCTGGTCGTTGATGATTTTTCTTTAAAAAAATTCTTTACCATTCTGTCTTCCAGCGAATGATATGATACTATCACGATCCTGCCTCCTACATTTATCAATTGTATTGAATCTTCAAGTACTGTTTCAAGATTTTCAAGCTCGTTGTTAACTTCTATTCTCAATGATTGAAATATCTTTGCCAGAAAATCTATAAGATTTTTCTTATTGATCTTGTATTCTTCCTGTACCAGATTTACCAGATCAAATGTCGTTGAAAATCTGACCGACTTTCTCCTGTTCACAATCGCTTTCGACAGTCTTTGAGCTTTACCGATGTCACCGTATTCTTCAAAGACACGGGTTAGCTCATCTTTTGTATAACTGTTCAAAATTTCAGCGGCAGTTTGATTTTCTCCTTTATATGCTCTCATATCAAGTGGCGTATCATTCATAAAGCTGAATCCGTCTTCTGCATCAAGCTGATAGGTTGATAAGCCAAGATCCAGCACAAGTCCGTCAATTTTTTTAATATTCATCTCTGTTAAAATTTCCTTAAGATCACCAAAGTTACCGTTTAGAAATGTTATTCTGTTGCTGCAACTGCTCAATACTTGTTTCGAATACTCAATCGCATTCAGATCCTTGTCAATGGAAATTATTTTATCATTCTCTTTGATCTTATTGCATATCAGCTCGGTGTATCCTCCGCCTCCGAGCGTCCCGTCTACTATTATTCTGTTTTCAACATCAGCATTGATAAGATATTCTATTGCTTCATTTAATAAGACGGGGATGTGATATGAATTTCCGTTGTTCAATTTCCTTTCATTTTCCGGTTCACTAAATTTACGAATTAATTATTTCCGAAACCTTCTCTGCAATTTCTTCATAGCTCTTTGACATTGATTTATCATAACTGTCTTTAATTTCCGGATCCCATATTTCCATTTTATCAAGAAGACCAAGTACTACCACTTCCTTTTTTAATTTTGCAAAATCCAGAAGTTGCGGCGGAATAAGTATTCTGTTCTGTGAATCAAGTTCGCATTCATTTACAAAATTTAAAAATTGTCTGATAAAAAATCTCTGATCAGTATTGAACTGATTGTAACGTGTCAGCCCGGTCTTTACTTTTTCCCATTCATCAAGAGGATATACAAGCAGACATTCATCCATACCTCTTGTCAGAACAACCTTGTTGTCTGCTTCCGGCTTGATGTATTTCCGGAATTTCGCAGGCAGGATTATTCTTGACTTGGAATCTAAATTACAAAGTGAATGTCCCTGAAACATCTTGAATTTTGTTTATTGAAAGTTGAATTGAATATGGGAATGAGAATTCTTTTGATTGTCATCATGAATATTCACCACTTTTCCCCACTTTGCACCACTGATATACAAAAATACGTAATTTATTTTAAAAGTCAAACAATTTTTTGAGTTGCAAAGGGTATGAAGAATCTGGAATGTGCTAAATTCGAAGAATTATACTTCTGGGTTTCATGGAAGAGGAAAGTAAACAGGCATTAATTCTATTTAAAGTTTAGCCTGATCTGTCTGTTGAGTTGCGCATTCTTATTATGGAAAATTGAAGACTATATGCGGAAATTTCAATTGCTAAATTTTTTAGTGAAGGCTTTGGTGCAAACTCTTTAATACCCGGAGTTTCGCTGATGTGGTATAATTTAATTTTATCCATCCGTTGAAATTATTCTTTCACCTGAAGTTTTTTATAAATTAAATTATTTTAATTTTATTTAAACATTAATAATATTTTCTGATGACAATAAAAGAAGCCGTTCCATATAAATGAAACGGCTTCTTAATAAAACTATTTTACTATACTGCTTATGCTTCTACAGCTTCTTCTTTCTTCTTTCGTGTCTTTGGCTTTTCCGCTGCTGCAGCATCTTCTTCTTTATCCGTAACAAGAATTTCCCTGTACTTCTTCAGACCTGTACCTGCCGGGATCAACTGACCTATTATAACATTCTCTTTCAATCCAAGCAGATTATCAACCTTGCCCCTTATAGCTGCATCAGTCAATACCTTTGTTGTTTCCTGGAAGGAAGCCGCTGAGATAAAGCTCTCAGTTGTTAATGAGGTTTGTGTAATTCCAAGAAGAACAGGATCTGCTGATGCAGGAACTGCGTCTTTGAATTTTATTACAGCTTTTTCTTTTTTCTTCAAAGCTACATTCATATCTTTCACTTCTTTCTTATTCACCTTCTCACCTTCCATCACTTTATCACTGTCACCCGTATCGGATATCACAACCATGCCTTTAAGCTTTTCATTTTCTGCTGCAAATATATTTTTATGTATGACATCTCCTTCAAGGAAGTTTGTATCTCCTGTATCGGATACTTTTACTTTCTGAAGCATCTGTCTTACTATTACTTCAATATGCTTATCATTGATCTTAACACCCTGGATCCTGTAAACTTCCTGAATTTCATTTACAAGATATTCCTGAACTTCAGCAACACCCTTGATCTTCAGAATATCAACCGGATCATAAGCTCCTCCGGTTAAAGGCTCGCCTGACTTTACAATATCACCGTGACGGACAAGTATGTGCTTGCCGATAGGGATTTTGTAATCGACAATTTTGTTGCCGTCTTTACTTACAATTCTTACTTCACGGCTTCCTCTTGAGATCTTGCCGATCTCAACTGTTCCGTCGATCTCTGCAACTTTCGCAGGGTCACTCGGACTTCTTGCTTCAAACAATTCCGTAACTCTCGGAAGTCCTCCTGTAATATCCCTTGTCTTTCCGGACTCTCTCGGGATCTTCACAATGATCGTTCCTGCTTTTACTTCCTCGCCGTCATCAACAAGCAGATTTGCTTTTGCCGGAATAAGATACGAACTCAACGGTTTATCCTTCTTCGGATTCATTATCTGAAGTGTAGGTGATTTCGTTTTGTCACGACTCTCGATAACAATTTTCTGGAAGTGACCTGTCTGCTCATCTTTTGCCAGTTCATACTGCTTACCTTCATCCATATCTACATAATTTATTATACCGTCGTCCTCCGCTACTATCACAGAATTGTATGGATCCCATTCATAAAGAATTCCGTTCTTCTTTGCCTTCTCATTATTCTTAACCTTCAGATGCGCGCCGTAAGGAACCGAATATCTTGCAAGCTGTGAACCGTTCTCATCAATGATATTGATAAGACCGTTACGGCTTAATGATACAAACTCAGCGCCGGATGCACCCTTGTATTCAACTATCTTAATGTTTTCAAATTTTGCTTTACCTTCGAACTTAGTTGTGATCTGTGACTGTGTAATGATCTTACTTGCAGTACCTCCGATATGGAATGTTCTCAATGTAAGCTGTGTACCCGGTTCGCCGATTGACTGCGCACCGATAATTCCCACTGCTTCACCCACTTCCACCATCTTTCCGGTTGCAAGATTTCTTCCGTAACAGTTTGCACAAACTCCACGCTTTGTTTCGCAGGTCAATACAGACCTTATCTCCACCTGAGTAATTGGTGTCTCTGAAACTAACTGCGCTTTGTCTTCGGTAATAAGCTCGTCTGTCTTAATGATAACTTTCTTAGTCAGAGGATTTACTACATCATGCACTGCAACTCTTCCTAATATTCTTTCCGCTAATGTTTCTTTAACATCTTCACCTTCTTTCAATGCTTCAGAAACTACACCCCTGTGCGTACCGCAATCTTCCTCTGTAATGATAACATCCTGTGCAACGTCAACTAATCTTCTTGTAAGATATCCTGCGTCTGCTGTTTTCAATGCAGTATCAGCAAGACCTTTTCTCGCTCCGTGAGTGGAAATAAAGTATTCAAGGATCGAAAGACCTTCTTTAAAGTTTGCAATGATCGGATTTTCAATGATCTCTCCAGCTTGCCCTGTCAATGACTTCTGCGGCTTCTGCATAAGTCCTCTCATACCTGCAAGCTGACTCACCTGTTCAGCCGATCCTCTTGCACCCGAGTCGATCATCATGTGAAGTGAATTAAATCCGCTCTTTGATTTTGTAAGGTTGATCATAAGATCTCTCTTCACTTCATCACGAACGTGCGTCCATATGTCAATGACTTTATTGTATCTTTCATTCTCAGAAATAATACCGCGGGCTTTTGATTTTTCAATCAGCTCCACTCTCTTGTATGCTTCTTCAATGATCTTATCTTTGGTCTGCGGAACTTCGATGTCGTCAATGTTTACTGACAGACCGCCGATGGTTGCAAACTTAAATCCGATCTCCTTTAGATCATCAAGAAACTTTGAGGTTTCTAAATTACCTACATTAGCATAGATCAATCCTATGATCTCGATAAGCTTTTTCTTCTTCAGCAACTCATTGATAAAAGACATTTTCTCCGGAACGATCATGTTGAATATGACTCTTCCCGTGGTCGTCTCTATCATCTGCCCTTTAACACGAACCTTTATTCTTGCATGAAGTCCTAATTTTTTATTGTCATAAGCGATCATTACTTCTTCAGGTGAGGATAATATTTTTCCTTCCCCGATATCGCCTGTCATTTCTTTGGTAAGATAATAACATCCAAGGATCATTTCCTGATTAGGTCTGGTAATTGGAGCACCGTCCTGTGGAGATAAAATGTTGTGCGAAGAAAGCATCATTACCTGTGCTTCAAGCTGAGCCTCATAAGAAAGCGGAACGTGAACAGCCATCTGATCACCGTCAAAGTCTGCATTAAATGCGATACATACCAGCGGATGAAGAGTGATAGCTTTTCCTTCTATAAGCACTGGCTGAAATGCCTGTATGCTGAGTCTGTGCAATGTCGGAGCTCTGTTCAATAATACAGGATGCCCGTCGATCACATTCTCAAGTATATCCCATACTTCCGGTGTTCTCTTGTCAATTAATTTTTTCGCGCTCTTTACTGTCTTCACATAATCCCTGTCGATAAGTCTTCTTATTACGAACGGCTTGAATAATTCCAAAGCCATGTCTTTTGGAAGTCCGCACTGATGAAGCTTCAATTCCGGTCCGACAACAATTACTGTTCTTCCTGAATAATCAACTCTCTTACCAAGCAGGTTCTGTCTGAATCTTCCCTGCTTTCCTTTTAATATATCTGACAACGATTTCAACGCGCGGTTCTCAGCTTTCACTGCGGTAACTCTTCTTGAATTGTCAAGCAATGCATCAACTGCTTCCTGAAGCATTCTCTTTTCATTTCTTAAAATTACTTCCGGCGCCTTTATGTCTATTAATCTTTTTAATCTGTTATTTCTTATGATTACTCTTCTGTAAAGATCATTCAGATCACTTGTGGCGAACCTTCCGCCTTCAAGCGGTACAAGCGGTCTTAACTCCGGTGGAATAACAGGAACTACATCAAGAACCATCCATTCGGGCTTATTAGGTCTGCCGCCCGGTTTAATTCTGAATGCTTCTAATATTTTCAGTCTCTTAATATATTCTGTTTTCTTTAAAGCAGAAAGATCGCCTTTCAGCTCACCTCTTAATCTTGCAATTTCTTCTTCAAGATTAATTGTCTTAAGTAATTCTTTTACTGCTTCACCACCCTGACCTGCTACAAATTTTTTCGGATCATCATTATCAAGATTATGATCTTCTTCAGTCATCGTATCAAGAACTTCATTAAATTCGTCTTCAGTAATTAATTGCTGCTTCTTATAATTTGACTTGCCCGGGTTTATCACTACATAGGTCTCATAATAAATTATTCTCTCCAGTTCCTTTGAAGTAATACCAAGAATATGTCCGATCTTAGATGGCATCGATCTGAAATACCAAATATGAACTACCGGTACGCTCAGCGTAATATGACCCATTCTCTCTCTTCTTACACTCTTCAGATTTATCTCTACACCGCACCTGTCGCATACAATACCTTTGTATCTTATACCTTTGTATTTTCCGCAGTGACATTCCCAGTCACGAACCGGTCCGAATATCTTCTCACAGAACAATCCATCTTTGTCAGGTTTGTATGTTCTGTAATTAATGGTTTCGGGCTTTAATACTTCACCATAAGATTTCGAGATGATCGAATCCGTTGAAGCAAGATTGATAGTTATCTTCGTAAATCTTTTTCTTTTGTGTTCTGTTTTAAAAGCCATTTTAACCTCTTTTATATTTACTTAATTAAAATTTTTTTTATTCTTTTAAACTATTGTCTTCAAATTCCCTTCAGACAATTTCAAAGCTCATCCTACTCCTCAAGATTTATATCCAGACACAATCCCTGAAGCTCTTTCAAAAGTACATTGAATGATTCAGGTATTCCCGGTTCAGGCAGATTATCACCCTTAATGATCGCTTCATAAACCTTGCTTCTTCCTGTAACATCATCACTCTTGTATGTAAGCATTTCCTGAAGTATGTGAGCTGCTCCGTAACCCTGAAGCGCCCAGCATTCCATCTCTCCAAATCTCTGTCCGCCAAACTGTGCTTTTCCACCCAGCGGCTGCTGTGTAATAAGAGAATATGGTCCGATCGACCTTGCGTGGATCTTATCATCCACAAGATGGGAAAGTTTCAGTATATAAATAAAACCAACTGTTACTTTCTGATCAAATCTCTCTCCGGTCATTCCGTCATAAAGATCGGTTCGGGAATTATTGCTCAAGCCCGCTAATTCAAGATATTCCATTATTTCTGCAACTGTAGCTCCGTCAAAAATAGGTGTAGCAAACTTCACTCCGAGTTTTGTTGCTGCCCAGCCTAAAGCTGTTTCATACAACTGTCCGAGATTCATTCTCGAAGGCACACCAAGCGGATTCAATACGATATCCACAGGTGTTCCGTCCGGCATGAAAGGCATATCTTCCTGAGGAACGATCTTTGCCACAACACCCTTGTTACCGTGTCTTCCTGCCATCTTATCACCAACCGAAAGCTTTCTCTTTTTTGCAACATAAACTTTCGCAAGCTTTACAACGCCTGTCGGAAGTTCATCTCCAAGCTTCACTTTATCTTTTAATCTCTTATATCTCTCTTCAATTTCATTTTGCTTGAATGTAAAATTCCTGTAAATATCCGGTATAAGCGAATTGGCTCTTGCATTATCAGACCATGCGCCGTCATAATCAAAATCACCTAAGGAGTAACCCTGATTTTCAATTAATCCCGAAAAATAATCTTTCTTAAATGCTGCGCCACTCTTCAGAACAATCGTGCCCTTCTTATCTCTTATACCTTTTGATTCTTTACCATCAAGAAGTATGTCAAATTTCTCTGAAATTTTTAAGTTCAGATCTTTTAATTCTTTTTTTCTTTCCGCTTCATATTTATCAATTCTTCTCTTCTCATCTCTCTTGCTTTCTGTATCCCTTGTCTTTCTTGAGAAAAGCTTTTTGTTAATGACAATTCCCTTTAGACCCGGAGGCGCTTTCAATGACGCATCTTTCACATCACCCGCTTTATCCCCGAATATCGCTCTCAGTAATTTTTCTTCAGGCGTCGGCTCTGTCTCTCCCTTTGGAGTTACCTTTCCGATCAGTATATCACTCTCTTTTACTTCCGCACCTATTCGTACAACTCCGTTCTCATCAAGGTCCTTTGTCGCTTCTTCACTGACGTTAGGAATTTCTTTTGTCAGCTCTTCCTCACCTCTTTTAGTGTCTCTTACTTCAAGACTAAACTCTTCAATATGGATAGATGTGTAAACATCATCAGCAACAAGCTTTTCACTGATAATGATAGCGTCTTCAAAGTTGTATCCTCTCCATGGCATAAATGCAACAAGTACATTTCTTCCAAGAGCAAGCTCACCGTTTTGTGTGGATGATCCGTCGGCAAGTATATCGCCTTTCTTCACACGCTGACCTTCTGTTACGATCGGTCTCTGATTTATTGATGTGTCCTGATTGGTCCTTAAGAATTTAACTAACTGGTATTCAACTAATTTCTTGTCTACAAAGCTCAGTAAGCTTTCATCTGAATCTTCCTTAATATTATATCTTACTATTATCTTATCTCCTGAAACATATTCAACAATTCCGTCAGCTTCCGCCGCAAGCATTGTTCTCGAGTCACGCGCAACTATTTCTTCAAATCCCGTTCCGACTACAGGTGATTCCGGTCTTAAAAGCGGAACTGCCTGGCGCTGCATATTACTTCCCATCAGTGCTCTATTAGCATCATCATGTTCAAGGAATGGAATCAATGCCGCCGCCGCACTTACGATCTGGTTTGTAGCGACATCCATATAATCAATTTCTTCAGCTTTGAATAATGGAAAATCACCTTTGAATCTTCCCTTTATTCTTTCATTCTCAAAATTACCTTTACCATCGACCGGCTCATTTGCCTGCGCGATCCTGTAAAAGTTCTCCTTCTCTGCTGAAAGATATTCTATCTTATCGATGACTCTTCCCTTCTCAACTTTTCTGTATGGTGTTTCAATAAATCCAAGTTCATTTATTCTTGAATGAATACACAACGAAGATATCAATCCGATGTTCGGACCTTCCGGTGTTTCGATCGGGCAAAGTCTTCCGTAGTGTGTATAGTGAACGTCTCTTACTTCAAATCCTGCTCTCTCTCTTGAAAGTCCACCTGGTCCAAGTGCACTGATCCTTCTTTTGTGTGTCATTTCCGCAAGAGGATTTGTCTGATCCATGAATTGTGATAGCTGACTCGTTCCGAAGAATGAAGCAAGCGCGCTAGTTATAGGACGTGCGCTTATTAATTTTGAAGGCATAAGATTCTCTTCATCATGAATGCTCATCTTGTCCCTGATCGTTCTTGACATTCTTGAAAGACCAAGTGAAAATTGCGCGGACAACTGTTCATTGACCGTTCGCACTCTCCTGTTTCCAAGGTGATCGATATCATCCACTTCTTTTCTTCCGTCAACAAGATCTCTCATGTAATTGATAATGTAAACTATGTCTTCCTGTGTAAGGATCGTAATATGCGGATCGATCTTTGTTCCGAGCTTATAATTTATCTTGTATCTTCCGACACTTCCAAGATCATATTTCTTCGGATTGAAGAATAATTTTTCAATATAGCTTCTTGCATTCTCAGCTTCAGATTCCATCTGCGCTGCTGCTGCTTTCTTTTCCTTTGCAGTTGTCTGCTCCGGCATTTTTTCAAGCATCATGCTTTCTTCATCATCACTGATTATGGTATTATAAATTATTTCTTCACCGTCGGTCGGATTATTTTTTAATAGCTTTAATTCCTTAATTTTTGAATTCACGATCGATACAAGCTGCTCATCGCTCAATACTGTACTCTCTGCAATTCCCGGATCGTCACCTGTATCTTTATTAATTATATTCTCCAAAACCCTTCTGCCTACATAATCGAGATAGTTCTTATCATTCACTTTCACAGTTTCAACAAGGTCAAACAGATCAAGCATCTGTACGTGCTCGGTAAGTCCAAGCGCTTTTAATAATGTGGAAAAATAAAATTTCTTTTTTCTGTCAATGTATGCATAAAGCAGATTGTTGATATCAGTTGTAAACTCCACCCACGATCCTCTGAAAGGTATCACCCTTGCTGAATACAGCTTGGTTCCGTTTGCGTGTATGGATTCACTGAATACAACTCCCGGCGACCTGTGAAGCTGACTGACGATCGCTCTTTCAGCGCCGTTGATTATAAAGCTTCCTCTCGGTGTCATGTATGGAAGGTTACCGAGGTAAACATCATTTTCAATTGTGTAGTTATACTCTTTTGCCGCTGCGTTTGGCTTTGTTGATAATCTGAGTCTGGCTTTTACCTGAACAGCGTAAGTCAAACCCTGCTCCTGACATTCAATTACCGAATAATGCGGCTTTTCCAGATAATAATCCACAAACTCAAGTATAGCGGTTTCCCTTGAATCGGAAATAGGAAAATTATCCTCGAAAACTTTCTGAAGTCCCTGAGATTTTCTTTTACTTGCAGGAACATCTTCCTGTAAGAAATCCTTATATGACTGTATCTGAACATTAAGCAAATCAGGCGGATCATGCCTTATCGAAGTCTTTGCAAATGTTAACCTTTTATTCTTGCTGCTCAAAGGTTTTAATTTAAGATCTACTTCTTTGGTTTCCAATTTTTACCTCAATTATTTTTAATAAATAATCCCGACGAAATAATTTGTCGGGACCATTTAGTATTTAAAATATATTTTAATCGTAAGATTGTTTTTATTGATTTGTTTGGTGCGGTATTTATTTCACTTCCACTTTTGCGCCTGCAGCTTCGAGGTCGGCTTTTAATTTGTCTGCGTCTGCTTTGGAGATGTTTTCCTTTACTGGTTTTGGTGCGCTTTCTACAAGTGATTTTGCTTCTGTTAATCCTAATCCTGTTGCATTCTTTACAGCCTTGATAACATTGATCTTTTGTGATCCTGCTTCAGCTAATATTACTGTGAATTCTGTTTGTTCTTCCACAGGTGCTGCTGCTGCAGAAGGTGCTCCGCCTGCCATCATCATTGGTGCCGCTGCGGTTACGCCGAATTTATCTTCTAATATTTTCTTTAATTCAGATGCCTGTGATAAGGTTAATTCTCCGATTTGATCTGCAATTTCTTGTACTGACATGATTGTATATCCTTTTTAATTAAATTTTTTTAAAAAAAGTTTCTTTAAGTTAAGCGGCTTTTTTCTTTCCCACTTCTTCTATTACACTGAATAAGTCTCTCATAGCTGCATTTATTGAACCAACAATTCCCGAAGCCGGTGAATCCAGTGAACTTAGGATACCCGAAATTACTTCTTCCTTTGATGGCAATGATGCAAGCAGATTGAGTTTCTTTGAATCATAGATCTCATTTTCAACTATCGCAACTTTAAGCTTTGGTCTGTCAATCTTATCAGCGAATTTCTTTAAGATCTTCGCAGGAGCAACCGGGTTTTTGTAAGCAAATACAATTCCTGTCGGTCCGTGAAGGACTTCGGTCAGTTTTTCAACGTGAGCGGAATATTTACCCGCCTCTTTTAAAGCACGGACTGTAAGTGTGTTCTTTACAACTTTATACTTTAATTCGGATTTGTAAAATTCCTTCCTCAGTTCATTTACTTCTTCAACCGTCAATCCCGTAAAATCCGTAAAGTACATTGCCTCGGAAGATTCTATCATTTCCTTTATCTCCCGTACTGACTCTGCCTTTTGTTCTTTGTTCATTAAGGATCGGTTAATTTAAAAAATAATGCTGATTAAAACGTGCTTACCTGAAGCCGGTAAGCTGTATTCGTTCTTGAGTGCGTAAATTCTTCTATAATTATGCCGCGGTCTTTACCGTAGCTGTGTTTTTGTCAATCTTAACTCCCGGTCCCATCGTTGTCGAAATTGTAATGCTCTTTACATACGTACCTTTAGCCGCTGCAGGTTTCAACTTTATGATAGTATTCAAAAATGCCATCACATTCTCCTTCAGTTGCTGTTCATCAAAAGAGATCTTTCCTACTATAGAGTGAACTATGCCGGTCTTGTCAACTCTGAAATCGATCTTTCCCGCTTTCACTTCCTTTACTGCCTGTCCTACATTCGGTGTTACCGTTCCGCTCTTCGGATTTGGCATAAGTCCTCTTGGTCCTAAGACCTTTCCAATCTTTCCTAATTCACTCATTGTATCCGGTGCCGCGATAATAACATCAATGTCTGTCCATCCTTCCTGTATCTTCTTAATGTAATCCTCAAACCCTACATAATCTGCACCTGCTTCTCTTGCTTCATCCTGTTTTTCCGGCTTGGCAATAACAAGAACCCTTACGCTTTTACCTGTTCCGTTTGGCAATGAAACCGTACCTCTTACAACCTGATCTGCATGCTTGGGATCAACTCCAAGTCTTACCGCAATATCCACTGATTCATCAAACTTCGCTTTTGGTGCAAGCTTAAGCTTGGAAATACCCTCAGTTACTTCAAATTCTTTACTGATATCGATTTTCTTATTTGTGTCTTTTTGCTTCTTTGTTGATTTCATTCCAAAAAATTTTAGTTTTAAATTAATTTTCTATGGTTAATCCCATGCTTTTGGCTGTACCTGCGATCATGCTCATTGCAGCATCCACATCGTGAACATTAAGATCGGGCATCTTTGTCTCTGCGATCTCTCTTAACTGCTTCTTTGTTACTTTACCGACTTTTGTTTTATTAGGAATACCGGATCCCTTTTCTATTCCTATTGCCTTGATCAGCAAAACAGCTGCCGGAGGTGTCTTTGTTATAAAAGTAAATGATTTATCAGAAAATACAGTAATCACTACCGGGATTATCAGACCCTTCTTATCCTGAGTTCTTGCATTAAACTGTTTGCAAAATTCCATTCCGTTTACACCTCTTTGACCGAGTGCGGGACCTACCGGCGGAGCCATCGTAGCGGCGCCTCCCGGAATCTGTAACTTTACAAAACCTGTTATCTTCTTTGCCATGGTTAAAAAATATTATTTTAATGATTTATTTTTCTTTTTCAATTTGTGCCAGCTCAAGCTCGATCGGTGTCTTTCTGCCGAATATGCTTACCATTACTTTTACCTTAAGCTTTTCAAGATTTACCTCAAGCACGTTCCCGCTGAAATTATTAAACGGTCCGCTGGTAACCTTCACAGGATCACCGATACTTAACTGTACATCGAGTTTTTCTTCATCGCCCTCTTCATTCAATATCGATTTTATTCTTTTGACTTCGTTTGGCTTCAATGGAATTGGCTCAAGTCTCTTCCCTTTTATGCTCTTCGAACCGACCATGTTTATTATTGAAGGCGTCTTAGAAATAAAATCTCTAAGCTTATCATCCAATTCTGATTCTATCAGTATATATCCCGGCAAAAAGTTCTTTAACTTTATCTTCTTCTTACCGCCTTTTACTTCAAATACTTTTTCAAGAGGTATAAGAACATTTCTGATCTTATCTTCAAGCTTCTCATTCCTGATCTCATTATCAAGATGAGCTTTTACTTTATTCTCGTGACCTGATATTATCCTTACTGCATACCATTTGAAATTCCCTGTTTCCTCTTCGGTAATCTCGGATTCCTTTGCAGGGGCTTCCATATCTTTTTCAACCAATTCTTCCGTTAGATTTTCTTCCATTTCCTCTTCTGTGTTTTTTTCCTCGTTCATTTTAAAAGACTACTTTTAACAGCTCACTGATTCCCTTGTCAATTAAATATACGATCACGGCTGAGATGAGCATTGTAACTATAACAACCTTCGTTGACTCGATCAGCTCAGCTTTTTTAGGCCATGAAACTTTCTTCATTTCCTTATAAATATCCTCGAAAAAATTAACTATCTTGTTTTTCATTTTATATATCTGTTATTTTTTTTATAAACTATTGACTTAAATCACTCATTGAAATCTGAATACATTCAAACATCTCGATTCACTCGGCGCACTACAACCTGCACGGGAGGAGGGACTCGAACCCCCAACCAACGGTTTTGGAGACCGCTACTCTACCAATTGAGCTACACCCGCAAAGTATGAGCTATTTAGACTCACGGTGTAAAATATGCTGCTTGGTCCACTTGCAGTATTTTTTTCTTTCAAGTCTGTCCTTTGAATTTATCCTGTTCTTTGTTGATACATACACAGACTTACCCTTATGAGGACCCTCAATGCTTACAAGCTTTATTTTTACTCTTGAACCTTCTTTTGCCATTGGTTATACAATTTTATTTTTTCTGAAATTTAACTTCAGGATTTATCCGGGAAATTATCTAGATGAATTAGAAATGTTTACCGCTATTTACTAAAAATCATTTTTGAGCTGATGACCGGGATTGAACCGGTGACCTCTTCCTTACCAAGGAAGTGCTCTACCAACTGAGCTACATCAGCAGTTGTTATTTATAATTTCGGTACTTCAATGCCTAATGCCATTGCAAGCGACATCAAATGGTCCTGCTCTTGTACTAAGATCTGTCTTATCTGTTCTGCCATCGCATATTCTTCAAGTGCCTCACACTGCTTCACTCTCTCTCTGTAATTTAAGATCGTCACTCTTTCATTTTCAAGATCAAACCTGAGCATATCTTCGGCTTCTTCTGAAGTTTTTACTTCCTTTGGGACTACACTCGGCATCCCTCCAAGATAATCAACCTGACTTGCAATAGTAATGGCATGCTGTAATTCCTCCTTTGCGTGAACTTCAAGCTCAGCAGCTATATTCATATATTGAGCCCCTTTCAAAACCTGGGAATAATTCACGTATGCAATTATTGCCTGGTACTCTCTTGAAAGATCTTCATTCAAATTCTCGATTAATTTTTCTCGCGTGATTTTCATAATTTAGGAAGTTTATATCTTAAAACTACTTTGAGCGGGAGACGAGACTCGAACTCGCGACCAACAGCTTGGAAGGCTGTGACTCTACCAACTGAGTTACTCCCGCAATACAATTATCAATTATCAATTATCAATTATCAATTATCAATTATCAATTATCAATTATCAATTATCAATTATCAATTATCAATTATTAATAAAAAAAATTTTCAAATTACCTTAATTGAACATTGATAATTGATTATTGATAATTGAACATGTGGGTAGGGAAGGATTCGAACCTCCGAAGACAATTGTCGACAGATTTACAGTCTGTTGCGTTTGACCGCTTCGCTACCTACCCAATACACCCAAAGCAAAGTTTGGGAAAAGAGATAAAAATATCTAAATTAACTTTGTAAATCAACATAATTTTTAGCGATAAAGTAACTTATTTTGGACTTAAGATCTGTCCGTATGATCAATTTGAGTTTTTATGAACAAAAAACCGTTTTCCGCATAGTATGAGTTCGATGCCGGTTCCAGAATTATTGACATCAGGAACATTAAAGAAAAAATATTAAGGGCTTTCTGATTTAATTATTTATAACGCTGGTAAATGATTTTATATTGTATGGTCATATCGCCTAATTTAATTTCAACAGATCGGAGTTCAATTCACTTTAAAGCAGATACTATTACGTTGCAATTAAAATTAAACTTGGACACTACTTCTTTTACTTGTGGCACATTTGAGTAAACTTTTTTATGGCGAATCAAAGTAGACTAAATGTGCCACAAGTACAGGTAATCCTAAAGTCCACAACTACCCCATGACCATCTTTTATCATCTCCGGAAACAGGTATCATTTCAAGACTTCGAGTCCGATTAAAATGGCGCTCGACATTTTATAAATTAATTTTAATTTTTGGCTAAATGGGAAACGGACAAGTAGTAGGAAGAGATAATGACGAATGGAACAAGGTGGATTACATCGTAAAGATGATAACAGGTGCTAATGTCTCGCTGCATTCACAGAACAAAAGAACCATACTTCTTGAAAAGAAGGAAGGCGATCCGGAGCCTCATTTCTCCTCCGTATCACAGCAGGATCTGAAATCCCGTCTCGGCAACTTCAGAACACTAACGGGACTTGTGAGGAATTTTCATTTCTACAATCCTTCAGATCCTCAGCTTTCACTTTCTTCACTTGAAGCTCTTGAAGATGAAGCATCACAAACGCTGGCGGAAAAGAGCGCCGCTGAATCAAATCTGGTCATCGAAAGAAGCAGGATCATTCATTACTTTAATGGCAAAGGCGGATTAAAAGACCGTTCAAACAGAGCAAAGGTGCACGTGAAAAAAAAATCGGTTTCAAATCACCTGAATTCAAAGCGCTAACCAACAGAAGATACTAAAAGCGCGTTCATAAATTGAATCAGTGTCCTCTTCCCGGAGCGGTAACAAGCTCCGGGATTTTTTTTTATAAAATTCCCGGATCACACTCAACTCACTCAACTCACTCAACTCACTCAACTCACTCAACTCACTCAACTCACTCAACTCACTCAACTCACTCAACTCACTCAACTCACTCAACTCACTCAACTCACTCAACTCACTCAACTCACTCAACTCACCATAGCAGCTAACTTAATTCACTTTAAATTTGAAATCGAAACGTTTAATTTTGAAAGTACAAGCCCCGTTAGGCTAATGGATAAACCAACAGACTACGAATCTGTCTTTAGAAGTTCGAATCTTCTACGGGGCACAAGGTAAACTTCTGAAAGCAATTTATTTTGATCACTAAATAGAAAAGACGTACTCCAAAAGAAGTATCCGATACAAAGGCATTGATATGTGATTAATAAATTTATAAACTGCGCCGGAGTAAGATGCTTCGGGTAGTACTACAAAAAAACGGACGTTTTTGAAAGGGAATCTAAAAAAAATATTACCGGTAATATTTTCAATTCTTCTATTCTCTATGGCATTTATTTTTATAATGCTCAAGGGTAGGGAAGTTGGAAATACAAACCTCCAGCTCGCTCCGGAAAATTATCTCTATCACGAAAAATTTGGTTACTCAAAACCCTACAGCACAAATGATATCTCCGGGATCGGTTTCGTAAAGAATGTCCGGATAAATAATGTTGCCGGATCATCCGAGCCGAAGATCGCCGTTCATCCTCTTAATAAAAATATTTACGCGGTTTCTGCAAATGATTTTTCAATTGATGAAAGTCATGCCAGAATATTCATTTCAACTGACGGCGCTGTCAACTGGGAGCCAAAGCAAATTCCTTTATCAGGCGTGATAAAAAAATCCTCTTATTCTGATCCGTGGATCGGATTTGATTCAGAAGGAAATCTGTACTTCATCGCGGTTCAGTTCGATCTCGAAAATAACATGCGCGAAGGTATCTTTATCTCCAGATCTTCTGATAACGGCAATACCTGGGAAGCTGATCTTACTTTTATTGACTACAACAATAAGGAAAAGATCAAGATCGACCGTCCGAGAATGTGTATTGACAAAACATCAGCTAATAAGAATAATATTTATGTGGTCTGGACGGAAATCAAAGGACTTAATTCATTTGTTATGTTTTCCAAAAGCACGGATAAGGGAGATACCTTTACGAAACCGGTAACTCTTGAAAGCGCAGATGTTGATTATTGCTCTGTCATTACTAACTCAGCCGGGGATCTGTTCGTTACCTATTTAAAAGATGAAAATAAGATCTCACTTATTAAATCCGAGAACGCAGGTGAAAGCTGGAACCCTGTAGAATACCTTGCAAGTACTGAACATGCTGGAGTCCGATCGGGCGGGAAGTATATTTTGAAAAACAGAGATGGCAAAGGCATCCGCGCAAACACCGAGCCGGTAACTGCTGTAACCAAGAATGATGATCTCATCATTACCTATTCAGCTGCAGGCAGTAATGCCGATGTTTCAGATATTTATTTTATGAAGATCAGCAAAGATATGAAAGAGATAACTGCTCCGATTAAAATAAATAACGATAACTCTAAGAGTGATCAGTTCCTCCCTTCAATAACAGTTGATGAATCAAATAATATTTTTATACTTTATCAGGATTCCCGGAATGATCCGGATAATATGTTGACGGAAACTTACGTCTCTTATTCCGGTGACAATGGTAAGACATTCCATGATGAAAAGATCTCCACTAAGAATTTTGATCCTTCTCAGATTTCCGTGAATAATTATTTTTGTGATTATAACTCCTGCATTGCAGCCGATGACAAATTAGTCGGTGTATGGACAGACGGACGTAACGAAAATTTTGATCTCTATGCGGGAATGTTCGGCATCAATGATCTTTTGAAAAATATTCAGCGCTAAAGTCTTTAAATTTGTTCAGTGCCGCTGACCTGTGTGAAATTTTATTTTTTTCTTCATCACTTATTTCCGAAAAGGTTTTGTTCATTCCGTTCATTACAAACAAAGAGTCATAGCCAAAGCCTCCGTCTCCCCTTTCTTCATCAATGATCATTCCTTTACAGCTTCCTTCAAAGAAATAATACTCATTACTGTTTACATAAAAACAAATGACCGAACGAAATTCAGCAGTCCTGTCATTCTCCTTAATGCCTGTTAGATTAACAAGTAGTTTTTTACAATTGTCAGTGTAGGATACGTCTTCACCGGCATACCTCGCTGAATAAACTCCCGGTTCGCCATTTAGCGCGTCGACAAAAAGTCCCGTATCATCGGATAAGGCAGGAATATTGAATGCCTCAAAAACTTCCTTAGCTTTTTTAAATGCATTGGCTTCAATTGTCGCTCCGTCCTCGATCACTTCAATGTCTTTTCCGAGATCACTGAATGTTAAGATCCGGATATCTTTGACTGAGGTAAGCAAAGACGTTATTTCAGATATTTTATGTGAGTTGTTTGAAGCAATTAAAATTTCATTCATAAAAAAAATTTAAGTTTTAAATAAAAAAAATTAATTTTATTTTCACAAAATAAAAAATCGGGCTGAAGAAATCTACTAAGACTTATTTTTAATATCAGGATAATAGTATCCGCAAAAAAATTCACTCACAATATTTTATTAATTTTAAAAAACTTAAGAATGAGAAAGTTTTTAAAAATTTCAGTAATTATTTTTAGTGTAATCATAGTTTTACTATTTGTCGGATACGCATACATAACAATCAGGTATCCTGATGTTCCCCTTGCGCCCGATATGAAAATAATTTCAACTCCGGAAATGATAGAACGCGGTAAATATCTTGCAACAGGTTTTGCGAGCTGTATCGACTGTCATTCAGAAAGAAACTTCAGTAAATTCGGTAGTCCGTTAACAACCGGCACAGAAGGTAAGTGCGCAGCTGATTTCGCAGAAGCGGCAGGATTTGAACCGGCAAAGAATATTTCTTCTGACAAGCAAACAGGGATAGGAAGCTGGACCGATGGTGAGATTTTCAGAGCAATTACAATGGGTGTGGATAAAGACGGTAATACACTCGGACCTATGATGCCTTATATGTACTTCCGCAAGATGGATGAAAATGATGTGAAATCCATAAATTGAATATATAAGGACATTGCCTCCTGTCAATAACGAAGTACCTAAACACAAATTTAGTTTCCCTGTCGGTCTTGTTTCAGAACATTACCCACTGCACCGGATTTTCAGAAATTACCCGTGGATAACAAGGTCGCATTAGGTGAATATTATGCAGGCGCCGTAATTAGTAATTAGTAATTAGTAATTAGTAATTAGTAATTAGTAATTAGTAATTATTTCTAATCTAGATCAGCGTTATTTTAGTAATTTCCGGTGGGCAGTTCATCCTGATAGGAAGTCCGACACTGCCAATGCCTCTTGAGATATACATCTTTGTTCCTCCTGCCTGATAAAGTCCGCTGATGTATTTACTGACAGCGCCTGCAAATGAAATGTTCACATTTCCAAAATTAGCAAGAACCACTTGACCGCCGTGAGTATGTCCGCTTAAAACCAACTGCAGATCTTTATCCTTCATCATTTCCAGGAAATACGGTTTATGAAACAGAGCTATCTTGGTTACTTCATCATAATTTAAATTTTTCTCAATAAGCTTTTGTCTGGCAACTTCTACTGTTTTATCGAGATATCCCATCAGAACACTGTCAGGTGCTGCATTGCTTTGACGTGTATCTTCAGAACCCATTATGCAGAGATTTTTTCCGTTGATCTGAATGATCTCGGAATTATTTCTTAAGAGTTGAATTGGTGTTTCGTTTGAAATTACCTGCGAAATATATTCAGCATTTGAGAAATAGTCATGATTTCCAAGTGATGCAAATATTCCCTTAGATGCTTTGAGATCTCTGAATGCTTTTGCAAAGGGTATTGCCTCTGCCTGAACAGAATTTGTCAGGTCTCCAGGAATGCAGATGATATCAGACTTCAGTTCGTTTATTGCATTTACATATTCCTTCATCAGATCTTCTTTCATATAGGGTCCCGAATGAACATCACAGAAGAGCGAGATGGTTGTCCCCTTCAATTCCTCGGGAAGGTTATCGATCTTTATGTCAATTTTTGAAACATCAAAATCATTACTGCCAAGCACTCCAAATGTTGAACCGATAAATGCATAACTCGAGACTAAACCGGCAGATGTCCTTAAGAAAATTCTTCTTGAATTATCAAACTTCTTTACTTTGGGCTTGCTGAAGAAATTTTTGAATGACTGCTTTACGGCTTTGAACTTATTAAGTATCCAATAACCTAGAAGGAATGGAGTTTTTATGATCTTTCCGATCAAAAGATAGAGACCAATAAAGATAGTTGCTCCCTGGAATATGTAAAACGGCAGAAATATCAGATCATACAGCAGTGGCGGTATGTCTCCGGCTGATCTTCTGAAAAGCAAAACATAGACAAGAGGAAGATTAAAGATAATGAAAGGATATATTGAAATGAATTTTAATATTTTAGATCCGCTGAAATTAGTCTTAATGAAATTCCGGAACGTCCGGAATACAAGAAATTGCAAACCGAACAGAACAAGAAAGACGATTGTGAAAAACAAAATTTGACTCCAGATTGACATTGTGAATGACCTAACTTATTCCGTGTTAATTACGTTCGGTTTATTTAAAATTATTTCAAAGAAGGTGTTTCTAAATTTAAGTTACTCATTTCAATCAATGTATTAAATGTAACAAAATTGCTTAATTGTTTTTAAATGTTCTTGAATATTAATTTAAGCTTACTTAAATTAATTATAAGTTAAACTTAAATAATATGAACCGGAACTTAGAAGACTACCTAAAGAATATTTATTCTCTGAAACAGACATTTGGAAAAGTGACAACCTCAAGCCTTGCCGAAAGACTCGGGATATCCCCTGCCGCGGTCAGCGACATGATCTCCAAACTATCTAAATCCGGCTTTATAAAGAACACTCCCTATAAAGGATTTGAGCTTACCAAAAAAGGTGAAGGCATTGCGCTCAACCTTATCCGTAAGCACAGACTATGGGAAGTTTTTTTACTTCAACAGCTTGATTATCCATGGGAAGAAGTTCATAACGAGGCGGAGAACTTAGAGCACGCTTCATCGGATGAATTGATCTCGCGTCTTGATAAATTCCTCAAGTTTCCAAAAATTGATCCCCACGGTCACCCGATCCCTGATAAGAACGGCAAAGTAGTCAGGGATAAAACTCTTCAGCTTTCCGAGCTCAGAATAAATGATACTGCAAGCATAAGAGAGGTTTCAGATGAAAGCCCTGAGGTCCTTGCATATCTTTCCAAAGTCGGACTGAAGCTTAATGATGTCATTAAGGTGGTTGATAAAATAAATTTTGACAACTCCATACAAATACATTTCAGGGCAGGCAATATTTTTTTAAGTGAAAAATTATCAAAAAGCATATTCGTTAAAAAAAATTAACTTATGAAATCAGTACTGATTACGTTTTTAATTCTGTCAACTTTCTTTTTTTCAGGATGCGGAAAGAAGGAAACAGATACAACAGGAAATGGTAAAATTGTCGCGGTTTCTACCATTACAATTATAAATGATATAGTAAAGAATATCGGCAAAGATAAAGTTGAGGCATACAGCATCTGCGCAGTCGGCGTCGATCCGCATACATACCATCCGAAACCTTCTGATCCGAAGCTGATAGCAAAAAGCGATATAGTTTTTATAAACGGGTTTTCACTTGAGCACTGGATCGAGGAAATGATCAAAGGCGCAGGTGGAAATAAAAGAGAAGTAATTGTAACCGAAGGCGTCACACCGATGACCGATGAAAAAGGATTCGGCGATCCTGACCCTCATGCCTGGTTCAATGTAACCAACATAAAAAATTATGCCGCGAATATTGCAAACGGATTAATAAGCATTGATCCGGCTAATGAAAATTTTTATAAAAAGAACCTTGAGGAATACAATATAAAACTCGATTCACTTAATAGCTGGATCATCACACAGATAAACACAATCCCGGAAGAACACAGAGTTTTAATTACTTCACATGACGCATTCAGATATTTTGGTAAAGCCTACGGGATGGAAGTAAAAGGTCTTCAGGGAATTTCAACTGAGGCAAAGATCAGAACTGAAGATTATAAAAACCTGATCGATTACATAAAGTCAAAAAAGCTTAAATCTGTTTTTGTTGAAACAAGTGTTAACCCGAAATTGCTGGAGCAGATCTCATCTGAAACAGATGCAAAGATCGGTGGCACTCTGTTTTCTGATTCCATAGGCAACGACGGAACACCCGAAGGAACATACATCGGAGCGGTAACTCATAATGTTAACACGATAGTAAACGCATTAAAATAAGCTACCAATTAAAATGAACTTGAAAAAATTATTACTTTTTGTTTTTGTATTAACATCAGCGAAGTTGGTTGCTCAGGACAATGATATCATTACCGACCGACCTGATCAGACAGAATCCTCATCTATTGTTCCAAAAGGGTCGGTACAATTTGAAGCAGGATTGGTTTATGAAAAAACTTATTCTGATTCAATAATTAGTTTTAAAAATTATTCAATGCCTTCTGTACTCATAAGATACGGTATCTCAAAGAATGTTGAGGCAAGGTTTGGTATAGAACTCTTAAAGGAAAGAAAAGAGAGTTCTACGGATGCAATAAATACCAAAGGCATTAGTCCCGTAATGTTAGGAACAAAAATTAAAATGTTCGAAGAAAAGAAATTATTACCTGAGATGTCCTTTATTGCCGGATTCATTATTCCATTTGAAGGAGAAGGCAGCTTTCATCAGAAATATATTTCTCCTGAATTCCGATTTGTGATGAGTCATACATTGAAAGAGAGAATGACATTGTCGTATAATCTTGGCGGAGAATGGAATGGTGACACTCCGCAAGCTACCGGAATTTACACTTTGGCTTTAGGATTTTCCGCTTCAGATAACATCGGAATATTTCTTGAATCATACGGCTTTTTAACACAGGATGAATCTTCAGATCACCGGCTTGACGCTGGTCTGACTTATTTAATTTTACAGAATCTTCAGCTTGATCTATCAAGTGGATTTGGAATTTCAAACATATCACCTGAATATTTTCTTGCAGCAGGAATATCATTAAGATTACCCGAATAATTTATGAATGCAATAACAGTAAAAAACCTTACCGTAACTTACAATAAAAAACCCGCTATCAAAGGCATTAACCTTGAGATCGAAAGCGGAAACATTGTCGGTATAATCGGACCTAACGGTGCAGGCAAGTCAACTCTGATGAAAGGGATCTTAGGTCTGCTTCCGGCTGATACAGGTGAAGTAAAAATTTTTGGTAATGACATAAAGATCTCTCTTAAAAGAGTTGCTTACATTCCTCAGAAAGAACAGTTCGACTGGGACTTTCCGATAAACGTTTTTGAAGTTGTCATGATGGGAAGATATCCTTATATAAGCAGATTCGGAAGTCCGTCACCACGGGACAAATCGATCGTAGAAAATGCACTGGAAAAAGTAGAGATGAAAGATAATGCATATACTCAGATCAGTAATCTTTCCGGAGGACAGCAACAGCGGATTTTTCTTGCAAGAGCATTGGCTCAGGAGAGTGATATATATTTTTTTGACGAACCCTTTGTCGGAGTTGACGCGAAAACCGAAGTTGCAATTTTTAATCTGATAAAAGAACTGAAGGAGGAAGGCAAAACAATTATCATTGTCCACCACGATCTTGGCAAAATCAAAGACTACTTTGATAAACTTATTCTGATAAATCAGACCTTAATAGCTTACGGAAATACTGATAAAGTTTTCAAACCGGAATTGATACACAAGACTTACGGCGGACAATTAACGATATTACAAAAAGCAAACCAGCTAATGGAAAGATAATGGATATCCTTACAAAATATATTACAGAACCGTTTCAATATGAATTCATTCAGCGGGCTTTGATCGCTTCGCTGATGGTCGGTGTAAGCTGCGGTCTTATCGGGACATATATAATGCTGCGAAGACTCTCACTGATCGGGGATGCTCTTGCTCACGCTGTATTGCCGGGTGTTGTTATCGGCTTTATGGTAGCAGGTAAAAACCCGCTTACACTTTTCCTCGGCGCTCTTGGTGCGGGAATTCTGACTTCCATACTTATAAGTTTTGTGGAAAGAAATTCCAAAATAAAGGAAGACACATCGATCGGAATAATTTTTACAGGAGCTTTTGCGCTTGGAATATTACTTGTGTCGCAATTAAAACAGGTTCATCTTGACCTGTCTTCATATTTGTTTGGTGATGTGCTCGGTGTCTCTGATTCGGATATAATAATGTCATCAATTATTACAGTTTTCATTTTACTGTCTGTGTTATTGTTTTATAAGCAGCTTCTTGTAACTTCATTTGATCCTACGATGGCTCATATAATCGGCATATCCACAGCAATGGTTCATTATTTCCTTATGACGCTTTTATCAATGTCCATTGTTGCAGGGCTTCAGTCTGTCGGTGTGATATTGATTATTGCAATGTTGATAACACCTCCTGCCACTGCGTTTTTACTTACCGATAAATTAAAAAAACTGTTGTTGCTATCTTGTATCTTCGGAGTAATTTCCTCTGTGATCGGATTATATCTTTCCTATCATTTCAATTTTGCATCCGGAGCTTCCATTGTACTGGTTTCTGTATTTTTGTTTTGTCTGGCATTTTTGTTCTCACCTAAGGATGGATTGGTGGTCAAAAATTTCAGAAGAAGAAGAAACTCGAATGTAAATCTTATGGAGGATATAATAAAGTTCATGAATAAGAACGGTGCAGTTTCAGACATAAATGATTTAACAATTAAATTATCAGCAGAGCTTGGAATCTCTACCGGTAAGATAAATTCCGCATTCACCAAGATGAAAAGTCAGGGGATAATAGAAGATTCTCAGGGACGAACAGGACTTACATCAAAGGGCGTAGCAGAAGCCACGAGACTTGTGCGGTCTCATCGCTTGTGGGAAACGTATGTCACAGAAAAACAAATTGTCAGCAAAGAGGATATACATCAGGATGCTGAAAAATATGAACATATTTTGTCAGATGATCTGATCGCTGAAATAGATGAAGAGCTCGGACATCCCGAAAAGGATCCGCACGGCTCACCAATCCCGAAGAAAAAGGAGTAAGTTATTTTTTATAAATCTTAAGATCTCTGAATTTAAAATAACCGAAAATTCCATTTGCAGCTAATACGCTTATCTGATATCTGCAAAACTGATTTACAGCGGGCGAAGGAAGAGTAATGTCAGCGTACTGTTCTGTCGGAGTAATTGTGAGATTGAGCGCTGAGTAGATATTAACATTGTTTGTGTCAACAACATAATATATCTGAAATGGGACCGTAGTTGTATTGTTAGTTCCGGAATAATAAAAAGTGATTCTTGCACTGTCCCTTCCGGTAAAATCGAGACTTTGCCCGGTAATGCTTCTGACCACTGTGCTTAACCCCAACGTTCCTGTTGAATCGCCTGATACTTCCGCAAGAAGAACCTCACCGGTTACCGGAGGTGGAGTAACAGGATCATCTCCTTTACAACCTGAACAAATAAGGATCACGCTTATAATAAAAATGTAAGAATACTTAATCATATTTGATTATATTATTTTAAGTTTATGAATATTAACGATTATTCCTTCAAGGTAACACTAATTCACAAAGCATTAAAGTCATGATCGATAAAGAAACACTTGCCATCTGGAACCATCATCTTCAGGATGAAACAGATGCGGCATATCTATACAGAATTCTAGGGAGAATGGAGACTGATGAAATAAAAAAAGATCTGTTCAACCAACTTTCGGTCGTAGAAGACAAACATAAAGATGTATGGCTGGAACTGTTCCGGAAAAATAATATCGCAGCAGTTGATCCTACGCCTTCCACTAAAGCGAAGCTTTATGCATGGGTAGCGGAAAAATTCGGAACGGGTTTTTTGTCAAAGATGATGCTTCGCGAAGAAGGACTTGAAGTAAAATCATACCTCAGCTTATACAATTCTACCAGCTCATTGCAGACAAAGGATATTGCGCTTCAGCTTGCAAAGGATTCCGCTGAACATTCCGGAAAGCTTACCGAGCTTCTTGAATCCGAAGGTGAATCATGGCATCAGATCGAATCAGGAGGATTACTCAGAAATATAATTTATGGTTTCAATGATGGACTAACCGCTAACTTCGGATTGTTGGCAGGTCTAATCGGAGCCGATGTTCAGCACCATATTGTTTTGATAACCGGTTTTTCCGGAATGGCTGCGGATGCTTTATCAATGGCTTCTTCAGGATACCTTGCCGCTGTAAGCGAAAAAGAAGTTTATGAACACGAGAAGAAAATGGAAGCTGAAGAGATCAGACTAATGCCTGAGCTTGAAGCCGAAGAACTTTCCCTCATCTATCAGGCAAAAGGAATGAGCAAAGCTGATGCTGAGCGGCTTGGAAATGAAATAATGAAAAACCCGGAGCTTGCATTGAAAGAGAAAGTTCGTGAGGAGCTGGGTATAAGTGAAAGGACAACATCACCTGTCAGGGAAGCATGGATAACAGGGGTTGCAACTGCTGTCGGAGCAATTATTCCGGTAGCTCCCTTTCTATTTTTTGAAGGTGCTGCTGCTATCTGGATCTCGTTTGCTGTTTCAATGCTAGCGCACTTTGCAGTTGGAGCTGCAAGAAGTTTCTTTACGGGAAGAGGAATTTTCAGAAGCGGGTTTGATATGTTTGCAGTCGGAATGGGAATAGCGGTGATCGGTTATTTTATAGGAGAACTGATCTCGAGATGGCTGTGATCAATCTGTGAAGCTATATTTTTCAATGTTAAAATTCTTCTTGTACCAGGCAGATGAACCTCGTATCTTTTTTGCTTCTGTTTTCTATTTTAGATTATTTAGATTAATAAAACTCATAAAGTTTTTAACCTTAGTAGAAAAATTTAAACAACCACTCATCTAAACCTTATTACCTTATTTTTTTTGCTTCAGAGTTTTTTATAAAATTTTAAAAACATTTCGTATTCTTCTTTAAATGTTATCTTCCCATGATAGTTTGGTTGATTAAGAATATACTTAAAAACTTTGTCAACATCAGATTTGATACAGAAAATGCAGAAGCAGAATCCTGACAGGCAAATTGTGTTCTACATTATCTATTTTCACGATTTGATAATAAGGTAATAAGGTAATAAGGTAAAATATTTTTATGCTTTATTTTCTACTAAGGTTGATTCAATTTTTTGAATCATTTTAGCGTAAGATTTTCTTACTTATAAAAATAACTAATCAAAGGTTTTAAGTCCCCTGATT
>Ga0163153_10000982_pt1 | contig 46648 bp, 51 predicted proteins | sample OliLakLV19MP6IB1_FD_148629 | JGI IMG/M metagenome (GOLD analysis project Ga0163153, IMG submission 148629) | Freshwater microbial mat bacterial communities from Lake Vanda, McMurdo Dry Valleys, Antarctica - Oligotrophic Lake LV.19.MP6.IB-1 | ecosystem: Environmental > Aquatic > Freshwater >... | reverse complement strand
AAAAGCCTGTCAATCTCACGAGCAGCGGGCTCTCGGTGATGCCGTGGTGGGCGAGTACCAAAGCCGTTAGTCTCAGGCCGTTATTCCGGGGAAGCCTCCTGAAATCCTCATCTCCTCTATTTCCTCAGAGGGCGAGGAGGTTTGCTCCCTGACTGCGCGCGTCCAACGACCATAGTTAGACCATTGCATTGATTGAGAGTTCTCTCCCCACCTCAATTCCAAGGCACGTCCCCATGGGATCTCCCACTGCGCGCATCGAGCGACCACCGTTTTATCGTGGGGGCTCTGCGAGCAAGGAGATTCTATGGGGACGTGCCTTGCCCTCTTCTCGCCTCTTATGGCATCATGCCTCCCTCTTGGAGATGGGGATGGCACATTTGCTCGAATTTGTTGGCTCCCTGCATATTTACCTTGGACCATACCGTGGGAATCCGATCTCCTTGTATTTAAAGAGGACGGCGACCGGGTGCCAGATCGGCCCGAAAGCCTATCCGTGGAATGACGTCGTGGGGAGTGGTGAGACGCCGAATAAGGCGGCCGCGGATTTCGAAGAAAAATGGAAAACCAGGGGGCTCTCGGCAGATATGTACTCCGGTCCCTCGTGGGAAGGAGGCATCAAGCCTGAAAAGCCTGCTCCTCCCAAGCCGCCCGCCGCTCCTAAGCCTACGGTGGCAGCTGCGGCACCAGCACCGACGGGTCAGCCTGTCGCGCCTGCCGCCTCTCCGGCGGTTCCTCCTGACACCACACCGGCCTCTGCTCCAGCCTTGGCGGTTCAGCCCGCAGATACGTCGAGCTAACTCACTCTACTTACAGCGAACGTTTCGGAAGATGGCTATCGGGAGATGGGCCGGCTAGCTTGCTGTGCTTCAAGCCATATCCTAAATAGACTGCAATGCCGATGGCAGTCCAGATGGCGAATCGAATCCAGGTCACCCATGGGAGAAAGCTCATGAGGCCGAGGCAGGCCAGCATGCCTACAATGGGGACGACCGGCATGAACGGAAGCCGGAATGGGCGGGGCTGGTTGGGTTTCGTGTAGCGCAGGATCACGACACCGATACAGACCAGGACAAAGGCAAAGAGCGTACCGATGTTCGTCATGTCCGCCGCGTCGCCGATGGGAATCAGGGCTGCGAGCGTGGCTACGGCGATGCCGGTGAGAATGGTGGCATAGTGAGGCGTGCCATAGCGCGGATGTACGGTTGAGAGCCAGGGGCTCAAGAGGTGGTCGCGCGACATGGCAAAGAATACCCGGATCTGACCCAGCATCATCACGACGAGTACGCTGGTAATGCCGGCCACGGCTCCGAACGCCACAATCGCCGCTCCCCACTTGAAGCCCACCATGCTCAGCGCTGCGGCCACCGGTGCATGGATGTCGATCTGTGCTGCGGGGACCAAGCCGGTCAGGACAGCGGCCACGGCAATGTAGAGGACGGTGCAGATGCTGAGTGAGGCGATGATTGCGATCGGCAGATCCCGCTGAGGGTTTTTAGCTTCTTCGGCGGTCGTCGAGATGGCGTCGAATCCGATATAGGCGAAGAAGACAATCGCTGCAGCGGCGCCGACCCCGGCGAATCCCTGCGGCAGGAAGGGCGTCCAGTTGTCGCTATTCACAGCCGGCGTACCCACGGCAATAAAGAAGAGGATGACCGCGAGCTTTACGCACACAATGATGCCGGTTGCGCGGGCACTTTCTTTGATCCCAATGACGAGGATGACAGTGACAAGTAACACGATAATGGCGGCAGGGAAGTTTGCCACACCCCCGTCAGGCCCTCCGGGCGGATGCGTCGCCCAGTGCGGCAGTTCGATCCCAGCCAACCTGAGTAGATTATTGAAATAGCCGGACCATCCGATGGCGACGGCCACGCAGGCCACGCCGTATTCGAGAATGAGGTTCCAGCCGGTAATCCAGGCCAGGAATTCTCCCAACGTGGCATACGAATAGGTATAGGCAGAGCCGGCTGCGGGAATCATGGTGGAAAACTCTGCATAGCAGAGTGCGGCGAAGGCGCAAGTCAGGCCGGAGAGCACGAAAGACAGAATGATTCCAGGCCCTGCCCCTGGTCGGTGGGCATCGCCGACGATGGCGGTGCCGATCAGGACGAAGATGCCGGTGCCGATAATCGCGCCGATGCCGAGCGCTGTCAGGTCCCAGGCCGTGAGGGTTTTCTTTAAACGATGTTCAGCGTGGTCTGCGTCCGCGAGGATCTGTTCAATAGATTTGGTTCTGAAGAGTCGGCGGATCAACGTATGTCCTCCGGCCAGGAGGATGGCGAAGCGCACGGTAGCATCGACAAGCTTCTGTTTCGTCTGGGGGCAAGTATAGCAGGCCAATTCCACTTGTGGTGCATGGCTCGGGTCTCGGGTTCAGGCCCCACGGTCTGTTGCGCGAGCGGCGCGAAGAAACGCTTCGAACAGTCTCCGCTGGAGGGGGTGCCGGTCGAAGAGAAATTCCGGATGCCACTGGATGCCCAGAAAGAAGCGGTGGGCCGGAGATTCGATCGCCTCCACGATACCATCGGGGGCCAAGGCGCTGGCGATCAATGATGGCGCGACAGCCTTGACCGACTGATGGTGTGAACTATTCACCCGCATTGAGACCGACCGTACGATGCGGCGAAGCAGGCTGCCCGGTTCGACTGTGACGGCATGGCTGAGATTCGTCGCTCGGTTGTGTTGCCGATGTGTGCGCGATGTCGAAACTTGGGATGCAATATCCTGAAACAGACTGCCGCCGCAGGCGACATTCATGGTCTGCATGCCTCCGCAGATGCCGAGCAGGGGTACATCAGCTTGTTGTGCCAGGCGGACCATGTCCAGTTCAAAGTTCGCGCGACGTTCGCTTACGGTTTCGAAGGGATAGCGCTGACGTTCACCGTACAATGACGGTGGAAGGTCCGGTCCGCTTCCGGTGAGGAGAAGTCCGTCGATCTGCTGTAGGAGGCGCCGTCTCGTAGCTCTGTCTACAAGGAGTGGAAGGACCAGCGGGACGCCTCCGAGTTCTTCGATGGCCCGAATATAGCGCGCGCGCAAAAAATAGGTGGGCTCGCGCCCACCCCATTCTTTCCGATCACCGGCGTTGAAGTCTGGTGTGACGCCGATGATGGGCTTCATCGGCTAGCGGACGGGCTCCGGAGCAGAGGCTGATGCATCTGCATCAGCCACCCCCAGGAAGCGGATGGGCCGATTGCCTTGGAGGTGATCGGGGGTAATAATATAGGTGCCACGGAGACTGGTATCCCAGATACTCTTCGCCGCCTGTTCGTTTCCTCCTGAAAAGGCATAGGCTAATCCGCCGACGATTCCTCCCCCTATCGCAAATGCGGCCTTCAAGGGAAAATAGAGGATCGTGGAGACGGCGGCAGCGGCCTGCATACCCGCGCTTGACGCGTTCCCACCTTCGGTGTTTCCCGTCGAAGGGGGAGGCGTGCTTTCCTGACTCCATGCCGATGGCGCCATGGTGACGATGCACAGAGTCAGTAGCAGGAAGGCTGCCACTAGTTTGAAGCAGGAAGCCTCACGGGAGCGATTGGGTGAATATGCATATGGATTCACAGATTCTCCTCCTTGTTCGACAGAGTAAGCCCACCGATAGTGGTTGATTCCAGGTTCTCACTCACGATTCAGTCATAGTGCGGTTATAACAAATTCACCTCTGAATGCAAACCCCCGCCGCGCTCACGCGGGTATCTTATTATAGGGTGGTCACGTCGCTCAGGACGAGGTCCAGTTCGGATGCCACGTACGACGTGATGAAGTTTGTCCGGTTGATCACGGCGTCTCGGATCTCAGCGATTTCTGTGCTGTCTGTGAGACTTTGGTTCTCTTGCGTGATGCCGGCTTGCAATGTTAGGTCCAGCTTGCACCAACAGACGGCTTGGATAAACAGCTCATACGCTCGCTCCTGATGAGAGACACGATCTTCCTCTGCGAGATCGACCAGGGCCAGAGTCAACCAACGGGGAAAATGGATGTCAGTGCTGAGCTGATCGATGTGACGTTGGCTGAGAACGACAGCGACCTGAATCCCACCCTTCCAACTCCGTTTTTTGACGTTAAAGACACACGAGTAGATGGAATGTCTCTCCTCTATTGCTTGCGGTCCGACAAACAGGGTTACGCGGAACTGGGAGGGAGTGGGTGCATGCTCAATGGCCATGGTCGTTAGTGTACCATGATCGCCGGTCTCAATGGCCGTCTTATTGACGGCTTGGCAGTGCGACGATAAGATGTCCTTCACTATGACCACAGCTATCTATGCGCGTGTCGGCGAAATTCAGCAGGCTCTGTGTGAGGCTGAGATCGACGGCTGGCTCTTTTATGATTTTCGCGGCAGCGACCCCCTTGCCTATCGCATACTCCAACTCGATCCGACTATCCATGTGACGCGCCGATGGTACTACTGGATTCCAGCGCAAGGGGCACCTGTCAAGGTGCTGCATCGCATCGAACCGCATGTGCTGGATGCATTGCCGGGGCAGGCCGACTGTTATGTGTCGTGGGAACAGCAACGGAAGATTCTTGCGGACCTGTTGGCCGGTGGCATCCGCGTCGCGATGCAGTATTCTCCCCTGAACGCCGTGCCTTACGTGTCGCGTGTGGATGCCGGTACGATCGAGCTGATCAGAAGTTACAATGTAGAAGTGGTGAGTTCAGCGGATTTGATTCAGACATTTGAAGCGCGCTGGACAGACCGTCAACTCGAATCGCACCAGTTTGCCGCCGCGGCGCTACGGCGTATCGTCGATGAGACGTTTAGTCATGCACACGAGGCGGTTGCCCAGGGACAAACGCTCACAGAGTACGGGGTACAACAGTTTATTCTGGCTCGTATACGCGAGGCGGGGATGGTCACATCGAGTGCACCGATCGCTGCCGTCGATGCCCACAGCGCCGATCCCCATTATGGCCCGACAGAGATCGGGTCGGCTGAAGTGACCCGCGATGCCTTGCTCTTGATCGACTTATGGGCCAAACAAGCAGGGCCCGGTTCAGTCTATGCCGATATTACCTGGACTGCCTACGTCGGTCGGACCGTTCCGGTGAAACACCAAGAGATTTTCGACGTGGTCCGGCGGGGTCGGGACGCAGCCCTGGCCTTCGTGCGGTCAGAAACAGCGGCGGGCCATCGCCCATTCGGCTGGGAAGTCGATGACGCCTGCCGGCAGGTCATTCAGCAGAGCGGTTATGGCGATCAGTTTGTCCATCGCACGGGCCATTCGATTGGCGAAGAGGTTCATGGCAACGGTGCCAACATTGATGGCTTGGAGACACAGGATACTCGCCGTCTGATGCCAAGGACCTGCTTTTCTATCGAGCCAGGAATTTATTTGCCCGGTGAGTTTGGGATCAGGAGTGAACTGGACGTGTATCTTGCTGAGCGTGAGGTGTTGGTGTTCGGTTTGCCGTTGCAGAGCGAGGTCGTGCCCCTTTTCTAGCGTCCCCCTTCCTTGACAGTGCCTCCTACTGGCCTATAGAGTTGATTCGACTTTTATAAGGCAACGCCTGTAGCCGTTTGCCGTTCAGGGGCTAAGGGATAAGGATTCGCGCCATGTTTGGTACCATGGGGATCTCGGAACTTATCATTATCCTGGTCATTGTTCTGATCATTTTCGGAGCGGGGAAGCTCCCACAAATCGGTGAAGGGGTTGGTAAAGCGCTCCGAGGATTCAAGAAAGAAGTCAACGATATCCCTTCGCCGGATGCGGTGCTGTCCGAAGCAAATCAATCGGCACCCATGCAAGCTCAACCTACGCCTCAGACTGCACCGGCGATGACGCAGGGACAGGCCTCTGCCACTCCGAAGCCCACCGCTCCCTATACCCCTGGGCCGGAACTGACTCCTGGGACCACCGCTGCGTTGATGCACAATATAGCGGCTGCACCCCAGCCGGTTCGGTCGTTGACGTCCACCGCAGCCCAGTCAGCGCCAACCCAATCGGCGGGACAGGGCCAACAGCCTCTGACGATGGAAGAGCGAGCCGCTGCCCCCGCACCGGTTATGAGGGCGCAGTACCCGCCTCTTCCGGCCAGTGCCCAAACAAAACCGGTGGCTACACGCCCGTCGGCTATCGTCAATAAAGATGCGGTGGCTCGCGTGCAAGCACAGCAGGCATCGATGAAGGCGAGGGCTGCGCAGCCTGCCGACATTTCCCCAGGGGATATGCAGAGCTTGGGGGAAGGACTTGGGGATGCGTTGCGGACGTTCAAGCAGGCCGTTGCCGATGTCCGCAATTCAGTCGACCCTGAAGTCCGGACAATTCAAGCTGAGATGGATTCTGCTCAGAAGGAATTCCAGCAATCCATCCAAGCGGCCAAAGACCTGCCTGTCTTGCACGAAGAACCTCCTAAGCACACGTGAGCTGGGGCGCAATTTTCATCGGCGTGCTCCATCACGGCACCTCACTCAGTCGTAAGTCTACTTGCACCATCATCGTGTGCGCAGTCGCCGTCTCAGTATTTTGTCTCGCCGGTTGTGTTCAAGATTCTCCATCTTCCTCAAGGGAGCATACGGTCTCGCTCTTATTGGAATTGCTCCGTGATGAGGCGCCAGAGATGCGGCGGACGGCAGCAGAATCTCTGGGTAAGATTGGTGACCCACGTGCGGTGGACTCCATCCTCCCTCTCAAACACGATCCGTCCACGATGGTTCGTGAAGCATCGGTGGTGGCTATGGGACGCTTGAAACCCACAGCGACTGATGGAGTCGTGGCTCTGTTGACACTGGCGCTGGAGGATTCCGACGAATCGGTCCGACAGGCAGCGGTCATAGCGATCGGAGAAGTCGAACCTGGTCCTCGATTACTGCAGTCTGTTGTCGGGTTACTGCGATCTTCGGATGCAACGATTAGGCGAGCGGTGGTGCGGGCATTACTACAAATTGACTCAAGCCGTTCAGTTCCTGCGCTTGTCGCAGTAGGACGCGACGCTGATGCGGAGGTTCGTCAGGGGATTGTGGCAGCGTTGGGTGAATGGGGCGGGGCAGCGGTGTCCCCTTGGATCAGAGAGCGATTAGTTGAAGATCCCTCGCCAGGGGTGCGAGCAGAAGCAGCGTATCGTCTGGGAATACTCAGTGACCCTGAGGCGAGAGCCGCACTCAACACTGCGGTCGAGAAGGATCCAGACAGTGGGGTGCGCCGCTGGGCGAAACGGGGGATGTAGTTCGTATCATGCTTACCCGGTTCACTCAGCAATCCTGAACCGACAGTGGTGTGATGCCGGTTAATCTGTCGCACGGGAACGATTCAATGCCTCGACAAGCTCCAGCAAATCTTTGCGGGCCTTTTCGTCGATGTTGGTAAACTGGACACCCATGCCAGGAAAGAAGAGATGTCGTTCAGGCTTGGTGCGTGTCCAGGAGACTTTCGCCGTTGCCTTATATTGTTCCCGTGGGTGGTCTGGTAGTGAAAACTCGACTGACAGCTCGGTGCCAGGAGCCAGCGGGGCGCTGCTTTCGATGAACAATCCACCTGCACCGATGCCGCCGGTTAAGCTGTCGAATTGTTTGCCCTCCGGGGTCGTATAGCGGATCTTCATAGCGAGCGGGGCTCTCGGGTGAAAGCGCGCATGGGTGAATCGCGTCTCTTCATCACTGGCAAGTATTTGTTCAATGACCACTCCCCACGACAGGACACCGAGCAGTTTTCCCGCAGCACTGTGAAGCGTGATTCCTTCTTGGTCGGCATCCATTTCAAGGACTTTCCCCTGATGCCCTTCCGTCATGATCACAGGAAACTTCATGGGGAGATCCTTATGTCGGGCTCGGGAAGATTTTCGTGTGATTGGCTTGTCACGAGGCCGGATGTCAGACTGGCTGGATGGATTTCACCAGCTCGAGCACGCGGTTACGAATATCGGGGTTAATCTCTGTAAAGCGCACTCCCATGCCCGGGCTAAACGTATATTGGTCTGCTTTCGGACAGACCCAGGCCACGAGGCCCTTTGCCGGCAACCATTCTGATGGTTGCTCTGGTAGTGAAAATTCAAGCGCAAGCTTGGTGCCGACCGGTAGCGGGCTCAGGCTTTCTATAAAGAGCCCTCCTCCGCCGATGCCGCTCGCGCGACTTTCAAACTGTTGACCTTCGGGGGCTACGTATTTGACACCAAAAGTGACTATCACGCGCGGGTCATTTCTGGTTTCTCGGCTTGCCTGGGGTTTGCGATAGGCCAGAATCTGGTCGATGATAAAGTCCCAGGACAGGTTGCCGATGGGTTCGCCGTTGATCCCCAGAAGGGTGATGACTTCACGAGCTGCATCAAGTTCGAAGGCCTTCCCTTTATGCCGAAGGCTTGAAGATACGGGAAATTTCACAGGTCCTCCACATTCAGCCAATAACGCAAGTATAGCGCAGCTTTTCATCTTGTCGAGAGAAAGCGTAGAGCCATCAGTGTCGACACGACCTAGAGAGGAAGCTGAGCAGGGAGTATTCGAAAAGGGTAAATGGCGAAGGCACTTCCAGGCCGGGAAGACCCCGGCCTGGAATATTTCTAGACAGATCAGGTTTGGCAGGAAAAATCTATACTTATAACGACTTAGGCGGTCTTCGCGTCCTTATCTTGCTCGAAGATTCGGATAGGGGCGTGCTTGCCGAGGATGGCGTCCTCAGTGATGAGGACCTCCTTGATCTGCTTCTGAGAAGGAGCATCATACATCACATCCAGCATTACGTCTTCAAGGATGGCACGCAGTCCTCGAGCGCCTGTTTTCTGGTGAAAGGCTTTCCGTGCGATTGCCACGAGCGCGCCATCCGTGAATTTGAGCTTCACTCTCTCAAAGGAGAGCAATTTTTCATATTGCTTTGTAAGCGCATTTCTCGGCTCGGTCAGGATTCGGATGAGGCCGCGCTCATCCAGTTCATCCAAGGTGGCGACGACCGGCAGCCGACCAACGAATTCCGGTATCAAACCGTACTTAAGGAAATCCTCCGGCTGAACTCTCGCGAACAGTTCGCCGAGCCGCACGTCGCTCCGTCCGCGAACTTCGGCTCCGAATCCCATCGCTTTCCGATTGAGGCGTTGTTCGATGATGTGTTCGAGTCCGACGAACGCCCCGCCGCAGATGAACAGGATGTTGTTCGTATTGACTTGAATGAATTCTTGGTGTGGATGCTTGCGCCCGCCTTGAGGCGGGACGTTGGCAACGGTTCCTTCAATGAGCTTAAGCAGCGCCTGTTGTACCCCTTCGCCCGAGACGTCGCGGGTAATGGACGGACTATCGCTTTTTCGGCTGATCTTGTCGATTTCATCGATGTAGACAATGCCGCGCTCGGCCCGTTCCACATCGTAGTCGGCTGCTTGCAAGAGTTTGAGGATGATGTTCTCGACGTCTTCGCCGACATACCCTGCCTCCGTGAGGGTGGTGGCATCGGCCAGCGTGAAGGGGACATCCAAGTGCTTCGCAAGGGTCTGGGCCAATAGCGTTTTCCCCGTACCTGTGGGCCCCAGCATGAGGATGTTGCCCTTCTGGAGTTGTACATCGTCAACGTCTTTGTCTTTGGAAGAGATTCGCTTGTAGTGGTTATGAACGGCTACCGCGAGAATTTTCTTGGCCCGCTCCTGTCCCACAACGTATTGATCCAAGTGGTGTTTGATTTCTGCCGGCTTTTTGAGTTTCGATGAAATCTCCTCTTTAGCCTCTTCCCAATCTTCGGCAATGATATCGTTGCAGAGATTGACGCATTCGTCGCAGATGTAGACGGTGGGCCCGGCAATCAATTTGCGAACTTCGTCGCGGCTCTTTCCGCAGAACGAGCAACGGAGATGTCGATCCATCTTATCCGGCTTCGCCATGTGTCCTCCTCTGTTACTTGTCCTTCGCCGCGTCTTTTCCTGCGTCGCCACTGACGGCCTTGAGCAGCTTCGGTGGCCTGGTGATGACTTCGTCGATGAGACCGTATCGCTTCGCTTCTTCTGCCGACATGAAATAGTCCCGTTCAGTGTCCTGGGATATCTTCTCCAGAGACTGGCCGGTATGTTTGGCCATGATCTCATTGAGCCGCTCGCGGATTTTCAAGATCTCTCTAGCATGAATATCGATTTCTGTGGCTTGCCCAGAAAATCCGCCCATGGGCTGGTGAATCATGACTCTCGCATTCGGCAGGGCGAAGCGTTTCCCTTTGGTCCCAGCGGTGAGCAAGAAGGCCCCCATGCTGGCGGCTTGGCCCAGGCAGATGGTGTTGATCGGGGGTTTCACGTACTGCATGGTGTCATAAATCCCTAATCCTGCCGTGACACTTCCCCCAGGGGAATTGACGTAGAGATTGATGTCTTTCTCAGGGTCCTCCGCTTCAAGAAACAAGAGCTGGGCAATAATCAGGTTGGCAAAGATGTCATCGATCGGCGCGCCAAGAAAGATGATCCGGTCTTTCAAGAGTCGGGAATAAATGTCGTAGGCGCGTTCGCCTCGGTTGGTCGTTTCGATCACAATGGGAACAAGCATGCTCGTCGTTCCTTTCCTCTAGCAGGGTGCTGAAAAAGTCCGCCAGCTTCGTTCTCGCATCGTTCAGATCCTCAACGTACCCCAGAGGGTACGTCTCCGGTCTTCACTCGCTGCGGTCTTGCTGGACGGCCTTTTTGAGCACCCTGCATGCCCACAGATTTTCTCTCAGCCTGTAAAGTTTCTCGAACAATCGTGGCAAGGCCAGACCACACTGCTCAGCCTATCCCTGAATCATTGCATTGCGGTACACGAAGTCCAAGGCTTTATCCACCAAAATTCTGGTGCGTAAATCATCGATGGACTCTTGTCCTCCAGATTTGATCATCTTGACGAGATCGGCCGCCGGCATTTTGAGCTCCGACGCCAGTCGCATAATTTCTGAATTGAAATCGTCCTGTGTAACCGTCAGCCCTTCTTTCTGGGCGATCTCTTCTAGCACGAGACTGACCTTCACGCGGCGCGCCGCTTCGTCGCGATGTTCTTGGCGAAGGCGCGTGAGATCCTCCGTGCCAGGCTGTTCCTGGGTGTCACTCTTCCGCTGCTGTTGTTGCTGCACGTGTTGGCGGATGATGGCCTCCAGTTCGCGCTCCACCAGAATTTCCGGGAGATCGAAGTGGTGGGTGTCCATGAGCCGCTTGACGATCGTATCTTTATAGTTGTCTTCGATCTCGCGTTTCAGCGCCCGCTCCATCCCTTCTCTCAGTTTGTCTTTAATTTCCTGGAGCGAGGTGTAGGGACCGCAATCTTTGGCAAACTCATCGTCCAAGGCCGGAAGCTTCTTTTCCTTGACGGATTTGATCGTCAGCGTAAACAGGACAGTCTTGCCGGCCACACGAGGATCGGGATGGCTGGCAGGATACGGTTGGGAAATCTCGAGCACGTCGCCATCTTTCTTGCCTCCGACATGTGAATCGATTTCCAAGCCTAAGACAGCCGCGTGCGATCCAACCTTGTGGAGTTGACCTTCTTTCTTCGTCCCTTCCAGCGGGGATCCGTCGAGTGTCCCGTGTAGATCCAACACGATGTAGTCCCCGTCCACGATGATATGGCCTAGAGGAGTCGCTTCAAGGCGGGACTGTTGTTCGCGCAAGACCTCCAGGCCCCGGTCAAGCTGCTCGTCGGTGACGGTCCGCTTGTCGGGCTTGAGCGAGATTGGACTGGGCGCTTTATAGTCCCGCAGCTCGATGTTCGGCTTGATCTCAACGGTTGCGGTAAATGTAAAGGGTTCATTCTTCTTAATCTGGACTCGGTCCAGCGGGGGAATTTCAACGTGGACCGGCACCACTCCTGCTTGGCGGATGGCCTTCTCATAGAAGTCCGGCACGAGGGCTCGGATCACATCCTCTTCCACGGTTTTGGCATAGCGTTTTTCCAGCAGCGCCAAGGGTACCTTGCCGGGGCGAAATCCAGGGATGTTGACCTGGCGGTTCAGCTCGACATAGGCACGGGTAATCCGTTGCGTCACTTCCTCTGCCGGCACCTCAATCTTGAGGGCTCGTTTCATTGGTCCGAGTTCAGTCATTTCCATTTTCATAGCTGGTGCACGCCTTCGTTCTTTGTTAGAGGCCTTGCGCAGATGCCAAGCTGTCGCCGGATCACCGGTTGTGGCCTGGTGCGAGAGGGGGGACTTGAACCCCCACGGTTACCCACGAGATCCTAAGTCTCGCGCGTCTGCCAGTTCCGCCACTCTCGCAGGGTGGGGTATGCAGGAGCCGATTCCTGCACGATCAGCAAATAATCAAAAAGACAGGTTCCTGTCTGTATTTTGTACCGTTGGATGCCTCCCACTGTCAACCCATACTCGCGCAGGGTGAAGGTGTGTGTACTTGGTGTCCTTGGACGGTTAGCATTCTTCTCTACCCGGCATGATTCTTCCCCTCGCAGATGCCATCCAGTGTCCAGCAGAGGGCGTCATGTATCAGGGTGTTCACAACAGTTTTGACCCGGTGCAAGACGTCTACAGGGGTCCTCTAGCGTCTTCGGTGAAACCCGCCGAGCCTACTCCGCCGAAGTAGCTTCAGCTACGAAGGCTGGACACATATCCTTCTTCGCCAAGGCTTCAGAGGACACCTGCTGCGCACAATGAGGAGTATAATCAGGCCACACATGTGATTCATTATCCGTCTACCGGTGCGGAGGTGCAAATGCGGGTGGCCTTGCTGCTCTCAATTCTGGCTGTCAGTGTCGTGGTATTGTGCTCTTCCCCTTCATGGGCCTACCGGGACTATTTCACGCCCGAACAGAAAGCACTGCTGGATAAGATTCAAATTGTGCGCATTGACGCGATTGCACTCACAGACCAGGGAACTGTTGATGCTGCGCCGATTGCCGTGCTTGTCGCCCGCCGGATGGGCGAACTGGGGTATACGGTCGTGGACGACGCCGGCAAACCCCATGACGTGGTGATCAAAGTCAAATGTGAACAGCGAAAAATATGGGAAGGCACGACGGCGTCCGGTGGCGATGCGGATTTGCCAGATGCCCCGTCTCGGCTGTGGAAAGGCCCCGCCTGCCAGATGACCTATCTTCTCGGCAACATGAAAGTTAAATGGCAGAAAGAGGTTCGAGCTGAGGTTGAAGAGGCAGGACAAGCTGCACAATCGGCCAACGCGGGAGATCCTGGAGCCTATGCGATGAGCAAATTGAGGGAGGCGCTCGAAACGTACGAGTTCCCCTTGTTGCTGGCTGCCGAATGGGGCCAGCCGGAGCGCCTGTTGAAGGTCCTCGATCGATCCGATACGCCGCAGGCCAAAAAGATCAAAATTCTTTCTCTCTTAGGCGAGATGCAGGCCGACGAGGCTTTGCCGAAATTGAGAGAGACGCTCAAGGATCGCGACCTGGCAAAGCAAGCGATTGGGGCAATGGCGAATCTTGGCAAAGAGGGTATTCCGTTGCTCGCCGACATTATGAATACATCTCCGCATCTTGAATTGCAGGCGGCGGCGGCCAAGGGCTTAGGCCAACTGGGCGGGACGCACGGTGATGCGTCGGTCGTCCCGCAGTTGCTCGCGAAGCTGGAAGATCCCAAGACAGACTGGTCCGTGCTGACGGAAGTGGCCTGGGCGCTGGGCAAGATCCCAGATAAACGATCGATCCAGCCGCTCTACGATCTCGACAAGAAGCTGTCGGCCATTCGCGATCCGGAGAACATGTCGTTGAGGAAACTCAAAGAAGCGGTGTTCTGGGCGATCAAACAGTGCGATACATGGGATCAGTTCAGCTGAGAACGGGATGGAGGCTGAGGATCTTCCTTGCTCGCGCAACGCGCGGTCGCGGACTCCCCTCGTTGGACGCGCGCAGTGGAAGATCCATCAGCCCCCATCCCTAAAGAGGTAGTAAGCGAGCTTGGAAAGAGTGTGTACATCGTTCGATGCGTGCAGTAAAGGGCAGCCTTGGGTCTTCCCTATTCCCCAGACTGATTGACAATCCTCTATCGCAGACTTATCGTCCTCCATGTTGGACAAGAGCTTGCCCGGAAATACCACGATGGACAGTCCCCTTTCTTTGCCTCCGTCCTCCCGATCTCGCAACGTGCTGGAGCGGATCACGATCCAGATGGCCTCGAGTCTGGATCTGCAACAGGTTCTCACCACTATCACGCAAGGACTTATCGACGAGCTGGACGGCGCCTTCGCCCGCATCTGGCTCTTGGGGCCTGGCGATCTGTGCGTTGATTGCTACAAAGCGGCAGACTGTACGAATCGGGCTCGCTGCCTGCACCTTGAGGCGAGTGCCGGGCTCTACACCAATCTCGACGGGGAGTATCGCCGCATTCCGCTGGGGGCGCTCAAGATTGGGAAAATCGCCCAAGGCCATGGGGCACTGAACACGAACGATGTGCTCGGCGACGACCGACTCCCGAATAAACAATGGATGAACGACAACGGGCTCCGTTCCTTTGCCGGCTACCCGCTGAAGTTTCGCTGGGAGCTGCTCGGCGTCATCGCGATGTTCGGGCGACGGCCGCTGAGCGACGAGGAGTTCGAGCGATTGGCGGTCTTTGCCAATCAAGCCGCGATAGCAATCAAGAACGCCCAACTTTATACAGAGGTCGAACAGCTCAAGAATCGGTTGCAGGCGGAAAACCTCTACCTGCAGGAAGAGATCAAGCTCGAGCACAATTTCGAGGAGATCATCGGCGAGAGTCAGAGCATCAAAGCTGTTCTCCGACTCATCGAACAGGTAGCGCCTACGGATTCGACGGTCCTCATTCGTGGGGATACCGGAACAGGCAAGGAGCTGATTGCCAGGGCGATCCATCACCTGAGCTCGCGCAGGGCTCGCTCGCTTGTGAAGGTCAACTGCGGGGCGATCCCGGCCAATCTGGTCGAGAGTGAGCTCTTCGGACATGAGAAGGGATCGTTTACCGGCGCGCTGCAGCGCCGCATCGGACGGTTTGAGTTGGCGGATGGCGGGACCATCTTTCTGGATGAAGTCGGCGAGTTGCCGCTGGACGCGCAGGTCAAGCTCCTACGGGTGTTGCAGGAGCGGGAGGTCGAACGGGTCGGCAGCGGCCATTCGACCAAAGTCGATGTACGGGTCATTGTTGCCACCAATCGTGATCTTCATGCGGCAGTGAAGGCCGGCTCCTTCCGGGCCGATCTCCTCTACCGGCTGAATGTGTTTCCGATCGAGGTGCCGCCTCTCTCTGCTCGTGTATCGGATATCCCGCTCCTGGTCGATCGATTTGTCACCAAGTTCTCAAGCAAGATAGGTAAGAAGATTGACGGGGTGTCCCAATGGACCATGGACCGCCTCATGAAATATGCCTGGCCCGGCAACATTCGAGAGTTGGAAAATGTCATCGAACGGGCCACGATTCTCGCGAATGGGCCGATGCTTCAGATCGATGACGTGCTGCTCCACGGGAACTCAGCACCGCTGAGGCCGGTTGCCGATTCCCTGGAAGAAGTTGAGCGAGCCCACATCCTCCGTATCCTCCAGGATGCGAGCTGGGTGATCGAAGGAAACCCGGGTGCCGCCACTCGGCTTGGCCTCCATCCCAACACGCTACGTTCTCGCATGAACAAGCTCGGAATCAAGAAATCTCGCCCCACCGCATAGCAATGAATCCAACGTTCCACTCCCACGATATATCGTAGCTCCACGAAATCCCGTGGGCACGTCTCTCTCACGCTCTAGTTCGTCTAACCGCGAATAGTTCGACAACTCCTTGTCTCACCGGCGGTTTATCTCGTTTCTTTGACTGTGGTGGCGTGTGGCATCAGCCTTGCCCTAGAGGATGAGTGCAATGGCCATCGCAGAGAAAATCAAGAGCGACCACATGTCGAGATAGGGCAACGCCGGTAAGTAACTGAATCCATCCGCTGTTTAACCGGGCGCTACAAATAACACGCAGGAGACGACGATGAAACATACGACGATAGAAAAAGCATGGTGGTCGAGTGTAGGGATGGGAGTCTTGGCGATTGCCCTATTAGCGTCAAGCCTCGATGCGTATGGTCAAACCACGAAGGACAATCGTAAGGTTGCAACTCGCGAGGCCGCTGCCGTGAAGTACAGCAGTATCAAGGTTGACGGATTGAACATCGCGTATCGTGAAGCAGGGAATCCCAATAATCCGAAAATTGTGCTGCTGCATGGTTTTCCGGCCGCTTCGCATCAATATCGGGACTTAATACGATCCCTTTCAGATACATTTCATGTCATTGCACCGGACTATCCTGGCTTTGGGCTCAGTGATATGCCAGATCCGACCGCGTACGACTACACATTCGACGGCATTTCTGAGATCGTTGAACATTTTCTGACACTCAAAGGCTTCGACCACTACGGGCTCTATGCTCAAGATTATGGTGGACCGGTTGGTTTCAGGATTGTCGGCCGCAATCCTAAGGCGCTTGATTGGCTTATCGTCCAGAATACCAATGGATACGAAGTTGGATTTACTGCTGCATGGGACGGCTTCCGCGGCGCACTCTGGAAAAACAGGTCGGCAGAATCAGAAAAGCCGTTGGAGGGATTTCTTACTCATGATGCGATCAAGGGCATCTACCTGTTCGGAGCAAAAAACCCTGAGCTGATAAGTCCTGATAACTGGGAGTCGGATTTCGCGTTTATGCAAAGACCCAACGCAGTCCGCGTCAATCTGAACCTGTTTTACGACTATCGCAAGAATGTGGAACTGTATCCAGTGTGGCAGGAGTTCCTTCGTAAGAATCAGCCCAAGACTATTATCTTTTGGGGCCAGACTGACATTTTCTTTACGCCAGAAGGAGGGGAGGCCTATTTGAAAGATCTTCCCAAGGCCGAAATGCATCGCCTTGACGCAGGGCATTTTGCAGTGGAAGACCATCTCGACTACATCTCAAACAACATGCACCGTTTCTATGCAGAGAAGGTGACAAACGGAAAGAAGCAGTAAGACGAACGACTACTTAAACGCAATAAGGAGAAATCATGAAAACTGCCATTATCATTCTATCCGATCCGAAGAGTGGCTCAGAGGAAGCGCTCGGACGAGTCTTTAACGCGCTGGCCCTCGCGTCCGAATGTAAGCAGAAGGGCGACGAAGTCGCCGTGGTTTTCAATGGGACCGGCACCCGTTGGCCGGCCGAACTGGCCAAGCTCTCTCATCCGGCGAATGGCCTCTACAATGCCGTTCGCGACGTCGTGCAAGGCGCCTCCTGCGGCTGTGCGGAGGTCTTCGGAGCCACCGAGGGGGTCAAATCCTGCGGCGTGCCGATTTTGAAAGACCATGCATTGGCCGGGACAGCTGGCCTCTTGAGTCTCAGACGATACCTTGCAGAGGGATGGAATACGATCGTGTTTTGAGCCGCATCTCAGTATACGGTCAGGAGACTCCCTCCTGACAGTAATGGGTTGAGGGCCTAGAGGAGAAAACGATGGCGACGAAATATCTCGATATGACGTTTACGGATGCCGTATGCCGTGCGCAGACACAATACTACGCAAGAGCAGGCAAGATCGTAGGCGCTTCTGAACGAGACCCATTGGGCGATGCAGAAGCCGAGTTCATCAGCGTGCGGGACAGTTTTTACTTGGGCTCGATCAGCGAAAGCGGATGGCCCTACATTCAGCATCGCGGAGGGCCCACGGGATTTTTGCAGGTCATCAACGAGACGACTCTGGCGTTCGCCGACTACAAGGGGAATCGGCAACTGCTGAGCACCGGCAACGTCTCCGTGAACGACCGCGTGGCTCTATTTTTGATGGACTACAAGAACCGAGAGCGGCTGAAGATTCTTGGCCATGCCCGCGTGGAGGACGCTCGGCTCCATTCCGAGCTCGTCGCACAGGTTAGTGATGCGAATATGCGGTCTAGCGTGGAACGTTTGGTGTTTATCGACGTCGTCTCGTTCGATTGGAACTGCCCGAAATACATTACGCCACGGTACTCGCTCGAAGAGGTCAAAGGGCTTGTGGATCCGTTGAAGAGGCGAATTGCAGAGCTTGAGGCCCAGGTATATGCGGTGAAGTCATGATCGGTTTTACAATGAGCCTCCCTTTCTCTCTCTCAAAGGAGTTCACACCATGAAGGTGGCACAAATATGGCGGTACCCGGTTAAGTCGATGGCCGGTGAACAACTGGAGCAGGCACGCATCGGGCCACTCGGTATCGAGGGAGATCGCATCGTGCATGTGGAGGACGAGGACGGTCGTGTGATTACGGCCAGAACGCACCATCGGCTTCTCGGTCACCATGTCACGCTCAATGAATCCGGCGAGCCTCTGGTTGGTGGCCTACTGTGGAGCGATCCCAAGGTCCGCAAAGATGTTGTGGAGATCGTGGGGCCTGGCGCCCGGCTCGTTCGCGATGAGTCCAGCGATCGCTTTGACGTGCTGCCGTTGTTGGTGGCAACGGATGGAGCGATCGCATCATTCGGACGTGATGGCCGGCGCCTCAGGCCTAACCTAGTGATCGGCGGGGTCGAAGGCCTGGCTGAGCGCTCATGGCCCGGGCAATGTTTGCATATCGGAGACGTCATCATCGGAATCCAGGACCTCCGTGGGCGCTGCATCATGACGACGTTCGATTCCGACAGCCTGAAACAAGACCGTCAGGTGCTCACAGACATCGTGCGAAGATTTGAGGGCACGCTCGCCTTGAATTGTTTTGTGATCCGGGGCGGGGGAATTCGAGCCGGCGATACGGTTGAGCTAGCCCAGCACCGTGAATGCGAGGCTGTCCGCGCTTAGAGAGGCCAGCTTTTTCACCATCACTTGTGTGGGAGTTTCTGACTTTCACACTTTTCAACGCCGCAAGGCATAGAGGGAGGACTCATCATGGGCAAGCAGGTGGGCGAAACATTGCAAGAAATGTTGGGCATTCTGAAGGAGGGTCACATGACCGAAGGTCAGAAGCTCTACTTTGCGGATTCGGTCGTTACACAGGAAGGCAATCAGCCGCCCATCGTGGGCAAACAAGCCTCCATTGATAGACTGGACAAATTCAGAGAGACGATTGGAGTGGCGGCGTTTATCAGCTATGCAATCGGTGCTGTGGCCGTCGCGGGAAACACCAGTTTCTATGACGCGGTCCTGACTTTGAAATTGAAGAATGGGGAAACCATCAGCCTTGAACAGGTCGTCAAGACTGACTGGCAGGACGGCAAGATCGTCAAAGAGCGCTACTACCACGGCTAATCAAGCGTGATGTCGCATGAGGGCGGGTGGCCAATGTCATTCGCTCCCACATTGATTTCCACATCGGCAGGAAGAATTATCGATCATAGGGAGCGGAACACCATGAATTATATGAGAACAACGTAAGGAGGTCATCATTGTGAACACGCTCGAACAGCCTAGGCCTCCATGTCCCCCCTTCGATGCTGAATCCGCGACCCAGAAGGTCCGAATGGCTGAGGACACATGGAATTCTCGAGATCCTCATAGGGTTTCGCTCGCGTACACACCCGACGGCCTGTGGAGAAACCGTTCGGAATTCCTGGCCGGCCGGGAGGCAATCGTTCAGTTCTTAACTCGCAAGTGGAACAAAGAGCTGGACTACCGTTTAATCAAAGAACTGTGGGTCTGGCACGGTAACCGGATCGCCGTTCGATTTGCGTACGAGTGGCACGATGATTCAGGAAACTGGTTTCGGTCATTTGGGAACGAGAATTGGGAATTCGACGACAGTGGTCTCATGCGCCGACGTATCGCGAGCATCAACGATGCCCCAATCTCAGAGAAGGATCGAAAGTATTTCTGGCCCATTGGGCGCCGGCCCGACAATCACCCTGGGCTATCAGAGCTTGGTCTATAGACTTCCGCCTCATCGCGGCGGCCCAGGCGATTTCCAAGACGTCGCTTGCGTCGGGGAGACAGTCACGCTGTTCGGCGCACCGATGTTGCTCCGGCCTTTGCCGAAACGAAGGCCGAGAATCCCACGGCGATTGTTCTCAACCGGTACGGTTGGAACCTTGTGCATGCGTTGGGCGGGCGCATTGAAAGATCGACTCACCTCCATTCCCGAAGAAAGAATGTGCGAGTGTAGGAGTGAATAATTTGCATTCCTGATGTCTACCCCCTTCGGCATGGTTGATTTATCTACCCTTTGAGCGTAGGAATTGAGCCGATAGATACGCCAGCATTATTAGGATTTTTCTATGTCAGAGCCCACAATTACCTGTCCTCACTGCAAGACCGAGATCAAGCTGACAGAATCTCTTGCCGCTCCATTAATCGAGTCAACCCGTCGCGACTACGAGAAGCGGTTGGCGCTGAAAGATACGGACATTGCCAGGAAAGAGGAGTCGTTGCGTGAGCGAGAAGCCGCTGTTTCACAAGCCACGCAAGCGATTGACGATCAGGTGGCTGAGAAACTGATCCTGGAGCGCGCAAAGATCGTTTCAGAGGAATCCAAGAAGGCCAAACTCGCTCTGCAAACAGATATCGACCAGAAAACGAGAGAACTCGCCGAACTTCAGGACGTCCTCACTCAACGCGAAGTCAAACTCGCAGAGGCTCAAAAGGCACAGGCCGATCTCATCCGACAAAAACGGGAACTGGACGATGCCAAACGAGAGCTAGAACTCACAGTCGAAAAGCGCGTTCAGGATGGGCTCTCTGCCACCCGCGAGCAGGCCAAGAAAGAAGCCGAGGAAGGGCTGAAGCTCAAAGTGATGGAGAAGGAGCAAACCATCGCCTCCATGCAGACCCAGATCGAAGAACTCAAGCGCAGAGCCGAACAAGGATCGCAGCAGCTCCAAGGCGAAGTTCAGGAACTAGAGCTGGAAGCCTTGCTCAGGGCAAAGTTCCCGAGGGACACCATTGAACCTGTTCCCAAAGGCGAATTCGGTGGCGATGCACTACAGCGGGTCATCGGCCCTCTCGGTCAGCCCTGTGGGACTATCTTATGGGAATCCAAGCGAACCAAGAATTGGAGCGACGGCTGGCTAGCCAAGCTTCGCGACGATCAGCGGGCAGCCAAGGCCGAAATCGCTGTGATCGTGAGTCAGACGCTCCCGAAGGGCGTCGAGTCCTTTGATCTGATTGAAGGAGTCTGGGTCGCTGAATCCCGCTGTGCTATTCCCATAGCCACTGCTCTCCGACAGAGCTTGATCGAGCTGTCAGGCTCTCGCCTAGCAGGCGAAGGACAACACACCAAGATGGAGATGGTCTATCAATATTTGACAGGCCCACGCTTTCGCCATCGCATTGAAGCCATCGTGGAAAAGTTCTCGGACATGCAATCTGATCTAGAGAGAGAACGAAAAACGATGACGCGCCTTTGGGCTAAGCGTGAAGAACAGATAAGAGGGGTCATCGATTCAACGGCTGGCATGTACGGCGACCTTCAAGGAATTGCCGGGAGGACCCTCCAGGAGATTGAGGGTTTGGGCATCCCATTGCTCGACACTCCCAAGACTGATTCGGACGGGGAGGCCTAATGACTGAGAGAGGACAGACAGGGCCACTCTCGCAGGCCTGACTTATCGAGCAGGCAGCGCAAAGGGCTGTTCTGGATGAACGCGTGTACGGGGTGAACCCGTCAGGCCGACCTAAAAAGGTAGAATGTCACTGTTTCTCGTTTCTCGCTATCCATAGAAATCAAGTAGGTAATACCATAGTTCTATGCTTGCATGTAGCGAGAAAACGTTTTCAAGGAGAAATTAAATGACTGCACCGGCACCCTCAGCTGAACCACCAAAATTCAAGGCTCCGACAACCGACAAGTGGCGTGCCTTAGCAGCTGGTGCTGAGGCTGATATGTCAGAGCAAGATACAGCAAGGGCTGCGCAGGATAGCCTTAAGGAAACGCTTCTCACCTCACTGCAAATGCAGCATGTCATAGTTCTGGCTGGGTCAGGCACCTCTATGGCCGTTGGCGGTCCCTCCATGAAAGATTTGTGGAGCGCTGCAATAGGCACAACACCAAACACGGATGCAGTTAGCACAGCCAAGAGCATCAACTATGATCTCAATTCCGGCAATAACATTGAGGCGTTTCTCTCCAATGCTGAAGCCTATCTACAGATAAGAAACGGTGATGCTGCAGTGAAGAAATTCGTAGACTCATGCAAGCAGGTAATTCTTGCCAAATGCTCGAGCTTTCTAGATGTTAATAAACTAGATGCACATAAAATCTTTCTGCATCGCCTCTCCCGCCGCCGCGTACGAGACCCTCGGCTAAAGGTATTTACCACCAACTACGATCTTTGCTTTGAGCAAGCAGCGAGTACGCTGGGTGGAGTGGTCATTGACGGCTTCTCCTTCACACCACCACGCCATTACGACCCGCGATACTTTAGTTACGACATTATCCGGCGCCCCCGTGCGGGCGAAGACCAGGGGAATTACCTGGAAGGCGTATTTCATCTTTACAAACTTCACGGGTCAATCAATTGGGCACGTTCTGCCAGTGGAGTCATTCATGAAAAGACAAACCCATCACCCGATGAAACATGCTTGATCTACCCAGCGCGAGGGAAGTACCAACAGAGCTTTCTTCAGCCTCACTTGGAATCAATGGCACAGTATCTAGCAGCTTTGCGTGAACCCAACAGTTGCGTCATCGTGACCGGGTTTGGATTCAATGATGATCACCTGTCAGAGCCACTTCTGGCAGCTATTCGTACCAACCCCCATCTTCGCCTCATCATTACAGGCCCTGGCGTTGTAGCAAGGGAGACCGACAAAGCAAAGTCAAATCGCTACTGGGAAGAATTCTTCACGCTTAACAAAGACGGTGAGGACGTTTGGCTCATAAACGCCTCCTTTCAAGAATTCGCCAAGCTCATCCCAGATCTCAAGTCACTGACACCGGCCGATAAACTGATGAAGACAATCCAAGGCATCACGGGAAGTAAATGAAACATTCAATTGATGACTTATTTCCCAAGGGTTTGCTGCGACCTGAACTCTTCATGGGCGTCGCTTCCTCTGTAACTGCCAGGGCTGTTGGTATCAATTTGAGCGAGGCCGGGCAACCCAGTGGCTCACACTTTTCTGGTGGCCGATATGGTCGCGGTGAAGTTGGAGAATTTGTCCTCATTGAGGGTCAGCAAAGTCTCTTGCTAGGTCGCATCACAGAAGTCAGGTTACCTGAACAAGATCGGCGCTCGATTAAACCTGACTATGTCGGTAAAAATAACTTGGACGCAATTGGGCAAATCCAATTGCTCGGCTGTGTCGCAATGGACGACCTGGCAGTGACCGCAGGAGTAGATGCATACCCTCGCTTAGGTGATCGTGTTTATGCAGCCCCCCACCAGTTCATCGCGCTATTACCACGGTTGATGGAGAAAGAGGGGGAAGATGATAACCTGGTAATGCTCGACTTAGGGACGGTTGATGTGGCGCAAGAAAGCACGATCTCCATCAAGCCTGAACGCCTCTTTGGCCGTCATTGCGCCATCCTTGGGGCAACAGGTGGAGGAAAGAGCTGGACAACTGCACGCGTGATCGAAGAATGCCTCAAGCATAAGGCAAAACTCGTTCTCATTGATGCCACAGGAGAATATCGTGGGTTCTCTGGTGTAGACATAACTCATTGTCACCTTGATGAGCCTGTTGAAAATGCCGTTGGCTCGATTGCTTGCTCTTTGCCCCCGACAAATTTCTTGGAGTCTGATTTTGTCGCTCTCTTTGAACCCGCCGGGAAAGTCCAAGGCCCTAAGATGAGGGCCGCAATCAGAAGTTTGCGTTTGGCAGAACTACAGCCAGCCTTGGCCCCCAACGGTTTCATCGCCAAGATCAACCAACCCAAAGCAGCCATTCAATCAGCAGAGACCAATCCATCGATTTCTGGAAAATTGGACGATCCAAGTCAGTCATTTGACGTTAAACTCTTAGCAACTCAAATAGAGCAAGAATGCGTCTGGCCGGATGGGTATAACAATGACACCAGTAAGTGGGGAAAAGAGGATGGTAACTTTTCTCACTGCCTGAACTTGGTTGCCCGCATCAATGGTGTACTCATATCTCCTGCGTTCAGGTGCGTGTTCTCCACTACCAACCAGCAGTTGACCAAGATAATTGATGAGTTCATCTCCGGCAAGAAGAAGTTACTCCGCATTTGTCTAAGCGGCATTGCTCATGAATTCAATGCACGGGAAATCATCGCGAATGTAATCGGTCGGTATTTGCTAACGAAAGCTCGCCATAGGGCATTCTTGAGATGCCCTATGGTTGTTATTGTTGATGAAGCGCATAACTTCCTTGGCCGCCGCATTGGTGCCGAAGATTACAGCACTAAGCTTGATGCTTTTGAAATCATCGCCAAGGAGGGAAGGAAGTACGGGTTGAATATCTGCCTGTCGACACAGCGCCCTCGCGACATCACCGAAGGAGTTCTCAGCCAAATGGGAACGCTCATCGTGCATCGGCTCACAAACGATCAAGATCGTGCCGTTGTCGAGCGCGCGTGTGGGGAGATTGACCGTTCCGCTTCTGCGTTCCTCCCAAATTTGCGACCCGGAGAGGCAGCCATTATCGGCGCAGATTTCCCGATTCCCTTGACCATCCAAATCCGCGAACCACAGACAAAACCCAAGTCAGACGGTCCCAACTTCCAGGAACACTGGAAATGACAATATGGCTGTGGGTGAGAAATGAGGACATTCTGAATTTTCAGATGGAAGCTACTGTGCAGCCAGAAAAGGGGTCGGGAATCTTTTCTCGGCGGAATATTTACCGCTCTTCTATTAACCTTCTCCCTTGAGGGGAGCTAGATGGTCTCCCACCACGCATCTCCAACGAGGGGAGTCCGCGACCGCGCGTTGCGCGAGCATAGAAGATCATCAGGCTCCATTTCTGCGTCTGTTCTGCGAGCAAGAAGGGCACCTGGCCGCTCCCTTCTCTATCTCTCACGCTTCCTTGTTTTCTCTTCAGAGGTGAGGGCTGAGCGACGCGAGAACGCTGCAGGTGGAACGTTTCACCATCCTGCTCAACAAGAGGTCTGTCAAGTGAAAGGGGCTCTTCCCAATAGGAAGAGCCCCTTCGTTGTTGCAGGTGCAGAAAGAAACGAAACCCACTTCTACTTGACGATGACCTCAACGCGGCGGTTCTTCGCACGCCCATCGGCCGTGTTGTTGCTGGCGATCGGGTTACTGTCTCCGTGCCCTGCGGCCGATAAATTGGTGCTCACGCCGCCGTCTCGCAGTGCTCGAGCGGCACTATAGGCACGAGCGTCAGAAAGCTCCTTGTTGGATGGGAACTTCTTCTGCAACGCGCCCTTGATCGCCACGTTGTCGGTGTATCCCGCCACATGCACCTGCTTGTCCGGGAAGTCTGTGAGGACACCGCCCACACGCTTCAATGCATCGGTTCCACCGGCCTTCAGCTGGTCCTGACCTGAAGCAAACAGCAGGCCGGAGGCCAGATTGATCGTGAGCGCATCACCGGATTGATTGACCGACACCGTGCCCTTGGAAATTTCAGGTTGCAGCGCTTTGAGGAGGTCCTTCTCGGCCTTGGCCAGGCCGCCTTTGCTCTGATTCACTTGTCCTTCCAGATCAGTCACGCGGCTGTTGAGTGCCCCGTTCTGTCTCTGTGCCGCGGCCAGGTCGTCGGCCAAGCGTTGACGTTCTTTTTCAAGAGCCGCGAGACGGGCAGCATTGTCGTCCGTCGCCTTCGGTGCATTGTCGGCATTGCACCGGACGTCGGACCAAGCTAGCCATCCGTGCTTGTCGGTACAAATTGGGCTTTTATCCCAGTTCGCACAGCCTGCCAGAGCCACCACGCTTGTTGCGAGGATAACTGTTTTGTATGCCTGCATCATAATCTCCCCCTTCTGGATCGTAAGGAACCTATCCTAGACACTACTTGCCCGTGGCGGCGTCCTTGAGCTTCATCCCCTCGTCCTTCATTTCTCCCGCGTTTTCCATGGCGTCCTGCGCTTTCATATCCTTGGCGCTTTGTGTCGTCTCACCGCCCTCTTTCTTCACGCTCTGTGAGGCCGATCACAAATACCGGCAGGCGGCCGATCCTATGCTCATACTTGTTTTCATCGTCTACTTCTCTTTTCGTCGCACAACAGGCCTGCACAAGCGCCTGTCATCAGCGGTAAATCAATGACGACTGAGCTCGGAGGAGGCCGCGAACATGTCGCGGCCTCCTCCGGCGTATCGGGCCACTACTTGACGACGCTGATTTCAACGCGGCGGTTCTTGGTCCGTCCCGCATCGGTGGTGTTCGGCATTACTGGTTTGGTATCGGCTGCTCCCATCGCATGCGCACCGGAGAGTCCACCGTCCGCCAAGGCCTGCACCGCGTTAGCCGCGCGTGCCTCAGATAATTCCTTGTTCGACGGGAACTTCTTCTTCAGTGCACCTTTGATCAGTCGGTTGTCGGTATGGCCTTCCACATGGACCTTGTACTCCGGGAAGTCCTTGAGGATGCCACCAACCTGTTTGAGCGCATCGGCTCCGGCCGGCTTGAGCTGGTCTTCACCGGAACCGAACAGGTAGCCGGAGGCCAAGTTGATGAGCAACCGCTCGTTGTTGAGGTCGACGGTGATATTCTTTTCGTCGATCTGTGGTTTGAGGGCGCGAATTAACCCGCGCTGGGCTTCCTTCAGTTTAGCCATTTCTGCGGAGAGGTCGCCGCGCAGGCCGGCCAGTTCCTTGTCGCGATCGGCCAATTGAGCGTCGAGATCCGCGTTGCGTTTTCTGGCAGCTTCGAGATCTGCTGCTAGCTTGTCTTTGTCGCTGGTTGACGCAGAGAGCTGGCTGGCCAGCATGGCAGAATCCCCGGCTCCTGAGCGAAGGGATGCGATCTCACGGTCGCGGTCGGCGAGCTGTCGCTCTAGATCACTTACGCGGCTGTTGAGCGCGCCGTTCTGTTTCTTTGCCGCGGCCAGTTCGTCGGCCAGTCGTTGACGATCATTTTCGAGCGCTGCAAGGCGGGCGGCGGCTTCCTTCGCTGCATTGTCGGTCGTATCTATCGGTGGATTGCAACGGACGTCAGACCAAGCCTGCCATTGGTGTGTGGAATTGCAAATAGGGCTTTTATCCCAGCTCGCACAGCCTGCCAGCGCGGCCAAGCTTGTTATTAGGATGGTGGTTTTGAATGTCTGCATGATGATTCCTCCTTTGGATCGCACGGGTCATCGATCGTGTGAGTTTTTCCCACTCCCGCATCGTGGGAATCTCGTGGCTCCTAGCAGGGTGCTGAAAAAGTCCGCCAGCTTCGTTCTCGCATCGTTCAGATCCTCAACGGAGACCCGACCGCCTCACCACTCGGCGGCGGGCACAGACTTGGTGCTCCTTATTCGTCGCACCGTGCGCCCCAGAGGGTACGTCTCCGGTTTTCGCTCGTTGCGGCCTTGCTGGACAGCCTTTTTGAGCACCCTGCTGACTATGTAGCTACTATAATCGTTTGTTGTATTTATCTCCGCACTGTATCGCAGAAGAACTGCATTTTTCCGCAAACCGCTAGCGACGGCCTTTCAGCGCGTCGCGGATTTCCATCAACAATTTCTCTTCATTTGTCGGCCCTGGCGGTGGTGGAAGAGGCGCTGCAGGCGCTTCTCTCTTGAACCGGTTCATCTGCTTGACAAACATGAAGATTACAAACGCGATAATGATGAAATCGAATGTGGCTTGAAAGAAGACCCCGTAATTGATAGTAGGGGTTCCCGCTGCTTTCGCTGCGGCAAGAGATGGCTGTGCAGTTCCAGACAGATTGATGAAGAGACTCGAAAAATCGACTCCGCCCGTCAGCAAGCCGATCGGCGGCATCAGGACGTCGCTGACCAGCGAGGAGATGATTTTCCCGAATGCTCCGCCCATGATGACACCGATTGCCATGTCGAGCACGTTGCCCTTCATGGCGAACTCTTTAAATTCTTTCAACATAGTTCCTCCTCACGAGCGTAGAGAGTGTACTGCATTGCTACGATCAGGGCTACCGTTTCCTGGTCGTATCGAAGTTGTAACCAAGGGTCCAGAGGTACAGGTTGTCGGTATCCCCGGTGCCACGCGCCGGATTGCTGTTATATCGCGTGGTCACTTGGACGCCACTCGCGAATCCGTCCCAAATCTTGAATCGCACGCCGTTATCCATCGTGAGGAAGTAGTCCGATGTATTCTGGAGAGAGGGAAAAATTTCGTTGTAATGGTACAGCGTCATGCGATCGTCCCAGAGTGGCCAGTTCCACTTCATGGATATACGAGCACGAAGACTCGACCTATCGTCTGCCGCGCGGAAGTCTTCGTTGAAAAAGGCGACGCCGGCTTCGGTGTAGAACGTCATATCTCTGAGGATGCCGGAGAAGTCTCCCCGTTCGATGAATTGATAGCCAGGACCGCTGGCGAGAGCGGTACGCATCTTCAGGTCTTGGAAGCGATCATTTTCGAAGTAAGCGGAGGCAAACCAGTAGAACCGTTTGGTGATGAAGAAGTCGAGCTTGATCGTCCCGCGCGCGTTTCGAGCCACAAGGGTATCGGCGTTGTCAGAGTAGATGTAGCGACCGTTGATCGAAAGACGAAGCTGCTCGCTCCGAGCCACCAAATCTCCGAGCAAACTGGCATTTTTCAAATGGCTGTTCCCGGTTGTTTGCGAGTAGCCGCCGATGAGGCTGCCCGAATAGATGACTGGAGGTTGAATGACGGGATTCATGGAGGTCACGGAGTCCATCGGGACTTCCATCGTGCCTTTCAAGGGTTCCGCCTGCACATTCAACATCCCATTGGGTCCGGGTGTGGCGGTCCCCATAATCACGGACCCTTCTTTCAGATAGAAAGGGATCGGGTGATTGACAGACAGTTTGGACACGTCGCCCCAGTTCACTTTCATCAAATTGTCAGGGCTGGCAGGCGTCTTAATTTGCAATACCCCGCCAGCCATTTCGATGACTTCTCCGTAAATGACGCTGCCGTTTTTCAACGTCACGACATCAAGGGTAGCCGGTACGGCAGATGTAGCAGGAAGGGCAACTTGAGCATTGACTTCGGTGGCCAATCCCCCTCCCATCACACATCCAACCAGTGCGAGTCCACAGAGAACCTTCTTCATCAAACCCTCCATATTCGAGATGATTGAGCGCCCATGATTTTATCCCGGTATGTTGATGCGTAGAGAACCGTAGTGCGTCCACCCCTAATAAATCTCTGGTTGTATAGCCCAATCTACTTAGCGTCGCAAGCGTAAAAATTTAGGATTCATATTGAGCCTATCTTTTCAGGTTGCTCTGAAACAAAGCACGTCCTTGCTTCTGCCGGATTGGGGGGCCGCGCCGCTGGTAGGGACAGCGGACGCGGCCCCGATGGCGGAAGCGCCTGGCGATGGGAGGGCTCCGGACCGGGCATTATCCAGAGGTAGTCCCAACTGCGTGCGAGGCTTGCACCTCTTGAGTGGGGACCCACCGGCGGTTCGCTTCGCCAAGGGCTAGGGAACCGTGGTTGTTTCACATGCTTTCACCCCCAATGTTTGCTCCTTCATCTTCTTCACCAAACCCGCGTAGGAATGATCCCGTATGATGCGGGTGAACTGCGCATGGTAATTACTGACGAGGCCCGCATCGTCGATGACCACATCATAGACAGACCACTGGCCCAACTTGTCCGCCAGCCGAAAATCTATGAGGGTGTCGATCTTTGGGCCCACCAGCTTCGTTCTCACTTCGGCAAAGCCCTGCTCCCGCCGCTCAGACAGATACCGCACCTGCGCGTCGGCGATATCGTCAATTGTGCCGGCAAACATGTCTCGGAGTAACTGAGCGAAGAGGTCCACAAATTCCTGCCGCTGAATGTCGGTCAGTGCTATCCACGGCTTGCCTAGGGCGAGTCGAGCCATGTCTTCATCGCTGACGCGTTGCCTGACGATGTCCTGAATCTTCCGACGTCGTTCCACAGAGCGACGTCGGCTGCTTCAACCCGTCAGTATTGAGGATCTGGATCACAATATCGATGGTGCGTTTCACCGATTCCGTGGGGGTCTGCTCAGCTGACACCGAGGTGGCGCGGATCAGCATCAGCAGCGCAACCATCACGGCCCGGGTTGTGCCGAGACGCATGGTGGGACGGATTGAACCCTGACTGGTGCCCCTGTTGCTGGTTTCCTCGCTCATGGTGGCGTATCGTTTTCCCTCGGCGGCAACCGAGGGGTTGGTTGATTGCTCAACCGAAAGGGTATGCCGCCGGTATCCCATACCCACACGTACAGAACATACCTCGATCAAACCAGATCGCATCCGGTTACAAGATTCAACTGATTCGTATGGTTGTCAGTTGATCGCTTTCCCGAAATAGAATTGTGGGTGAAAAGAGCCGCAGCTTGAGCGCGCCGGGTCAGGTTCATCTCCTGAAAGAGGAACCGGATAGAGCTCTTCACGGTCTTATCACTGAGTTCGAGCAATGCGCCGATCTCCTTATTTGTTTTTCCTTCAGCCACGAGCGCTAAGATACGATGCTGCTGGGCGGAGAGGGGCTCCCGCTTGGGCGCGGGCGTCGCTTCATGCTGTAACTGCATACGGGTTAAGAGAGGCTGAGTCATGGCCGGGTCAAGGATCGACCGCCCTTGGGCCACTGCAAGAATGGCGTGCAATAATTCCTCGGCGTTCATGTGTTTCAATAGATAGCCGGATGCCTCTCCAGCCATTGTGGCGAGCACCGCTTCATTGTCTTCATAGAAGGAGAGGAGGAGCACACGCGTATTGGGGCAGGACCCTCTGATGGCACGGCATGCCTCCACTCCACTTCCACTGGACAGGCAGACTTCCATCAAGACCACATCCGGTTGTAGGCGGCAAGATTCACTGATAGCATCCTTGACGGTACGTGCTTCGCCAACCACGTTGATCTCATCGTGTCGGCTCAGCATCGTTTGTAACCCCACTCGAACGAATTCGTAGTCGTCCACGATGAACACGCTGACTGGTTTCGTACGAGTCCTGCTCAAGTGCATTCTCCTTATATAGAGGTTGTCCGATGCATGACGGAACAAAGCCGACCCCCCGTTGCTGATTCTCTTGTCCCAGGATGGACCCGTGCGGACGCCGTTCAAAACTTCGGCACCATGTCTTTTAATGAATCACGCCCTTTTTTCAGCTTGTCTCCACCTGGGATTCCCTCACCTTGTGGGGACAGACTGGTCAGTTGATCCTTGACCTGTTTAACTATCCCCATATTTTTCTGAAGATCGTCGACATTCTTTTGCATGTCTACCAACGCACTCCCGAGCTGGCTCACTGAGGTTGAAAGCCCAAACATCCCTTGAGCGGAGGCATAGTGCAGCGATAGGCCACCCAGCCCACATCCCATTAAGAATGCCGTGACGATCATGATGGAGGTGCGAGAGCGGTCCTTCATATTTCTCTCCTGTGTGCTTTCCTGTTGCCAAATTGCGCTCTGACCTCGGTCAGATTTTTTGCCTCCTGCTGAAGCATCTTGATCCGTTGCTGGATTTCTTCCAGGAACCGGTCGATCTTCTCCACGGTGATCGTGAGTTCAAGCTGCTTCCGATGAGATATCTGTTGGCCTTCTCCACTGCTCTCCGATTCTACTCGGGCAGCATAAATGCTAGGTAATTCACTTCTCGTCGGTTGCGTCATGTCGTCTTTCCGGCAATGTACTGGTCTGACTTGCTGAAGCGATTCGCATACGTTGCTCCGCAACGTCCATAGTGATGGGGGCTAGGACGTCACGCTTGGCGATGGCCACGAGTTTTTGCCAACTTTCCAGGCGATATAGAGCGCGCGTCCAAATTCCTCTTGTCGGAGTTCACTCAGTCGGATGAACTTCAGCCCCGCCGCCTGTGGGCGCGCTGTATGCACAACGACGACCTCGGCATCGATCTTCCCGGAATAATATAAGAGTCCAGACATTCGAATGGTGAAGGTCGCGCCTTGTTCCAGTGCGTGCGTGCCGATGATCTCGCACCCGCCGATCGAGAGATCCTTGACGCGAGCCGTTGAAGTGGTCCCGTCATGAAACTGAATGAGAGCCGGCAGCTGGATGGGCAACCGTATATACTGTCGGCGTCCCAGACCTCTTTCAGGCGATGGTGTAGCCTGTCGGCTTCGAAATCTGGCGTTGCACACTTGGCATCTGAACGGCAACACGCGTAGCCGACCATACAGCCGATCCGTCCAGGTTTCTTTCGGTACACCCAGCACAAAATCTCTGCCGCACCGGATACACGACACATCCGGAGGCACCGCTGTCCACTGGTTTCCCCCCGACATGGTTTCTTCTATGACCATCATCATCCTCTGATCACCGTTCGAATCTCGAAAGACCCGTCGACTCACCATGCCTGAACGGACTTCTTCCCAACAGGTCTTGCCTATGACCGTAGGCGTTGCGGACATGATCGGAGTCGTCTGATACACACTGTCTAAATGTTCTCTCCCATCCTATTCGTTGTGGACGTACTCATCTTCCGTGCCAGGATGCTGGCAGTCGGCTGACCTTAATGAAGACGAGCACTTCCGATGTTGTGTCGCGATCAGACCCGACTGTTTGAGACAGTTATGCGTCTCAGGATGAGACAGCCATGTGTCTCAAGATGAGACAACGTGAGCCGGTGGACGTCAGAGATATGAGAGGAGGTTGTCTCGATCAGCGGGGGATGTCGATACCGTAGTTGGCAAGGCGGCGATAGAGAGTGGCTCGGCTCATACCGAGCAGTTTCGCGGCGTCAGATCGATTGCCGCTTGCCTGATTGAGCGCGCGCAGAAGCTGAGCGCGCTCGTCGTGGTTCGTCGTAGGGGGCATATATGTCGAGAGAGGAGTGTGTGATTGGGGTCGAGTGATTTCCTGCGGCAGGTCCGTGGTATTGATCCGCTGGCCTTTGCAGCCGATCGCGGCGAACTCAATCGCATTCTTGAGTTCGCGGACGTTGCCGGGCCAGGCATAGCTGAGGAGTAGCCGCAGGGCTTCCGAACTGATCTGGTCAACCCCTTTGCCCATGGTGGCTCGTACTTGCCCGAGGAATGCGCTGGCCAGCAAAGGAATATCATCGCGCCGGTCACGTAGGGGCGGGAGTTGGATGCGGGCGACGCGAATACGATAGAGCAGGTCGGTTCGAAAGGTTCCTCTGACGACGTCCTCGCTGAGGTTGTGATGGGTTGCGGCTAGGACGCGAACGTTCACTTTTCTTGGCTTCGCTTCGCCCAATCGCGTGATCTCTTTTTCTTGCAAAACTCGCAAAAGGCTCGTTTGGACGTTGAGGGGGATGTCACCGATCTCATCGAGAAAGACCGTGCCTCCATCAGCCGACTCGAAGAGCCCCGCTTGGTCGCCGACCGCTCCGGTAAAGGCGCCACGCTTATGGCCGAAGAGTTGGCTGCCGAGGAGAGAGTCTGTAAACCCGGCGCAGTTCGCCGCGATAAAGGGTCCCTGTTTGCGTGCACTGGAACAATGGATTGCCCGTGCGATCAGCTCCTTGCCCGTCCCGGTTTCGCCCTCGATTAAGACCGTCGCCTCGACGCGTGCGATGTTACGGACGAGTTGGTAGACCTGCATCATCGAAGGGCTGCTCCCCACCAGATCGTGGAACCGCGCTTTCTCGTCGAGCAGGCGGCGCAAATCGTGGAGTTCCGTCGTGTCATGAAACAAGAGGATCCGTTTCTCGTTGTGCCGCGGATGCGGGGATACGGTGACGTCCAGCCACCGAGGGTTGTCGGTCTCAAGGTGAAGTGTCAGAGGGTCGTGTTGTTCAGCGGGACTGCGAAGCCGGGTCCATATTGCGTCGCGATCTGTTTTTGAGCAGGAGAGCACCTGCTCCCATCGCTGACCCGCGCGGTCGGTCGACACGTTCAGCAGGCCTGCGGCCTCATCGCTGATAAAGGTGATTCGTCCTTGACTGTCCGTGAGGATCGTGGCCAGGCCGAGTCCCTGCAAGACGCCCAGCAGGTCGTCGCGCAGTTCTTCGCTCTGAGAGAGTTGGGTGGTGAGGCGAGATTCGGTACGGGTCTGTAACTTGGTGGCGTGTGCGTGACGCAAGGCCTGCTCCCGGGCTCGCTGTAACGTCGCGCGGGCCTGTTCGAAGTCTGCTCCCAATCGTGCCACCAGCAACAGCTGTCTGGAGTCAACGACCAGTGCGGTGGCTTCGAGGTGGAGCGTCGTGCCATGCGGGTCTCGTTCGGTCCAGGGACCGGAGCGAACAAGACCCGCAGCATGCCTGGCCCAGCCCTGTTCGGCTTCTCCTAAGAATTGCTTGAGAAAGGGAGATCGTTCACCGGGTCGGACGGTCGATGGCGGGGTAGTCGTTCCAAAGATGCTGGACCACCATGCAGGGGCGGTTCCCTGAAGTGAGAAGGTATCGGTCTGATCCACACGCTCCAACACCGCTGTCTCGAGTGCGACGAAGAGCTGTGTGCACAGGATTTCGCCCTGTGCAGCCTGTCGTGTGTGGTGAGATCGCATGCTTGGCGATTCCGATTCACGTCGCCTGTTTTAGCAGGCGATGGGCTAACGTAGAAAAAAGAGACTCCACCCCTTCGCCCGTTTTGGCGCTTCCGAAGAAGATGGTCCAGCCTTGTTGGCGCAGTTCACTCAGCGCGGCGTCATCGATCTCCCACACGTCGCGCACATCCGATTTGTTGACGATCAAGGCGAAAGGAATGGGCCCCAGCAGTCCTTCGACGGTTCGCTGGAGACCCAGCGCTGTGGCTAGCGTCTCTTTCCTGGTGCCATCCACGACGAGGATGTAGCCAGAGGAGCCACGAAGGTAGGATTCGCGGATTCGTTGGAACTCATCATCGCCGTAGAGATCCCAGAGCATCAACGTCACGTTCTCTCCAGCGACAGACAGGATCTTCTTTTCCACGGTGACGCCGATGCTGGTGTGATATTCCTCCGAGAACAGGTTGGTCACGAACCGCCGCACGAGACTCGTTTTTCCTACGGCGAATCCACCAAGCATGCAGATTTTCTTGTGCATCACGGGTGGCCGGCCTTTGCCGAACCAGAAGGATGCACGGTCACGGCAAAGCCCACGCTGCGAGTCGTCGCTTGGTTCTCGGGTCGTCGTATCGAAGCAGTCTCGGTAGTCAACGTGGTCGCGGAGCCGACCCCACTCTCGCCGAGAACCGAACAGACAGCTTGGGCTCGGGTCTTCCTCAGAATGCGATTGGTCAGTTCAGATCCACTGGGGTCGACTGAGCCACGACATTCCACAGTAACCTGTTGGTGTAATTGAACTGCCATGTCGTCTAATTCTCGAATAGCCGAGATGAGCGCCTGAATTTTTTTCGCCTCACCGGGGTTGATCACCGTCGAATTCGATGTAAACAGGATCGTGATGCGCTCAATGTCTTCAATGAGTTGAGCGATCGAGCCTGTCCTCAGATTCTTGTCCTCGTACCGGATGACTCCAGGAACGAACGGCGCGATTCGTCGAGCTTCTTGTGCCCAGTCCTTTTGAGCGGCTCCTGAGGCGACCAACACCTCCCCTTCCAGGGCGAGATTGACGGTGTCTGGCGGCTGCAATATCGTGCGAGCTCGGGAGAGGATAAACTGCGGGTCCAGCGCATAGTATGGGGACCACGTGGAGTGGATGCGGTCGGCCTGGAGCCCAGATGCGGCGATCAGTGAGGTTGGGTCTGTGGCCAAAGGATCGCGTAGCCCTGCGAGGTCATACCGTCCTCCGTGATCCTGCGCGGTTGTGAGCACAAGGCCCGGCTCTGATTTGAGCTGGTCGACGAGGGTGTCCCAGCGTTGACCGTCGCGGTACGATCCCCAACCCCATAGCAGAAGGCCCAGCAAGAGAAGGACCCCGATGGCGACCAGCACAGGAGAGGGCTTCTGTGCTGGGGCTTCGTACTGACTCTGGAGACAGGCTTCCAAATTTGGTTGCGTTGATGCAAAGGAAGACGCATCGCCGTTGAATGACACGAGGGCGTCCGCCTGCGTCAGGTGAATGCGATCCAGGGTGTCTTGCAGGACATCGTGGAAGGTCTCGGGTGCTGTGCCTCTGATCACGACGGCGAGGATTGCGTTGGTCCCCTGTTGGATCCAGACGGTGAACTCGCCGACCTGGAAACTACTCAGATCGCGCTCCCGTTGGCCTCCGAAGGAATCGTGGACAAAATTACGAATGGCCGTCAGCATTCCAGACACCATCTCCTGGTCTCGGACAATCGCGGTTTCCGTTGCGACATGCTGAAGGAGTAGGCCGGTATCCCGATGGATCAAGAACGCTTGCTCGACGCGGTAACGCAAGGTATGTAACAGCACCACTTCGGCGAAGGGTCGACCGGTGGTCCAGGCCTCGATCCGCCATCGGAACCCTTTCAAAGAAAAGCTGTGTTCGACGGTTTGGTTCAGCGACTGGGTTAAGGCTTGGAGGGCATGGGTGATGGCTTGACGAATGGCTGGTCCCATGATGGGGGCAATGGCATCGACGATAGCTTGGGGAGAACGTCGGAGCGACGTGAAAAGCGCCTGTTCGACGTGAGGCGTCAGCGCAGCAGTCAGGCCAGGGTCATCCTGTTGGAGTGCGAGCGCGCCAGGCAGCAGCCGGCTGACTTCGCGGGTCCGACGCACGGGATCGTCGAGTCGTTCTTGTAAGCGATCGAGTTGCGTCTGCTCGGGGGCGAGCAGTAAGCTGCGCAATTCGCTCAAATCCTCCGACATATCCGTAGTGAGGGTGGGCATATTCTTTGAAGATGGCTCACCCATGGTTGAACTCACGCTCACGGATGATCAGGATGCTGGAACCTTGCCTGGAATGAGGTGCTGCCGAGAATAACCGGCTCAGCCGATCATTCTCCTGTGTGCCGGTAGGAAGCGGAGCGACCACGCACAAGCGCTTATTCGCTGCCCGGAATCTTAAACTCATTATTGAGCCTCATGGAGGCTTCCATGAACAATGCCGCGAGAGACGCTCGGTCGGTCTTTTCGGTCCGGAGTTGTTGGACGGCCTGGTTCTGTGCAGCGGAGAGCTCTTTGCGGTGTTCCAGGATCTCCTCAGACAGGTTCTTGGATTGGTCGAGGATTTGCTGGCGTAAGTCGCGCTGCGCTTTCGACGCCTGATCTTCGAGCAGGGTAGTCTTTTTTTCGATTCCCTTGGCGAGGTCCTTCAGTTCACTGGAGAGTTCTTTCAGTGAGTCCACTCGGCCAGTCTGTTCTGTTTTGACGCGTTCTGTGATGGCCTCCACTTCTTTCTTTATGTAGAGTTCAAGCGAGTCGAATCGGCGTTTCAAGTCATTCCGTAAATCAGCGGATTCCTTCAGTAGCTGCTCTTCGAGTGTGGCGAATTTCCGTTCATAATCCCGTGCCTGCGCGCCGAACAAAATATCGCGGATTTTATCGAGGTTGCCGCTGGCCATCTGGTCGCCGGGCACCTGCGTCGTGGCGGCTTCTTCCAGCGCCGGGTTCTTGGCACGGAATGCGGAGGAGTTGGTTCGGTCCTTCTCTGTGGCCGTATTCATAGACGATCTCCTTCGCGTTGGGCTCTCTTCACTTGAAGGAGCGCCGGGAGAAAACCTGACGAACCGTGACGGCTGACTATCCTCCGCGCTATGCGAAGGATCCCGACTGTCGTTTGTGTGTGTCATCGCCCCTCATCCCTTGCCGCATCGTTGCCGATCATGCCGCAAGGGAGATTAGCATAGCGCCACAGATTTAACACAACAAGTGTAGTGCGATGGAGAAAGGCTGATCATGGTGTGTTTTTAGGTAGGGGGGTCTCTTCGGATTCAACGGGGGACCCTATTTCTCCTGCTCAGGTTGAGGAACTAGACTACATGCTGTGGGAAGCAATCTCGATCTGAGTCGTGAGGATTTGTTCGATAGTCATGCGATTCCTCAATCGGTGATGAGCCCCGGCGATCAACTTGCTGGTGATCTGACCACATGCTAAGATGCCGCCTCGCGAAAATCGGTGTGGAGAGGTGCGAGAGTGGTCGAATCGACATGCTTGGAAAGCATGCGTCCCAGCAATGGGACCGTGGGTTCGAATCCCACCCTCTCCGCCATACCGAAGATGTGAAACGTGAGGCGTGAAGCGTAAGGGGCGAGAGTGTGGGAGAGCATGAAAGCTCCGAGGGTGGGATTCGAACAAGGAGGATCCCGGGGGATGTGTCCCCTGCGTGGGGAGATTACGAGGGGGCTGGCCCCCTCTGTAGGAGCGTGAGCAGTTTCAGCGAACGCGACTTCGAATGCCCACCCTCTCCGCCACTCAAAGAAGTGCTGAGTTATCAGTTCTGAGTTAGAGGATAAGGATGACGGAACACAGCTTCGCATTCATAACTCAGCACTCAGAACTAATTGAGGATAGGGGCTGGGCCCTGTGCAATAGAACCCTGTGAATCCCGCCAGGTCCGGAAGGAAGCAACGGTAAACGGTCAGTTCTGTGTGCCGCAGGATCACCTGGCCCCGCTCTCTTCGAAGAAGTGCTGAGTTATGAGTGCTGAGTTGAACCGGGCGGTTCGGTCTTTGAACTCAGCACTCAGAACTTATAACTGGAGCCCTGCGACATTGGATTACCAAGTCTCTGCCAGAAAATATCGTCCTGGGACGTTCGATGATGTGATCGGACAGCCCCATGTTGTTCAGACGCTGATCAATTCTATTACGACGAAACGAATTGCCCAAGCCTATCTCTTCTCAGGGACCCGTGGCGTGGGGAAAACCACCGTCGCGAGAATTCTCGCCAAGGCACTCAATTGCGAACGTGGATCGACCGGTACGCCGTGCGGCGTGTGTTCGAATTGCCTTGAAATTGCGCAGGGGACCTCCGTCGATGTCATGGAGATCGATGGGGCATCCAATACGAGCGTAGACGATGTGCGCGAGATCCGCGAGAACGTCAAGTTCGCCGCATTTCGTGGGAAGTACAGGGTCTACATTATCGATGAAGTTCACATGTTGTCGAACTCGGCGTTCAACGCACTGCTGAAGACGCTGGAAGAGCCGCCGCCGCATGTCGTGTTTATCTTTGCCACCACAGAAATTCACAAAATTCCGGCCACGATTCTCTCCCGCTGCCAGCATTACAACTTTCGCCGGATTGCGCGATCCGAGATCGTCGAACGGTTGCGCCATGTGGCCGAACAGGATCAGATCATCATCGAGGAACGGAGCTTGATGGCGCTGGCCAGGGCCAGCGAAGGCAGCATGCGCGATGGGTTGAGCCTGCTCGATCAAGCCGTCGCATTCGGTGGCAAGACCATTGTGCATGCGGATCTGGAAGCCCTCCTGGGAGCGGTTCCACAAGAGCTTGTTCGAGCTATGATTCAGGCGATCACGGCTCAGGAGAGTGCCGCGGCATTGCGTGTGCTGGCGCAACTGTTGGACCAAGGACATGATCTGCGGGCCTATTGTGCGGAGGTCGTCGAGTATCTACGCAACATGCTGGTGGTGTCGGTAGTGCCCTCACCTCAAGAATGGCAGGGGTTGATTGAGGTATCAGCGGAAGATCTCACGCAGATGGCCGCGGACGCGCGCTCATTTTCACCCGAATTACTGCAGGAATTATTGGCAATCTTCACGCAAGCGGAGGACTCGCTGAGGCTGAGCGCGCATCCCCGGTTTGTGCTCGAAACAGCGGCCGTGCATGCAACCCGGTTACTGCGTCGGTCGGAGGGGAAACCGGACCAACATGTGACGCCGCCACCTCAGACGGCACGCACCCCTCAATCGGCTCCAGTACCTTTAGAGAAGTCGGCTTCAGCTGGTCGTTCACAAAGTGCAGGCCCCGCACCGTTACCGAGGCCTCCGCAGGCGACGACCCCTGGATCGATCGCTCCGGTGACGTCGCGGTCTTTTACTGTCGAGCGTACGGCGTCTCCACGAGGTCCCTCGCCCTCGACGAATCCTTCGACTGTCAGTGCCATCGAGGTGAAGGCGTCGATGCCTGTGGCTTTGCCCACTGTTGACAATGAGCGCGTTCCGATCACGCTCAATTGGGAGCAAGTCCAAGAGGAAGTGGGCAATACGTCTTCCAGCATTGCCGCTTTTCTAGAGCGGGGGCGGTTTGTGGGTGTGGAGGGCCATGTGGCGACAATTGGGTTCGCCAAGCAGGAGATGGCGGCTCGAGGGATGATCGAGAAGCCTGATAATATAGCGGTGCTCACGTCGATCTGTGAACGATTGAGTGGCCAGACGATTCGTCTGCGAGTTGTCGAATTGACGGAGTCCGACCCTTCAGGGCCGACGATGGCGCAACTCAGGGTGGCGAAAGAAAAAGAACAACGATTGGTCCTTTTCGAGCGAGCGCGGGCCCATCCGGTCGTCAAACAGGCGCTGGAGATATTCGGCGCAGAGCTTGCCGAGGTGAGATCGGTATCGAGCCAGAAGGAGGTTGAGGAATGAAGAACCCGATGGGCAATATGGGCAATCTGTTGAAGCAAGCGCAGGCGATGCAGGCCCAAATGGCGAAGGTGCAGGAGCAGACGTCGTCGATGACCGTGACGGGGACGGCCGGCGGTGGCAGTGTGACGGTCACGGCCAATGGGGCCATGGAACTCGTCGGTATTGTCATTGATCCCGAAGTGGTGAAAAGTGGCGATGTGGAGATGGTCCAAGATTTGGTCATGGCCGCGTCGAACGATGCGCTCAGGAAGGCTCGTGAGATGATGGCGGGTGCGATGAAATCGGTTACAGGCGGGATGAACGTCCCCGGAATGCTCTAGCAGGGTGCGGAAGAATTATGTTGTTGTGAGCCACGATCTGTTCCACAGGGATACGAGGATAACGTTATTGCAGGGTGCTCAAAAAGGCTGTCCAGCAAGGCCGCAGCGAGTGAAGGGCCGACGCGTACCCTCGGGGTACGTGGAGGGTCTGAACGATGCGAGAACGAAGCTGGCGAACTTTTTCAGCATCCTGCGAGCGGGCTAGCATGATATGGCAGTTGATCAACAAGGACTACTCGTACGGTTGGTGCGCGAGTTAGTCCGTCTTCCAGGTATCGGTCAAAAAACGGCGCAGCGATTGGCATTTCATGTGTTGAAAGCCGACCGCGAAGATGCGCTTCGCCTGGCCGAGGCGATTCGCGCCGTCAAGGACGGGCTCTCATTTTGTCGACAATGCCGGAACATCGCAGAGAAAGAGCTTTGTGAGTTTTGTCTCGATTCGAAGCGGGATCAGACGAGGATTCTGGTTGTGGAAGAACCGAGTACGACCTATGCCATCGAGCGGGCAGGAGCCTACCGTGGTTTGTATCATGTGCTACTCGGCGCCTTATCTCCGTTGGACGGCGTCGGACCGTCCGATATCAGGGCCGAAGAGTTGGTCGATCGGGTGAAGCTTGGGGGGGTCCAGGAAGTAATCCTCGCAACGAGTCCGACGATTGAAGGCGAAGCGACCGCCATCTATCTCATGAATCAACTGAAACCTCTCGGAACCCGGGTCTCGCGTATTGCCTATGGCATTCCGGTCGGGATGGATATCGAGTATGCCGACGACGTGACGTTACTGAAGTCGATCGAGGGCCGTCGAGATCTCTAGCAGGATGCTGAGTGACGAGATTGACGGGCTCATGCTGACCATTGACCCTCTCTCCAGGCCCCTGTTATAGTTTTGCTCGTGTCAGACGAATATCCCCTCAAGCAGGTTGCAGCATGAAAGCAGGTTCTTCTCCCAAGCGTATTTCGCCTACTCCGTCGGTGGCGAAACCTGTCACGCCCAAGCGCAAAACCAGGGCGTCGTCCCAGGGAAAAAAATACGCGGCTATTCGTCGTAACCTTGAGCGGCAACGCAAGGCCATGTTGGAGGAGGCGGGTGAAGGCCTCGCCAATCCAAAGGGTCAGGAGGCGTTCCCGGACGTCAGCGATCAGGCGTCTGCGGAGGCCGAGCAGAATTTTTCGATGCGGATCCGTGAGCGCGAGCAACGGTTGGTCAAGAAGATCGACGAGGCGCTTGAGCGAATGGACCAGAACATCTATGGCATTTGTGAGCGCTGTGAAGAAGAGATTCCCTATCCGAGACTCAAAGCCCGCCCAGTTACCACCCTCTGCATCAACTGCAAGACACTCGAAGAGCAGGAAGAGAAGATTCGGCGTTGAACGTGCTGTGCTGCTCCACCTCGAACCAGTGCGAAATACCGCCAGCCTTTTGTGAATGACTATCGGGCTGAGGAAAAACTATGTGGGCACGCCAAAACTTCACTGGTTCGCACGTCTAGAATAACAGGACAACACCAAGCAGGATGCTCAAAAGTTCCAGGCTTCTCACCCGCTCAACCCTGGCGCGCTGAGACGCGCCTGATCTCCAATAAGGCCGCAGCGAGTGAAGAGGCGAGGCGTATGCTTCAATGCGTTGAGCCTCTGGGCGAGGCGAGAGCGACGGGGGAGGACTTTTGAGCATCTTGCTAGTGTTGTAACACCTTGACGCGTTGTTGAACGTAAGCGATTCGATTGGCTTCATCAGGGATACCGTCGGCCAGCGCGAGGTAGGTCTCGTATTCCGAGAGGGCCCGCTTGGGGTTTGTAGGCTCGTAGGCTTCAGCTAAGTTATAGCGGGCAATGGCATAGTTGGGGCGGAGTGTTACGGCTTTTTCGAATGAGGCGAGCGCGTTCGTCTTGTCTCCCAATTTGCTGTACACCGTACCGAGGTTATTCAGAATTTCCGGAGTGTTGGGTCTGATGGCCAACGACTGCAGCATCTCCGTCTTGGCCTTCTCGTGTTGTCCTTTCCCTACCCATGCGAGGCCCAGTTTGTGGTGGGCTTCTGCCAGCCACACGTTATTCGAAAAGCCGCTTGCGATGGCTTTTTGATAGGCGGCAGCAGCGGTATCGTAGCTCTGGGTTCCGCAGTAGGAGAGTTGCGCGGTTTGGCCGCGCGCGAATTGCTGGAGTGAAGGGAAGGGCTCCTTGTCCTCGGCACCTTGACTGTCGAGCTGTTGCCCGGGTTTTTGGCCTCTTGGGTAGCGCAATCGTTCTAAAAATTCACGTCGATAGGGTGAGAACAGCCGTACATAGGGGTCAATCGTCAGAGAAGCTTGGAGCAAGGCCGGCTGTTCGCGTGGGCCAAGGACCAAGTACTGTGTCGTCGTTTTCTCATCGCCGGTTTCATAGAGGGCGCTGGACTCCATGCTCGTCTTTGACGACAGGTTCGCCACATTGAGATAGAACTCCAATGTGGGCTTCAGCTGCATTAAGGTGTGGCGGAGGACCGGATAGGGATTCAAGTCAAGCCCGGATGGAAACGTAAAGACGATTCCAACCAGCATGCCGTCTTCATCGAAAAAGTAGGACTCGTCGCCATGTGATGGGCTTCGGTCGGCAGGGAGCACGAACTCTTGTCCGGTGCCCCAGTCTTGTGGTGTGAGGGTAGAGAGAGGATGGGTCGTGAGGAAGCTGGTCCTCGAAGTACAGAGGGTTGTGGACTTCAGGAGGACCAGATCGCTTTCAGACGGTGGGAGGATCGGTTTTCGAGCCGGAGTGTCGCAGGCATTCAGCAAGAGCCCGAGCCCACAGACCACACATAGTCGAAGGAGCGCGGCGCGAAACGTATGTGTATCACGTGAATTCCAGTTCACGAAGGGAGCATACACGAAATGGAAAAGAGTTTGCCAACGGGATGATACGGCAACGCCCGCTCTCGTGAGGAAAGCGGGCGTTCAGTCTCACACGATGTGCGCGACGAATTATCGCCGTTGGCTGTCCAGCATCGAATCTGCCGATGTGTATCCGAAGAGGTACGGGTTCTTGCTGGGGAGCGCGTACATCGGTCGGTTCACAGCGTAATCCATCGCGACCCCGAACGGGTGCAGGAGAAAACCGGCCCAGCGCCAGGGGTTATCACTAGATGCTGCTCCGGCTGCCACATCAGTATAGACCAAGGATGTGGAGTCCATCACACTGTAGATGCTGGCCGGGGGAGCATAGCTTCCATCTGCATCGACCGACGCCTGCTGTTGGTTCCCGGCACAACCGACTGTGGTGGCGAGCAGGAGCATTCCCACTGCAAGAGCTGTAGTCCTCATAGATGACCTCACTTGTCTTGTACGGTTCAAAGTCACGGTCTCTCAACAGAATGAAGTGTAGCCGACCTTCAGGATTCTGTCCAGAATTGTGACGGTTCAGACAAGAGCAAGCATGCTGTGGGTTTAGGCCAGTCGTATGGATCTACAAAGGGAGGGGAGTAATGGTAGGCGATACTGGTATCGAACCAGTGGCCTCTTCCGTGTGAAGGAAGCGCTCTACCCCTGAGCTAATCGCCTACGGTGAGCAAAGTCTAGCATGGGGTTGTAAATCGGATCAACCGTGACACTGCGTGATGCGGAGCGAAGTTGCCTTGACATCGCCAAAACACAGTTCCTACAATGCCACCGCTCTTTATCTCTTTTCTCGGAGCTTCACTCGTATGCGCGACGACATTGTCATTATCGGAGGGGGGCTGGCCGGGTCTGAAGCGGCGTGGCAAGCGGCCAATCGTGGTGCGAAAGTCACGCTCTATGAAATGCGCCCAAAAGAGATGACGCAGGCGCATAAGACCGGTGGTCTGGCCGAGCTAGTCTGCTCGAATTCGCTTGGTTCAGCGGATCTCTTGAATGCCCCCGGTATCCTGAAAGAGGAGATGCGCCGCCTCAACTCGCTCATTATTCGAGTGGCGGATGAGGTGCGGGTACCGGCAGGATCAGCCCTGGCCGTCGATCGCGAGCAGTTTTCGCTCAAGATTACCCAAGCCCTGGAAAGTCACCCGAACATTCGTATTCTCCATGAAGAAATCACCGAGATCCCAACCGACTGTCTCTGCATTGTGGCAACCGGCCCGCTGACATCCAACAAACTGTCTCAGGCGATTGCGCAACTGACCCACAGTAAACATTTGTATTTTTATGATGCGATCTCTCCGATCGTCGATGCCGATTCCATCAATATGGATGTCGCATTTCTTGCGTCCCGTTACGGTAAGGGTGGGGACGACTATCTCAACTGTCCCATGGACGAGCCGGCCTACAATGCCTTCTATGCCGCGTTGCTCGCGGCGGAGAAAGTCCAACCCAAAGAATTTGAAAAGACCGCCTACTTCGAAGGTTGTATCCCCATCGAGGTGATGGCCGAACGGGGTCGCCAGACCATGCAGTTCGGTCCGTTGAAGCCCGTGGGCCTTGAGAATCCCAAGACCGGTGCGCGAGCCTATGCGGTGGTGCAGCTCAGAACGGAAAACGCCCATCGCTCCTGTTACAACCTTGTGGGGTTCCAGACTAAATTGACCTATGGGGAACAGAAGCGGGTCTTTCGGATGATTCCCGGTTTGGAACAAGCGGAGTTTTTACGTTACGGCAGTCTCCATCGCAACACCTTTATTAACTCTCCTCAACTGTTGCGGGATACCCTTCAGTTTAAGGTGCGTGGCACCCTCTTTTTTGCAGGGCAACTGGTCGGCGTCGAGGGCTATACGGATTCCGCCGCAATGGGAGGGCTGGCAGGAATCAACGCGGCCCGTGGTCTTGCAGGGTTGCCCTTGGTCACGCCGCCGTCCACCACCGCGCATGGCTGTCTTGTGTCGTACATTACGACGACGGACCCTCGTCATTTTCAGCCGATGAATACGAACTTTGGGCTCTTTCCTCCACTTGCGACACCGACGAGAGACAAGGAGCGCAAACGGCGGCTTACGGGGCAACGGGCGCTCGAGGACCTGACGGCATGGATAAAGCAATTCGAAGTTTCATGACGTTCCTTGAATTGGAACGTCATGCGTCGCCCGAAACAGTTCGGAACTATGCCTCGGATCTCCGACAGTTCCAGACATTCATGAAGGTGGAGCATCCCGGCATACCCATGCTCGATCCTGCCACAGTGCACACGGAGTCCATTCGCGGCTACCTTCACTGGCTGAATCGTAAGGATGAGAAGAGTACGTCGATGGCCCGGAAGCTCTCTGCTCTGCGCAGTTTCTATCGCTATCTGCAACGAGAAGGCATGGTCGGTCTCAATCCTGCCGACGCCATTAAGATGCCGAAACAGCCGAAACACCTGCCGCGAGTCTTGAGCAAGGACGATGCGGCGGCATTGATGGAGTTTCCTGCCGATCAGGAAGAAGGCTCGCTCCGAGACCGCGCCTTACTGGAGACGCTCTATTCGACCGGGGCTCGCGTGAGTGAACTTGTGGGGATCGATCTCGACGATCTCCGCGCATCCGAGGGATTGGTCCATCTGCGAGGAAAAGGCCGGAAGGAACGCATTGTGCCGATCGGTGATGTGGCGTTACGAGCCATTCAAGCCTACTTAGATCAGCAGCGCCTGGTGAAGATTCGGTATCCGACGACAAAGACAACGCGTGTCTCGTTACCGATTTTTCGAAACAGCCGAGGCGGTCGGCTCACAACTCGGAGCGTCGCTCGCATCGTAGCCCGTTATTCGAACCGGCTGGCCGGTGGCTCCGTGAGTCCCCATACATTGCGCCACTCCTTTGCCACCCATCTTCTCGATGAAGGAGCCGATCTGCGGTCGATTCAAGAGATGCTTGGGCATGTCTCCTTGAGTACGACACAAAAGTACACGCACTTGGCTACGGACCAACTCCTGGCCGTCTATGATAAGACGCATCCTCGGGCCGGCCGCCCGGCCATCGCGCGGGTCGTGAAGGATGATAAGCCATGAGCGTGATCATGGCTGTCAACGACTTCTGTGTCAGGCGAGAGTCGAAAGATGTGCGAGCCGCGAAGGTACTCGTCCTGCATGTTTCGGGTGCCGTGCTGTTTCCGACAAGGGAGCCTGGATATGAATAGATTGATCAAGAAAGCCAACGTCCTGATCGAAGCCTTGCCTTATATCCGTACATTCAAGGGCAAGACGATTGTCATCAAATATGGCGGTCATGCGATGACCGATGCACCGTTGAAAGAGCGGTTCGCCCAGGATGTCGTGCTTCTGAAATA
>Ga0163153_10000981_pt1 | contig 46694 bp, 38 predicted proteins | sample OliLakLV19MP6IB1_FD_148629 | JGI IMG/M metagenome (GOLD analysis project Ga0163153, IMG submission 148629) | Freshwater microbial mat bacterial communities from Lake Vanda, McMurdo Dry Valleys, Antarctica - Oligotrophic Lake LV.19.MP6.IB-1 | ecosystem: Environmental > Aquatic > Freshwater >... | reverse complement strand
GTGTGGCGCGCGAAAAATCAGCCCGCCGCCGCGCGTCCCCCGCCTCAATCGCCCAGGCGGTTTTCAAAATCAGGAGTTTCCGGCCAGGCACTAATGAGAAGTGCTGCCGCTGATTACCGTCGCGAGCTCAAGAAGCAGCACGGGTTCAACGCCTACCCAAAGGCGAGATATAATTCCCTCAAGCCGAAGTTCCAGCCGACGTTCCGAACCGTCGTGGTGGATCGCGAGACGGCAGCGATGGCCGAAGCGCTGCAACGCGGGAGCGATGACAAAATCGCCGTGATGAAGGAGAAGGATTTCGCCGTCCGTCGCATCCAGGACAAGGCGCGGCGGTTGGGCCAGATGCCCACCGAACTGCGTGACTACTCCCCAGAAACAGAAGCCGCGCTGGATCGACGCCTGAAGGCCCGCCGAGACGCTGGCAAAGAAATCGAGGAAGAAACATGAGCAGCACACGTCACGCAGCACCGAACAGCCCGTTCGCTCATGAGCGTTACATGTCAGACCCCCGCTACGTCGAGCGGCGCGCACTCAATGGCCGCGCCGTCGCCGAGAAGGCCGCCTCTTTGGACGACGCGATGCTGGCTCGGCTGATTCTTTTCCTCCAGGGAATTTCCGTTGAACATGGGGGGCTTTACCTTGTGGAGGAATGGATTCTAAAAGGCGCTCTGAACTGGCTCGGAACTCCCACCATGCGGCGCCTTGGTTTCAAAGGGAGTCATGGACCGACCGACGTGAAGGCAATTCGCGCCGAACTCGAGCTGTCCTCCGATGCCTTTCCGTTGGCCGGTGAAGTTTGCCGCTATGCACGTCGCCCCGATGAACGGCTGGCAGTGGAATATCCTGGCAGTTACGCCCAAGAAGTAAGTGCATGGGAAGCTGACCAGACCAAAGCCAAACGCCAGCCCACCAGCTATCCTGCACAGGCGTTTGTTGACCGCTGCACGAAGACGGCCCGAAAAGAGCTTGGAGGCTTCTTGCGTGAACTCTGTCTCAATCCTGCGGTCACCTTTGCCGAAGATGGAAAAGACCATGAGACGTTCGAAGAGCTGCAAGGAATCGTACCCCGGGCGTGGGCATCTTTCCCCTGGATGGACTTAGCCTCGGCCTTGGCCAGCTTCGAGATTCATCACTGCGAAGCCGTGAAAAACGGCACGGTGGAAACCTCCATCACCCACAAGGTCTGGCGCTCCATAGATCGGGCAAGGGAAGTTCACCTGTCGTCGTCGCCTGTGCCGCGTCATATCGTCATCGTGCAGGGAATTGAAGGCATTGGTAAAACTTCAGCGGCGAAAACCAAGTGCGGCCTTCACCTCGGCGAGATGCGCTTCATCCCATTGCTCGGCAATGTGAACCTCAAGGATTTCTTCCGTTCCACCTCGCGGGGATGCGGATTGCCGCACGGCGAAAACCTGAAGGCTGAGCAGATGAAAACGAACGTTGAAAACTTTCTTCGAGTGTCCCGCCTTATCCTGGTCATCGACGAAGCGCACCGCCTCTTCCCGGACGGCAACCGGGTTTACGCGGCCCCGGCATTGATGAACTGGATCTACATGCTTTCCGAACTCAAAGCCCCGGTGGTGATGCTCGTCACCCCTCAGTTTGCCACCCGGATGGACATTGTGGAGAACTGCACGGACTGGCGGTCCGGCCAGTTAAAGCGACGGGTGCGCAGCTACGAGACCCTCCCTGAAAAACTGACGGTCGAAGACTTGGAATCCATTGCGAAAAACAGGTTTCCAAAGGCGTCTGCCAGCATCATTGATGAGGTCGTCGGCTACGCTGGGTCCACCCGTTACCCGATGGACGCGATCCACAACATCGCTGAAGACGCGCATCGACTCGCTGCGGATGCCAAACGCGAACGCCCCATTTTTGCCGACGTGCAAAGCGCCATCGACGAATGCGCGCGTCCGACTTACACCGCCCTGACCACTCAGCGCGACCTAGACATCCTCAGCGGTTCGAAGTCGCGCGGTGGCAGGAAGGGCAAGCCTTCTGCAACCCAGTTGCAGGGCGGCAGCAGCAGCGTTGCAGGAACGCAGCCAAAGGCGCCACAGGGCAGAGGCGTCGCCCCATCAATCTCGGATGCTCTACAGAATGAAGAGCCAGCAAGGAATCGACTGCGAGAGTTCGACCTGGCCAGAACGTAGGCACTAAAACCGAGCTTTAAGCGTGCGCTTGTCAAAAGTGTGCGCTATTTCCCTGCCCACGACTCTTGGACATTTGGACATTTTGGACATGGGAATCCCGCAACTGAGTCGTCGGTTTACACCGCCTTCGCTCTCCTCTTCAAAGTAAACCGATCTTGGCAGATTACGGCTTCAGCGGAGCGGTAACGCGCCAAAAATGGCCTGTCTGAGATCTTCAATGGAACATGGCTTGGGCAGTGCCGTATGAATTCCATGCTCCGACAAATCTTCACCGTATGCTATCGATCCGGAAACCATGATCACTGGCAACGGCACGCAGGCGGCCTTCAGGCAGTAAACGAGATCCCGGCCGTTCAGGCGCGGCATTTCGTTGTCCGTGATGAGCAGATCAAAGCGTTGGTCGCCACGCGCGATGGTTTCCCACGCGGCCAACCCATCCTCCACCACTTTGACCGTGAAGCCGAAGTGGCTCAGCAGTCTGGCATAGAAGTTCCGCAGGAAAGAATCGTCTTCGGCCACAAGAATGGTTGGCCGATGGCGCGCATCCCGTGGGGGTGCGTCGGCCAAAGGATTGGCGGACATCTCGGACGTCCCTGTGTGTTCTGTTTTCATGTCAAAGTGATTAAGTCGTACAAATGCTTTAGCTGGCCATGTGCCAGCGCAAAAATTCAGGATTTAAGGGACAAAGCCGCATTGAAGTCAGAGAACATTTGCAGAGTGCGAGATTCACTCATGCAAAACGCCGAAGTCCCAAGGGACTGACAAAAGAGATTCGGGCGACGGTTACCAAGGAGGCGGGCGTGAGGAACGACGCTGAAGAAACAACCGGCACCCGAATCAAAATCACGCTTTGCTCAGGACGGCTCGCGAGCAGTTTTCTGTGCCATCGCGGAGCCAGCCCAGCAGGCAGTTCCAACCAGCCTGATGCCATAAGCCTTAAATTATCCCGCCGGAGCTGGTTGAAACTTCGGCGGGACTCTTCTGATTGATGAAGCCAGTGTTCACTCACTTCGCTTCCTCGTAGCACCTCAGAATGCGATGCGAATGCCAGCCCGGCCTACTCCTAAATCCTGCACCTCGTCGGTGAAGACATAGCGCGCATCCACGAAGATGCCGAACTGCTTGGTGAAACGTAATTCCAACCCGGCACCGGCCTGGGCAAACTTCAGTTCAGTGGGATCGAACTGATAGCCGCCGCCGCCGTAGATGTAAGGAGCGAGATGGAGCTTATCGATGGGAAAGCGCAGGATAAGGTTTGCCGAGGCGTTGTCCACGAAGCTGTGATTCTCATTCTCGGTGTAAGCGTCCGCGCCAAGCCCGAGGTAGCGGGTGAAGAAGTGATTTACACCCAAACCAAGACCCAGACGTCCATTGTCTTCCACGCGGTTACTGGAGATGTTATCGAGGGTCTCCTGTCCGACGGAGACGGTGCCAAAGATGTCGAGCTGCGTTTCATTGGCGCGAAACACCGGATCGGAGTCTTGGGCTGTTGCAGCAACCGTTGCCAGCGCGAGCGCTCCGGCAATTCCTAATGTGTATCTGTTGTTTTTCATCGTGTTGGTTTTGTTGTTTGTTTGGTCAGAGGTTTCAGCAAAAGCATGAAGAGAAGGAGGACCACCACCAGGCCAGTCCTCCGCTCGCATAATAGCCCCAGTTAGAGCTGCAAGGCCAAGGTAGGCAGAGTGCCCATCACGAGCAGCGCCAGCAGGACGACGATGAGAAAAGATGCAGTCATGGAAATGTCGGGTTACGGTTTGATCGTGATGTTGTTCTCGAACTCCTTCACGCCGTTGACATTTTTCACGAGGTCGCCGGCCTTGGACTTCTGTTCTTTGCTCTCCACGAAGCCGCTCAACTGGACGGTGCCTTTGAACGTGGTCACCTTCACATCCGGGTATTTGTAGAGCGGGTCTGCGCTCAACGCGCTTTTCACGCGGCTCGTGGTGGAACGGTCATCGATGGATTCTCCCGTGCTGCGGTCAAAGCGGCTGCCAGCACAGCCGGTGACGACAATGGCCAACCCGATGGCGATGGGAGCGGTGATGAGCTGTGACATTGTGCGGGTGAGAAACAGAATTCTTTTCATGCACGCCCTCTTTGCTAGGAACGTGCCAAGAGAGAAGCCCTCCATTCAAAGGCGATTCAGCATGACGAATGAATGACTTCATGCAGCTTGCAATGAACGCCGAGCGTTCGTAGTGCAAATCGCAGTAGCTTCCAGCCGGCTGTCTCCCAGACGAGATTTCTATTTTGTCCAACCACAGAACGACTGCTGGATACGGGGACACGTTCAACCTGGCTTGCACTCTGCATCCATTCACAAGACGTGCTGAATCATTTTGCAATGAGAGGATCATGAGGCGTGTGAAATGCAGCCAGTTCTAGTGGATAAACCCCCAGACATTCCGTGGCACGACGCCAGCTAGAAAGTGATCACAACCACGTAGCAACCAAACAAGATTATGAACCTCGCCAGAAAACTTCGTTCGATGCTTTCGCTCTGGGTGAACATGCCGTCGGTCAAGCATCGAGTTCCTGTCTCTGCTGTCACGGCATCGGATGTCGCCTCTGATGACAAGCTGGTCGTGGCGACGGATTGCATCTGGGATTATGGCTCGCATCGCAGCTACGACTTTACGCTGCCGCCCGCCTCACTTGGGTTTCGTCGTTTCGGACTACGGCGTCCCGGCCTTGGATTTGGGTTCTCCAGACACGGATGCTTTTCACGAAGCGAAGCATCCTCAGAAAAGTGAAATGAAGCCCTCGCCCGTTTGGTGGAATCACTGCAGCAATCTTTTAATGACAATCTCAATGAAGGAACGATGACTTATGAAAAACCAAGAACCCCATGTCTCGACCGCCTGGATAAATGTGGCCTCGTTCGATAATCCCGATGAAGCTATTGGCCTGAGCCATGTGCTCCGTGATGAGGGAATTGATGCCCGTGTGCAGGACGAACGAACGCTGCAAAAAAGCTGGTTCCTGACCCGTCCGTCACGGGCCGGAGTTCATGTGTGCGTCCCGGAACCTTCCTTTGCCTTTGCTCAGAACTACATGGAGATAAGTCCGCTGGTTGAACGCTTCGTGCGCCGCGCGGCTCACTGTCCTTCGTGTCACTCTGCCCGGGTTCAATTTCCTCAAATGACCCGGAAGAACATTCTGCCCACGGTGGTCGCCCAAGTGCTGGTGCTGCTGCGTGTGATGAAGCACGAGTATTATTGCGAAGCCTGCCACTACACTTGGCAGCCCGGCGAAGCTTCGCCCGCCGCACTGGCCTCTCCATTGCCTCGGCCCAAGCACCGTCCTTCCGTTTGACGGGGAGTGAACGCCGGAATGACTGGTTCTCAAACGACTCCAGCTTCCTGTTGTGGGACCTTTCTGCGGACTGTAGGCCCGCCCCTGAAACGAGCCTTTGTGAGGCGCAGCAGTCAACCATTTATTCGCTCTGAAACTGCTTTCCAGAACGGTATGGAGCTGCCGCTGTTAAATGACTTTTGCTTCAGCTTCCGCGCGCAACGGATCGCCGTAAGGAAGGTCGTCCGGCAGCGGGACAAGTTCACGAATCCAATCCCAGAGCTGGCTGAAATCTTTGTTCACGTCGCCGGAGAGACAATCCGTGAGCAGTCCGCCCGCTTCTGGATGGCGCTGGATGACTTCACGGAACGAGAACTTCGGATCGTAAAACGCATAGACCAGCTTGCGCATGTTTTCGACGCCTTCGCGGATGGTCCGGCCGTAGGGCGCGAAATGTTCCGGCGAAAGATCCCCGCTGAGCATTCCTGCATGAACGGCTTCCGCCGCGAGCTGGCCGCTCTTGAGCGCGAGCATCACGCCGCTGCTGAAGACGGGATCAAGAAAGGCAAAGGCGTCGCCGGCGAGCAGCAGTCCGGGCGCGGCGCAATGGCGGGAGTGACGGCTGTATTCGCTGGTGATGAAGTATTGGCCCGTGCAGGCGCCGCTCGCCAGATGGGTCTTGATCCACTGGTTCTCATCCACCTCGCGGTTGAAGATTTCACGCGGCTCCTTCACTCCGGCGCGCGTGAGGTATTTGCCTTCCGCTACGATGCCGACGCTGACCATTCCATTGTGCTGGGGAATGTACCAGAACCAGCCTTTGTCCGGCACGTAGGCGACGGTGGTGTCGCCTTCATCGATGCCTTCTCCGCGCTTCGAGCCTTTGTAGTAAGTCCATACCGCGATCTTGTTGAGGTAGGGATCGCGCATCCGCCAGCCGCGACGGTTGGAGGTGAATGCCTCCTTGCCGGAACAGTCGATCGTGATGGGCGCGCGGATTTCTTCGGTGCGGCCGGACTTGTCCGTGACCTCGACGCCGACGACGCGATCTCCGTCCATGAGCAGGCGTTTGACGGCAGTCTCCTCGCGCACTTCTGCGCCCTTCTCGCGGGCGTTGTCGAGCAGCATCTGGTCGAACTCCGAGCGCAGCACCTGCCAGGTTTGCGCCACGGTTTCGCGATCATAGCGGTTGAAGAAATAGAACGGCTGCGAGCGCCGTCCATCGGGCTGCACGAAGGTGACGCTGAACTTCTTTTGGAAATGGGAGGCCTTCATTTTCGGAATCATCCCCAGGCGTTCGAGCGGGCCAAAGGTGAAGGGGATGAGCGATTCACCGATGTGATAGCGCGGGAATTTCTCCCGTTCAATCACCAGCACGCGATGGCCGTATTCAGCGAGAATCGCTGAGGCACAGGAGCCGGCGGGCCCGCCGCCGATGAGGATTGCGTCGTAGTCTTGGTTCATAATCTTATCGATGGAGTTCAAGCTCACTGGCGGTGGAAATGCCGGGCTCCGGTTTAACAGGGACGAGATGCCGCCCGGTTCCGACGAGCCAGTCGAAGAGCGGCGAGGTCATCAGCGTCGTGACCACGGCCATGATGACCAGTGCGGCGAACAGGCTTTCCGAAATGATCCCGCGCTGGAGGCCGATGTTGATGATGATGAGCTCCATCAATCCGCGCGCGTTCATCAGCGTGCCTATGCCGAGAGCCTCGCGGTTGGAGATGCCCGTCGCGCGCGCGGCCAGCCAGCAGGCGACGCCTTTGCCCACCACTGCGACCGCCAGCACCGCGCCGCACATCAGCCAGAGCGGGCCGGTGTCGAGCAGGGTCATTTTCGTGTTCAATCCCGAGTAGGTGAAGAACAGCGGCAGCAGCAGCGCCACGGTGAGCGGCTGGATGCGGGCGACGAGATCGCGCGTGACGGTTCCGCGCGGCATGGCTGCTCCCATGACGAACGCGCCGAAGACGGCGTGCAGCCCGATGAGGTCCGTGAACCACGAGCCCAGCGCCATCAGCGCCAAAATCACCACCAGACCGGCTTCGGTGAGCGCGCCTTTCTTGACCAGCCATTTCTGTGAATGAGCGAGCAGCGGACGCACGAGCATCAAAGTGAACGCCACATAGGCCACGCCGCCGCCGATGTTGGCCAGCGCGTGGCTCCAGTTGTTGTCGATGCTGGCCAGCACCACCGCGAGCAGGCACCACGCCGCCGCGTCGTTGATCGCTCCTGCGCCGAGCGCCACGGTGCCCATCGTTGTGCCGGAAATATTTTTGAACTGGATGATGCGCGCGAGCACCGGCAAGGCGGTGATGCACATGGAAGCACCGAGGAAGAGCATGCCGACCAGCGGCGACGTGTTCTTGGGAAAGAGGTCGGTGTATTGAAGGAAGACCCATCCGAGACCGGCTCCGAAAATCAGCGGCATCAGAATGCCTGCGACGGACACAGCCACTGAGCTCTTTAACCGTTGCTGCACGATGTCCACGCGGAATTCCAGTCCCACCACGAACATGTAGAGCGCGAGTCCCAGCTGCGACGCGGGGTAGAGATAGCTTTGCGTGTCGCGCGCGGTCTGCGTCTGGTTCCACGGAAACAGCCAGTGCTGCGCCTCCGGCCAGAACAGCCCGAAGAGCGACGGTCCCAACAAAATCCCGGCCAGCATCTCCGCGACGACCTGCGGCTGGCCGAACCGTTTGGCCACGATGCCCACGAGCCGGCAGACCAGCAGGATGGCCGCGATCTGGAGAAAGAATTGAACGGCGAGTTGTGTGTTGTTCATGTGCGCGTGCCCGGTTCGTGATCACCGTAGCCATTTGCCGCTTGTAACGGAAATAGCCTTTGGCTATCGCATTGATACCAAACCGCGATAACGAATCATGGACCTCCGCCACTTTCGATACTTCCAGGCCATCGCCGAAGAGCTGAGCTTTTCCGGCGCGGCCCGGCGGCTGAACGTGGTTCAACCGGCATTGAGCCGCGCGATCAAGGACCTGGAGTCTGAGCTGGGCGTGGAACTGTTTGCCCGCACCCGGCGCGTGGTCAGCCTCACGGCCGCCGGGAAGATTCTTCTCGGCGAGACCTCGTTGATGTTCGAGCGGCTGGACCAGACTGTTCGCCGGGTGCGGCGCGCAGCGGCCGGTCAGATCGGCGAGCTGCGCCTCGGCTACATCGGGCCGCCGACGCAGCGGTTTCTCGGACGACTGCTCGAAGAATACCGGAAGCGCTGTCCCGATGTGACCGTCCATCTCGAAGAGCGCACGCCGGAACGCGTCTGGGAAATGGTGGCCAAAGGTCGTCTGGACATCGGCCTGACGCGTCCCGTTCTCGCCCACGCGGCCTTGCGGATGAAGACGCTGCTGCTGCGCGATGAACGGCTCAGCGCCGCCATTCCGAGCAGTCATCCGTGGGCCACCAAGAAGACTCTGACCTGGAGCAGCCTTGCCACACAGCCCTTGATTGTTCTGGCGCGGCGCGAAGGTGCGGGGCTTCACGATGAGATTCTCGCGGCCTGCCGTCACGCGGGCTTCACGCCGAAGATTGCCCATACGCCCAGCCTCATCAGCACGGTGCTGCGCCTCGTCGAAAGCGGCGCAGGCATCGGCATCATTCCCGAATGTCTCGCTGAGACCGACAAGTCCGCGCGCTGGAATGCGGTCCGGCTGACGCCTCCTCAAACCATTCCGCTTGTTCTGGTCTGGACCGGAGAACGGGAAGAGCCTCCTGCCGCCGCCTTTCGCGAGCTGGTGAATGACTGGCTGCGCAATGGGAAGCTCTGGGAGTCTGAGGGGTAGGGATGGATTATCGAGGCTTCGGACATTGAGTTTCAGTGGATGCCGAAATGACGGTTTTCACGCGTCCAAATCGCACTGAGAACGCGAGGCGTTAATCAAAAGCAGCCGGGAGACTTCCTCCTCCGTTCACCGTTTGCGCCACTCGGTCTTCGGCGGCTCCGGCAGTCCTTGGGCACGGAGAGCAGTGCGGAAGTGCATCTTCGCGACTTTGCCGAGGTTCTCGACGCCATGCTTCGCGATGAACTCCTTCGCGGCGGCATCGACGGCGGCGGAAGCGCCCTTGGGAAGCTTCATCCCGAACTGCTTCTCCAAAGCCGCCAGGCGCGAAACGAATTCGTGCCGCGCGAGAATGGAAGCCGCCGCAACCGCCACGTCTTCTTCCGCCTTGTGACGCTGCACAAGTTCGATCTCGCGTCCCATGCTCATGAGCGCCTTGGCGACGGTGTCCCTGCTCGCCGCGAACTGATCGCTGATGGCGCGGACGGGCAGGGGATTCATCTGATGCCGCTGGCCCATCAGGTTCTCGATGATGCGCGCGTGGCCCCAGGCGAGGAGCGCGTTCACGCTGCGCATGGTGCCGTAGAGCCGGTTGTAAGCCTCGTTGCCGACCGGCACGACGGTCGTGACGCAGCCGGGCGTTTCGCGGATGACTTTCGCGAGATCGGCGATGCGCTTGTCGCTGCTGATGTTCTTCGAGTCCTTGATGCCCGCGTCCTGCCACGCGGTGATGACCGATTCGTTCACATACACGCCGGCGACGCAGAGCGGGCCGAAGAAATCGCCCTTGCCGGATTCATCCACGCCGAAGCGCGGGAGCATCAGGTCGGGATTCAGCACCGCTTCGTAGCCAAGACGCGCCTGCTTGAGGATTTCCGGCTCGATGACGAACTCGATGAATTCCTGTGTGCCTTTGCCTTGCACGACGAGCTTGCCGCTCTCGTAGAAGACGACGTTCAGTTTGTCCTTCTCCCCGGCGAAACGGGCGTAGGGCACATCGCGCGGCTTGAAGCTGCAGTCCTTGAGATGCGCCTGGAGCGCCGTCGCCTGCTCATCGGTGAGCTTGCAGGTGTAAGAGGTCAGTGGTTTCACGAATGTCGTCGGCAGGCTAGGCATTTGGCGATTCGGACGCAACCCGGCAACGCGTGGAGAAGACTGGCTCAGCCCGCTCAATCTGCCTTTGCGGCGTTCGCGAACTTGGCGTGAGCCTAAAAGCAGCAGTTCAACCACGGATGGACACAGATTATGAATCAGGCAGACACGAATTTCACCAATTTCACGAACGGGAGTTTCTGCCTTCGTGTTGATTCGTGAAATTCATGTCTCTTTCCCATCCGTGGTTTCAAACTTCGTCTTGTAAAAAACCTCTATCGGAGACCCACGGTGAGGATGAAGAAGCGGTGCGGGTCGCCCCATTGGCCGGCGGGCGGAGTCAGCGTGACCTCAAACGTATCGCCGACGCGCTGGATGGTCTGCGAGGTTGCGAGCGGAAGAAATGGATCGCCCAACTGCGCGGCGGACGTGGCTCCAAAGGCGAAGTGTCCGGCGTAGGCCGCCGGCCAGTGGAAGACGAGTTTCAACTGGCTGCCATTGGGTTCGAGTTGCACGGCTGGATTGCTGAAGTTTACCGGCGGAACAGCGGGCACGTTCGCCGGATTGTTTGGATCACTGCCCGCCAGCATCTCCTGCAAATCACTGTAGCCGTCGCCGTCCGTGTCACCGCCTTTGCGCGGGTCGAGACCCTTGGCCACTTCCACCGCGTCGGGAACGCCGTCGCTGTCGGAATCGATCAGGTTCGCGGGCGTGGTGAAGGTGTAGGCGACCTTCTCGATCTCGGTCTTGGCAGGAGACAACGAATCCACGGCATGGCATTGCACCACGCTGTTGCTGAAGACGGTGAACGGCGTGGAATACGTCTGCCACGACGCGCCGGGCGACAGACGATAACGCGCGATCCAGTTCGCGGGCGTGGTGGTCAGCGTCACCTGGACGGCGGACTGATATTCGCCCGAGGGCGGCGCGATGGAGAGGCGCCCGGGCTGGTCGCCGCTTGCCGCTCGCAGGCTGAAGATCGAGATCGGGTTCGTGTATTGGTTGACCAGCGCGTGCGTTGCGCCGGACGGCAGATTGCCGAGAACGGTCGGCACCGGATTGATCAAGCCGTTGCTCACGCCGCCGTAACGCTCCGCGCGCATCACGATTTTTGCCGGAGGCCCGCCGGTGAACGCCACCGCGCTGCTCCAATCGCCCGCGCGCAGATTGCGCAGCGGACGTGCACCGGGATTCACAAACGGTTCGCCGCTCATCAGCAGGACATTCGCGCTGCCGGAGTACGGCGAGATCGAAGGCAGTGCGCCGCTCACTCCATCGATGTAGCCCGCGCCGGAACGCAGCTTCACTTCAAACGTCGAGGAACGTCCCGCGCCGTCGCTCACATACAAGGCCAGGTTGCCGCCGCCCAGTGCGGACGCGCCGGAGAACCCGGCGAGGTTCGTGTAGCTCTGCACGGCGACGGGCGCGTTGGTGCCGTCGTAGCTGAAGACGGTGGCGATGGCCGCGTGGGTGGCGGTTGCGCCGAACAGGACGATGAGCCGCGTGTCGCCAGGACCGGGCACGAGCGCGACGCTTTGGATCGTTTGACCGAGATCGTAGTTCAAGGGCGAGCCGAGATTGAACGTGCCGGCGACGGGTTCCGTGACTTGCAGTCGGACGAGCGTGTTGCTGCCGGGCTGATGGAAGAGAACCTGCGCGAGCGGGAGCGGGTTGAAGCGCGCGGCGACGAACTCAGGCGCACGCGGCGTATTGGCCAGCGGCACTGCCGTGGTGAAGAGCGTGGTGACGGTGCCGGTCTGGAAATCGAGGGCGACAAAGGAATCGTTGGTCCCGGCGGGCGCACGATGAAACATGCCGACGCGCAGCGGCTGGCCGGCCTTGAGTTCAAAACGATTCGGGCTGGAGCGATAGGCGGCGAGGGCGTTGTCTCCGAGCAAGGCCTGCGTGGTGCCGTTGTTGCGCAGCAGCGTTTCGCGCGGGCCGGGATTGTCGCGCGTGATGACGTAGAGGTCGTCGTGCGCGGTGTTCCCGGATCCGCCGATGTCCACGGCGGCGGCGGCGTTCGGCCCGATGGACGGCGGATAAACCGCGAGCGGAAGAATGGGTGAAAGACCATCGATGGCTTCAAACAGCGTTAGCCGGTTCGCGCCGGGAGAGACGACGGCGAGGGCATCGCGGGTCAGGGAGAGCAAAACGTCCGGAGTTCACGCCCGTGACTTCCTGCACGCCCGTCGCGCGCGCTTCGGCCCACGTCAGAATGCCGGGCGCGGTCTGGTAGCCGACGCGAAACGCGCCGGAGACTTTGTCCACGATCACCGCGTCCGCACGGCCGTCACCATCCAGATCCGTGTCGAGCTGAAGTTCCAGCGGCGTCTCCACCGTGGCGGCGTGAACGGCACCGGCGACGAGAATGGCGGCGAGCGGGTGAATCCAGGCAGGTTTCATTTTGAAGATGAAGAAGCTCATGGGACCTCCATTTCGTTCGTGGCGAGGACTTCGGCGATCTCACCGTCTTTACCGAACCGCACGAGCACGTATTTGTAGCGCGCTCCGGCGAGCACCGGCTGGGTGTCGCGCAGGTAGGTGTTGAGGAGGCTCGTGCTTCCGCCGCCGAAAGAAATCGCGATGCCGTCGTAGATGATGAACGGATCCCAGATGACGGCGTTCGCGACCGCGTTGGTGACGACGCGCTGGAAGGCGATGCTTTCCATCAGCGGCGAACATTGCGTGATGTCGCCCGAAACGGTCGGGAACTTCGCGTTGGCCACTTGATGCCGGTAAAGCACGCAGGGAAACGGCGAGGCGCTCCCGGGCGTGTTTTGGAGATAAGCCATCGGATCAGGAGTGGACCGGAGCGTTTGGGGACGGACGCGGAAATCAGACGTGGCCGGCGGCCAGGCCGAGCCGTTCCCGCCGGTGGCCGCGAAGCTGTTGCTGACGATTCCGCCGATCTGCACGACGGCACCAGTGAAGTTGTTGTTCTGATTCGTCTGCCAGGACGCGAGGAATCCTGTGGCCACTCCGCTTCCGACCGGCGGCAGCGGACGTTGCGGCCAGGCGACGGTAGGCAGCGTGTTCGTGACCGGCGGCTCCCAGTAGAACGTCTCGACGTTGCTCTTCTCGCCGTGTTCACCCGTGGCCCCGACGGCGCGAATCCAGACGGCGTACTTCACGCCCTTCACGATGTTGATGGGCATGGTGAATTCCGGGCCGGAACCGTAGGCGGTGCCGTTGCCGATGATGGGCGTGGTGAAGACGCCGAACTCTCCGGCGGGCGGCGGCGTGTTGTTCGTCTCCTGGTTGATGACGAAGTCGCTCTGGAACTTCACGCTGGGGGACAGCACATGCTTCTCGATGGAACCCAGCGAGAGGATCGGCGCGTTCGCCGCCTGGTTGGTGCCGGGCGGCTTGAAGATGCCGATCTGGAATCGCTCGACTCCATAAGGCGGACCGAACCAGCGCAGCGTCATCTGCGGCGCGGCGTCGGTGCCGGCGGGATTGATCTTGGTGAGCATCGGCTTGGGCAGCGGCAGCACGGGAGCCACGAGCTTGCAGCCCAGCTTGGTCAGAGGACTGCCGTTGCCATGCTCGTCGAGCAACTGGCCATAATAGCAGATGCGTCCGCCGCCGGGCGGGAACGAAAGATCCAGGCAGAGAATGAGCGGAGGCGGATTGGTCGCGGGCCAGGTGCGCTGGCAGATGAGCTGGAGCGGGCCGTCATTGATGCGGCGATAGAGACGATACTCACGGCTGCCGGCGGTGGGCGCGATTTCGATTTCGATGGGGATGATCTTGTTCGAGCCTTCGGGAGCATTGGCGACGTGGACATCGCAGTCTGCACCACGACGGACATCGAGATAGGAGCGCGCACGGAAACTGAGTCCGGTGTCTTCCTGCAATTTGCCGACCGTGCCGATGGCGAGCGGGTAGCCGGAGATCTGGCCGTCGCTTGAACCGGACCGTGCGCGGAACCACGCCTGGCTGGCCTGATATTGGCCGGGCAGCTTGAAGGTCCAGCGGTTTGATTTCGACGAGGGCTGGAAGTAGAGCCGGTCCGTGGCGACGGTGGTGAGGCTGTTCGTGCCGCTGCGGATTTCGACGGAGCCTTCCATCCACGCGATGCGATCCGAGTCGCGCACGAAGTCCACCGTGAAATCCAGGAGGTTCGGCGTGCCGACGTTCTGGTTCGTGCTGGTGACGTTCACCTGGGTGATGGGCGAGAGGCAGCGTCCCCGCACCACGCCGATGGGGCCGGCCGGGCCTTCGTATTCGCGGAGCGTGCCGGAGACGGCCGGGCTGTGCGGCGAGAGATTGCCGCCGCAGGCTCCGATGTCCTCGGCGCGAACCGTGTACCAGAACGTGCGCGCGAAATCCTTCGGAACGGACGGCGAACCGGGACCGTTGTCGAGGCAGGTGTTCTCCGGCAGGCCGGGGAGGTGGTTCACAATCGCGATGAGATGATTCGAGGGATAGGCGAGGTTCGAGTTGATCTGATGCGTCGTGTTCCAGCGATAGATCCAATAGCGCGAAATCGTCTCATCGCTGGTCGGCGCGTTGGAAGCCTGCGGCCAGTTGACGCGGAGGTAATGAAGGTTGGTGTTGCCGACGAAGAGGTAATCGTTCACCACACGAATCTTCGACAGCGGATTCGGCATGAGCTTGTCGCAGATCTGCACGGGCGTGCCAGGCGAGAGAAGTCCATCGCGGCCCAGCAAATCGCGGGCGGCGGTGAAGTAATAGAAGCGCGCGCCGTTGGTGTAGTCGGGCGACAGCGGCGGAAGATTCGGATGGCCGATGCGGTTGTCGTCGATCAGATAGATGGTGGTCTCATCGCCGTTGGTGGGATTGAAGTTCGCGACATCCGCAGCGGTGAAGAGCGTGGAAGTGAGAATGGGCCGGGGGTTGATGCGCTGCACGGCCTGCGTGCTGGTCATCGCGGACAAGAGCGCGACGGGCGTGGGCGGCGTGACGTTCCAGTTGCGGCCCGGCGCTTCCGCGAAGTCCTTGCGGACGCGATACACGTTGAAGCCGTTTTGCAGAAGCAGCACTCGCCGCAGCGCGTCGGGCGTGGACCAGCGGAGCTGGATGTTCATGTTGCCGCGAGCGCCGGGCGCAGGCATCTGCACCGGAGCGCCGGGCGCGGGCAGCACGGTGGGATTGCCTGCCTCGATGGAAAGACGGCCGACGACGGCAATGTCCTTGTTGGCCACGGGATCAAACTGGCGAATCTCGTAAGTGGTCTGTCCGGCGGTGATAAGTTCCGCATGGGCGAAGCCTAGCGACATGGCCATGCCGGGGTGCATGCGTCCGAGCAACGCGAGGTTGCCGAAGCGTTTCTCATCGTTGAGCGTGCCGGTGATGACGGCGGCGACCTGCTGGAAGAAAGTGTTCATTCGATAAAAGGGTTGGGCGTTTGCCTGCGCGCGAGCGGTGCTCATTTGTCCTTCTTGTCGGGCAGTTCTTCCCAGCCCTTGCCCTCGACGTATTTGACGCCCTCCTCGAAGTCGCCGCAGATGCAGAGCGGGCACGGGCCGAAGCAGCCTTCACCCGCGATGGTGCCGATGAGCGTGAAGCCTTCATCCGACGGCGTGCCGACCAACGTCGCCACGCCCTTGGCGCTGAGCACGCAGATCACGGTGCCGGAAACGCCCATGCGCAGGAGCATGCCGTAGTTCTTGCCCTCGTTGAAATACCACGCGCCGCCGCCTGCGATGACGCGGATTTCCAGCAGGCAGATGCAGCTCCAGATTGGGAACTCTCCGTCCGCGAAGAACAGTCCGCCCGCGACCGGCAGCGGTACGAAGTTCTTCTCCGGATCGATGACATCGACAATCTTCTGGCTGACGCCGGCCAGCGTCACTTGATCGGATCGTAAGTGCAGGCGGTGCCGGCGAAGAGGCCGCCGCCGACTTCCACCGAGTTGTTCACGCGCACGCGGCAGAGCGCCGCGCCGTAGTTCTCGTATTTGCCGAACATGAGGTTCAGCCCGAACTGCTTGATCTCGACGGTGCCCAGCTTGATTTTTCCCTTCGCCAGAATGGAGCCGCCCATGCCAGAGAGAGCGCCGTCTTCTTCGAGCACAAATTTCCCGGCGACGTCCACCTTGATCTCGGCCCCCGTCCAGTTCATCGGCACTTCGAGAGCGCCGAGCGTGACCTCAGTCGCCTTGCCGCCGGCGGGGAAGCAGCCCTCGACGCGGTTCTCGGAATCGATCTCCAGAATTTCCAGGAACGCCTTGAACACCATCTTGTCCGGCATCTTGAACTCGAACTGCGCGTCGAGGCGCAGACGGCGCAGGCTGTCGTCGTTGATCTCGGCGTTGCCGGTGATCTTCGCTGCACCGAGGTAGGAGCCGACGTCGCCGAGTGCGGAGTTGACGGTGTCATCCGCGAGATTGAACGCGGAGGCGAGGGAGAAGCGGACGAGTCCGTTGATGCCGTCAAAGTAACCGTCCAGCCCGGAGCGGAAAACGGAGTTGGCGTCGAACGTCCGATACTTGATGCCCTTGAAAACTTGGTCCCAGACCGAGGACGCCAGGAATGCTTCACGCACTTCGCGGCGCATCCGGCCCACGAACTCATCCTTGCTGTATTGCGTGAAGGGATTGTCCACCGAGTAATTGAAGCTCTGGAGGAACGCCTTGATGTCGGCCTTCGCCTTGGCCGTCGTCTGCCCGAGAATCGGCTTCCCGGCTTCCGCGATTCCCTTCACCTCGTTGGCCCATTCGCCGCCCACCTTCGCCACCTTCATGGTGTTGGTCAGGAGGATGCCCACCTGAAAGAGCGCGGCGTTGATGTCGTTCAGCGTGGGTTGAATGTCTGCGGCCAGTTTATCAAGCACGGGCTTGACGTCGGCTGCGGCAGACGAAGAAACGAACTTGATGACCTTCACCGCAGACTTCACCACGTTGGAGATGTTTCCCATCGCGTTGGTGGCGGAACGCGAGCCGTCGTAGGCGGACTTGGTGACTTCGAAAATCGTCTTCAGCACGCTCACCGCCTCCGCGCTGCCAGCGGTGAAGTCGTAGAGCCTGTCCGAGATCGAGCCGAGGAAGTTCGTGGTGAGATAGCTGTCGGCCAGCGCCGGGAAGGCGGTCTTGTTCCCGGCCGGCAGGTTGTTGTAGATGGTCTTGAGCGCCTGATACGTCTGCTCCAGTGCGGAATCAATCGCCGGCGCGACGGCTTCCTCCAGCAGCTTCCCGCCCGTGGCTTCCAGCATCTTGTTAAAGCTCAGCATCCCGTCCAGGAGGGAGGCGAACTCGCTCTCGCCGATGGCGTCGGAAATCACGTCGAAGGTTCCGGCGTCCTCGATCTTGTCCAGGAAGAAGTCCGCCGTGTTGATCTTGCCGAAGCTCGCGCCGAAATCGAGCGAGGCCGCCTTGGCATCCATGGCGCGGACCTTGTGTTCGAGCGTGAAGATGATGAGCGGCGCCTTCACCGGCTCGAACGACTCGAAGTTCCGTCCCGCCGCCTTCCACTTCAGCGGATAATCCAGCTCCACGATGTCGAGCCACATCTTGCGGGCGCGCGGATGATACTTCTCGTCGTGGAGATTGTTGCGGTAAGTGTCCAGCGCCGCCGTGGTGGGCCAGCCGTCATTCTTCGGGTCGAAGTAAGCCGCAGTGAAATAGGTCTCGCCGTCCTTGAGCCAGCCGAAGCTCTCCGTGGGAGTGTCGTCGGAATTCCAGCCGCCCATCAGGTGAACAGGTGGTTCGTTTGTGCCCGGCTTGCGCGCGCTGGTGTGCAACTGCACGCGCATGTCCTCGAAGAACGGCACGTCCATCTGGCCGGCGAAGACCAGGAAGCCGTCGGGCGCGAGCGAGGGGTTATGACGGTTGTAATAGGCGTCGCCCACCGTCGTGATCCCGTAAGGCGTCTTGTCCGCGCCCTTCAGCTCGAAGTGCGTCGGCAGCTTCAAACGCGAATCGATCTCGGCGATGCCGTCGGACTTGGAGATGAGCCTGCCGTTTGGGAAGAAGCCGAGCGTGCCCGCCAGCGGACTGCTGACCGGCGTGGAGTAACCGGTGACGCCGAGCGTCAGGAAGCCGTCGCCACATCGCAATCCGCGCCGATGTTTGAGACGAAGCTCAACGAATGCGCCGTGATGTCCGCGTTCCAATAGGCGAGGTATTTGTTCCCCGTGCGATCCGGCAGCTCGGCGGATTCCGGCTTGCCCGGGCAGGTGAACTTGAGTTCCGCGAACTCCACCGGGATGTCCGACGGGTTCGGCAGATTGATGTAGCCATCGGTGCGGGACGCGACGTTTTCGTTGTCGAGAAAGGCGAGGCTGTAGTTCGAGAAGCCAAAGCTGTAGCCCCACAGCGTCAGCGTGGCCGGGAACGAACCGCCCACGCCGCCGTGAATGCCGCTCACGCCGCCGAGACGCAGGTAATACTTCGAGTTGCCGCGCAGGTCATAGGTCACCGGGCTGCCAGCTATCACGCTGCGCGCATCGAACATCCCATCGGCAATGGCGCGCACGTTCAACCCCGCATAGTCCGCCGCACCGATGGCGTAGCGCGGCGCTTCAGGACGTTCGATGAGGTTCGCGCTGGTGGTGTTCGCTCCGGTAAGGAGGATGGCCGCTGCACCGTCGTCGTCGCTCGCCGTGTTGTCGTTGCCGCGCAGGAACGCGCCGGCCATCGCGAAGGTCGCGTTCGTCAGGCCGAGCACCGCCTGCGCGTAGTCGTTGTCACCAGGGATGAAACCCCACGCGACCTTGCCGGAAAGTCCGGTGTAGAGGAGCGGACCCTGATTGCCGCCGAGCAGTCCGCCGTCGCGCGTGAACGCGAGCCGTCCATTGGTCGGCGTGATGCCGACGCGGTTCGTGGTGGGCGTGGAGGAGCAGCCGTCGCAATCCCCGACGTAAGCCACGGACACCGGGCCGACGCCGGTGAGATAGCTGCCCGTGCCCTGGAGCACGACGCCATTGCTGACGATCATTGAAGCCGCCGCCGCCCGACCATTGGATGCCGGAGTCGTATGGGAAGTGAGTTTGAAAACCGCCCGCGCTGGTGAAGGCAATCGTGCCGTTGAGCAACGCGTTGCCGTTTGCGTCTGCGCTGATGAGGGCGGGGCCGGTGAAGCTCAGCGTGTGGTTCATGTAGCGGTCATTCGAGCGCTTCACCGCCATGTTCGTATGATAAAGATTCGTGGAGACGAGCCGGAGCAGTTCGTATTCGAGCGCGCGAACGTGGAGCGTTTCCGCGATGCTGGGGCTGTAGAGGAGTTCAAACCGTGAGGACGTGGCGTTCCAGACCATCTGCGTGGCGGCGATGAAGATGGACTTCGTCTCCTCGACACCGTGGATGATTTCGCCGGTGGGTGGACGGAGAGTGAGGTTCGTCTTGGGCGCGAGGTTTTGATTGAGGCCCACGTTCGGGAAGGCGAGGTCGGTGAGGAGCCGCCGGATGCCGCGCGCCTGCGTGGTGTTCGTGTGATAGCCGAAGCCCGCGGGCATGTGGAAGGTGATCGTGGACACGATGGCTCCGTTGGCGTTCAGCACGACGAGGCCGCGGTCGTAGGAAACATTGCCGGAGGAACCTTCGCTGGCGTTGTTCACGAGCTGAAGGCCGCTGGTGAGAATGGCGTCGCCGTTGATGAGAAGTTTCGCCCCGAGCCCGTTGCCATTGCCGAAGGTCGGGCCGTTGATCCCGTCCACCGTTGCGCTGTTGGGGGCGAGCGTCACGGTGGTGGCGATGTTCAAGTTGACGGTGACCGCACCCGGCAACGGCGCCGCGCTGAAGGCATGCATCGTGGTGTTGATGTCGCCGAAGATCAGCCGGCCATTGTAGGCGAGCAGCCGCTGCGGGGCGTTCGTGTTGCTGGCCACGAGCAGCGAGGGCTGGCTGAGCTGGTTCGTGTAAGTCACGCGGAGGATGGCCTTGTAAGTCGCGTTGACGGAATCGAGCTGCGCCGACGGCTTCACCGCGAAGACCAGTTCGTTCGTCGCCACGCGGGGAGTCACGGGGTTCGACGAGCCGGGAGTGTACGAAGCGATGATGGAGGTGTAGTTCGACACGGCGAAAGCCAGCGGCACCAGAGCGTCGGTGGCCGCGTTGCGCAGCTCGACGTCGAGCCGGAACGGCAACGCGTCGAGCGACGGCGTGAGAGCCTGGAAATTGTCGTACCGACGGATGACGACGTCGTTCGTGAGCAGGAAGGTGTTGCTGCCCGGCGCGGTATTGAGCAGCCAGGTGCGTTCCCAGCCGAAGCCGGCGGATTCCACGATGGCGTTGAGCGCGGGGTCGGAGTTGACGAGGTTCGTGAAGTGATAGAAATGCAGCGGGCCGTTGGTGGAGTTGAACAGCGTCGCGCCGCCGGGCCGCGACACCGCGACTTCGACACGATACGAAGTGCGATGGTCGAGGCGGGCGGCGGGCTTGAGCAGCGCGGTGGCGAGGAGGTTCGTCTCCTGCGCGACCGTGAGCAGCGCGGCGTTCGTGATGATGTGGGTGTAGCCGGCGTTGGTGGTGGTGCCGGCGGCGTTGTAGATCGGGAACAGCGTGCCGTTCGTCTCGCGCAGCCGATAGGTGAAGACGCAAGGAAGGTTCGTGGAACCGCCGGAGAAATTTTCCAGCTCGAGCGTGGTCCTGGCCTGGATGGTCTCGCGATTGAAGGCAGCGTTGGTGTTGCCGGCGTCGGAGTCGATGACGTAGCCGGTGAAGTTCACAATGGAAAGGTCGGTGAGCTGCTCGGTCACGGGCGTGGTGGACCCGGTCACTTCGATGTCATCCAGATAAAGCCCCTCCGCTGTTCCAGAGCCGTCGCTGGTGAAGACAAAGCGCAGCAGACGGCTCGCTCCCAAGAAGCTGTTCAAACTCAGACGACGCTCGGTCCAGCCCGCGTTGGTCGTCGCGGTCGAGACCAGGATGGTGCTGCCCATATACGTGCGCCACAGATCCCCGGCGCCGATGCTCGGCAGATAATCCCAGAAGCGCAGGTTCGCGTAAGTGTAGGGAGCCAGATTGATCGTCCGGCTCATGGTGGACGCGAGATTGTTGCTGTAACGGGAGGAGTTGTTCACGAAACCCAGCGTTCCCAGCGCCGCGCAATATTCTTTGCCCCCACGGCTGTGCGAGAGACCGGTGCCGTAGGTGTCTGTGACGGAGCCCCACCACAGGGCCGGTGCGGCGGCATTGCTGTCGCCCACGTTCCAGGCGGGCGTGAGGACGGCGTTGAAGCGTTCCGTGAGGACGGCGGTCTGCGCGTGGCTGAGCGGGGCCGTGCTGGCTCCGGCGGCTGCTATCGCCAGAGCCCAAATCAATCGACGGATGGTGTTCATGTTTTCAAATCGATTCTAAGACGCCTGTCCTGCAGCCGGCCTGCTTCTCAACGTGCATGGCCGATGCCAGTGGAATCCGGGATTTAAAAATCATCGTTCCAAGGCAGCAAGAAGCTTTTCCGCGTCAGTTATTAGAGGAAATCCATTCGACTCTTTTGAAAGCCAGTGTCCGTCTGGCCGAGTCCGGCAGGCTCCCTTTCGATTTTTCAGCCTGCCAACCATGAAACTGTAGCTACATGCAGATGAAGCCACGAAGAAACCAGACTAAAATCCAATCCAGCAAAACGCCGAAGGGGATTCAAAGCGCGGCAAGGCAAGGGGGAAGCAACTCAATAAAGGCAGCTCCGATTATGGGCCACCTCAGCCCAGGGCGGCCATCTGGCGCTTACCTTCTCCCATGAAGTCGAGATAGTATTCGAGGCGGGACTTCATCTCCTTGCGCGGAACAATCGCGTCGATGAGTCCGCGGTCGAGGAGGAATTCAGCGGTCTGGAATCCCGGTGGAAGTTCGGCCTGCGTTGTGTCCTTGATGACGCGCGGGCCGGCGAATCCAATCATGGCGGCTGGTTCCGCGAGAATCAGATCACCCACGCTGGCGTAGCTGGCCATGACGCCGGCGGTCGTGGGATGCGTGAGCACGCTGATGTAAGGCAGCTTGGCCTTCGCGTGGTATGCGAGTGCTCCGCAGGTTTTCGCCATCTGCATCAGGCTGAACATGCCTTCATACATGCGCGCGCCGCCGCTGGTTGAAATGATGACGACCGGGATTCCACGATCAGTGGAGGCTTCAATCAAGCGGGTGAGTTTTTCACCGACTACGGAGCCCATCGACCCGCCGAGGAACGCGAAGTCCATGACGCCGAGGCCGACGCGGCATTCGCCAATCTTGCCGACGCCCGTGATGACGGCATCTTTGAGCTGCGTGGTCTTCTGATAGGCGTCCAGCTTGTCCCGATAGGCGGCGACGCCGGTGAACTGGAGAATGTCCACGCTGACCATGTCGGCATCCATTTCTTCAAACGAGCAGGTCTCGACGAGGGAATGGATGCGTTCGCGGGCGCCGATGGGAAAGTGATGGCTGCACTTCGGACACACCTTCAGGTTCTCATCCAGCTCCTTGTCGAAAACCATGGTCTCGCACTTGGGACACTTGGTCCAAAGCCCTTCGGGAATGTCCCTCTTGCGCTGTTTGCCCCCGAGCTTGGGTTTCTTGAGGAACGCCGTCTCCGTGCTCGCCGGCGGCGGCGTCACGGCGGGTTCCACGTCGAAGCCCAAAGATTTTTTCGTGAACGAGGTTGTTGCCATAATTGATGCGCTCAGTCTAACAAACCGCGCGCCACCGTCCATACACAAACTTCCCCGGCCCCACAAGCGCGGAGGACAGAGGCACAAGCGCTTGTGGTGGCACCCGTGGTTAACACGTCATCCACCACAACCAGTCGTTTGCCGCGGATGCCAGCCTCATCCCGTCCGGGGGCGAATGCGCCGGACATGTTCTGCGTGCGCTCCGCGCGACTGAGACGCGTTTGGGTCAGGGTTGGATTGATGCGGCGAAGGAAATTTGACTGAACCGGAATCCGCGCCGCCCGGCCTAGATGTCGCGCGAGATGTTCCGCCTGATTGAACTCGCGCTCGGCCTGCTTCACGGGGTGCAAGGGGACGGGCACGATGCAATCCCAGCCGCCTTCGCGCAGGGCGGGTTCCGCCTCGCGAATGAGCAGCCCGGCAAGAAAAGGCTCAAACCACAAGGCCCGGGAGTATTTCCAACGGTGAATGATGTCGAGAACCATGCCCTTCGCCGCCACGGCGGACCTCGCCGTGGAGAAGGCCAGGTCGAAGCCTCGGCAGTTGACGCACTCGAACTGGTCTGAAATCTCGCCTTGAAACGGAAGCCCGCAGCGGTCGCACATCGGCGGGACGACGAACCGCACCTGCCGCCAGCATTTCGAGCAGACGTAGCCTTCGGGAGCGGTGGCGTGCGCTTCATTGCATACCTGGCAGACGTCAGGATAGACGAAGGTCAACGCGGTCTGCGCAACGTGATGCCATGATTTCGCCAGCATGGATGAGGTGTTCGTGAGCGGAGAATACAGGATTTCGCGGGATGAAGGACAGCGGAGTTTCCCGGGCAGAGGAGAAGCTAGTTTCTTGGCGAAAGGAATTATGCCTCATGGAGATCTCCAGCATTACGATATGTTTTGCGGTGTTACTGCTGTCGTGTTAAACGCTTTCGCCAGCAGGAACAGCCTATGTTGTCCGACCGAGATTCATCAAGCGATGAACGCCCTACGCCCAAACCCGGAGCGTTCGGGCGGTTCTATCTTCAGGAGCTGATCAACAGCGGCGGCATGGCGGACATCTGGCTCGCGACGGATGCGGATCAGAAGCCTTTCGCGCTTCGCAAGCTCCACGACAAGCTCCGCTTCAATCTGCTCGCGCGCCGGCGCTTCGTTCGTGGCTGCGAGATTCTCGCGCAAATTCACAGTCACGAGCACGTCATCGGCTTCATCGAGAACGGGAAGATTGGCACCACGCTCTACTGCCTCATGGAGTATGTGGAAAGCTCGAACCTGAAGCACCTCATCGTCCGCCAGGATTCCATCCTGACCGAGAACGTCGGGAACATTCTCATCGACATGGCGGTCGCGCTAGAACATGTGCATGACAGCGGCTTCATGCACCTTGATTTCAAGCCGGAGAACGTGCTCGTGACCCGGAACGGTGCGGTGCGTTTGGTGGACTTTGATCTCGCGCAGCCGAAGCCGGACAAGCCGAAGAAGTCGGCCAAGAATCCTGGCACGCCCGCCTACATGGCCCCGGAGCAGTTGCAGCGGGAGCCGTTTGATCATCGCGTGGATGTCTTCGCCTACGGCGTGACGGCTTTCGAAGTGTTGACGGGGCAGAAGCCGTTCCCGGGCGAGACGCCGGATGAAATTCTCCGCAAGCAACTGGATCGCTCCGGCTTTGTTCCGCCGCGCCAATTGAATGAAGGCATCCCGCCGGCGGTCGAGAAGACCATTCTCAAGAGTCTCGAGATCAATCCGGACAAGCGGCACCCGATCATGAGCGTGCTGGTCCTGGAGTTGAAGGCGGCACTGTACGTTTAACGAGTCAGGGCGGCCAAAGCATCAGGGCGTAAAACTATCTTCAGGAAAACTTTCTTTTGTTAAATTCCCCGGAGACTCCACCCGTCAGACTCACGAGCTTGAAGCCGTACGTTATGAAAACAGTCCTTGGTTTTTTCGTGATGTTGGGAATGCAGGCAATGTGCCTGGGTGACGGCCTGCCGGTCACGTTCCACGCGCAGCTCATTCGCGGCACCGACACCGAAAAACCCGCCCAATCGACGTGGAAGCCAGTGGGACCGAAGCTGAGCAAGCAACTGAGCCCGAAGTTTCGCTGGACGAATTACTGGGAGGTCAGCCGCCGGGCTACGAGCGTCGTTCCGGGCAAGATTACCCGCCTCCGTCTTGCTCCTGACCGGGAGATCGAGCTGGAACTTCGCGAGGCCGATTACGAGGTCCGCATTTTCAATGGAGGAAAGTTGTCGCGGCGTTCGCGTCAGAAGCTCGAATCGAAGATGAGCATCATGGGCGGAGGTTTGGAGGAAAAAGAGTCCTGGTTCATCGTGGTGCGACAAGATCCCCCGACCGTAGAATAGTTTTCCGCCGCCTCTGCAACTGCGTCTTCTGGTGTCTCGCCTGTCATTTGGACCTCCGCTCCGTTTTACGTTTTACGTTTCCCATGTCGTTTGCATAATCCTTCCGTGCTCGACATCAAATTGATACGTGAACAGCCGGACCATGTCCGTGAGCGCCTCGCCGCACGCAGGGCAGGGGACGATGCAAAGATTTCGGAAGTCCTCGACCTCGATGAACATCGTCGCAAGGCGCTGATGGAAGTGGAGCAGCTCAAGGCTGAGCGCAACAAGGTCTCCAAAGAGATCGGCGCGTTGATGGGGCAGAAGAAACTCGAGGAAGCCGAGGCCCGGAAGAAGCAGACCCGCGAGATGGGCGACCGCGTCGCAGTCCTCGACAAACAGGTGGCCGAAGTGGAAGCCGCGTTGAACGCCATTCTTCTGCGCCTTCCGAATCTGCCTCACGCCAAAGTGGCCCTGGGCGGCACCGCTGCTGACAATCCCACGGTCCGCACCTGGAATGACAAGCCGACGTTCTCCTTCAAGCCGAAGTCCCACATCGAGATCTGCGAGCAGCTCAGGCTCGTTGATTTCACCCGGGGCGCGAAGCTTTCGGGAAGCGGCTTTCTTCTCTACACGAACTGGGGTGCGCGACTGGAACGCGCTCTGATTCAATTTCTCCTCGATCTTCACACGACCGAGCACGGCTACACCGAGGTCGCGCCACCCTATATCGTCGGGCGCGAGTGCATGGTCGGCGTCGGGCAGTTCCCGAAGTTTGAAGACCAGGCCTACGCCGTCCAGGAAGGCCAGGACAAGGAGACGATGGGCAAGCTGTATCTCGTCCCGACTGCCGAAGCGCCCGTGGCGAACATCCATCGCGAAGAGATTCTCAAGGAAGCACAACTGCCGATCCGCTACTGCGCCTACAGCCCATGCTTCCGTGCTGAAGCCGGGGCGGCTGGTGTTGGCACGCGTGGAATGATCCGCGTCCATCAGTTCGACAAGGTTGAGCTGATCAAGATCGTCAAGCCCGAAGAAGGCTACGCTGAACTGGAGAAACTGGTCGGCAACGCGGAGCGCGTGCTGCAAATGCTCGGACTGCATTACAAGGTCATCCAGCTTTGCACCGGCGACATGGGCTTCGCCAGCGCCATGACCTTCGACATTGAGGTGTGGGCTCCCGGCCAGGATCAATATCTCGAAGTCTCGAGCTGCTCCAACTGCGAAGACTTCCAGGCGCGCCGGATGAACCTGCGTTTCAAAACCGAGAACGGCGACAACAAGTTTCCGCACATCCTCAACGGCAGCGGAACCGCGCTGGCACGGCTGTTCGTGGCTCTGCTTGAAACCCATCAGCAGGCGGACGGAAGCATCCTCATCCCTGAACCGCTGCGGCCCTACATGAAGGCGGACAGAATTCCGGCGTGAGTCAAGCGTCCGCGACCCTGCATTACCCATGAGATTGTTGCTGGCGAGCAGCGAAGTTCATCCCTACTCCAAGAGCGGCGGCCTGGCCGACATGGTTGCCGCGCTGGCCAAAGCGCTGGGCAGGGCAGGGCACCAGGTCGGCCTGGTCACCCCGCTCTACCGCGGCATTCGTGCGCGCTTCCCGCAGATGCAGCGGCTGGATTATTTCCTCGAAGTCCCGCTCGGCAATCAGCGCGTGCAATGCGAAGTGTGGACGCTTCAGCCCAGCGAAGGGCTCACGATCTACTTCATCGACCGTCCTGAATTCTACGATCGCAGCGGGCTCTATCTGGAAGGCGCCAGCGATTACGCGGACAATGCGCATCGCTTCATTTTCTTCGCGAAGTGCGTCGCGCATCTCGCGCGTTATCTGACGTGGCAGCCGGAGCTCGTCCACGTCCATGACTGGCAGGCGGGCCTCGTCCCGCTCCTGATGAAGCATCAGCGGCAGCAAGACGGCTGGGCCACCATGCCGAAGAGCTGCCTCACCATTCACAACCTGGCGTATCAGGGGAATTTTTCACGCGCCGAATATGCGCTGACCAACCTGCCCTTGGACTATTTCCATCTCCACGGCGCGGAGTTCTTTGGACAACTGTGCTGCCTGAAGGCCGGCATCAACTACGCGGATTTGCTCACCACGGTCAGCCCTCGTTACGCCCGGGAAATCACCACCGTGGAGTATGGCTGCGGACTTGACCCGGCTCTGCGCGCGCGTCAGTCGAGCCTCGTGGGAATCCTGAATGGCGTGGATTACGACGAGTGGAACACCACTTCAAACCCCAGCCTCAAGTTCAGCTACAGCTCGAAGGACGTATCGGGCAAAGCCGAAAACAAAGCCGCGCTCCAGGCTGAACTTGGATTGCCCGTCGATGCGGCGGCGCCGTTGTTTGGAAGCATCACGCGGCTGGCCGACCAGAAAGGCGTGGACATCCAACTGGGCGCACTCGAAGAGATGCTCGCGTCGAACATGCAGTTTGCGCTGCTGGGCAGCGGTTCAGCGGAATTCGAACGCGCCTATCAGAGCCTGGCCCGGCGTCATCCCGGCAAGGTCTCCGTCACGCTGGGCTACAACCAAGGTCTATCCCATCGGATCGAGGCGGGTTCGGATTTCTTCCTGATGCCGTCCCGGTTCGAGCCGTGCGGGTTGAATCAGATGTATAGCCAGCGTTACGGCACGCTCCCCATTGTGCGCGTGACCGGAGGGCTGGACGACAGCGTCACGGATTTGACCGAGGACGAACGGCGCGCCAACGGGATCAAGTTTCAGGAGTATTCCGTGAGAGCCTTGGGCAAGGCGGTTCGGAAGGCGCTGGTTCTGTATGAGAGCAAGCCGCTGCTCAGGGAGATGCAGCTAAACGCCATGCAACTGGATTACTCATGGGAACGCACGGCACACGCTTACGTGGAAGTCTTTCAAGGGACGCTCAAAGCGGGCAGGTAGAAAACCACCGTTTAAGTGAACATAACGGAAATTGTGCGATACAATGAAGCCTCAAAAAATATCGCTGCGATTTGATTATGGGCCTTCTGTCCGATTGATGGTGGTCCGCTCTAGTCCCGCGTAAGCCCGAATCTGCTCTTGCGGTCATCTTGCTTTCCAAATGGCCAGTAAACACACAGCGACTTACCGATGACGTTCTCGCGTGGAAACGATCCCCAAGTCCGCGAATCTGAACTGTTCACCGTGTTGTCACCCATCACCATGTAATGGTCCTGCGGCACGTCAAAGACGGCTGAAGCATTTTCAAACAGCGGCGCGAGATTCCCACGACCGGCCTGCAGGCGTCCGGTGATTTCGTTCAAATGGCCAGAGTAAAAGCTGTCCCGAGCAGGCGTTGCGGGATCAAAGGAATACACGCCGCCAAAATGCGGCGTGGATGCGTCCAGCCGCTTTCCGTTAATGACGAGATGCCGGTCGTCGCCAATCTGAACTTTCTCGCCGCCTAACGCCACCAGACGTTTGATGTAGAACTGTCCGAGCTGGTCAGGGCTCATGCTGGGAATTTCCTTCGTTTCAAACACAATGATCTCGCCGCGCTGAGGCCGTCTGAAATTGTAAGTGACACGATCGACAAAGAGATGGTCTCCGCTGTACGATTTCATCTTCACGATGTCTTCGCCAGGCTTGAAAACCTTGCGGTTGACCCGGCCTGATCTGTCCACGAGTCCGGCTCGCTGGAGGAATCGATCCGGGGGAAACCAAACGGTATAAGTCTTTCCGCCAACAGCAAAATCCTGCTTGAGATTGAACAGCAGGAACCGCTTTGGTTCATCTGCTGTCGTCTGCATGGAACCTTCCGTCTCGGCGACCACATGCTCGTAGCTGACTCCGGTAAACCAGTACAGCATGAATCGTTTGACCCGGTTCGGCACTTCAAAATCCGGATACGGTCCCAACTCAGACTCGCTGGCACCAGAATTTATGAAGTCCGGGTTCGACGTCACGCCGTAGAGCGTGGGCTGCATGGAGCCGGTGGGAATCTTGAACGGCTGCGCCACGAAGGTGCGGATGCCCATCGCGACCGCGATGGCCACCAGCAAAACCTCAATATTTTCCCGCAGCGCCGGGCTGGGATAAGGCTTCAGCCATTGGTTGGCGACTGATTCCAGGTTCGCCATCTCCTTGTCCAACGCAGCCTTGTCCAACGGGCCTCGGCACACTTTGTCCAGGTCAGCCAAGGCGCGTTCGATGGGCTCAATGGCCTTTGCGGACAGCAGATCCCGCTGGGCGCACAGCAGTTTCCAGACATGCTTGTGCATGTGCGAGGCGTGCCGGACTTTGCTGGAGAGGAACCAGTTGATGTTCATGACAGAGTTAATCGGAAGTCGGACGCAGTTGGCTTACGCCTTCAACACTTCAATGAACGCTTCCTGCGGGATGTTCACGGTGCCGAAGGATTTCATGCGCTTCTTTCCTTCCTTCTGCTTGTCGAGCAGCTTTCGTTTGCGGGAAATATCGCCGCCGTAGCATTTCGCGGTGACGTCCTTGCGCATGGCGCTGACCGTTTCACGCGCGACGACTTTGCCGCCGATGGCCGCCTGGATCGCCACGACGTATTGCTGCTTCGGAATGACTTCTTTGAGCTTCGCTGCGAGAGCGCGTCCGCGGGTTTCCGCTTTGTCGCGGTGAACGATGCACGAAAAGGCGTCCACCGACTCGGCGTTCACCAGCATGTCCAGCTTCACCATGTCAGAGATTCTATAGCCCTCGTGCTCGTAATCCATCGAGCCAAACCCGCGCGTGATGCTCTTGATGCGGTCATGGAAGTCGATCAGGATCTCATTCAAGGGAATCGCGCTGGTCAGCATCACGCGGCGCGAATCTAGTGTCTCCGTGTGATCCACGAGCCCGCGCTTCTCGGACACCAGCGCCATCATGTCGCCGATGTATTCGTTCGGGCAGATGATGAAGGACTTCACCATTGGCTCCTCGATCTTCTCGATGTAATTCGCCTCGGGCAGAAATGCCGGATTATCGACCTCCTTCACGACGCCATCCGTCATCGACACGCGATACACCACGCTCGGATACGTCGCGATGATGTCCATGTTGTATTCGCGGCGCAGACGTTCCTGCACGATCTCCAGATGGAGCAGTCCTAGGAAGCCGCAGCGGAAGCCGAAGCCGAGCGCGACCGACGTCTCGGACTGATAGACGAAGGCGGAATCGTTCAACTGCAGCTTGCCCATCGCGGTTTTCAGGTGCTCGTAATCCGCCGTGTTGATCGGATAGATGCCGCTGAACACCATCGGATGAATCTCTTGGAAACCCGGCAACGCCGCCGACGGAATGCGCGCGTCGGTGATCGTGTCACCCATCTTCACATCCTTTGGCGTCTTGATGTTCGCAGTGAAATAGCCGGTCTCGCCCACGTCCAGCTTGTCGCGAATGTACGGCTTCGGATTGAAGCTCCCGACTTCCTTCACCTCCACGTTGCGCCCGGAATGCAGCAGCTTGACGTTCATGCCCGGCTTCAACGTTCCGTTGAACACGCGCACATGCGTCACCACGCCTTTGTAAGTGTCGAAATAAGAGTCAAAGCACAGCGCCTGCATCGAGGCTGCGCCCGTGGGCTTCGGCGGCGGAACGCGCTCGATGATCGCCTCCAGGATTTCTTCGATGCCAATGCCTTGCTTCGCGCTGGCGCAAATGGCGGTGTCTCCTGGAATGGCCAGGATGTCTTCGAGCTGAATCTTCGTCTGGGGGACGTTCGCGTGCGGCAAGTCGATTTTGTTGATCACCGGGATGATCGCCAGGTTCTGCTTCATCGCGAGATGGACGTTCGCGACGGTCTGGGCCTCGACGCCTTGTGCGGCATCGATGATCAAGAGAGCTCCTTCGCACGCGCTCAGGCTGCGCGAGACTTCGTAGGCGAAGTCCACGTGACCGGGCGTATCGATGAGGTTCAGCTCATAGGTCTCACCGTTCTTGGCCTTGTAATACATCGTGACCGGATGCGCCTTGATGGTGATGCCGCGCTCGCGCTCGAGATCCATCGAGTCGAGCAACTGGTTCTCCATGTCGCGGGTCGCAATGGTGCCGGTAAGATGCAGGAGACGATCCGAGAGCGTCGTTTTCCCGTGATCGATGTGGGCGATGATGCTGAAATTTCGTATGTGCGCTGCGTCCATCTGTGATTGTTCTGGCGTTGAAGCTCGATTTCCCCCGGCCGGCTCCCCTGCCCGGCTCTCTGGTATCGAGTCGCAACCGCTTATGATTCCGCGAGAAGATACTGGCGTTGACCGTTAAGAAAAGCGGATTCTGCGGCTCCGCTCGTCATCGGCGCGGCTTTGATGAAAAGAAAAAGACCCGCCTTAGGCAAAGGCGGGTCAGGAGTTGTAGCTGGGCTAACTTAGGTAGCAGGCTTCACTACGCCAAGGTTATCGGCGGCCCCGTCGCTGACTTGAGCAAAGTTTCGAGCGTCTGGGATTAACCCGCAGAAGAACGACGAGCTGGGCCTTTGCCCCAGTAGGACAGGCTTCCAGCCTGTCTCCGAACGACCGCGACTCACCCCAACGGTTCCGTGCGCGCATCAACTGGTTGAGCAACTGGGCTAAAGCTTCGTCGCAGACCTTCGAGACAGGCTGGAAGCCTGTCCTACGGTTTAACGAATCCGTGCCTGCAACCATCCGGCCAGCTCCGCAATCGGCAGGCGTTCCTGCCGGCCGTCATCACGATGACGAATGGTCACGGTGTTCAAGAGCTCCGGATTTTCACCCAACGTATCGAAATCCACCGTCACGCAGTACGGCGTGCCCGCCTCGTCCTGACGCGCATAGCGGCGTCCGATGGCTCCGCCGTCGTCGTAGAACGCCATCATCTGGGTGCGCAGCGACGCGAAAATCTCCTTCGCCTTCGCCACGATCTCCGGCTTGTTCTTGAGCAACGGAAAGATGCCGACCTTGATCGGTGCCACTCGCGGATGAAACTTCATCACCACCCGCGTCTCGCTCTTGCCCTTGTCGTCCGTGGACGTCAGCTCCGAGTAAGCATTGGCGACCAGCGCGAGAATCAAACGATCCACGCCGGCGGAAGGCTCGATGACGTGCGGGATGTATTGTCCCTTCGCGAGACCTTCCGCGTCTTCCTTCGCGTCCTTCTCCGCCTTGGCCTGCTCCACGCCGACTTTCGTCAGATACTTCAGACGCGCCTGATAGTAGCGCTCCGAAACATCCTTCTTCTTCGCGTCATCAAGCTTCGTCCACGCTGTGCGCAGTTCTTCATCGAAGACGCCCATCGACTTGCCAGAGAAACGTTCGTGCTGCGACAGGTCAAAATCACTGCGCGCCGCGATGCCTTCCAGCTCCTGCGTGCCGAAGGGAAACTTGAAGAGAATGTCCACGCAGGCGCGGGCGTAATGCGCCAGCTCCTCCGGCTTCTGCCAATACTCTTCCAACAACTTCTCTCCTTTATCGTTTACGCGCGGGAGCCCAATGCCTTCGTAGAACTTGATGCGTTCCTCCACCCAATATTGGTGCCAAAGCTGCCAGCCCCAGTTCGCCTCCGGTTCACCAGGGTGCCCTGCCCCTTTCGGCGTCGCTACGGAGCCAGCGATGACTTCCACCGCTTCGTCCGGCTTGATGAAGAATTCCAGCTCCATCTGCTCGAACTCGCGCGAGCGGAAGGTGAAGTTGCGCGGCGTCACTTCGTTGCGGAACGCCTTGCCGGTTTGCGCGATGCCGAACGGAACTTTCTGGCGCGAAGTCTCCAGCACGTTCTTGAACTGCGCGAAGATCGCCTGCGCCGTTTCCGGCCGGAGATACGCGATTCCGTCCTCGCTCTCCACGGGACCAACGTAGGTCTTGAACATCAGGTTGAAGGGCCGAGCTTCACTTAAACGCACGCCGCTTTCCGGATGAAAATCGACAGAGTTTTCGAGTTTCTCTGTTGATTCACCGATGAGAATGGGATCTTTGATTCCGTGTTTCTCAAAGAACTCACGCGCCACCTTTCGAGCGCTTTCTGGAGGTTTGCCAGACGAAAGAAGAACAGAAAACGGAACTGCGCCCTTCAGAATGGCTTCCACGGCCACTGACCAATAATATTCAAAAGCTGGCCCGTCCCACGGCCAACCTTTTCCTGACCTTAGATCGAGATAAGAAGTAACATTGGTATCCGAAGCTTTTTTACCAGAATCAGACTGGAGTTGCTGGCAATACTTATGGATTAGCGCCGTAGTATCCGCAGTAGAAATTCCTCCAAAGAGTTTTTCTGGAATACCACTTGTGAGAAATGATTCTGCATAATGCTCCGATTGAAAGGGTGGCAATCCAGCAAATCGTTCATCAAGCAATCCAGCCTCCAAGAGTAAATAGTGACTTTTGGAGACGGCACCCGTGTAGCGGAAGGCAATCCCAGACTGCGGCTCAACTTGATCTGCCCTCACTCGTCTCTTCGTCAAAGGACACTCCCGCATCATATCTGCGAACGTATCCACATGCCCGCTGGCGCGCCAAATCTGCGGGGCCATGATGATGGTCGCTTCCAGACCCACGACATCATCCCGCAGCCGCGTCATGGTGGACCACCACAGCTCCTTGACGTTGCGCTTGAGCTCCGCGCCAAGCGGACCGTAGTCCCAAAATCCCTGGATGCCGCCGTAGATTTCCGACGACTGATAGACAAATCCACGGCGCTTGCACAGGGAGACAATCTTCTCCATCAACACATTTTCTTTGGGCTCGGACATAAGAGTTTGCGAGTGTTTGGGAACCCCGAATCGAAGTCAAGACGCCGCACGCCGCGCGCGGTAATCGGAAGTGGCGGACCGACTGGATGATGTGATCCCGCCCCTCCATTGGCTGAATGGGACGGTCTATGGCCCAAGGTGGCGCGAAGCGTCTTGGACTGCGCCGGCGCTTCGGCGCTTTCTTGGAGCGGACGAATGTTCAAGCGGTTCCCAAAGCGGCGCAGCAGCGCGCGCAGTCCAAGACGCTTCGCGCCACTTTGGGCTGTGGAAGCTCTCACCCCTCACCTCAGCCCTCTTCCCTCAATCAGGTGAGGCGGTTCGTTGCGCTCTCAGCACGAGATTCCGAACCCTGCATTCATGCTGAATCTTCCTCTGCGCAGCGGCCCAGAACGAGATGACGAGCAAGTTTGGGATCGGGACCGAAAGCCATTTGCCCGCCGCTTTATTGTCACGCAATGCGTCACTGTTTCACCACCCTCTTCCATCAAAAGGATTGAAACGCACCCGTCCGTTTCCTTAGCTTCACGTTCATGAAATCACTCCGCCTGCTCGCCTGCCTGTTTTGTGGCCTGCTGTCTGCGTCCGCCGCCGAGAAGTCCTACAGCATCGCCGTGATTCCGAAGGGCACCACGCATGAATTCTGGAAGTCGATCAATGCCGGCGCCTTCAAGGCCCGCGATGAACTCATCGCGCAGGGCATCAAGATCGAGGTCATCTGGAAAGGCCCGCTCAAGGAAGATGACCGCGACCAGCAGATTCAAACCATCGAGAACTTCACGACCCGCCGGGTCAGCGGCATCGTGCTCGCCCCACTGGACTCGCAGGCGATGGTGCGGCCGGTGAACAACGCCATCCGCGCGAAGGTGCCGGTGGTCATCTTCGATTCCGGGCTGAAGTCGGACAACTACGTCAGCTTCGTGGCGACGGACAATTACAAGGGCGGCGTGCTCGCCGGACAGCACATGGGCAAGCTGCTTGAAGGCAAGGGCAACGTCATTTTGCTGCGTTACGCTGTCGGCTCCGCCAGCACAGAGGAGCGCGAGTCGGGCTTTGTGGACACGCTGAAAAAGGAGTTTCCGCACATTAAACTCATCTCCTCGGATCAATACGCCGGTCCCACGCGCGAGACTGCTTATCAGGCTTCGCAGAATCTGCTCAACCGTTTTGGCCGCGAGGTGAACGGAGTCTTCGCCCCGTGCGAACCGCCGACCATCGCCATGACGAAGGCGCTGCGCGACATCGGTAAAGCCGGCGGCAAGGTCAAGATGATCGGCTTCGACGCCGGTTCGCAGTCCGTCGCGGACATGAAGCGCGGCGATGTGCAGGGGCTGGTGGTGCAGAATCCCGTCTTCATGGGGTACAAAGGCGTGATGACGATGGTCGAACATCTTCAAGGCAAGAAGGTCGAGAAGCGGATCGACACCGGCGTGGTGCTCGTGACGCCTGAGAACGCCGAGCAGCCGGACGTAAAGGAGCTGCTCTATCCGCCGCTCGACAAGTATTTGAAATGAGCAAGAGGCAATATCTAAACCGTTCATTCATGGAGGGACGAGTTCCACGAGTCCCTGTTATTTTGCGCGTTTCCGATTTCCATGGTCGCGCGCACGAACAGGGACTCGTGGAACTCGTCCTTCCAAAGGTTGTCATTGGTCATTGCCCATGACTCCCCGCCTGCGCATGACCGGCGTCCGGAAGGCCTTCGGCGCCACTCAGGCGCTGCGGGGCGTTTCGTTCGAGATTGGCCGGGGCGAAGTTCACGCGCTCATCGGCGAGAACGGCGCAGGCAAAAGCACGCTCATGAAAATCCTTAGCGGCGCGTATCAGCCGGATGCCGGCAGCCTCGAACTCGATGGCGTCCCGTTCTCACCGGAGACTCCCCTGCTCGCCCGCCAGTCCGGCATCGCGATGATCTATCAGGAGCTCACCCTCGCGCCGGATCTCAGCGTGGAGGAAAACATTCTGCTCGGCTCGGAACCGGCGCGTTTCGGATGGATCAACCGTCCACGCCGCCGCGAGCTCGCCCGTCGCGCGCTGGCCGAACTTCATCACGACACCATTCCGCTCGATGCGCCGGTCCGTCAGTTGACCATCGCGGAACAGCAGGTCGTGGAGATTGCGCGCGCTCTGATTGGCGATCCGAAGGTCATCATCATGGATGAGCCGACCAGCAGCCTGACGCAGGTCGATACCGAGAATCTCTTCGCCGTCATCGGCAAGCTCCGCCAGCGCGGCGTCAGCGTCGTTTACATCTCGCACTTCCTCGAAGAATGCCAGCGGCTGTGTGACCGCTTCACCGTTCTGCGCGATGGCGAAAGCGTGGGCACCGGCGACATGCGATCCACGCAACTGCCGGAGATCATCCGGCTGATGGTCGGCCGCGAGATCACGGAGATTTATCCGCGAACCCCGCATACGCTCGGAGCCACCGTCTTCTCGCTCAAGAATGTCGCAGGAGTCACCAAGCCTCGTTCCGTCAGCCTCACTCTGCGCGCGGGTGAAATCCTCGGCGTGGCCGGACTCATCGGAGCCGGGCGGACCGAGACCTTGCGCGCGTGCTTCGGTTTGGATCGATTGAGCGCGGGAACCGTGGAGGTCTTCGGCCGCGAAGCCACCCGCGCCACACCGACCTCGCGACTGGATTCCGGCATCGGTCTGCTCAGCGAGAACCGCAAGGAGGAGGGACTGATGTTGAACCGTTCGCTGGCTGACAACCTCACCATGACGCGCCTGGCTCCGCTTGCGCGCGGCGGCTTCATCAATCGCCGCGCTCAACAGGACTGCACCCAGCGCTGGATGGAGCGACTCGAAGTCCGGGCGCAGGGTCCGGGCCAGCCCATCAGCGAACTCTCCGGCGGCAATCAGCAGAAGATCGCCATTGGCCGGCTGCTCCATCACGAGGCGAAGATCCTTCTGCTCGACGAACCCACGCGCGGCATCGATGTCGGGAGCAAGGCGGCCATCTATCGGCTAATCGGTGACCTGGCGGCGGAGGGGAAATCCATTCTCTTCGTCAGCTCGTACCTCCCCGAGCTCCTCGGCGTCTGCGACACCATTGCCGTGATGTCCCGTGGCGTGCTGGTCGAATCGCGCCGGGCCACAGACTGGACGGAGCACCAGATCATCAGCGCCGCCATCGGCTCTGGAGCGAACGACGTTTCCACCCGCGCTTAAGCCTCGCATGAGTCCCTCACCTCCACGAAGCCGCAGCCGCAGCCGGAAGTTGCTCGGCGTTCTCGGCCCGTTCTTCGGACTGATCCTGGTCACCACGCTCTTCATGGCGATGCTCGCGCTGAAGGATGTCGCCGATCAGATCGAGAAGGATTCACTGCAAGGCTTCGCCGGCTGGCAGCAGGCGATGAAGTCCTCGCCTTACGACGGGCTCAAGGCGTTCACGAGCATCGCGAACTTCAAAACCGTGCTCTCGCAGACGGTCATCGTCGGCATCGGCGCGCTGGGCATGACCATGATCATCGTCAGCGGCGGCATCGATCTCAGTGTCGGCTCGGTCGTGGCGTTGACGAGCGTGCTCGGAGCCACGCTGTTGAACCAAGGCTGGGGAACCGCTTCTGCCGTCATCGTCACCGTGCTCGCCGGGAGCGCGATTGGGCTGCTGAACGGAACGCTCATCGCCGGACTGCGCCTGATGCCGTTCATCGTCACGCTCGGCATGATGGGCGTGGGCCGTGGACTCGCCAAATGGGTCGCCGGCAATCAGACCGTGAACTACCCGTTTGAATCGCCGATCAGCAACCTGATGAAGATGGACGATCTCGATCATCTGCTTCCTCTGCCCCAAGGCGTCTGGATCGCGCTCGGTCTCGCGATCCTCATGTCGGTGGTGATGCGGCAGACAATCTTCGGCCGTTACATCTTTGCCATCGGATCGAACGAGGCCACCGCTCGGCTCTGCGGCGTGCGCGTGCCGTTGCAGAAGGTTCTCATCTATTCTGTCGCCGGAATCTTCTTCGGCTGCGCGGGCCTGATGCAGCTCACGCGACTGACGCAGGGCGATCCGTCCGGCGCCGTCGGGCTGGAACTGGACATCATTGCGGCCGTGGTGATCGGTGGCGCAAGTTTGAGCGGCGGCAGCGGAAGCATTCTCGGCTCGATGATTGGCGCGCTGATCATCCAGACGCTCCGCAACGGATCGAGCCTGATGAACTGGCCGACCTTCACGCAGGAGATCATCATCGGGATCGTCATCATCCTCGCCGTCGGCCTCGACCGTTACCGCCAAAGCCGGACAAAGGCGCAGTAACGCAGAGATTCCCTGCTGCTTGGCTCGCGCTTAAACCACTGAGTCGCGAAACGCGTCGTTCATTGCCGCATACGACGCAGGCTTCACCGGCACATCGAGCGTGAGCGTCTTGCCTCGCGTGGTCCAGCGGGCGTGGAACTTGCCTTCTGCAAGACTCGACTCGATTCCCGCCGCTGGCATTTCGCGCTGTTCGTAAGGCCACTCCTCCAGCGTGAAAGACACGAACGCATTCCCAAGCGTCGTGAGCTTGTGCTCTGTGGCTGCGCCTTGATACACGATGGCATCCACCTGATCGGCCAGCTTCAGGGCGGGAAACTCCCAGCGGATCGGCGCTTCATCCAGCGCGCCTGCGACGGGGCGCAGGATGAACCGCACGTCGCGATCCTGAATCACGATGGCCTTCGAGCTGCCTTCCACTGTTCGGACGAAACAGCTCGACAGATCGCCGCCGAATTCAAATCTCAGCCGCAGACTCGCCGCCTTGATGGTCGCGTCCTTGAGCGGATCGAAACTCGGATGCGTGTCGCCGTGATCGGAACACAAGGCCGCCACCGCCAGCGCGGAGCCTTCGTGCTGCGCAGAGAAGAACAGCGCGGACGCGAAATCAGTGTCGTCCTTCATGAACCGGACCCGCAGATAACGCGGCGCGGAAGCCATCCCCCAATACGCGAGGAACGGCCGGCGCGGCTCCCAGAGATCGCCGCGATTGATGGTGCCGAGCGTGAAGCGCGAGTGCAGCCACGTTGTGCCGGCCACCGGATTCTTCGCGCCCGCCTTTAAATCGTCGGCCTGCACAAAAGTTTCATTCACCTGCTTCGGCGCTTCCAGAGTTCCGAACAGGCGCACCGACTTGCGTGGACATTGCAGCGGCACGCGATACGCCCTCAAGTCCAGCGGCAGCGGCACAGGACAGCCGAGTTCCACGCTCTTGCCACACGCGGACTGAATCATGGCCAGGGTTCCCTGCCGCTTCCGCAGATCTGTTTCATACGAATGGCTCTGCGGTCCGGCCCACTGCCGCGTCGGCGCGTGGAAGTGCGTCGCGACATGTTTCCACGCCAGGTCGTGCAGTTCCGTGGCCAGCGATTTGTCGCGTCCATCCTTCACCAGCCAGAGCATCCGCGACAATTCCTGGAGAACGATGACGAGGTAAGTCGGGCTGTTGTATTCCGCGAACGACCCTTGCTGCTTCACATGGGCGTGCAGATTGCGCAGGCGTTCCTTCGCGTAGGCGCGCAGCTCCGGCAGATTAAGTTCCTGCGCAGCGATCAACGTCACGGCCGTATCGAGAACTGCACTGCTTGTCTGGTCTGGCGCGACATTTCTTCGCTGGATGAATTGCGTGGCTTGAACGATGGCTTCGCGAACCTGCCCGGCCAGCGGTGGCGTGAGGTGTTCGGCGTGATTCATCCAGGACATCAGGAGCGGCATCGCGCAGAAGCCCGCCCAGCCCGGGTCCGGCGGCGACATCTTCGTGAGCGGCTCTTCCAGATACCAGGGCCAGAGCCCGCAGGTCGGGCTCGCAGCGTCCTTGTCCTGAAGGCCAATCACGGCGCGGATGATTTCGTTCGCGCGTTCGATGCGCCAGCGTTCGCCAGTATCCAGCAACGCGGCGGCGTAATTGAGCGAGAGGCGCGTCGCGTGGACATCGCCGGTCTTCCGCGTCGTATGATGGCCGGGGCCAGCCGTCGCCGCCGTGACGAGCATCTTCGCGAAGGGATCGTAGCGCTGATCCTCCTTCGGCAGCACCGCGCGCAGCCAGCGGCGCTGTTCATCGGTGACGGCCGTTCGCGCCGAGGCGGCAAAGATCCGGAGGGGCGAGGCGAACCCGGCGAGGCTCAGGCCGGAAGAGATACCGGCGACGAATCGTCTGCGCGAAAGCATGGGGCGAGGTTACGAACCACCCGTTTTGAGTCCAGCTTTTCTCCCGGTCTCCCCGGCGAATGGCGCCCCTTGACACTGCCTCCGAACGGGACTGGTGAGCTCCTGGAAAAATCTATGGACCTCGAAAATGAAAAGCTGAAATCCGCCGGCCACGGCTGGCGGAAAAGCCAGGTGGTTGCCGCCGTCAATGCCATGGCAAACCGTTGAGCCTCCCAATTTTCCGTTTACCACCGCGTTCCGACTTCCTAAGCTCCACGCACTGCCATGGTGCGCACCGAAACCAACACGTCCAAAGACTCCTCCGCCAATCTCGGCTTCAAAACCAAGCTCTGGCTCGCCGCCCAGCAGGCATCCACCACCTCGCCCCAGCGGGCATGGCCGGCTTCGTCCTCGCCAATGGCGGCATGTCCTCCAACCAGTCAGGCGAAGGCGACATCCGGCAAAAACTCATCGAGGCCGACCTCGTGGACTGCATGGTCGCCCTCCCCGGCCAGATCTTCTCCAGCACGCAGATTCCCGTCTGCCTTTGGTTCCTCGCTAAAAACCAACACGACGGCAAACGCCACGACCGCCGCAGGCAGGATTGCCGGACGAATCCCAATATCCCCTTTTCAAACAACTGACCGACATGCCCACGCTCAACTGGATCGGCAAGGACGCCGTCATCAATCATCATCTCGAAGTGCCGTTCCGACTGTTGAAGGACGTGCCAGAGCTGGGCTGCGGTGATCCGGGCAGCGGGAATCTCATCGTGGAGGGGGACAACCTCGTGGCCCTCAAGGCCCTGCTCCCCTACTACGCGGGCAAGGTGAAGTGCATCTGCATCGACCCGCCCTACAACACGGGGAACGAAGGCTGGGCCTACAATGACAATGTGAACAGCCCGGCCATCAAACGCTGGCTCGGCGAGACCGTGGGGAAGGAAGGCGAGACGCTGGACCGGCATGACAGGTGGCTCTGCATGATGTATCCCCGGCTGGCGCTGCTCAGGGAGTTCTTGAGTGAGGATGGGAGTATCTTCATCACGCTGGATGACAATGAAATCCACGCGCTGCGGTATGTGATGGATGAGGTGTTTGGAGCTAACAACTTCATAACGACTGTTTGCTGGCAAAAGATATACACCGTTAAAAACACGGCCCGTCATCTTTCGGAAATGCACGACTACGTCGTCATCTATGCGCGAAATAGTGCGGTCTGGATTCCAAACCTTTTGCCCCGTGGAGCACAGCAAGACGATGCATACAAGAACTCTGACAATGATCCTCGTGGCCCGTGGAAAGCAACCCCACTGCACGCCCGGAATTATTACAGTCAAGGTCTCTACGCGATTCAGTGTCCAGGGGGTCGTGTGATCAATGGCCCGCCGAATGGCACATATTGGCGGTATGCCGAGGAGAGCTTTCTTCGCTTGGCCGAAACCAATGCCATCTGGTGGGGAAAGGACAAAAATGGAGTTCCTTCACAGAAGCGCTTTCTCACCGATGTGAAACAAGGTGTCGTCTCCGCCACGATGTGGTTTCATTCTGATGCCGGTCACAATGCTGAGGCAAAGAACGAACTTCGTGAAGTTCTGAAAGCAGACAGTGATATGTTCATCACCCCGAAGCCCACCCGCCTGATCGAGCGCATCCTGCAAATCGCAACGAACCCCGGCGATCTGGTGCTCGACAGCTTTGCGGGCAGTGGGACGACGGGCCATGCGGTGCTGAAGATGAATGCGGCAGCACAGAGAGGGGCAGACATTCCTGTCTGCCTGCCGGGCACGGAGCAGACAGGAATGTCTGCATCACTCTCACCACCACGCCGCTTCCTCCTCGTGGAGATGGACGAGAAGATCGCGCCGGACATCACCCGCGAGCGCGTGAAGCGCGTGGCGGAAGGCTACACGAATGCCAAAGGCGAGGCCGTGCCTGGACTCGGCGGCGGCTTCCGCTATGTGCGTCTGGGGGACGAACTCTTCGACGAGCACGGGCGCATCAATGAAACCAAGGTGCGCTTCGCGGACCTCGCACGGCACGTCTATTTCTCCGAGACGGGTGAGCCGCTGCCGAAGGAACGCATCTCGGCCAAGACACCGCTGCTGGGCATCCATCATGGCCGCGCGGTCTATCTGCTCTACAACGGCATCCTGAAGGACAAGAGCGTGGACGGCGGCAATGTGCTGACGAGCACGACGCTGGAACACCTGCCCGCGCATGACGGTCCAAAGGTGGTCTATGCCGCTGGCTGCCGCTTCAGCAAAGCGCGACTGGAGCGCGAGGGCATCACCTTCAAACAAACCCCTTACGCCATCCGCACGCGATGAATGAGAAGAACGTCATCATCATCGCGGGACCGAACGGCGCGGGGAAGACGACCTTTGCGCGGGAGTTTTTGCCGCAGGAGGCGGACTGCCCCACGTTCATCAATGCGGACTTGATCGCGCAGGGGTTGTCGCCTTTCCGCCCGGAGGCGGCGGCGTTGCGTGCGGGGCGGATCATGCTGGAGCTGATGGCGGACTGCGTGCGGCGTGGGGAGAGCTTCGCCATCGAAACGACGCTGGGCGGGCGCGGCTACGCACGGATGATCCCGGAGTGGAAGCGGGCGGGCTTCAGCATCACGATTTTCTTTCTGGAACTGCCGACTGCGGAACTGGCCGTGCAGCGCGTGGCGGACCGGGTGGCGCAGGGCGGGCATGACATCCCGGAGGCGGTGATTCGTCGGCGCTTCACAGCGGGGAAAAGGAACTTTTTGGAACTCTACAAACCTCTCGCCGACGCGTGGAGGCACTATGATAATGCCGGTGAGGAACCCATGCTGCTCGCGAGCAGCGAACAACCATGAAAACGACCGCCAACTGGATTCAACAAGCCGACGCCGCGCTGAAGCGCGCGGCCAAACGCGCGCGGGAAATCGCGGAGCGCACCAACACCGCCGTGCATGTGGTGAAGGAGGGAAAGATCGTGAACTTGCTGCGTGACCGCAACGCCTGGGTGTTGCGTGAAGAACCTCCGGCCTACGGGACCAAGAGCGAATGAACCTGAAGCAATACCAGTCCCACTCGCTGCACTGGCTGCGGCGCTACTATCAAGAGTGCCGGAAGATGCAGGAGGTGGAAATGAGTTTCCCTGCCTCGATGGCGTTCATGTCGGTGACGGGTGAAATCCACGAAGGCCAAGGGCTGCCCTACGCGCCGGTGAAACAGGTGCCGGGCATCCCGTATGTGTGCCTGCGCATCCCGACGGGTGGCGGCAAGACGCTGGTGGCCTGCGAGGCGGTGAGCCTGGGTGTGAAGGATCTGCTGCAACAAGACCGTGCGCTGATCCTGTGGCTGGTGCCGAGTGATACGATCCGCTCCCAGACGCTCTCGCGCCTCAAAGACAGTGCCGATCCCTATCGGCAAGCGCTCGACACCACTCTCGGCAACGTGGCCGTGCTGGACATTGAAGAAGCCACGCGGATGAAGCGGGCGCTGCTGGACAGCCACACCGTGATCGTAGTGGCGACGATGCAGGCCTTCCGCCGCAAGGACATGAGCGCGCTGAATGTGTATAAGAACAACGGCGAGCTGATGAGCCACTTCGAGAACCTGCCCGCCGAACTGCTGGAAGTGATCGAGCGCGAGCCAGAAGGGCACTTCAATCAATCGCTGGTGAATGTGTTCCGGCTCCGGCGGCCTTTCATCATCATCGACGAGGCGCACAATGCGCGGCAGCCGCTCTCATTTGAAACCCTGCGGCGGCTGAATCCCAGCGCCGTGCTGGAGCTGACGGCGACGCCGAATCTGAAAGCGGAGACGGTGACAGACGAGGGTGAGACCTTTGAAAACCCACCGAGCAACGTGCTCTACTCCGTCTCCGCCTATGCGCTGAAGGCCGAGGAGATGATCAAGCTGCCGATCTATCTGCGCTACCGCGAGCCGTGGGACGCGCTGCTGGGCGATGCCATTGGTTTGCTCAAACATCTCGGCACCGAGGCCCGGCAAGAGGAGGCGCAAACGGGTGAACACATCCGCCCGATCATGCTGTTGCAGGCGCAGCCGGAGTATAAGGACAAGCCGAGCATCACGGTGGACACGGTGGCGGCGAAGCTGAAGGAGTTTGGCATTCCCGAGGGCGAAATCTGTGTGCATACCGGGGACCGGCCCGGCCTGAACAAGATCAATGTGATGACGAAGGAATGCCCCGTGCGCTACATCATCACCGTGCAGGCGCTCAAGGAAGGCTGGGATTGCCCGTGGTCGTATGTGCTGTTTTCAGCGGCGGAGATGAGCAGTGGAAAAGCCGTGGAGCAGATTCTTGGTCGTATCCTGCGGATGCCGAAGGCGAAGCGGAAGCAACGCGATGATCTGAACAACGCCTATGCGTTCGTGGCCTCGACGAAGTTCAGCGATGCGGCGAAGGCGCTGAAGGATGGGTTGATTGCGTCCGGTTTCGAGGGACAGGACGCGGAGGACTTGGTGGTGGAGCGTCCGTTTCTGCCCGGTATCACGCCGGAACCCACCAAGGCACCGGAGACCCCGGTGACAACAACGCTCACCGATAAACCCAAGGCCGCGCTACCATTGGACCTCGTGGATGCGGTGACGTGGAATGCGAAGACGGGAGAACTGACCGTGGAAAAGCCGCTCACGCCTGAACAGGAAAAAGCAGTCGTGGAGTGGGCAGGCACGGAAAAGGCAAAGGAGGCCGTGCGTGCAGCGGTGAACCAACGCGCTGGCCGGAGTCCCGGCGTGCCAAGGCCGAAGAGATGCCCCGCAGAAAATGGGGTGGCCTTCACGGTGCCAGTGCTGGCGCTGAAGCAGGGCGATTTCTTCCATCAGTTCGAGGAGGACGACATCATCGAGCGCAACCACTGGACGCTCTCGAAGTGTGATGCAGACCTGCCGGGCTTTGTGATTCCGAATGTGGATCACGGCATCGTCATCGACATCGAGAGGAACGAGGCGACGAAGAAAGAGAAGATTCAGCAGCGCTTCCTCGCCGCGACCGACCGGCAAATGGAACTGCTGCAAGCGACGGCAGCATGGCCGGTGGCGAAGCTGATCAACGAAATCGACCGGGCCTTCAATCACCCCGGCCTGACCGACGCTGAAACGGGCATCTGGCTGACGCGCATCATCGCGGAACTGGAGAAACGCGGCATCACGCTCGAACAGATGACCGCGCATCGGCATCGCCTTTTCCGCGCCGTGTCAGGGCGTGTGAACGAGCTGGAGAAGCTGAACCGCAAGAAGACCTACGAGACGTTGCTCTTCGGCGATGGTTCCGGCACCGTGCATGTTTCGCTGGCGAGTGTGTTCACGTTCCAGCCGGACAAGTATCCGGTAGGCGAACGCTACCAAGGATTGGAACTGCCACGACACTACTACAAGGAGATCGGCGCACTGAATGGCGAGGAACAGGAGTGCGCCCGCATCATTGCCCATGACCCGCGTGTGGAAACGTGGGTGCGCAATCTGGAGCGTGAGCCGAAGCTGAGTTTCTGGATTCAAACCAGCAGCGACAAGTTTTACCCTGACTTCGTGGTGAAGCTGACGAACGGCAAAGTGCTCGCCATCGAATACAAGAGTGTTCGGGATTCAACCAACGACGACACGAAGGAGAAAGAACGCCTCGGCAAACTGTGGGAACTCAAGAGCGGCGGGCAGTGCTTCTTTGAAATGGTGAAAGGCCCCGGTGAGCTCAGCAAGATTCAGGACGCGATGACGAAGGCTTTTGCCGGCAAGTGAGGTTTGAAGAACAGGATGGGCAACGGCAACAAGCTGCGCGATGCCTTGCCGAATGCGTCCTTCATCGGCTTCACGGGCACGCCCATCGAGAAGACCGAAGCCAACACGCGGACGGTGTTTGGCGATTACATTTGATGCTCCCTGCCGGTCGCACCCTTCGGGCACGTCGCTTCGCTCCTGTCCATCTCGCTCCGCTCGGTTCCATCTACGACATCCAGCGCGCCGTGGCGGATGAGGCAACGAAGCCGATCTATTGCGAGAGCCGCATAGCCAAGCTGGCGCTGAACGCCGCCGAGTTGCCGAAGCTGGACGCGGAGTTCGAGGAAATCACCGAAGGCGAGGAGCTGACGAAGAAGGAAAAGCTAAAAACCAAGTGGGCGGCGCTGGAGGCGCTCGTGGCGAACCGAAACGCATCGCGCTCATCGCCGCCGATCTGGTGACGCATTTCGAGAAGCGCGTGGAGGCGATGATCGTCTGCATGAGCCGCCGGATCTGCGTGGATCTTTTCAATGCGCTGATCAAGCTGCGGACCGAGTGGGACGCGGAGATGTTGAAAGTGGTGATGACCGGCAGCGCCGAGGACGGCCCCGATTGGCAACGCCGCGATCCGCCAATTCGTGTCCAAAGCCATCACGACCGAGGGTGAGAGGGTGAGATTATCCCAGGGCTTTGCTGGGCTGGCATAGTTCGCCCCGGTGGGGCTTCCACAACCGCAACGATGTCGTTGGAGCGCCGGTCTCCGACCCGGCGCGAACCAGGAACGTCCTGGTGGTGGGCCAAGTTGCCTTCGTCAGTTTGTCACCCCGGCACGCACCAAATGGTGAGCGCTGCCATACCTCCGCCACCGCAACTCACGCCCGCTCCACACTGCGACTGCAGGAGCGCGGTCAGGAGACGATTTCGCGGTGCGTCGGTTGGGGTTTGCCGGGCCGGAAGAACTCGATGTGTTCCAGCGTGCCGGGGTG
>Ga0163153_10000979_pt1 | contig 46762 bp, 42 predicted proteins | sample OliLakLV19MP6IB1_FD_148629 | JGI IMG/M metagenome (GOLD analysis project Ga0163153, IMG submission 148629) | Freshwater microbial mat bacterial communities from Lake Vanda, McMurdo Dry Valleys, Antarctica - Oligotrophic Lake LV.19.MP6.IB-1 | ecosystem: Environmental > Aquatic > Freshwater >... | reverse complement strand
ACCGGCGCACGTGGGCCTGGACGCGACGAACTACCGCGCGGAGCAGGCGATCCGGCCCCTGGTGGTGAATCGGAAGGTGTGGGGCGGGAGCCGCACGGACGCGGGGGCGCAGGCGCAGTCGGTGCTCACGACGGTGCTCCGGACGTGCGCTCAGCAGCATCGCGATTCCCTGACGTTCATCAGTCGGCTCCTGCGCGGCGAGCGGCCGCGGCTACGCCTCGCTTGACCCGCTAATCAAATACTATGGTAGTCGGTAACAGCGGTACGCAGCCGTATGTGTGGCAGGACGGGGTCCTGACATCAATCCCGGTACCGCCGGGGCTGGGTTTTGGAGGCGCAAGGCGCGCCTCCGACAACGGCTACGTAGTTGGCACCTTCGGCAACCAGAATCAGAACGCGCGCGCCTACCGATGGAAGGAGGATGAGGTTGTTCTCTTGGAGCCGGTCGCCGGGCATCCCGTCTCGGTCGCGTGGGGAGTGAACAACTCGGGTTGGGTGGTTGGTGCCTGTCGAACTCAACTCCCGAAGGGCCAGGGATATGCATCGACACCAACGCTCTGGACTCCGACGACGAGCTTCGCGCTTCCAGCACCACCCGGCTACTCGCGCGGGTACGCCGTTGCGGTTGACGACGCAGGTGTGGTACTTGGCCACTTTTTGTCCGGAGGAACAGGCTTTCCGTCGATCGCCGTCATCTGGATCGATGGAGTCGTCTACAAGATCAACGAGCTGACTACTTCTGGCTCGAGCGCAGTTGGCTCGCTTCAGGCGATCAACTCGCACGGGCAGATCTTGAACAGCGGCAGCGCGAAGGTGCTCACGCCGCTCGGTCAGTCGTTCGCGGATGTGAACGGCGATTGCGCGGTTGACGGTGCGGACATTGCGAAGCTGCTCGGAGAGTGGGGACCGCGCGAGTGGTCGGTCGCGGATCTCGATGACGATGGTGTCGTTGATGGCCGCGATCTCGGGCTCATGCTCGGCGAGTGGAACGCTGCATCGAAGTAATGAGTCTTGGTGGCCGGGACCCCGGGGCGACGATGCCCGCCTCGCAATGTGTGACGGCGAGCCGACGACGGGGCCTCGCGCCGCGAGCACGAGCGAGAGGTTGCGCTTCGCAACCCGAGCGGGCAGGGCGCAGCAAGCGAGGCCCCGCGCGGCTCGCGGATGTTTCCCGCGCGGCGCGGCTCGCGGATGCGACTTCGCGCGGCCCGGACCTCTGCCGCTTCGACGCCGAAGTAGTCTCCGGCACCATGAGTGGCGCGCCGACAAGCGAACGGACTGAACCCGCGATCCGCCGCGCCGTGCCCGAGGCGCCGCTTCGCGATGTCATGGCGGGTGCCACGCGCTGGGAGATTCCGGTGCACGATCACGGCTTCATCGCGCTCGTCGATGTCATGCCGCGACTGGTGCCGGAGGGGCAGACCGCCGACTCGGCGATCGTGCAGGCGGCGCGCGTGAGCTACGGCGAGGGCACGAAGCAGGTGAGCGAAGATCGCGCGCTGGTGCGCTACCTGCTGCGGCACCGGCACACCACGCCGCTTGAGATGATTGAGTTCAAGTTCCATGTCGCCATGCCGATGTTCGTAGCGCGGCAGTGGATCCGTCATCGCACGGCGAATGTGAACGAGTATTCGGCGCGCTATTCGATTGTGCCGGATCGCTTCTATCGCCCGTCAATCGACAACATTCGCAAGCAGAGTTCGGTCAATCGGCAGGGCGGCGATGAGCCTGTCGAGCATGCGACAGCGGAGGCGTTCCTTGAGTTGCTCGAGCGCGCAGAGGCGAACTATCGCGACTATCTGGCGCTGACCGAGAAGGGCGTGGCGCGCGAACTTGCGCGAGCGGCGCTGCCGGTGAGCGTCTACACCGAGTGGTACTGGAAGTGCGATCTGCACAACACGCTGCGATTCCTGTCGCTGCGCATGGACCCGCACGCGCAGCAGGAGATCCAGGACTTTGCGAACGCGATGTTCAGGTTGATCCAGCCGATCGTGCCGATCGCGTGCGAGGCGTGGCGCGACTACGACTTCGAGTCGATGCATCTCACGCGACTCGAGATCGAAGCGATCAGGAGCGGCGAGCCGCTCGGCAGCACGAACAAGCGCGAGGGCGCCGAGTTCGATGCGAAGAAGCGCCGACTCGGGCTCTGAGCGGACGATCGATCACAGAACGCACGGTTGAGCGGGGAACGCCGTGCGCGGCGCGCGTCGCCGTTCTTGCGCCACTCGCGCGGAGCGATCACTGCGCCAGTCGTGCGCGAACCGCCGCTTCCTGCTCCGGCGACCAGTTGCCGCGCGTGAACTGGATGAAGATCGAGCTGTACGGCAGCGGATTCGGCGTCTTGATGACGATCACGCGGTGGTGCATCGCGACTTCGCGCAGGCGAGTCATGAGCTGCGCTTCGGTGAGCGACGCATCCATGTAGAGGTTCGCCGAAAGCGTCTCCACCGACTCGCGGAACTCGTTGATGCTGGCCAGCTCCCCGTCATTGATCGCGAAGACTTCGCGTTCGAGCCAGACCGTCGGCTTCACATGGCCGTAGGCCTTCGCGGAGGCGAGAACATCGCGCAACGCCTCGAGCGGGTCGATGCCCATCGGCACGGTCTTCCATCCGGGGTGCGTCGACTTGGGAAAGGATGCATCGGCAATGACGATCCAGTTGCCGTTGCCCATGTGCGGCATCAGACGATCGGTGATCTGCCTGACACTCGGGCTTGTCCTCGATCCCGCTCGCGCCGAGCTCGGCGCTGCCTTCGACCCGGCACTCGACGCGCCACTCGCGCCGCTGCCCGTCAACGCCGTGGCACTGCCGCCCGTTCCGGCACCGCCAACTCGTCGCTCTTCATCATGTTGGCACGCAGTGGCACCGATGGCGACCGCCAGTGCGCAGGCGAACAGTCGGCCACCACGAGCGAGGGCACTGGCATGGGCGAGTGTGTGCATCGGCGCTGATCATCCCCCCGTTGACATCGTCTCGCAAGTTGGCGCAAACGAGTCGAGGTGAGGGTGACCACTGCTCGCGAGGCAGTCGCCTCGATTACGCTGCGCTGGTCGATGATGCCGTCGATCCGAAGAGCGTTCTGGCGATCGATGGCGCTTTGACGGGCCATGAGTCACCCCTCCAACTCCCGCATGCTGACTGGTGCCATCAGGACTTCCGCCGCAGTCGCACTGCTCGCGGCGCTGATCGGTTGTTCGAACACGGTGCAGGTCTCCGGCACCTACGACGAAGTGTGGCAGCGATCGCAACAAGCGATGACGATGGCGCGCTTCGCATCGGCGCCGGGAGGCGCGCGGTTCGAGCGCGTGGAGCGCAATCACGAGGCGGGCGTGTTGAAGTATGTGTGGTCCGACGCGGGCAACAACAAGGCCCGGGTCGTGACGCTGAGCATTGCACCAACGGCAGAGACTCCCGGTGCCGCGTGCCCAGCGCTTGATCGCACGATCACCGTCGATGCGTTGGCGTGGGGCTTCTTCGGTTGGGCGCAGACCTCTGATCCACGAACGGTCCAGGAAGTCGTCGATGCGCTCATGGTGGAGTTTGCGCGCGAGCCGCCGGCCGTGGCGTCGATCGAGCCGCCGCCATGACGGCGCGTTGAGCGTGTGCGATGGCAACACTTGAACGAGTCGATTGCGCGGGTGTGGTGATCCTGCGTTCGCCGGCGCTCGTGGCGATCGGGGTTCCACACGGCTTCTCGACACGACATGGTGGCATGAGCGCTGCGCCCTTCGACTCGCTCAACCTTGGTCGTGCAGGCGGTGTCGCTGCCGAGCTGAGTGACCCGCAGGCCAATCTCACTGAGAATCTGCGTCGATTCCAGGCAGCCGTCGGCGTGATCGATCGCCCAATCGCGCGCGTGCATCAGGTACACGGTGCCGCGGTCGTCGACGCGACCGCATGCAGTTCGCTCGCGATGAGTGGTCGTGACGGCGCGGTCGCTCGCGATGCGAGTGCGACTGCTCTTGACTCACGCTCCGCTGCGCCCGACGCGATGGCAGACGCACTCGTGGCCATTGATGCCGCGCCCGCACTCATGATCACCGTCGCCGATTGTGCGCCGATTCTCATCGCGTGTCCGCGCAGTGGCGTGATCAGCGCGATCCACGCTGGATGGCGCGGTGTTGTGGCGGGGGTGATCGACGCCGCGATCACTCGCATGGCGGCGCTCGGCGCGGAGCGCAGCGAGTTGCGCGCTGCCATCGGTCCCTGCATCGGCATCGACGCATTCGAAGTGGGCGATGAAGTCGCCGACGCATTCGCGCAAGTCGACCTGTGCAGCACGGTGCGGCGAAGCACGCACGAGCGGGCGCACATCGACCTCTCCGCGGCGGTCGAGCAGCAGCTCCGGAGAGCGGGCGTGCTGCTGACGCACATCGATCGAAGCGAGCGCTGCACTGTGACCGATGCGCACGACTTCTTCAGCTACCGCCGCGACGGCGCGCGCAGCGGGCGCATGGCCGCGATCATCGCGCGCGCCGGTTCGACTTCGAACGACCGGTGAACATGCGGCTCACGAGGCTCACGAGACTCACGCGATTCACGTTACGGCGCGACTCGCGCGACACCCCGCGACTCGCGCGGCCTACTCCGCGTCCCACGGCATGGCCAGGATGCCGGGTTGAATGCGACGAGATGAGTCGATCGGGGCGATCACAAGGCCCGCAGAGATGCGAGCGTCGGGGAACGAGTCGCGAAGCAGGTGAATCCCGCGAGCATCAGCTCGACCTGGATTCGAAGTGAGTTTGATTTCGATCGGGAAGATCCGTCCGTCGCGCTCCAGGATCAGGTCGACCTCCGCACCACCGTGGGAGCGCCAGTGGTGGAGCGCTGGCGGCGTCGCAAGTGTTGCGGCGAGCTTCCGAATCTCACTGATGACCGCCGACTCAAAGATGGCCCCGACCATCGGGTGCCCTGCAAGTGCGTTCGGTGTGGAGATCATCTGAGCAGCGCAGGCCATTCCGGTGTCGGCAATGTGCCCCTTGGGGCGCAGACTCACTCGCTTCGTTGCATTCGAGTGGAACGCGGGAAGCTCGAACCACTGGAATGTGGCCTGCAGCGTTGCGAGCCAACGGCGCGCGGTGTTCGGAGTCAGACCGATCTCGCGGCCGAGCTGCGAGTAGTTGATCTCCTGCGCCGTCAGAGCCGATGCGAGGCGCACGAATCGACCGAACTGCTGCCAGTCGGCGACATCGGCCACAACGCGAGCATCGCGCTCCAGGTACGTTCGCAGGTAGCCCCGATGGAAGTCTGGCACCATGTTCAGCGGCAGACGATCAGCGGTCGGGAGAAAGCCTCGCCACAGTCGCTCGTAAAGCGTGCCCGCGAGCTGGAGTCGGTCGACCGGTTGTGTCACGAACAAGTCGGGATCGTCGAGGTACCGTGCCAGCCAGTGGTCAACCGAGTCTCGGCACGGATCGGGTCCGTCGATGGGATCGCTCGCAAACTCGTGGAGCGACAGCCCTTCAAGGTCAAGAAACGCAGCCCGGCCCGCAAGTGACTCACTTGCTGTTCGAAGCACGGACCACTGTTGCGAGCCAGTCAGGATGAACTGTTTCGGAGCCTGTGTTCGATCGACACGGCGCTTGATCGCGGGCACCAGTTCAGGCGCGAACTGAATCTCATCAAGCACGAGTGGCGCCGGGTGGTTGTCGAGAAAGAGATCAGGATCGGCGCGAGCGCCTCCGACATCAACGGCGGGGTCGAGCGTCACCGATGACCAGTCTGGAAGCGCGCGAGCGACCAGGGTGCTCTTCCCGACCTGTCGTGCGCCAGCAAGAACGACAACGGGAAACTCACTCACCAAACGGGCGAGCTTGCCCGCGAGCATCCGGGCTCGGTACATACACGAAAGTTAGCACTAGCATTGACAAATGTCGAGTCGATGCAGTCAACATGCATGGTCAAGCCAGTATTTATAGGACGAACACTTGGTGGCCGTAGCAACCGAGCGGACTCAGCGGCCATACTTGCACGACCGTTCGGCACGAGTCGAACTCTCGATCTCTCGAGGTCTCGAAGCCTCGTGCTCACGCGACCGCGCGGCGCGAGTCGTCCTTCTTTGGCTCAGCGGCGGCGGCCGCATCTTCGGCGGTCGACGGATAGATGATGCGTCCGTGGTAGATCGACGCCAGGCTCTTCGACACTGACTCCTCAATGATGCGCAGTTCGCGGAAGGTGAGCGGGCACTCATCGAACTGTCCGTCATCGAGTCGGCGACGCGTAATGGAGTGCACGATCTGCTCGATGCGCGCGGGCGTCGGCTCGGCCAGCGTGCGGGTGGCACTCTCCACCGCATCGCACACCAGAAGAATCGCCGCTTCGCGCGTCTGCGGCTTGGGGCCGGGATAGCGCCACGCCGACTCGTCGAGTTCGTCGGCGTCCTCGTCGGCCTTCGCGGCGCGGCGTTTCGCCTCGCGATAGAAGTACTCGACGACGGTTGTTCCATGATGCGCCTCGATCATGTGTCGAATCGCTCTCGGCAACCTGTACTCGGCCGCGAGCTCGACGCCATCCTTCACATGTCCAATGATCACGAGCAGGCTCATCGCGGGCGTGAGTCGATCATGCCGGTTCTCGCCTCTCGACTGGTTCTCCACGAAGTACCCGGGTTTGTTCATCTTCCCGATGTCGTGATAGAGCGCGCCGACATAGTTGAGCAGGCCATCGGCACCGATCGATTCGGCGGCCGCTTCGGCAAGGTTCGCGACCTGAAGCGAGTGAGTCCATGTACCCGGCGCCTTTTCCTGCAGTTGACGCAGCAACGGTTGCCTTGGATCGCGCAACTCCGCGAGCGTGAGTCCCGTCACGACACCGAAGACGCGTTCCATCGTGGGCAGGATGCCGACGAGCAGGAAGCCGGTCGCCAGTGTGCCGAGTGCGGCCATGCCCCCCGCGCCGATGATCTGAAGGAAGCCGCCATCGCGGAGCGGTGTGCGGACGAGTGCCACGCAGGCGATGGCACCGGCCGCCACCAGCGCGGTGAGCAGCGTGGCGCGCACCAGCGCCGTGCGATGACGCACGTCGCGGAGCAACGCCACATACGTCGCGGCCGTCAGGAATGTCGCAAGCACAAAGCCAAGCGGCTCGTCGAGCGCGAGCGAGAGCAGCGTGATCTGCGTCGCGGCTGCCACGAGCGCTGTGCGCCGGTCGAAGAGCAGCGCGATGCTCGATGCCGCGAAGAGAGCCATGCTCATCGCCAAGAGCCCAGTGAAGCGCGGGAAGCTCGCGGCCACCAGCGTGGCGAGCAGCGTCAGCAGCAGAATGCCTCCGAGCAGCATCGACAGTTTCGAAAGGTCGCGCAGCACACCTGGTCGGAAGATGGCAAGGGCGACGCACACCGCGCCCGCAAGCAGCACGCACAATCCAAGCAGCCCGACGGCGTTCGCCCAGCGATCGAACGCGGGCGTGCGCGCGAAGCTCTGCGTGCGCTCCTGTTCAAGGCGCTGCAGTCGGTCGTAGGTGATCGAATCGCCGGGCATGCCGATGACCTCGCCGCGCGGTCGCGCTTCGAGCACCGGCCGCACGGCGACGGCCGCCGCCTCCGCGCGCGCCAGCGTGGCAACTTCATCGCAGCGAATCGTCGGCTGCGGATTGCTCAGGAGCGCATGGACGACGATCGGTGCCACATCTGCGGGGAAGCCGACTTCGACCGCTTCGGTGAAGAGACGCGTGCGGAAGCTGCTCGCATCGGCATCCGGGAGTTCGATGGCCGCGCGTCCGATCGGCGCCGTCTTCGGCGGCTGATCCGGATTTGCGTCGGCCACGACGATCTCGCGCGCTGACGCCGTGGCGAACCGCTGAAACTCATCGCGCGTGATGATCGGGCTCCGGCTCGACAGCGCGGCGACGAACGACTCCGTGGCCTTCTTCCAGGCTTCGGTCGGACCCCGCTCATCCTGATGTGACTGCAATCGCGCCAGCGCTCCGTCCGTGAGCGAGAACAGTTTCACAAGCGGCGCGCCGACGTCAGCGACCGATGACTTGCCCGCGACCGCCTGTGGCAAACCCTCGATCGAGGCGCGGACCGATTCGAGATAGGAGCGATTGACGTCGTAGACGCGCGGCGCGTTTCGACGCGCGAGTTCGCGCTGCTGACGGGTCAACGCCTCATTTTCGAGCTGATAGTCGACCCGGTTGAGCACCGGGACCGTGAGCAACTGCCCTTCGACCCAGCGGCCCTGTTGCCGGGACCAATCGCAGATCACCCACGCCAGGATCGCGAAGATCGTCGCGACGGCAGCAGTCTGGACCACGAACGGGCTGCGAACCCATGCTCGCCCTGGGGCCAGCTTCCTCCGAAGCTCGCTACGGCGGCTGACTGGCCCGTCGGGGCGGCTTGCCCTTTCTTCGTTTGCCATTGGTGAGTGGGGGTCGGGGGCACGAAGGCCCTCAACAGCGCGAGCGAAAGTGTAGCATCGGCATAGATGCTCTCTTGGTCGCCAACTCCCTTCGCCGTTGTCGCAGCAGCCGCTCTGCTCGGGGGTTGCGGCAATCCCGAGCCACCCCAGGCGACCTATAACCTCCCCTCTCCTGAGGACCCGTTCCTTGCGGATCTGGCGCTGACGCCGGCACAGGACGAGCAGGTTCTGGCGCTCATGCGCGAGGCCGTGCCTTGCGACCGGAGCATCATCGTTGCGCCGGCCAAGTACGGCATGCGATGGAGCGATGTCGACACAGCCGTGCGCTGGGGCGGCGGCGTCGTCGAGATGGCGGTGCTCTCATCGACGCACGAGCCTGCGAAGCCGGCGCTGTACGCGGGTGAGAGCGCAACACCGGAGCGATGGATCTTCAACATCATCACGGTGGCCGACGATCCGGTGACGCTCACGGTTACGCGCGAAGCGCCGCCGGCGATCTACACAGCGCAGGTGAAGGCAGGTCTCTTCGGTGACCGTCGTGACATCGAAGAGCGATTGCTCACCGAGTTTCGCGCGGCGATGCTCAGCTTCGGTGCGAAGCCGATGCCCGAGACGCTCGACGACTAGCGCGCGCCGCTGTCTTGAAGGTCTCGCCTTCGACGATTTGCGGGCGCCACTCGCGCGAAGGCTTTGCGCTCGACAGTGCGAACTGCGTCGAACACTCAGGCCATCGCCGCCACGCGGAAGCAGTCGCTTCGTTCGCGCTCGAAAATCCGCGCGATGCGCAGCAGTCTTCGTTCCTCGAACGCCGGTGCCTGAAGTTGCACGCCGATCGGCAGTGTGCGGCCATCGCGCTCGACGAATCCACCAGGCAGCGAGATGCCGCAGATGCCCGCGATGTTCGTGTTCACCGTGTAGACATCGCAGAGGTACATCGCCAGTGGATCGCTGTTGGCGCCGGCGAGGAACGCCGGTGTCGGACTCGTCGGTCCGAGGATGACATCGCACGACTCGAACGCCGTATCGAACTCGTTCTTGACGAGGCGCCGCACGCGCAGTGCGCGGCCGTAGTAGGCGTCGTAGTAACCGGAGCTCAGCACATAAGTGCCGAGCATGATGCGGCGCTGCACTTCGGCGCCGAAGCCTTCGGCGCGCGAGCGCGCGTAGAGATCGAAGAGGCTGCCTTGATCCTGGCCCGCGCGTGGCGCGGCTCTGTGTCCGTATCGGATGCCGTCGAAGCGCGCCAGATTCGAACACGCCTCCGCTGGCGCGATCACGTAGTAGATGCTGATGCCGTGATCAGTGAGCGGCAGTTCGACCGGCACAATGGTGGCGCCGTGGCGTCGATAGAGGTCGATCGCTTCCTCGACCACGCGATTGACATCGGGGTCGTTCGCGCTGCTCATGTACGCGCTCGGCACGCCGATGCGAAGCGAGCGCGGCGCGTCGTCGAGACCTGCGCAGAAGTCCTCGGTGGGCTTGTCGGCGCTCGTCGAATCGCGCGGATCGATTCCGGTGATCGCGCCGAGCATGAGCGCCGCGTCGCGCACCGATCGAGTCAACGGGCCGATCTGATCGAGACTCGAGCCGAACGCCACGAGTCCGTAGCGACTCACGCGTCCATACGTCGGCTTGAGACCCACGCAGCCGCAGAGCGCTGCGGGCTGGCGAATCGAACCGCCTGTGTCCGAGCCGAGCGCGGCGGCGGCGAGATTTGCAGCAACGGCGGCAGCACTGCCACCGCTCGAACCACCGGGCACACGCGCCGGATCCCACGGGTTCTTCACGGCGCCCCACGCGCAGTGTTCCGTCGACGAGCCCATCGCGAATTCATCGAGGTTCGTCTTGCCGACGATGATGGCGCCGGCCGCAAGCAGGCGCTCGATCACCGTTGCGTCGAACGGCGATCGGTAGTTCTCCAGGATGCGCGAGCTGCATGTGGTGCGCCCGAGTTGCGTGGCGATGTTGTCCTTGATGGCGATCGGCACGCCCGCGAGCGGTCCGACTTCGCTGCCTCGCTCGATGCGCTCGTCGATGTCGCGCGCGCGCGCCAGCGATTCATCGCGGAAGACCTCGTGGAACGCATTGAGCGTCGGATTCGCGGTGTCGATGCGACGCAGGTGTGCGGCCACGATCGCTTCGGCGCTGGTCGAGCGGCTGCGCACGGCGTCTCGGATCGCCGTCGCGTCGGGCGCATGAGGCGCGTGCGGATGATGAGGATCATTCGCAGCAGGTGGCGGCGTCGCGTTATCGGACATGTGCTATTCGCTCTCCGCGAGCACCTTCGGCACCGCCAGGAATCGCCCCTCCGTGGCCGGTGCGTTGAGCAACAAGTGCTCGATCGGCATCGGCGGAGCGATCTCATCCTCGGCGAGTCGATTTGTCGTCTCGAAGGGATACGCCATCGGCTCGATGCCGTCGATGTTCACGGACTTGATCTTGGCGACGTGTTCGAGCACGCCTTCGAGTTGCGTCCGGAGAGCCTCGATCTGCTCCTTTGACAACTCGAGTCGGGCGAGTCGCGCCACATGGGCGACGGCCTCGAAGGAGAGCGACTCGCTGGACATGACGGCGAGTGTAGCCTTCTGTGCGGCGCCGATCGGCTCGGCGGCGCTCCCGTCGGCGTGGCGCGCACTCGAGTGAAGCCGATGCCGCGTCTTCTTCGAATGGACCTGTTCATGTCGCCGCCGCTCTTCACTCGGTCGAAGCTCGCTGGTCTGGGAATGGCCGCCGCGCTGATCATTGCGGCAGTGGCCATTTCCGCGCTGCTCTACGCAACGCGCCCGCGGCCGGAGCAGCGCCCGCTTTCGACGATCGTGCCGCGCGTTGTCGTCATCAAGCTCGACCAGATCCCGGTGCGCCCGACATTCCAGGGGTTCGGCGTCGCTGCCGCGTTCACGCGAGCGGATGTTCCGAGTCGTGTGTCATCGACCGTGCGTGAGGTCCCGGAGTCGACGCTGGCCGGTGCGAGCGTGATTCCCGGACAGGTCCTGCTCACACTCGATGACAGCGATGCGCGACGACAACTGGAGTCGGCCACGCAACAGATCGCCATGCTCGATGCGCAGATGGCACAGTTGGGTACAGAGGGAGTGTCGCTGCTCGAACTGGCGAAACTCGCGGAGGAAGATGCGGCGCTGGCGCGGGCCGACTTCGAGCGCGTGCGCGCGGCGAGTGCCGAGGGTGCCGCTCGCGAGCGCGAAGTCGATCGCGCGCGGCAGGCCGTACTCGCCGCCGAGCGCGTGGCCGTCAATCTGCGCGAGCGCGCCATCGCGCTGCCATCGCGTCGCGCCGCGCTCGTGGCGCAGCGCGGCGCCCATGAGGCGAGTCGCTCGCAGTCCGCCACCGATGTCGAGCGATGTCGCATCGCATCGCCGGTCGGCGGCGTCATTCAGAGCTTCGATCTCAAGCCGGGCGAGATGGTGAAGGCTGGTGATCTCGTCGCGCGCGTCGTCGACACCTCGCACATGGAGGTCCCGCTGCAGTTGGCGGCGGGACTGCGCCCGCTCGTGCGTATCGGCGACCCTGTCGAGCTCAGTGGCACCGACCGATCGGGGCGCATCTGGTCCGCCACGGTGGCGCGCATCGCTCCCGAGGACGATCAACGCAACCGCACATTCACCGTGTGGGCCGAGCTCACGCAGGATCCGTCGAGTCCCGGCGCCTTGGCGCCCGGGCGCTTCCTGGAAGCAATGGTGTCGAGTGCCACGCCGCAGACGCTGATCGTGGTCCCGCGGCGCGCGATTCGCGGCGATCGCATCTTCGTCGTCGAAGATGGCGTCGTGCGTCACTTCGAAATCGCCGAAGCGTTCCCGGTGACCGGGCCATACGAGAAGGCGCCGGTCGACGATCGCGAGTGGGTCGCGCTGCGGAGCGACCTGCCGGCGGGCACCGTTGTGGTGCTCGATGCCGCGCGTGTGCTGCCCGACGGCGGACGCATCGAGCCTGTCGCGCCCGTCGCGAGTAGTCGCGGCGCGGAGCCGACTCCATGAGCGTGATCGGTTTCTTCGCGCGGCGCCGCGTGCCGGTCGGATTGATGGTGTCGACGCTGGTCATCGGTGGCATCTGGTCGTCGCTCACCATCCGTCGCGAGTTCTTTCCTGAGCTCGAACCGGACATGGCGCGCGTGTCGATGCCCTATCCCGGCGCCACGCCGGAAGAGGTGGAGCAGTCGATCGCGCGCAAAGTCGAGGATGCGCTCGCCGACATCGAGCAGGTCGATCGACTCGAGACGACGGTCTTCGAGAATGGCGGCGGCATCGTCGTCAAGTTCATCGAAGGTGCCAACCTGAGAAAGCGCGTTGATGACATTCGCAGCGCGGTCGCCGCGCTTCAGGATCTTCCAGACGAAGCGGATCGAATCACCGTTGCCGAGTTCGAGCCCAATCTTCCGGTCATCCAGTTGGCGCTCTCGGGCGACGGCGGCGAAGAAGCGCTCAAGCGCGGCATCCGCCGTATCGCGGACGATCTTCGTGCGCTGCCGGGCATGGGGCAGGTGCGCATCTCCGGCGTGCGCGACTACGAAATCCGCATCGACTGTGATCAGGGGCGACTGCTTGAACACGGCATTCCGATCACGCGCGTCGCCGATGTCGTCACCGCGTGGATGAAGCGCATTCCGGGAGGGCGGATTCGCACGAGCGACGGTGATCTCAATGTGCGCACGCTTGGAGTCGCTGAGCGCGCCGATGCGATTCGCGAGATCGTCCTGTCTGCGGACCCGGACGGTGGCATGGTGCGCCTCGGTGATGTGGCGACGGTGCGCGAGGACTATGTCGACATCGACTACGACTATCACTTCAACGGTCGGCCTGCGGTGGGGCTCATCGTCTTCAAGGTCGGCGAAGAGGACGCGCTGCTGATCGCCGAGATGGTGCGCGGCTATGTGGCGGCGCGGCGCGGTGAGCCGTTGCAGCTGCCGACCGGCGACGCGCTGCGCGGCGGTCCGCGCCAACGCGGCTACGACGCGGGACGGCGCTCACCCGAGCCGCTGCCGGGCGAACTCACGACGCACAATGAGTTGGCCCGAATCATCGAGGGACGCCTGGATCTGCTCACGCGCAATGCGCTCCAAGGCGCGGTGCTCGTCTTCCTGTGTCTGCTGATCGGAATCAACTGGCGCGCTGCGTTCTGGGTCATGGCCGGCATCGCGATCGCGATCAGCGGCACGCTGCTGGGCATGCAACTCGCGGATGTGTCGTTGAATCTGCTCACGATGTTCGGCTTGCTGATCGTGTTGGGCATGCTTGCGGATGACGCGATCGTGGTGAGCGAGAATGTCGAGCGCACATATCGCGAAGGTGCTTCCCCAGAGGATGCCGCGGAACATGGTGCTCGGCGCGTGCTCTGGCCGGTCGTCGGCAGTGTGTCGACCACGATCGTTGCGTTCCTTCCGTTGGCGATGATCCAGGGCCGCATCGGTCAGATGCTCGGGTCGCTGCCATGGGTGGTGGCGATCGCGCTCGCGGTCAGTGTGGCGGAAGCGATGTTGATGCTGCCGTGCCACATGGCGCGCGCGCTTCGTAATGAGCGTGAGGGGCGCTTCGCCGTCATCGATCTCGTGATGGGCCGGTGGAGCCGTTGGCGCGAAAGTGTCGGGTGGCCAAGCCTTATTCGCTTCTACGAGCGCGTGGTTCGCTGGTGTGTGACGCATCGCTATGTGACGACGGCGGCGGCGGTGGCGTTGACGGTCGTGAGCCTGGCGATGGTGCTCGGCGGTCGCGTCACGTTCACCTTCCTTCCTGCGGATGACTCGGAAAATATGGTCGTCGACTTCCGGTTGCCCATGGGTTCAAGCATCGAGCAGACGCGCGCATTCGCGCGGCGTGTCGAGTTGGCGGCGAAGTCTCAAGCCGAAGTGAAGGCGACGATCTCACAGGTCGGCGTGCGCACGAACTTCGAGACTTCGCTCGCAGAGGACGCCGCCAGTCATGTGGGGCAGATCTTCCTTGAGCTCACGCCGGTCGAAGAGCGCGAACTGCGCTCAAGCGAGGTGATCGACGCCATTCGCACGAGGCTCGGGCCGGTTGATGAAGCAGAGTCGTTTCGGTTCACCGAGATCTCCGGCGGTCCCAGCGGCACCGACATCACGCTCGAGGTGAAGGGAGAGGACGCCGCTGAAGTTCGGGCGGTCGCGGACGCCATCAAGATGCGATTGTCGAGCTTCACCGGCGTGCAGGACATCGCCGACGACAGCTTCGCGTCGCAGCCCGAACTTCGTGTGACGCTGCTGCCCTCGGCGGCGGCCGTCGGATTCACGCCGGCCGAAGTGGCGCGGCAACTGCGCGGCTCGCTCTATGGTCTCGACGCGCATGTCTTCTCGTCCGATCGCGAGGACATCGATGTACGCGTGCGACTCGATGAGAGCAGTCGCCGCCGCGCGGCGATGGTGCAGGACCTTTGGTTGGTCACGCCCACGGGTGCTCGCGTGCCGTTGACGGAGGTGGCGACGATCGAGCGCGCCACGGGATTCGCCGCGATTCGCCGCATCGATCGCGAACGCACGGTCACGGTCACCGCGGACTGCGTCACGAGTCTGAGTCCCGAGGATGTGATGCTCGAACTGAATCCGCAGATCAAGGAGATCCTTGCGGCGCACCCCACGGTGCAATTGCACGGCGGCGGTCGACAGAAGGATCTCGCTGAAGCGTTCTCCACACTGCCGCTCGCCGCGGTTGCGGCCTTCGTCATGATCTACGTGATCCTCGCGTGGCTCTTCTCGAGCTATGTGCAGCCGTTCGCCGTGATGATGGCGGTCCCGTTCGGTGTGATCGGCGTTGTGTGGGGGCATCTCCTGCTCGGCTTCGACATCACCTTCCTGAGCGTGATCGGTTTCGTCGCGCTCGCGGGTGTCGTCGTGAACAACTCACTCATCCTGGTTGACTTCGCCAACGCCGGTCGGCGCGATGGACTGCCAGTGAGCGAAGCGCTCGTGCAGGCGGGACGCATGCGACTGCGCGCGATTCTGCTTACGACGACGACGACGGTGCTCGGACTCTCGCCGCTTCTCCTTGAAACGAGTTTCCAGGCGCGCTTCCTCATTCCGATGGCCATCAGCCTCTGCGGCGGACTCATCAGCTCCGCGTTCCTGACACTGCTGCTGCTGCCGGCGATCCTGGTGATCTTCGATGACATCCGGCGACTTCCGTCGCGCCTGCTCGGCGTATCTTCTGCGCCATGACGGAGCGTCAACGCAAGGGTCTCGTCGTCGGCGTCGATCTCGGCGGCACCAACATGAGCGTCGGTGTTGTCGACGAGCGTGGCAAGATCATCGGTCGCTCCAAGCGCAAGACGAAGGCGGCGGATGGGAAGGAGACCGTCATTACGCGTCTCGTCGAGGCGATCGAGCGCGCGTGCGCGGAAGCGGGCACCGCACGGACCGATGTCGCGGCGATCGGGGTCGGCGCACCGAGCGCAGTGGACATCGAGAGCGGCGTGCTCCACAGCGCTGGCAATCTCGGTTGGAAGAATGTTCCGCTGCGCGACATCCTGTCGAAGCGACTCGGTCGTCCAGTTGTCGTCGACAACGATGTGAATGTCGCAGTGTGGGGCGAGCACGAACTCGGCGCCGGACGCGGCAAACACGACATGCTCGGTGTCTGGGTCGGCACAGGCATTGGTGGCGGACTGATCCTCGGCGGAGCGCTGTGGCGAGGACCGCTCTCCACGGCGGGCGAGATAGGCAATTCCATTCTGCTGCCGATCCCATCGCCCGGTCATCGCACCGTGGAAGAGCATTGCTCGCGTACGGCCATGGTGCGTGCCATGGATGCGCTGCTGGGCTTCTATCCCAACTCCATGCTGCGCGAGTTCATCGAGGATCGGGCCGCGCGCGAACCACTTGATCGCGCGATCGGCTCAGGCGTCATCGCCGAGTGCTATGCGAAGGGTGACACGCTCGTGCGCCGCGTGGTCGATGCAGCCGCCGATCTGCTCGGTGTGGCGATCGCGAACGCCGTCACGCTTCTGTCGATTCCGACGGTCGTGCTTGGCGGCGGCGTAACGGAGGCGCTAGGCAAGCCGTGGATCGCTCGCGTGCGCGACTCCTTCGAGGAGCATGTCTTTCCTCAGTCGCTGCGCCGCGTCGAGGTGATCGAGAGCACGCTCAAGGATGACGCGGGTGTGCTCGGTGCCGCCATGATGGCGCGCGATCCCGCAGCTTCGCGCGCTTGAGGAGGGCTTGATGCGCGTCAGCGAGCGTGCGCGTGATCACACCGCTACACGCCACGGCGGGCCGGCGGTCGATCACTCTGCGCGAGCGTGATCGGGAAGCGCGGCAGTGCACGACGAAGTCGATCGCGATAGCGCGGCAGGAAGCCTCGTTCGGTCTCGGTGTGCCCCGCCAGAATCACGGTGCATCCGCGCGCCGCAGCGTCGAGGCGTTCGTGATGCTTCATTTCGCCGGTGACGAAGAGTGTGCAGCCGAGTTCGATGGCGCGCGCTACGAGCGCACCGCCGGAGCCGGGACAGAGTCCGATCCGTTCGTGCGTGATCGTTCGGCGCGACGACGCGGCGCGGCTTTTCAAACGCTGTGCCGATCGCGGCGTCGATGGGGCTGCGTCAACGATCTCGAGCGTGCGGAGTGGCGTGCCGAGATGGCGCGCGAGTCGCTTCGCAATCTGCGCCGTCGAGTTTGGCTTCACGAGTAGCAGCACGCGACCCTGGCCGTCGCGCACGCTCGGTCGCGCCGCCAACGACAGCACTTCGATCGGCGGCTCCTCATACGGATGCGCACTGCGAAGGGCGGCGAGCACGGCCGGCAGCGCCGACTTGGACGAGACCATCTCCAGCTTCGACTCCTCGACGCGCTCCAAGCGCTGGCGCTGACCGACGCGCGGCGTGGTCGTGGCCGCGCCTTCGAAGGTGCCATGTCCCGCAAGCTCAAAGGAGCAGCGCGTGTAGTCACCGAGGCGCCCTGCGCCGACGAGACTCATCGCGTCGCGCACGCGCTCGACGGCATCGCGCGGCAGTTTCGTTGCGACCATCACCGACTCTCCATGCGGCAATGAGTTTGCCGGCTCGATCGGCGCCAACATGCCGGCGCCGACGCCCTCGGCGAGCCAATCGCTCATGCCATTGGCCACAGCATCGAGCGCGGTGTGAGGCGAGATGACTCCAGCTAGTTCGCGTGCCGCGCGAAGCAGCAGCGCACCGCGCGAATCATCCGCGGTGAACTGCTTCAGCGGTTCGAAGATCGGCGGGTGATAGGCAAGCACCACGGTGTCGGCTGCACCCGAATCGAGCGTCGTACGAGCGCTGCGTCCCGCGCCACGAGTGTCGCGACGAACGGTGCGCGGAGTCAGCGACGCGGCTTCATCGAGCACCGCATCAGTGAGATCGATCGTCAGAAGTGCGCGCGCGATCGGGGACGCGCGATCACCGATGATCAGACCCACATTGTCCCACGATGCAGCGAGTCGCAGAGGACTGATGGACTCAACCGCCAACGCGAGATCGCCCAGTGTGATCGTCACGGCGCGAGCGTACCGATCCGCCTGCCTGAGATCGAATCACGGAGCGTGAGCGAGGGCACGCGACCGCCGCCGCGGCGCGATCGCGCGCTCGTCCAAATGCGCGCGACCGCTCAAAGAATCTCAGCCGCAAGACTCGCGAGCGGACTGCGCTCGGTCTTGCTCATCGTCACATGTCCTGCGATGTGCTGACCCTTCATGCGCTCGATCAAGTACGAAAGGCCGTTGCTTGCAGCATCGAGATAGGGATTGTCGATCTGCCCGATGTCACCGGCGAGCACGATCTTCGTGCCATCGCCCACGCGACTCACGATCGTCTTCACTTCGTGCGGTGAGAGATTCTGCGCTTCATCGACGATCATGAACTGATGCGGAATGCTGCGCCCGCGAATGTAGGTGAGCGGCTCCATCACCAACTTGCCGCCGGACACGAGCTGATCCATGCGCGTCTCCGCCGTGCGGCTGTCCGCTTCGGAACCACCACCACCGCGCGTCGAAAGCAGGTACGAAACATTGTCGAAGACCGGCTGCATCCACAGCGAAAGCTTCTCATCCTTGTCGCCAGGCAAGTAGCCGATGTCGCGCCCGAGCGGCATGATCGGCCGCGCCACGAGCAGCTTGTCGAAGCGCTCCTCGCGGAAGACCTTGTGCATGCCGGCGGCGATCGCGAGCAGCGTCTTGCCTGTACCCGCGGGACCGATGAGCGAAACGAGTTTGATTTCGTCATCGAGCAGCAGGTCCAGCACCATCGTCTGTTGCACATTGCGCGCCATGATGCCGTAGATGGGCTTGCGCGGACCGGTGACGGGAATCACATGGCCCGTGTCCGCGAGCACGCGCGCCAAACCTGAGTGGCCTTCGTCGTTCTCATCGCGCAGCACCAGGAACTGATTCGGCACCAGTTGAGCGAGTGGCTGCTCATGTCCGTCCGGCGTCTTGAGCGCCACGCCTTCAAAGCGATCGAGCGTGAGCTGACGCTCTTCATACAGCTCGTCGATGAGTTCACCCGGCGCCGAGACCGTTGCGTACCCCGCGTGCAGCCAATCGGCGTCGACACGGTCGGCTTCAAAGTCTTCGCACGGGATCTCCAGCGCATCGCACTTCACGCGCGCGTTGATGTCCTTTGAGATGAAGATCGTCCGCTCTCCCGCGTTGTGGAGACGATGCGCCACGCCAAGGATGCGGTTGTCGGCGATGTCGAGATCAAGCGCAAACGGCGTGCTGCGATCGAATCGCTCGATGCGCACCGAGCCGCCTTGTTCGTTCCACACGACGCCTTCAAAGAGTCGTCCGATCGAGCGCAGCTTGTCGAGCGATCGAATCACCGATCGCGCATTGCGCCCCGTCTCATCGTTGCTCTTCTTGAACCCGTCGAGCTCCTCGATCACCTGAAGCGGGATGACGACTTCGTGTTCGTCGAACTTGAAGATCGCGCTCGGGTTGTGCAGAAGAACATTCGTATCGAGCACGAAGTGTTTCCGTGTCGACTGCTGCTGCGTCTTCTGAGTTTGCGGGAGGGTTCGGGACGGATCCTGATGGGCCGAACTCTTCAATGTGATTCCCCTGTTTCCGCGTGACGGGCCGGCTCCGCCGACCACCTTCGTCACTGTATCGGCATCCTCGGATACGACTCGATCGAAAGCTCGCTCGAAGTGCGCGAAGCTTGAGCGGGCACGCGCCGATAAGATGTCGTCGCTCCCCTTCGACGGGGTCACACCGGAGGTTTCACCATGACAGCACTTCAGTCGTCCAATCCAATCCTTGCCAGCGAGAGTCTCTTCGGCACTTTGCAAGGTGCCCAAGCGGAGGCGCAGACTGCGTCGGTCACCGGCGTCATCAACAAGACGACGATGCTCGTGCTTGCGGCTGTTGTTGCCGGCGCCGCCGGCTACTACCTCTGTGCGAACAATCCGGGATTGGTGTGGATCCTCTGGGCCGTCTCCGGCCTCACCGCGCTCGTCTTGTTCTTCACCATGCGCAAGGCCGTGACGGTGAAGCCACCAGTGGCGTTCATCTACGCGATCACGCAGGGCGCCTTCATGGGTGCGCTCTCGAATCTGCTCGAGGGCATCCTTGTGTCGCAGGGCATCGCGATTGCCGGCGGCAGCCTCGCGCTGCAGGCGTTCGTGATCACGGCGGGCATGGTGTTGGCGACGCTGGCGCTCTATCGCGCTCGCATCATTCGTCCCACCGCGAAGTTCCAAGCCGTCATGACGAGTCTCGTCGGCGGCATCGCGCTCATCTATCTCGCGATGTTCGTCATGTCGTTCTTCAATGTGCAGATGCCGTTCCTGTCGATCGGCTCGGCGATGCAGGGCGGCAGCGCTGCATACATCGGCCTCGGGCTCAACGCGATCATTCTCATCATCGCGGCGCTCACGCTCATCATGGACTTCGGGCAGATCGAAGCCGCGGTCGAGTCGCGAGCTCCGGCGAGCATGGAGTGGTACCTGGCGTTCGGTCTGACCGTCTCGATGGTGTGGATCTTCTTCGAGGCGCTCAAGATCGTCTTCCGACTCGCCATGATGTTCGGCGATCGGCGCTAGCGGCCCTCGGTCGAGCCATCACTCAGCAGTCAGCGCTCGTAGCTGCGAGATCAAGGCATCGAGATCCGTTTCGACAAGCAGAGCGATCCGCTCACTGTCGATGGCGAAGTAACCGTGAACGAGGCGATTGCGGAGCCCGACGATTGCGCGCATGTGATCGATCCGTGACTCGAGAGTCGGGTCCTGCTCCGCGGCACGGGCAAGTGCCTCGCCCAGCGTGATGAGGTGTCGTTCGATCGCCGCGCGCACGACGCGGTCGGCTCTGAGCTGCGATGGCGTCGAGTTGGCACGGATCGTCGCGATTTCATCGACCGCGGCGAGCGCGTCAAGTAGGTAGACCGTGTTGTCACGCGGCCGCATAGAAGGGTCTTCGGTCCCGCGAGAGTCGCTCTCGAAGAATGGGGTTGCGGACGGCGCGAAGTTCGATGAGGTCGACGGGCCGACCCAGAAGTGTGGAGAGCTCCTCGGCCGTCTCGACAAACGCCAGCGCTGACATGCGCGCCTGCGGCTGAAGCTCGATGAGCAGGTCGATGTCACTTCGAGCAGGATCGAAGTCGTCCCGCGCGGCGGAGCCCGTGAGCTCAAGGCGGGCGACTCCTCGTCGCTCGCAGAGCGCGCGCAACTGATCAAGGGTGCTGTTCGGCAGCTCCAGCATGGAGGCAAGGCTATCACTCCGAGGCACCCTTGGTCCTTTCAGAGTGGGCGATCGGTGTGCACGGCGTCGGCGAAGCGCTGCGATCGCCTAAGGCGCCACGCTCCGGCGGCCGCGCGAGTCGTGAGCTGCGACAGTGGTGATCACATTGCACCAGCATCGATGCGTCGCAGCCACCACCGGCGCAGCACGAGTCCGACGATGGCCAGGAGGAGCCACCAAGGCAATCCGCCGATCGCGATTTCCACGATGAACGCGAGTGCGTCGGTCAGCACACGAAGTGAACCGCGCCACGCGCCGCGCATCGACTCCGAAAAGTAGGTCTGAAGCGAGTCCTTGCTCGCCTTCTCTGCCTCCGATTCCGCGGTCGGCGGCTTCAGTGGCACATGAATCGTCACCACGATCCGTGCGAGGGAAACGAGGCGCTCGACCTGCACCTGCGTGGCCACCATCTTCTCGATCGAGCGGCGGAGCTCGCCGAGCTGACTGCGGAGTTCGAGCACATCCTTGAGCGGTGACTTCACGCGCTCGTCCAAGAGCCCGAGCATTTCCTGTTCCATTCGGCGCTCGACCTTGAGGCGCGCCTCGAGATCGACGATCTGATCGGTGACATCATCGCCACGCTGCTGCTCGGCAACGACGGTGCCAAGTTCGCGCAGTTGAGCGAGGGCCGCACCGAGTCGATCGCTCCTGACGCGCAGCGTGATCGTGGCGCTCGCCGTCTCCTTGTCGCCAAGAAACTGCGAGCCTTCGACGAACTCGCCGGCGAGGGTGTCAGCGACGGCACCCGCACGAAGGAAGGCGGTTCGCACATCGGGCGTCGCCAGATCGACGGCCGCGCTTCGCGCAACGGCGCGTTCGACGGTGCCAGCGCCAACACCAGCACCGCCGACAGGAATGCCCCACGATGAGCGCGCGAGTGGAGTGACTTCGGCGCGCCACGCATCGCCCCCAATGTCCTTGCCGTTGAAGGTGTAGTCCATGCCCATCGGCGCTGGCGATGCCGGAAGCCCGCCACCAGCACCGCGTCCAGGCTGCTGAATGCCTTGGTTCAGGTTGAAGTCCGGCGCGTTGTCGAACTGCGCCATGGCGGGTGCATCGCGCTCGACCTCGGAGTACCGATGTGCGCCTGTGCTCCGCGCTCTCCCGAGTGCAGGCACCAACACGACCACGAGCACCGCGAGCGCGAGCAGCGCCGTGACAACTGTCGGAACGCTGATCCTCCGATTCACGAGTTGAGCAGCGCGAGCGAAAAGATGGCGCGAGCGCGCCGTCGATGCGCGATCACTGCCGTCACCGCGTTCGACCGAGCGGAGAGCCGGCCTCCCGCGCTCGGCGCGGATTGGCATCGTCAGCGCCGCGCGCCACAATCCGGGCTCGGGCGCCGGTGCATCCCAGGTCGCGAGCGCACGCAATTCCGCGCCAAGATCGTCAAGTCGAATGATGTCCGGCTCTCGTTCACTCATCGGACGGACTCCTTCGAGAGTGCGGTGCGCAGTGCCTGCAGCGCCGAGTGAAGTCGACTCTTGAGAGTTCCCACCGGTATTCCGATGACCTCAGCAGCCTGGTGATGGGCCAACTCGGCGTGATAGCAAAGGAGTAGGACCTCGCGCTGGGATTCGGGAAGGGACTCGACCGCAGTGGCGACGCGCTGCGCGAGTTCGTTGACCTCGGTGCGCTGGCTGGATGCGAGCGATGGACGCAGCGCCTCGGTGGACATCCCGTCGCGCTCCCGCGCGTGCAACGAACGGCATTGGTTCACGACGATCCGGAAGAGCCATGTGCGGACGGAGCAGCGGCCCTCGAACGAGCGTCCGTAGCGGATGACTTTCACCCACGCGTTCTGAACCGCTTCCTGCGCCAACGACTGGTTGCCGCCGAGCAGTCCCTTCGCCAACCCAAGCAGATGCACTTCGTGTCGCCTCGCAAGTTCACCGAGTGCATCGCGATCGTCGCGCTTGACGAAGCGCGAGAGAAGGTCGCCGTCACTCTGGTTCGTGGTGGTTTCCAAGTTGGGCTCGATCCGATCGCTCGGACGGTCATTTGACCTCCGCTCCCACCGAACGGTTCGCGCAACTGGACGATTCGGTTCCGAAGTGGGTGCGGGTCGGCCAGAGTCGGTCGCTGCGCTTCAGCCCGCCCGGGCGATGGCCGATGAGTTACCGTGCCGCGATCGGTTTCGGCACCGCTGCCGGTGCGCGCAACCGCCTAGGAGTTCCGCCTCACGCATGCCTCGTCACATTCCAGTCGGCAACGGTGAGATGCTCGTCGCGTTCGACGATCACTACCGCATCCGCGATCTCTACTGGCCGCATGTCGGTGTGCCCAATCACACCTGCGGACATCTGCAGCGATTCGGCGTGTGGGCGGATGGTCAGTTCGCGTGGGTCGATTCGCCCGGATGGGAGCGCGACCTGCGCTACAAGAGCGACACGCTCATCACCGAAGTGCGACTTCGCAATGAGCGACTCGGCATCGAACTCATCTGTCACGACGCGGTCGACTACTGGAGTCCCGTCTACTTTCGCAAGGTGTTGGTGACCGATCTCTTCGGTCGCGCGCGCGATGTGCGGGTCTTCTTTCACCAGGACATCTCCGTCGGCGAGAGTCCCGTCGGCGACACGGTCAACTTCGATCCGAACACCGGCGGATTGGTGCATTACAAGGACAACACCTACTTCCTCTTCAATGGATGCAGCACGCGCACCTGGGGCGTGGACACATGGGCCACGGGACAGAAGCGCATCGGCGAAGCGGAGGGAACATGGCGCGATGCGGAAGATGGACTGCTCTCGCGCAACGCGATTGCGCAGGGTTCCGTTGACAGCACCGTCGGATTCTCGCTGGCGCTCGCGCCGTCGGGCACGGCCAGCGTCGTCTATTGGATCGCTGCGGGTCGCGACTATGAGAGTCTGAAAGCGCTCAACGCGAAAGTGCGATTTAAGACCGCGCAGCGCATGATGGACCGCACGGAGGCGTACTGGAAACTCTGGAGTTGCAAGGAGCCCATCGACTTCTCGCCGCTGCCGAGTCATCTGCGCGATCTCTTTGTGCGCTCGGCGCTCGTCGTGCGCACGCAGATCGACAACGGCGGCGCCATCATTGCCGCCAACGACTACGACATCACGCACTTTGCGGGCGACACCTACAGCTACATGTGGCCGCGCGATGGCGCTCTCGTGGCGCACGCGCTCGTGCTCGCGGGCCAGAGTGAACTCTCACGCAACTTCTTTCAGTTCTGCAGGAAGGTGATCGAGCCCGATGGCTACTTCCTGCACAAGTACAACCCGACCGGCACCTTCGCGTCGAGTTGGCATCCGTGGGTGATCGACGGGCGCAAGACCCTTCCGATCCAGCAGGATGAAACGAGTCTTGTGGTGTGGGCGCTGCGTCGGCACTTCGATGTCTTTCGCGATGTGGAGTTCATCAAGGAGCTCTACAACCCGCTGGTGGTCGATCCCGCGGTGTGGATCATGAGCTACCGCGATCACAACGGTCTGCCGAAGCCGAGTTGGGATCTCTGGGAGGAGCGGCGCGCGGTGCATCTCTTCACCGTTGCCGCCACCATTGGCGCACTGCAGGCGGCGAGTCGCTTTGCGCACGACATGGGCGCGCTCGATCGCGCGGCGGCGTTCGGCGAAGGCGCCGAGCACATGCGCGGCGCCATGCTGCGCCACATGTGGGACGGTTCGCGCGGACTCTTTGCGCGCTCCGCTGCGCCCGGCGACGATGGCAGCTACGCGCTCGATTTCACACTCGATGCGAGCGCCGTGGCGCTCTTTCTCTTCGGCGCCTTGCCTGCGGATGACGCTCGCATTGAAAGCCACATGCGCAAGCTGCGCGAGCGACTCTGGGTCGCCACCGGCATCGGCGGATTGGCGCGCTACGAGCGCGACAACTACCACCAGGTGGAGCATCACAATCTGGAACAGGTGCCGGGCAATCCGTGGATCGTCTGCACGCTTTGGTACGCGATGTGGCTCATCATGAAGGCGCGCACCATGGAAGAGCTCAACGAATCGCTGCCGTATCTGGAGTGGACGCACGCACGCGCGACGGCGGGCGGCATTCTCGCCGAGCAATACGACCCGTATCACGGCGCGCCGATTTCGGTGAGTCCGCTGACATGGAGTCACGCGACCTACATGACGACGGTGATGAAGTACCTCGAGAAGCATCGCCGACTGAGCGGCGGGAGTCTTCGCACGAGCGATGTAGAACTCGAACACGGTGCGTGATACGCGACGCGAGCGAGTCGAGCATGACGAGCACGACGAGCACGACGAGCACGACAAGCAAGACGAGCGGGACGAGAGCAGTGGCGCGGCGGTACGATTGCCCGCCCGTTCCCACTTTTGGAGTTCGCATCATGGCCAGCCCATTCAGTCACGACTCACTCGACGATCGCCGCGCCGGATACGAAGCGCAGTACTTCCGTGGCAAAGACGCTGCCGTCGTTGCCAAGCTCAAGGCGGTCTTCGACGCCAAGCACAGCAAGGAAGAGCTGCGCGCGGAGACCGGTATCAGCGATGACGCCGCGCTCGAACGACTTGTTGCGGTGATCGGTCGCGGCGAATTGCTCTCTGCGTTCAAGCTCTACCCGCTGGTGGAGATTGCATGGGCCGACGGCAAGGTTGACGCCAACGAAGTGCAGGCGATCGAAGCAGCGGCGGAGAAGGCAGGCGTGCCGCGCGGCAGTGCGTCGTTCGAGCGACTGTCGAGTTGGATCAAGGACGGGCCGACGGACAACGCGCGCACCGTGTGGCGTCTCTACGCGGCACAGTTGCGCAAGTCGCTCTCGAAGGCGGAGCTCGACAGCTTCCGCAACGACCTATTGAAGTTCGCGAACACCGTGGCGGAATCGAGCGGCGGTCTCTTTGGCATCTTCAGCAGCACCAGCAGCGAGGAAGCGCGCGTGCTGAAGGAGATCACGACGGCGCTCACGCCCGAGTGAGCCGAGAGTCCTCGGCGTCGGATGTGGCGCCTGTCGTCGCCACCGCGCAGGAGCACGCGTGCGCGAGTCCCGGGGACACGGTCGGCGGGAGGACATCGCGTGACCCATGCCGATCGAAGTTCGCTCGATGACGCGGCACTCGTGACGCTGGCGAATGCCGGTGACGCCGCAGCCTTCGAGGCGCTCTACGATCGATATCGCGAATGGATCCTGCGTTCCGCGCGCGTGGTGACGGGGAACGACGACCTCGCCACCGATGTGCTGCAGGAAGTGATTCTCTACTGGCTCTCGCGTTTTCCGGGATTCACGCTGCAGGGCAAGGTCACAAGCTTTCTCTATCCGTGCGTGCGCCACACTTCGCTCGAGATGCTGCGCAAGCGCGGACGAGTAATGGAGGCTGATCGAACTGGCACTGGCACTGGCACTGGCACACGCACTGGCACTGAAGCCGTCGATACGCGCGCGCCAGCGAGCGCAAGTGTGCGTGCGAGTTCCGAGTCGGAGCACCTCCTCCGCGCGGATGCTGTCGCCGTCGCGAGCGCCCTCCGCCGTGCCTTCGAAACGCTGCCGCTTGAGCAGCGCGAAGTACTGCACCTGGCGGTGACGGAAGGCCTTGCCATGGCGGAGATTGCGAACTCGCTCGACGTCCCCGTTGGGACCGTCAAGAGCCGCCTGCATCACGCACTCTCGAAGCTCCGCGAAGACGATCTGCTGCGAAAATCACTCTTCGGTTGAACCAACTTCGCGCCGCGCCGCTTCATGGATGACCCATGCAAGCGCGAAGGCACTCAACACTCGCTCGTCACCGCAAACTCGGGCTCGCAGCATTCGTCAGTGTTCCATCAAGAGAGGTCATCGGGGTGAGCACGGTCGATCGCCTGACGATCCGGAACTTGCTCGCGTGCGCAAGTATCTCGGTTGCTCTCACAGCATGTGGGCCGATGACTCGAGTGCTGCCGACACCGCTCGACGGCGCCAGCCAGCGAGAAGTCGACGCGGCGTGGACGCATCTGCTCTCTCCCGTCGATCGCGCCAATCGCGACGAGTTGCTTAATGTGATCGCCATGACCGGCGCCTATCAACTTGGTGTTGAGCGCCTCGAGTTCCGCAGTCAGAAGCAGTACGCGAACGGAACCGTGATCATGGAAGTGCGGCATGACCGCCTCGCGCCACAGGACGATCGGGTCACCGTCATTGTGCTGGACAAGGCCGGCGTCGAGCAGCGACGCGAGCAATACACGCGCACCGAAGTCGAGCAGGTCTATGCCGAAATGTCACTGGCACTCGCCACGGACCAACGCGACGATGGCCTTCACTCAAGTATCGAGTCACGCGGCGCCCGGGTGGCGGAGCTCTTTCCTCTCGGTGCTCGTGCGGCGGCAGAGCGGGGTACGCCGTGAGCGAGCGTGACGACATGGGGCTGACGCCCGCGCAGTACGAGGCACTGCGGCGCGCACTGAACCAGGCGACAGTTCCGGGTGCGCTCGATCCGGCGATCGATCGAGCGCTGCGCGCGCAGATTTCTGCGCACACTGGATTCAGAGAGGTCGCAGCAGTCAGCGATGCGATTCGCTCTCCGCAAGCGTCCGAGCGGCAGTCGGCCGATCGCCAGCGATGGAGTCTCGGTGCGCCGCACTCTCAAGAGCGACGCGATCGTCATCGCTGGCTGGTGCGTGGATCGCTCACCGGTGGAGCGCTCGCGGCAGCAGCGCTTCTTGTGCTCTGGCTCAGCGGTTCGTCAGGCATGCTTCTTGGCACACGATCCACCAATCGCGCGGTGGAAGCGCCACTCAGCAGCCGGATCGAGAACCAACTCAGAGAGGCCGTGCAGCTCGCACGCTCGGCAGCACCCGCGCCGCGCGGCGCCGTTGACCCGCGCGTTGCGGCACTTCTCGCGGCAATCGTGGCATCGGGCGCAGGGGACAGCGCCGACAATGCCGACAGCGCCGGCAATGCCGACGAAGGTGCCGATTCGCGCACGGCGAACGCACGCTTCAAGGCGTTCGACCTCTTCGTCGATGCGCCCGGTGGCGTTGATGGTGTCGTGCTCGACTTAGTGCTCGACGATCCGCACGGAGAGATCGTCGGTCTCGGTTCGGGCGAGGCGCCGTTCGAAGAACCACCAACCTACGACGCAGCGCGACTCGCAACGGGTCGAGTCCGCATCGCCACGATTCCCGCGCACAGCGCGACCGGTCGACTGCGCGTTGCCACGATCTCCATTCGCTGCAGCGCCGCCGAACCCACACTCACCGCCACTGCCGTTTCCGCCGTCGTCGATCGCGACGGCAACATCATCGACGCACCGGTCACTTGGACCGTGACGCCCAGGAGCACTCCATGAACTTGTCTCGATCTCGACTTCGACTGCTTGCGATCGGCGCCGCCGTTCCCGCGCTCGCGGCGCTAATCTTGCTTGCGGCGATGCCCTTCGGAGGATGCGAGGCGAACTATGTGCCGGCCAGTCGCGGCGTCAGCGCGCCTCCCGCGTTCCCATGGCAGTCGTCGAGAGGTGCGGGTGACGACGCAAGGCAACGCGCCGCTGTTCCGATCATCGAAGGTCCCTTCGATGAAGTGTGGGTCATTGCGCGAAGTCATCCGCATTCGCAGCCATACGGAGCTTCATCGCCCGCAGCGGCAGCAGTGCCGAGCAGCTACGGCGGAAGCTACACGCCGGGAACAGGCGCGCTTTTCGTGGCCGATGAAGGTTGGCTCGCGGCAGGTGGTCCCGCCTCCGCGTCGACATACACACCTCGCGTCTTCCCGCTTGAGCGCACCACTGTGCGCGCCGACCTCTCGGGCCCGATCGCCAGCGTGCGCGTCGGGCAGCGCTTTCACAACCCGTTCAGCGAGAAGATCGAAGCGGTCTATGTCTTCCCGTTGCCCCATGACGCAGCGGTCGACGACTTCGTGCTCACGATCGGTGATCGCCGCGTGCGCGGTGTCATCCGCGACCGCGAGCAGGCGCAGCAGATTTACCAACAGGCTCGCAGCGCGGGATATGTCGCGAGTCTGCTGGAACAGGAGCGCGCGAACATCTTTCAGGAGCGCATCGCGAACATCGAACCCGGTCGCTCGATCGAAGTCACGCTTCACTTCGTCAACACGCTTGCGTACGAGAAGGACGCGTGGCAGTGGCGCTTCCCGATGGTCGTCTCGCCGCGTTTCAATCCGCCGTACGCGCGCGATCCGATCTCGGCGCTGCCGGTCGGTGGTGTCGCCGCAAGCGGGGGACCCGGCGCCGTTCCGGGCACGCCGATCGAGTACTTGCGCGAAGGCGAGCGCTCCGGTGCCGACATCGATCTCGAAGTGCGCGTCGATGCGGGCGCCAAGATGCGCGGACTCGAGTCGCCGACGCATGCCATTGATGTCGTTGAACGCTTCGAGAGCACCGCCACGCTGCGGCTGGCTGCGCGCGATCGCATTCCCAACCGCGACTTTGTGCTGCGCTACTCCACAGGCGGCAGCGCACCATCGCACGCATTCGTCACCGATGGCTCGTCGAGCGACGGCACCATGCTGCTCTCCATTCTGCCGCCGGTCGGTGCGCGCGACATCTCGCGAGTCCCGCTCGAAGTCATCTTCATCCTCGACACATCCGGCAGCATGTCCGGGCGACCGTTCGAACAGATGAAGGAAGCGGTGACGGCGGCGCTCGATCGCCTGCGCCCGGAAGATCGCTTTCAGATTGTGACCTTCAACAACACGGCGCAGGCGTGGGGCACCACCATGGCTCGCGGCGATCGTGACCAGGTGCGCGACGCGAAGCGCTGGGTGTCGTCGCTGCAACCGGGCGGCGGAACCATGATGCTCCAAGGACTGCGTGCAGCGCTCGCCTTGCCGCACGATGCGGCCGCCGTGCGCACGCTCGTCTTCATCACCGATGCGCTGCTGTCGAACGAGGACGAACTGCTGCGCGAGCTGCACTTCGCAGCGGGGCGCGATCGAGTCTTTGCGCTCGGTGTCGGCAACTCCGTCAATTGGGCGCTGCTTGACGCGATGGGTCGCGTCGGCGGCGGCGCCGTCGCGGCGCTCTCACTCGAATCGCGCGCCGCGCCGTGCATGGAGCAGTTCCTTGATCGCATGGCGCGGCCTGTCATCCACTCCATGCAGCTCACCTTTGAAGGTGGCGATGTGCGTGACGCCGTGCCGTCGCGACTGCCCGACCTGGCGCCTGGCACACCGGTGACGATCGCCGCGCGCTACGGCAGTGCGCCGCCATCGCGTGCCGTGCTCACCGGTTGGATCGACAATCGCCCGGTGCGGATCGCGATGGATCTCGCAAGATCGCAGCAGTCGAACGAGGGCGTGCGCAGCATCTGGGCGCGACAGCGCATCGCGGAGTTGAGTCGCGAAGCGGCTTGGTCCGACGCAGGGTCATGTCGCGAGGCGATCCGCCAGCTCGCGCTTTCGCACAACTTGGTTTCTCCGTTCACCTCGTTTGTCGCCGTCGATGCGAGCGCGGTCACGAGCGGCACGCACGGAACGACCGTCATTCAGCCAGCGCACATGCCCAGCGGCATGCGCTACGACACGACGGTCGGGTCGCCGGCACTCGGTGCGCGGGACGCCAGTGACGGAGTGCGCCGTTAACGCGTTCGATTGCGAGCTACTCGTGGACTCAGTGGGGTTTGAGCTCCTCCCCCCCGAACGAGGCCGCGTTCGATGCGCTCTTCGCCGGAGGAACAGCAGCCGTCGTGCCGATAGAAGGATCATGACCGCCGACTACTCGTCGATCCTGAAGCTCGAGGTTCCGGTGATCGTTCAGATCGGGCGTCGGCCCATGAATGTGGCCGATGTCATGCGACTCTCGCACGGCTCCATCGTCGAGCTGCAGAAGCGCTCGGACGAGGACCTGGAGATTCTCGTCAACAACCATGTGATCGGTCACGGCGAAGTGGTCAAGGTCGGCGAGAACTTCGGCATCCGCGTGCGACGCACCGGCAAGGTGCAGGAACGCGTCGATGCGCTCGGACCAGCGCCCGCAGCAACGGCCACGGCCTGACCACGCGCGCGTTCCGGACCATCGCGGGTTGTCCCATCTTCGCGTGTGCCGATTGCACGCATTCTTGCATTCGATGCCCGCAATCGAAGCCACAACCTGCAGGTCGCCGCCTCCAAGGGTTTCAGATAGCCGTACCCAAACCTTTCAATCAGCCGTACCGCAACCTTGCAATCAGACGCACTCAAACCTTGCAGATAGCCGTACCTGAAAGTTACAATCAGCCGTATGCCGGATGCTGCCGTTCTTGCTCGACTCGTCGAGCCCCTGCTGGAGGCCGCTCTCGCCGATACGCCAGCGGTGCTGGTGCATGGACCACGCCAATGTGGCAAGACCACACTCACGATCCAGGTTGGCCGCAGACTCGGATTCGAGTACCTGAACCTCGACGAGGAAGTGTTGCGGTCGGCGGCAAGGAGCGACCCGGCCGGTTTTGTCGCGCGACTCCCAGAGCGGGCACTGATCGACGAAGTCCAGCGGGTCCCCGAGCTGTTTCTCGAAATCAAGATCGCAGTCGACCGTCGCCGTACGCCGGGTCGATTCCTCCTGACAGGATCGACCAATGTCCTGCTTCTACCGGCGCTTGCGGACTCGCTCGCTGGCCGGATGGGCACGATCAGATTGCATCCGCTCGCGCAATGCGAGATCGAGCGCAAGCCCGCGGGACTCATCACAGATCTACTCAGCGGCAGATTCAAGGTGCGCCGTGGTCGGCGGCTCGGCGAGCATCTTGCCGAACGCATCGCAGCTGGTGGCTTCCCCGCCGCACTCGCGCGGAAAACACCGAGCCGGCGCAAGTTGTGGTACGGCGACTACATCGATTCCCTGGTGCAGCGGGATGCGCGCGACCTGGCGCGGATCGCGTCACTCCACGCACTTCCGAAGCTGCTGAAGCTCGCGGCGTCGCAGAGTGCGAAGCTATTGAATGTCTCCGACTTGGCGAGCCCATTCCAACTCAGCCGACCCACCATTCGCGGCTATGTCACGCTGCTCGAGCGCCTCTTCATCTTGGAAGAGCTTCAACCGTGGCATAGCAACCGATTGAGCAGGCTGGTCAAGACACCGAAACTGCATCTGACTGACACTGGGCTCGCATGTTCGTTGCTCGGACTGACACCGCAGGGACTCTGGCAGGATCGAGACGCCTTCGGCCGACTACTCGAGTCCTTTGTGTATGGCGAGTTGCGGCGGCAGTCGTCCTCACTCGAGGATCCGGTGGACTTCTTCCACTTTCGGGACAAGGACGGCGCGGAGGTCGACATCGTCGTCGAGCACTCCGGATCAAAGATCGCAGGGGTGGAAGTCAAGGCTTCTTCAACTGTGCATCCGGCTGATCTACGCGGACTTCGGCAACTTCGACAGGCAAGTGGCAATCGCTTTACCTGTGGCATCATTCTCTACGACGGCGAGGTCACTGTTGGATATGGCGACGGACTCTTTGCTGTGCCGATCTCCGAACTGTGGTCGGGTGCGCGATCGTCGTCTTGAGAGTCGAAGCTGACCCGAGATGAGATGCCGATCAGCTCGCGCAATCGCCAATGTCAGCGACGACAGGCGCATTCGCGCCGCCGACGACGCGATCTCACCCGTTGAAGCGGGCGAAGATCATGCTGGTGTTGTGACCACCGAAGCCGAACGAGTTGTTGATCGCGTACTCGAGCTTGCGCTCCTTCGCGGTGTGGGCCACGAAGTCGAGATCGAAACCCTCGTCTGGATTGTCGAGATTGATCGTCGGCGGCATCACGCCGTTCTTGATGGCGAGCACCGTGGCCACGCTCTCGATTCCGCCGGCAGCGCCGAGTGTGTGACCGGTGACACTCTTGGTGCTTGAGACAGAGAGCCGCTTCGCGTGCTCGCCGAAGACGCGCTTCACCGCCGCGACCTCCGCTGAATCTCCGAGCGGCGTACTCGTTCCGTGAGCGTTGATGTAACCGATCTGCTCGGGATTGATCTGCGCATCGCGCATGGCGAACTCCATCGCCTTCGCCGCGCCCGCGCCGTTCTCATCCGGCGCCGCGATGTGCACTGCGTCGCCGGTGCTGCCGAAACCCACGAGCTCTGCGTAGATCTTGGCGCCGCGCTTCTTCGCGTGTTCGAGTTCTTCCAGCACCACGATGGCGGCGCCTTCCGCGAGCACGAAGCCGTCGCGATCGCGATCGAAGGGCCGCGAGGCTCGCTGCGGATCGTCGTTGCGTGTGGAAAGCGCTCTCATGGCTGCGAACGCCGAGACGCACACGGGCGTCACCGCGCCTTCGGCACCGCCGGCCATCATCAGGTCGGCGTCACCGCGCTGAATGAGGTGGAATGCCGCGCCGATCGCATGAGCGCCGGTGGCGCATGCAGTCGCCGTTGCCGTGTTCGCTCCGCGCAGGTCGTAGCGAATGCTCACATTGCCGGCGCACGCATTGACCATGAGCCTCGGCACCACGAAGGGACTCACCTTGCGTGGTCCGGTCTTCAACAACTTGATGTGATGCGTCTCGATCGTGTCGATGCCGCCGACGCCGGAACCGATCGCCACGCCATGCCGGTAGGGATCGCCACTCTTGAAGTCGAAGCCACTGTCGGTCGCCGCCTCGACCGCCGCGCCGATGCCGAGCAGACAGAAGCGATCGACGCGCTTCGCTTCGCGCGCATCGATCACGGTGCTGGGATCCCAGTCGCGGATCTCGCCGGCGAAGCGCACGACCCACTCATCACTCTGTTCAAAGAACGAGATCGGCCCGATGCCGGATCGTCCCGCGACCATGGACTCCCACATCGCGGGCACATTGGTCCCGACATCGGTCACCGCGCCCATACCGGTGACGACGACGCGTCGAAGCTGGATGGTCCTCATCGGAACATGCGTCCGCCCGGCCGAGATGGGCCAGGTTCGCGTGAGGTTGCGATGAGGTCGTCGGGAGTCATGTCGCCGCGCAACGACGCTGCGTGCCGGTGGAAGTTGCGGGCCAGACTGTCCATGCGCTCAAAGCCGAAACGGCCTCAGGCCTTCGTTTCCTTGGCCTTGTAGTTCTTGACGATGTAGTCAATGGCCTGGCCGACGGTGTGAATCTTCTCGGCCTCGGTATCGGGGATCTGCGTATCGAACTGGTCTTCGAACTCCATCACGAGCTCGACCGTGTCGAGACTGTCGGCATTGAGGTCGTTGGTGAAGCTCGTCTCGCGCGAGACCTGGCTCCGTTCGACACCCATCTGCTCGACCACGATGTTGATGACCTTCTCTTCGATTTCCTTCTCGGTCACAGTGAACCTCCCTAGGTGAAGTCGCGGAGCCCGCGGGCGGCCACTATAGCGACGGCTGGAACGAGCCGCCACCTTCTGCAGATCGATCACATGGCCATGCCGCCGTCGACGACGAGCACCTGGCCGGTGATGTACGCGGCCTCCTCGGACGCAAGGTACGCAACGGCACCTGCGATATCTTCCGAGGAGCCGAATCGACGCATTGGAATCTGCGGCAGGACGGCCTCCTTGATCGCTGGACCAAGCGCGCCGGTCATGTCGGTTTCGATGAATCCGGGCGCCACCACATTCGCGGTGATGCCCTTGCTGGCGAACTCGCGGGCGATGCTCTTGGTGAAGCCGATCAGCCCCGCCTTGGCGGCGGCGTAGTTCGACTGACCCGCGTTGCCCATGATGCCCGAGACGCTGCCGATGTTGACGATCCGTCCGAACTTGCCGCGCATCATGGCGCGCGTGGCCGTGCGACACGAAACGAACGCGCTCGTGAGATTCACTCGCAGCACATCGTCCCAATCCTCATCGCTCATGCGAAGCACGAGACCGTCGCGCGTGATGCCTGCGTTGTTGACGAGAATGTCGAGTCGTCCGAATTCGCTGTTGACGCCTTCAACCAGTGCGGTGAGCGCGGCGCCGTCACCGACATCGCACGCCTTCGCGTGAAACGATCCGCTGGCGCCCTTCGACTCGGCGGCGACGGCTTCGAGCGACTCGAGCGTGCGCGCCACGCCGACCACGCGACGACCGTCGCGCACGGCACGCAGTGCGATGGCACGACCGATGCCCCGGCTGGCGCCGGTCACGATGGCTACACGTTGGTCGATAGCGGCCTCTGAGGAAGAGCGTTTCGTCGCTGAGATCGTGTCGAAGGACGAGGTCAGCCTCAGCCGAGGCCCGGTGGTCTTGGTGCGGGCACGCCGCCTGGACGAATTGGCTTCTTGCCTGGGCCAGAGGGCCCAGGTGTGGAGCTCGGCGCGCCTGCGGGCTGGCTCTCGCCACCCTCTTCTTCACCTGGCGTGCTGTAATCGACCGGCGGCATCTCGATGAACTCATCGGGCTTCTTCGCCTCGTCGATCCGGTCCTTGAGAGCCTGCGCCCACTGCCGAATGCGCGGTGCAGCCTTCGTGCCGGTGAGCTTGTTCAGAATGTCGGGCGGAGTCGGTGCCGCGTCGAAGACAGCGGTGCCGGTCTCGTCGAGTGTGTAGGTCCAGAGCTGTGCTTCGAATGTGAAGCCACTCTGCACGAGCGCGAAGACCGCGTCGGAGGTGTCGAAGCCCATCTGGAAAGTGCCGCAGCCGAGAATGACGCGCGTCACGCCTTTGGCGGCGTTCTCGAAGAGTCCGCCCTGCACCAGTTCCGCGAGCACCTTCTGATCGGCGCTGGCCAGCATCGGTCGCATGCGCTCATCCGAGCCGCGCACCATGGCGTCGAAGAACTTCAGCACTGCGATGAGCTTCTGCGTCGCGAGCTCGGGGTTCTGATCGTCCATCGGCACTTCATCAGCCGCGATGGTGATGCGCGGATCGATGTTGTACTGAGCGAAGAGATCGGTCGGCGAAGGCGGTGGTGGTGGTGGCGGCGGCGGTGGTGCTTCGACCACAACTGGCGGCGGCGCCGGTTCCTCGCCGCAGCCAGCGGTCAGGAGCAGCGCACCGAACGCGAGGCCGATACCCACCATCAGACCGCAATCACGCCTTCGCTTGCTCGACGCGTGCCGACTGGTCCGGTCGATCTCTTCCATCGCGTGAATCGGCTGCATCTGCTGATCCTGCTTGGCTGACTTGGCTGACTTGGCTGACTTGGTCATGGCTCGTTACCTCAACGCTTCGGTTGATCCGTCGCATGAGCCCCTTCAGCACCGTGCCGGGGGCGACTTCGTGGAATGATGCGCCACCAGAGGCGGCAACGGTTGCGATCAAGTCTTCGCAACCTTGACTCCATCGTACCGGCGAGACCAGTTGCTCGACCAGAAGCTTCTTGATTGAAGCAGGATCTTGGCCGTCGTGCCGCTTGGCCGTCACGTTGCTCCAGACCTCGCAGCGGGGTGGTCGAATCTCGATCTGCTCGAGCGCGCGGGCGAGTCCTTCGGCGGCAGGGGTCATGAGCGGGCTGTGGAACGCGCCCGCGACGGTCAATCGGCTCGCGCGAACACCGATCTTGGCGGCGGACTCCTGTGCTCGATCGCACGCCGTCGCGTGTCCGGAAATGACGATCTGACCGGGTGCATTGAAGTTGGCACAGACGAGCACTTCGCCTTGCGCAGCCTCGGTGCAGATCTGACTCGCTTGTTCTTCGGTGCCGCCGATCAGCGCCACCATGCCGCCCTTGCTCGACTCGGCTGCGAGTTGCATGAGTCGCCCACGCTCGGCGACGAGACGGAGGCCATCACCGAAGTCGAGCGCGCCGGCGATGACGAGCGCCGTGTATTCGCCGAGGCTCAGACCGGCGGTCGCGCGAAGCGTGGCGTCGACTTGTTGTTCGCCGAGTGCGCGAGCGCATGCAACGCCGCAGACGAAGAGCGCGGGTTGACTTACATCGGTGCGATCGAGTTGTTCTGCGGGGCCGTCGAAGCAGAGGTCGGCGATCGACTTCGAGCCCGCCCACGATGGCAGCTTCGCAAGCACCGCGTGTGCAGCGTCGAAAGTCTTCGCGGCGATGGGCGAGCTGCCGTGCCAGGTGCGTCCCATGCCGACGCTCTGCGCGCCTTGCCCGGGACAGAGGTAGACGATCGTGTTCGAGCTCATGTGCATTTCTCCGCGCGGGCCACCGGCGCGCCGTCACACATTCCAGACGCCGCTGGCCCAGGTGAGTCCACCGCCGAATGCGACCAGGATCATCGGCTGACCCTTCGGGATCTTGCCGGCCTGCCACAGCTGGTCCAAGCAGAGGCCGACGCTGCCCGCGCTACTGTTGCCGAAGCGATCGATGTTGATGTGCACCTTCTCTGGCGGCAGACCGATCTTCTCGATCGCCGACTCGATGATGCGCCGGTTCGACTGGTGACAGATGAACTGACTGACTTGCGCGGGCGTGAGTTTCGTCGCGGTGAGCGCCTCTTCGATCACCTCGCGGAACTTGGTGACGGCGAAGCGAAAGACCTCGCGACCGTGCATGCGCAGATAGCCGAGGCGAATGGGGTTGTTCTCCTCACCAGGCGGAATCTCCTGCGAACGCCGCGGCATGTAGAGCGTGCGCCAATCGGAGCCGTCGGCACCGAGCGTCTGATGAATGCAACCGCGCGATGGATCGGGATCGGCCTCGAGCATCGCGGCGCCGGCGGCATCGCCGAAGAGAATGCTCACGGCGCGATCGGTGTAGTCAACAGCGGTGCTCATCGCGTCAGCACCGACCACACCGATGCGACGGTGACGGCCCGAGCGAATCAACGAGTCCGCGACATTCATCGCGTAGACGAAGCCGCTGCACGCCGCGACGAGATCGAATGCGCCCGCGCGCGTGGCGCCGAGTTCACCGGCAATCCGGCACGAGATGCTGGGGCAGGTCATCTCCTGCGTGCACGATGCGCAGATCAGCAGATCGAGATCGTCGGCCTTCCAGCCGGCGCGCTCGATGGCAACGCGCACCGCATCGCGCGCCAGCGTGAAGGTGCCTTCCTTCGCGGGATCACTGATGCGGCGCGAAGTGATGCCCGTGCGCTGATGAATCCACTCATCGCTGGTGTCGAGGATCTTCTCGAGATCCTTGTTGGTCAGCTCCGCTTCAGGCACCGCCGACCCTGTGCTGACGATGCGCACGCCGCAGGGCAGGGTGCCGCGAATCATGCTTCGACCAGGCGAGCCAGGCGTCGCACCATCGCGTCGTTCACGCCCGCTTCGACGGAGGTCCGCGCGCGGAGGATCGCGTTGGTGATGGTGCGAGCCACGCTCGAGCCGTGCGAAATCAAGCAGACGCCGTTGACGCCGAGCAGCGGCGCGCCGCCGTATTCGTGATAGTCGTGCTTGGCGTAGAGGCTCTTGACGACGGGCTCAAGACGGGACGCGAGTTCGGGATCGATCTCAAGCACCTCGCGCGCCAGCGCCTTGAAGATGCCGGACGACAATCCCTCGGCGAGCTTGATCATCACATTGCCGACGACGCCGTCGGTGATGACGACATCGGCTTCACCGTTGAAGACGCCGCGTCCTTCGATGAACCCGACGAAGTTGACATCGTCCTGTGCGCGAAGCAGATCACGCGCCTCGCGCATGTCCTCGGTGCCCTTCTGCTCTTCGCCGCCGACATTCATGATCGCCACGCGCGGGTGCGGGAAGCCCAGAATCTGCCGCGCGTAGACATCGCCCATGACGCCGTACTGGGCGAGATGCGCAGGCTTCGGCTCGATGTTCGCGCCGACATCGATCAGCACGAGTGCGCCGTGGAATGTGGGGACCGTGACCGCGATTCCCGGGCGAAGCACATTGGGCAGTCGACGCATGTGCATCTGCGCTGCGGTCACCATGGCGCCGGTGTTGCCCGCAGAGACGATCGCATCGAGGCGGTTCGTCTCCTTCACGCTGGCCATCCGCGCCATCACATTGATCGACGAATCTTTCTTGGCCCGGATCGCATCGACCGGCGACTCGTGCATGCCGATGACTTCGGTTGTCTCGACGATGGTCAAGCGGCGGTCGACGACGCGACGCTCCGAAAGCGTTTCGCGAATGGTGCGACCGTCACCAAAGAGGACAAGCTCGTCGTCCTCCGGGATCAGCGGCAGGCACGCGATGCAACCTTTAAGAATTTCGTCGGGGGCGTTGTCGCCACCCATGACGTCGACGCCAAGGCGCATGGATCACGCTTCGGGCTGTGCGACCTTCAACTGAAGTCCGGGGCGAACGTACCCGCAGTTGCGGCAAGATGCGTGGGGACGCTTTGCCGACTGGCACTGTGGGCAGAGGACGGTGTGGGTCGCCTTGATGGCGTGGTGCGACCGTCGACGACGAGTCCGGCCTGGCGATGTTCGGAATGCTGGATTCATGGTCGAGGCTCCGGTTCGCGGGGGTTCCCGCGGAGGGCCACGCAGGGTACCGGGAAGGTCGGCGCTGTCAAGGCAGCGGAAGAGGGGACAGCCCCTTGAGGGACTGTCCCTCGTTACACATAGACTCGGCCGCATGTCGTCGTCGTTCGAGCTCTACACAGACGGCGCCTGCTCGGGGAACCCGGGGCCGGGCGCATGGGCGTTCATCCTTCGCGGCGAGGGCATCGACGGCGAACTGGCGGAAGCCGGATTCGAGCGGAAGACGACCAACAACCGAATGGAACTCATGGCGATCATCCGCGGCCTCGAGTCGCTGCCGGCGCCGGGCAGCGCTGTCCGCGTGACTTCGGACAGCGAATACGCCGTGAAGGGCCTCAACGAGTGGCTCGACAATTGGAAGCAACGAGGCTGGAAGAACAGTCGTCGCGAACCCGTCCGCAACGACGACCTGTGGAAGCGTCTCGACGAACTCAGGGAGCGACATCGGGTTGCCATGACTTGGGTGCGCGGACACAGGGGTCACCCGGAGAACAACCGATGCGATCAAATGGCCGTCGCCGAAATCGAACGTCACATCTGACGGCTTGGGCCGTGCTCGCGGCGGCCGCCACAGCGCTGCTCACCGCCGCTCACCAGTCGTCGGCACCCATGCCGCGCGCGAAGTCCGAGGTCGTTCTGGTCTTCGACCGCGTGGACCTCTCCTATATGGGTGACGATGCGCCGAAAGCCGCGGACGCGACGGCCCCTCGGGGCGACTTGATCCTCAAGGACTTTGGCCAGACGGCGGAGCGGACCATGCGACTGCCGCCGGAATCGACGCCTTCACAGGGCATGAGCGTCTTCGGCGTCGTCACCGTCGAACCGATCGACGATCCGCAGACGCTGCCGCGCCCAAGTGATCCTTGGACGCGCGTTGGCTCCGTCGGCGTGGTGCTTCCCGTTGGCGGTGGCAAGCCGCCGATGCAGGTCGAACTCATGCGCTTCGTGACCGGCTTCGGCGCCGCCGGGCGATTCGAAGCGGACCTGACACCGTTGCTTCCAGTGCTCTGGGGTGAGCGCACGCTTGTTGTTCATCTCGGCACATGGAAGAACCCGGGATGGCGCGTCTCGTTCGAGTTGCGATACGAACCGGGCACCGCCGGCATACGCAGACCAAGCATGGTGGTGCCGCTCGTCGACGAACCTGTCGTCACGCGCGCCACCGGGCGCATGACGGCGTCGTTCACACTGCTGCCGGGCCTCGATCGTCCGCGCTTGCGCATTCTGTCGACTGGTCACGGCAGCGACATGGGCGATGAGTTCCGTCCGCGCACGCATGTCGTGCGCGTCGATGGTGTGGATGTGGCGCGATGGCGTCCGTGGCGCGAAGATGGTTCGCGCGCACGCAACGCAAGTCCATGGGCGGAGCGTCGCACCGTTGATGGGCGCGAAGTGTGGGCGAGCGATGCGGACCGAAGCGGTTGGGTGCCCGGGCGTATGGTCGAACCGTTCGTGATTCCGCTCGATGAGTTGGCGCCAGGTCGTCATCGCGTGGAGATCGAAGTGCTCGACATCCGCGACACGCCGAAGGACCAGCCGCCCGACTTCTGGCGCGTGTCGATGTGCGTGGTGGCCGATCAGGCGTGGCCCGCCGGTGCCACGCCGCGTTGAGACGGGCAATGAGGAGCGCATCGCTGCGTCGAGGCCGCCGATGTGAACTTCGAGCAGTGCTTTGCGACCTGGTGCGGCACACCCGCAGCGTCGCCGCCGTCAAGCGCGGCGTTTCGTGGTCTTGAAGAGTGGGACTGACGGTGCCGGTCAGGGCATGTTGTGCGACACCCGAGCCGTTGCGGTCCCCGACGCGTCCGGGTACGCTCGACGATCCGACTCGATCCCGTCCCGACCGCCCCTTATGCCCACCATCAATCAACTCGTTCGCAAGCCGCGCCGCCCGGTCAGCAGCAAGAGCAAGGTCAAGGACCTCGCCGCCTGCCCGCAGCGTCGCGGTGTCTGCCTCCAAGTCAAGACCGTGACCCCGAAGAAGCCGAACTCGGCGCTCCGCAAGGTGGCGCGCGTTCGTCTTTCGAACGGCAAGGAGATCACCGCCTACATCGGTGGTGAGGGACACAACCTGCAGGAGCACTCGATCGTGCTCGTGCGTGGTGGTCGTGTTCGCGATCTTCCCGGCGTGCGATACCACGTCGTGCGCGGTGCCCTCGACTGCCTCGGCGTCGATGGACGCAAGCAAGGCCGCTCGCACTACGGCGTCAAGCGCAAGGCCGCCAGCGCCGCCAAGTCCAAGTAATCGGCGCGTGAGCAACGACACACGGCCGCCAAACTGAACTCAACGATCAGCCGACGACGACGCTGATCGATCACCGTCCACACCAACGACACGAACGACAGACACGAACGCCAGGAACGACGAGAACGCCATGCCCCGCAAGTTCACTCACAGCGAAGCACAGTTGAAGCCCGACCCGCGCTACCAGGACAAGACGGTGGCGAAGTTCGTGAACTGCATCATGTACGACGGCAAGAAGGCGACGGCGCAGAAGATCGTCTACTGCGCGTTCGATGCGATCCAGACGCGGCTCGACAAGGAGAAGCCTGAGAACGCGCCGAAGACGGCCATCGAGGTCTTCCAGCGGGCGCTCGAGAATGTGCGACCAGCCGTCGAAGTGCGATCGAAGCGCGTCGGTGGTGCGAACTACCAGGTGCCGATGCAGCTCAATCGCCGTCGGCAGCAGAGCCTGACCTTCCGGTGGATCATCGATGCAGCGCGCGACGAGAAGGGTCGTCCGATGCACCTGCGACTGGCGAAGGAACTCTGGGACGCGTGCCGCAACGAAGGCAAGGCAGTCACGACGCGTGAGAACACGCATCGCATGGCCGACGCGAACAAGGCCTTCGCTCACTTCGCCTGGTGATTTGAACTGAGTTCCGTGATCGAGTCGTGCGATCGGGCTGCTGCTGCCGCAGCTTGCTCGCAGTTGTGCCGTTGATCGTTCACGATCCCCTCGGGCGCGCTGCAGCGCCGATTGTCACGCACGCTCCCTGTACGCTCGCTCGCGTGACCCGTCGCGGGATGCCGAAGAGCGGTGGGGGATGGCACTCCATCTGGTACACGCTTGCCGCCGCGCATCGCGTGGGCGGACTTCGTCGAATGTTCCGTGCGCTGCGGACTCGCAACGCATGCAAGACCTGCGCGCTCGGCATGGGTGGACAGCAAGGCGGCATGACGAACGAGGCGGGCGCGTTCCCCGAGGTCTGCAAGAAATCGGTGCAGGCGATGGCGGCCGACATGGCCGGTCGAGTTCGCGAGAGCTTCTTCGACGAGTTCCCGTTTGCGAAGCTTGAGCGTTTGACCCCGCGCGAGCTTGAAGCCGCGGGTCGCATCGTGGAACCGCTCTACGCAGGTCCGGGTGATGCGGGCTATCGAGCGATCCCCTGGGATGAGGCGCTTGAGCGCGTTGCGGCGCGCATGCGCGAGACGACTCCCGACGAGTCGTTCTTCTACTTCAGCGGACGATCATCGAATGAGGCGGCGTTCCTGCTGCAGGTCGTGGCGCGCCTCTACGGCACGAACAACGTCAACAACTGCTCCTACTTCTGTCATCAGGCGTCGGGCGTGGCGCTCAAGAGCGTGCTCGGCAGCGGCACGGCCACGATCGCGCTCGACGATCTCGATCACTGCGACTTTGTGATGGTGCTCGGCGCGAATCCCGCGTCGAACCATCCGCGACTCATGCGCACACTCATGGAAGTGCGGCGGCGCGGCGGCACCGTGGCGGTCGTCAATCCGTTGCGCGAAGTGGGCATGGTGAACTTCAAGGTGCCTTCCGATCCGCGCAGTCTGCTCTTCGGTTCGCGCATCGCCGATCTCTATGTGCAGCCGCACATCGGCGGCGACATTGCGCTCATGTATGGCATTGCGAAGTCACTGCTTGAGCGCGGCGCGAGCGACGCGAAGTTCATCGACGCGAGGTCGACCGGCGCAAGTGCCATCGGTGCGCAGTCGACCGGCGCGAGTGCCATCGACGCGAAGTTCATCACAGACGCGACGGAGGGCTGGGACGCGTTCGAGTCCGCGGTGCGCGCGCACGCATGGTCGACCATCGAGCGATCGAGCGGCGTGGCGCGCAGTGACATTGAGCAGCTCGCCCAGAGGTACGCGCAGTCGAAGGCGGCGGTGCTCTGCTGGACGATGGGCATGACTCACCATCGTCACGGCGTCGACAATGTGCGCATGATCGCGAATTTGGCGCTGATGCGCGGCATGGTGGGGCAACCCTCTGCGGGATTGCTGCCGTTGCGCGGACACTCGAATGTGCAGGGCGTTGGTTCGATGGGTGTGACGCCGGCGCTTGAGGCGCGCGTCTTTCGCGCCATCGAGCAGCGGTTCGGCGTGAAACTGCCCACGAGCGAGGGCATGGACACACTCGCGTGCGTGCGTCGCGCGGGCGAAGGGCGCGTGCGATTCGCGTGGCATCTCGGCGGCAATCTCTTCGGCTCGTCTCCCGATGCAACGGCGGCGCGCGCAGCGCTGGCGCAAGTGGACATGACGGTGTTCCTCAGCACCACGCTCAACACGGGGCACGCGCATGGTCGCGGGCGCGAATCGTTGATCCTCCCGGTACGAGCGCGCGACGAAGAGTCGCAGCCCACAACGCAGGAGTCGATGTTCAACTTCGTGCGGCTCTCGGAAGGCGGCCCCGCACGGCATCCGGGACCGCGCGGAGAAGTGAGCGTGATCGCAGATGTCGCGCGGCGCGTGCTCGGCGATGAGCCCGTCGACTTCACCGCGCTCGCGGAGCATGCGAACATCCGTCGCGCCATCGCCGCCATCGTGCCCGGCTACGAGCCGATCGGCGACATCGACGAGAAGAAGAAGGAGTTCCATGTCGGCGGTCGCGTGTTGCACGGGGCGACCTTTGCAACGAAGTCGGGGCGTGCGCGCTTCCACGCGCCTGCGATTCCCGAGCCCGTGTGCGATCGCGATGCGGGCATGCTGGCGCTCATGACCATTCGTTCAGAGGGTCAGTTCAACACGGTGGTCTACGAGGAAGAGGATGTCTATCGCGGTCAGGAGCGCCGCGATGTGATTCTCATGAGCGCGATGGACATCGAGCGACTCGGACTTCGCACCGATGAGCGCGTGACCGTCACGAGCGATGTCGGTGCGATGGAGGGCATGCTCGTGCGTGCGTTCGCGATCACACCCGGCAATGCGGCGATGTACTACCCCGAAGCGAATGTGCTCGTTCCGCAGGTGACCGATGCAGAGAGTCGAACACCCGCGTTCAAGAGCGTCGCCGTGCGCGTGACGCGCTCGGGGCGACTGCCCGTACTCGCTCGCTGAGCGGCGCTACGGGTGCGCGCTCGGCGCGATCGCATGCAGCGTCGTAGTCTGCGCACATGAGCCGCAGCAACCTGCTCACAGTGTTGATCCTGATCGGCCTTGCAGGGGGCGTCATTCTTGGCCAGTGGCTGCATGTCACGGTCGGTGCCGATGATCCGCGCGCGCTCGACTGGCTGCGCGATGCCGGCGACTTGATCCTCATTCGTCCGCTGACGCTGATGATCATTCCGCTCGTCTTTGCGAGCGTGGTCGTCGGAGTCACGAGCCTCGGCGATCCGTCGAAGCTCGGCCGAGTCGGCGGCGCCACGCTCATCTATTACTTCTCGACGATGTTCGTGGCGGCGGTGCTCGGCGCTGTGCTCGTGACGGCCGTCGAGCCCGGGGTCGGCCTCCCGGCAGATCAGGTGGCGTCACTCCGTGCCGATGGCGAGCGATCGCTTGCAGAGCGCAGCGATCTGCGCACGAATGTCGGCGCCGCCGAAACGCTAGGTGTCAGCGGCGCATGGATGAACATTGTGCGCCAGATGGTGCCGTCGAATGTCTTCAGTGAGATGACCTCGAATCGACCACTGGGCGTCATCGTGGCCGCGCTGCTCTTCGGTCTGGCTCTTGCGGCGACGGGACAGCGCGCCAAGCCGGCGATCGACTTCTTCAACGCGGTCTTTGCGGCGCTGATGACGCTGGTGCTCTGGATCCTCTGGCTCACACCGATCGGCGTGCTCTTGTTGGTCGCGTGGACCGTCGGCACCATCGGACTGAGTGCGCTCGTTGGACCGCTCAGCAAGTACATGCTGGTCGTCGTCGTCGGATTGTTGATTCACGGCGCGGTGATCCTGCCGCTGGTGCTGTGGTTCTTCGGACGGACGAATCCGTTCCGCTTCATGTGGCAGATGCGCCGCGCGCTACTCACGGCGTTCGGCACGGACTCGAGCTCGGCAACGCTGCCCGTCACGATCCAGACGGCCGAGACCGAAGGCGGCTGCTCCAAACGCTCGGCGAACTTCGTGCTGCCGCTCGGTGCGACCGTCAATATGGATGGCACGGCGCTGTACGAAGCAGTCGCGGTCGTCTTTCTCTTTCAGCTGCTTGGCATCGAGCTCTCGAGCGCGGAACTCATCATCGTGGTGATCACGGCGACGCTGGCGGCCATTGGCGCAGCGGGCATTCCATCCGCGGGACTCGTGACGATGGTGATCGTCATCACCGCGGTGAATCGTTCGCTCGCCGGGCGCGGTGTCGAAGCACTGCCGATCGCAGCCATCGGCATTCTGCTCGGCGTCGATCGCATCCTCGACATGTGCCGCACGGTCGTCAATGTCTGGGGTGATGCGGTCGGCGCGAAGCTCATCACACGGATTGCACCCGATCCGCCTGATGGGCCCGCAGCGATCGAACCGCTTGAAGCGCTTGCTGCGCCCGACCGCGCAACGGCGTCGATCTCACCGGTGGGTCCCGGGCGCGCCACGAACGGCTGACTCGCAGGTTGAACGAGAGGCGCGCAGCGCCGATTCCGAACGCCTGGGTTCCGCTGTCTCAGCGATCTCGCCTGGATCGCGCCCCGGCTTCACCGAGCGGCGCGCAAGTCGTGGCAACGCATCAGTTTGCAGCTTTGACATCACAGCCCGATCGACATCAGTAACGACCTCGCCGCGGCGCGCCTGCCGCAATCGCGAAGCAGAGATCGTTGAATTGACCTCCGAGTTGCCACTTGAAGCGGCAGCAGAAGAAAGTCGCACAAAGTCGTAGCAATCCAGTGTGGAAGGTTGCATCGATCGCCGGTGATCGCTAGAAGTGAGTCCGTCGCGGGGGACGCGACACTTCGGGTCGCCAAGGGAATTGGGGTGGACCCGGTCCGAAGTGGGACAAGCACACGAGCCCGCAGGTCCTGCGGGATTCGTCGGGGAACCGGCGAGAGGAGATGGGCAATGGAAAAGTTTCGTCTTGGTTGCGCGATGGCTGCGCTCATCGTGGTTGGGGCTCACGCCGGCGGCGGCGCTCCGACCGTCAATCTCTATGCGGATACGGCACCCAATGTGTTCGGGTCGCCGGCATGGCCGGCTTGGTGGACGAGTGCCAAGACTGACATGGCAGCTAGTGGTGTGTTTCACCCAGATGACGCCTTATCGAGTGCTGCCCTCGCGCGCCTGATCTTCGCGAGGATCGCGTCGGCCGTCGCGGTCCAGGCGTAGGCCCGGGGCGCCGCGTTGTGCGCCTCGAC
>Ga0163153_10000976_pt1 | contig 46835 bp, 39 predicted proteins | sample OliLakLV19MP6IB1_FD_148629 | JGI IMG/M metagenome (GOLD analysis project Ga0163153, IMG submission 148629) | Freshwater microbial mat bacterial communities from Lake Vanda, McMurdo Dry Valleys, Antarctica - Oligotrophic Lake LV.19.MP6.IB-1 | ecosystem: Environmental > Aquatic > Freshwater >... | reverse complement strand
GATACGCATTGATAGTCGAAACGATATTGTGAACATGAATACCATTGTTGCCTGTGCAACCATGCGCATCAGTAACAGATACGAAATAGTCACCTTGATGTAAGCCGGAAACTCCTGCATCTGTTGATGTGAATCCGTTTGGTCCTGTCCAATTGTAAGTGTAAGGCGCAGTTCCATTTCCCTGAATATTCAGGTTGATATATCCTTTTCCACTTTCGCACGTGTCTTCACCGGATGAGCCGAGATATGCATGAATGGTCGCCTGATTTGAGATGATTGTAAAAGTTTGTTCAGCAATACATCCGTTGGCATCAGTTCCGGTTACGGTGTAATTTCCGGGAGATAAATTAAAAATTGAATCAGATGTTTCACCGGTGTTCCATATTAATGAATAGGGCGCAGTGCCACCGCTTCCGCCTGCATAAATTTTTCCGTTGTTGATTCCGCATGTTGCAGGATGAGCGCCTCCACCAACTGTTACTGTTCGAATGGACGTTACGTTGAATGAATAAGGCAATGTGTTAAAACATCCGCCTGCATCCGTAACTGAAACAGAATATGTTCCAACCGGCAAGCCTGTGATTGAGTCACCCGTTGCGCCATTGCTCCAATTGTAAGTGTATGGCGCAGTGCCGCCAGTTGTCATTGCTTTGATTGCGCCATCTGCTGATTCAGGACAAGTGGTTTGCGTGCTGGAAGTGGAAGTTACCGTGAGGAAAACTCCGCTTGCATTCACAGTATAATTATCAGATTTGAAACATCCGTTTGCATCCGTGACGGTGACCGAATAATTTCCAACGCCAATATTTATCAGCGAATCGGCAGTTGAGCCGGTGTTCCATGCAACCGCGTAGGGAGCTGTGCCGCCCTGCATTCCCGATAGGTTTATTTTCCCCGTTGCGGTGTTACAAGCTGATGCAGTAAAAACAACGCCAGAAAAATTAATGGTAGCATGATTCACAGAAAATGAATATGGAAGTGTATTAAAACATCCGCCTGCATCGGTAACTGAAACAGAGTATGTTCCGACAGGCAAACCCACGATAGAATCTCCTGTTGCTCCATTGCTCCAATTATAGGTGTAAGGCGTAGTACCGCCAGTGGTGGTCACTTTAATACTTCCAATAGATGCACCAGGACAAGTTCCCTTTATAGCTGTTGCCGTTATAGTGAGAAAAACTCCGCTTGCTGTCATTGTGTATGAGTCGGATTTAGAACATCCGTTAACATCAGTAACCGTGACCGTGTAATTTCCAACGCCAATATTGACGAGCGAATCAGTAGTTGCTCCTGTATTCCATGCGTAAGAATATGCCGGTGCGCCTCCGCTTACTGTAAGTCGAATTCTACCATTTGTATTGGAACATGATGTAGCCGGAACAACAGCAGCAGAGATAGAAATTGTATTCGTTGTTGTCGTGCCTCCAACATTGGCTGTAGAAGATGCGCTGCAACCCTTGTCATCCGTTACTGTTACAGTGTAGGAACCCGGACAGAGTTCAAAAGGATTCATCAAGTTGGCGCCATTACTCCACAAGTAAGATTGAATCGGCTCGTTGCCACCGGTTACGTTCACTGTCGCTGAACCATTACACGGAGCCAAACAATTTTGATTGTCGAAAGCTTGTGATGTGGCTGTTAATCCGGGGATTTTTCCGAACACTTCGTGCTGTGAAGTAGCTGAACAACCATCAGCATCAACCACCATCAGAATATAAATTCCGGGACAAACGCCAATTTGATTCTGTGTTGTCGCGCCATTGTTCCATAAATAAGTGTAAGGAGTTTTTCCACCAGTCACATTGCCGTAAACTTGACCGTTGCAAGGCACTTGGCAGTTGGTGTTATCACCGCCATAGCCAACAGCTACTGATAGATTTCCGGCACGTCCGCCAACATTTATAGTTGATGTTGCGGTGCATCCTTTGTCATCGGTCACTGTAACTGTGTAATTGCCCGGACACATTTCGAAAGGATTCATCGAGTTGCTGCCATTGCTCCACAAGTAAGATTGAATCGGCTCGTTGCCACCAGTTACGTTCACTGTCGCTGAACCATTACACGGAGCCAAACAATTTTGATTGTCGAAAGCTTGTGATGTGGCTGTTAATCCGGGGATTTTTCCGAACACTTCGTGCTGTGAAGTAGCTGAACAACCATCAGCATCAACCACCATCAGAATATAAATTCCGGGACAAACGCCAATTTGATTCTGTGTTGTCGCGCCATTGTTCCATGAATAATTGTAAGGAATTTTTCCGCCAGTCACGTTACCATAAACTTGACCGTTGCAGGGAAGCTGGCAGTTGGTGTTATCACCGCCATAGCCAACAACTACTGAAAGATTGGTTGAATCACACGGAACAGCGACAGCCGACACTGAAAAATTCAAAAAGAAAAAAGTGAATAGCAGAAGCGCAGTTCTGCAAACGGATAATTGGTACATAGGGTTAGGGTTTAGGGTTATGTACAGATTAATGCTTGGAGATATACGAACGAGTGGACGGAATGTTTCAGGTAGGAGACACCTGTCTGACAATCAAAAAAAAATTGAACAACATTTTTATTTCAACTTATTACAAGTTGAACTATATTCATCCTTCTAATTTGCACAAAAGAAAATGTCAAAATTTTTAAAAATACTGGGAGTAATAATCGTGCTGCTGGTTATAGGAGCAACGGCAACGTGGTATTATCTCCCTGCGATCATAGTGAAAGGAATTACAAATGAGCATTGCGTGATACAAGTGATTCCCGCCAAAACAAAAGCAAATATCAATAAGAAGGTGAATGAACTGCCCGCTGCTTTAAAATCATTGGAGGCTGAGGGGATTTATATTTCGATTGATGACATCATCAGAGAAATTGATGAGTCGGAGGTAGAGGAGATTACGCACATCATCGGCATCTTGGAAAATAAAGAGTTGAAAAGCACTGATCAGGTAATCAGTATTGTTTTAGCGAACATGGATTTCTGAAAACTGGAGAATGAAAAAGTAGTTGCAATCGCAAGGCAAAAAATGAAAATGAGCGATGTAAAAAAAGACGGAAGCATATTTTCGCTGCTAGGACGCACAAAGGACACTAACCCAAATAGCTTCATTTCGCCTCTTTCTTTTTCTCCCTCTCTTCCTTCCGCTTTGGCAGCACGCTGCGGAACGAATGCCTGTACGTTAACCCCACGCCCGTCCTGTAAACATTCGATTGGTTCACCATGTCGTAGTTGCCGGTGCGGAAAACCTTCACGCGGTATTTCCCGTTATCGGTGAGCTTATATTCAATTGCAAAATCACCGGTGATGTTGGAGACATCGCCCGACTGACCGCTGGCGGAATTATCAAGGTTCACGTTGCCGCCAACGGAAACTTCGAGGCGATCGTTTAAAAATTTCTGGGAGATGTCGAATCCCATCTCGGTAACGTTTTCGGTGCTGGTGGTTGTTCCTGTGCTGAATTCATCTTGAAAAGAAGTTAAATCAATGTTGACTTCCAGTCCATCTTTTAAAGCAGATAATCTGCTGAGCTGGTTGGAAATCATCCCGCTCACGCTTTGCAGCGCGACATTGGCGCTTGCGATTCCCCAATCGGTGCCGCCTGTGCTGTAGTCAGCCATGAAACTTTTAAAAACGAGCAGCGCCACGACTTGCTTGCTGAGTTCCGCCTGGTCTTGCCGCAGTTGCATCAACTTGCGCTCAACTGCGCTGCTGGTAATGTTGCCCATGTTTTCCAGCAACCGGATGTCGTAAGTCAACTCCGGGTTTGCAATTTCACCTCTTATTTTTAGAATCACATCTACCGGAACTCTTTTTTTAGCAGCCGAAATTTCAGAAGCGCTCATCGAAGCCGACTCTGCGGATATCAGCTCGTAGGTGGAGGCTTTTGCCGTGTAGGTGGTGTTGATGTCGAGCAGCGCGTCCATGATGTCACCGGCAAAATCAATGCGGCTTCCTTTAGTGATTTCAAACTTCAGCTTGAGGAAGCGCTGGTAGCTGAAGGAGTACTCGCCTGATTCAACAATGTAGGAACCGTTCACCTGAGGGATGCCGGCTGGCGGAATATATACACTGAGGTTTGCAGCGCCTTTGCAGACAAGTTTATCGCCTGCAAACGGGTCAATGATGATTTGCAGTTCGGCATCGGGCGTGAGTTCAAACGCAAGACGAAGATCAATGCCGGTGACTCTCGCCTTGTATTGAAGCTGCGCGGCAATGACCGAATCCTCATCGGCAACATCGAAAGGCGGACTTTGGAAAAGCACGAAATCTTCCTGCTTGATGCTTTCTTTTTGTGTCAGCGGTTGAACAGACACGCTCGTACCCGGCTTCGTGGATACCTTCGCTTCCACGACAGGCGACTCAGGCGTGCCCGTGAGATGCGCGTTGACACCGAGCAATATCTTTCCATAGAAAAAATCGTTATTCCTCGGTGTATTCATGAAAAGGAACTCATCTGAATTGACCTTCATGTCGAAATTGATATTGGTGAAATAATCATGTGACATAAATCCGTCAAGCGTCACTTTCCTGTTTTGCTCATCAAACGCTTCCATGCGGTGCACGGTGATACGGTCAGCGCTGACATCAATGCGGCTGTCCGCAAATGTGTAGCGCGCATTGGGATAAACGGCAAACGTGGAAATGCCGCGCAGGCTGATGTTTCCATTGAGTGATGGTTTTGCAAATGCGCCTTCTGCCGTAAGTTGTGCCGTGAAGTAGCCTTTGCTGTCTTTAAAATAATCTTTGAGAAACGGGTCAGCCGCGCTCAGGTTCAGGCGCTTCATATTGATATCGAGATTCATTGTACCGCTTTGGGGAAATACTTTTCCTGTTACAGCTAAATCATTTTCATCTCCAGTCAGTTCCATCTTCACATTAATATTATCACCTTGCTGAAATGCATTCAGGCGGAGGTCGCCAACTGGATTTTGATTGAATGCGATGTCGTTTACGCTCATGTCAGCAGTGAATGAGGGCTTGCTGAAAATATCGTTTAGCGTCAAAGAACCGTTGATGTTGCCATCGAGCGCGAGATTGTAGAATCCCGCAAAATCAGATAGTTCACGAAGGTCGAATTCATTGAAGGCAATGTTGATTGTATCGCTGGTGTTCTGCGGGCTGGAGATTGAAATCTTCTGGTTGCGCTCTGAAATGTCAAGATGATGCACATGAAGAAATCCTGCGCGGTAATCAATAAAATTGTCAGTGCTCACCGTCCATTTTTCGTCATTGATGATTAATCCGTCTTTCAAATTCACTCTCAATCTATTTTCCGGCATACCGGAAATACTTGCCGCCATGCCAAGCCGCCTGATGCTGTCGCTATCAATTGTCATGTCGAGGTTAAGAATGTTGTTTGATGCGCTTGCATACAATGAAGCAAGCGGAACTTTCATTTGACCGTTGTAATCAGCGTTAACCATTGTTACGGAGAAATTCAGGGTATCCTTATTTCCTGATGAAAGGATGGAGATGGTTTCAATTGCAATGCTGTCATAAATAACACCCGGCACTTCAGCCTTCAAGTGAAATAATTTTGCTCTATTGTCGAATCGCGCAGTGACAGAAGCAGTATCCCATTCTGAAATCTGTGGAAGGAAAACGCGCACAGCATCGAGTGGCTTGCTGACAGTTACCACCAAGTTGAAATTTTGGTCGGGAATTGTTTTGGCATTCATGGATACTTGCCCAATCGGAAAATAATTGTTCAGGTAGTTGGTAAACAAAGCGGGCAGAGTTGCGCTATTGAAATCACCGGTGAGTGTCGCATTGATAATATCCGATTCCACCTTGATGGTTTTTGTAGCGCCTTCTGTGGAGGCTGATGCAACAAGAGAATCCAATGAACAGCGCAGGGAATCGTTTCCAAAACGAATATTGGTGATAGCTGCGCGTCCGTTGAAATTGTCATTCGAACTTGCGTTGAAATTTCCGGTGAGTTCAGCGCGGATGAAAAGATTGTAGTCGGTGAAATGAAGCGGCTGGAGATTTAACGTGTCGAGTGTTGCTTCAAAGCGAAAATCAGGGATAGAATCGTTCAAATCAATAAAGCCTGCAAAATCGAATTTTACATTTTCATCGTTGATGCCCGCATTGCCTGTTAATTTTTTCTTATTGATGTTGCCATCAACAACGATGTTTTGATAAGCGTACTTGTTATAGGTTGCCTCTTTTATTTCGGCTTTCAAATCAGCCTGCAATGCTTCTAATGATAACCCCTTCCCTTTGATGTTCGCCTGCAAGGAGATGTTACCAATTGTAGTGTCGGCAAGCACATGTCCCAATTGAAAATTTTCAAGACCAACTTTTCCTTCGTAAGATGCATTCGTGTAATCATCATTAAACTGCACATGAAGGTTTGGAGAAATGTTTCCTGCCTGTGTAAAAATTGTTCCGTCAAAATTCATGTCGCGGATTGTTCCGTTGTATTTACCCTTCAGATTTGTTTTCCCAAGCCGCGTGACTTCATCCGGCAATTCGGTTTTCATGAGTGAAGAAATGAATGAAGGCGTGACAGAGAAATCTTCAATGTTCAAGGTAAAAACAGCTTTATCAATATCGGGCAATCCGGCAGCATGAAAATCTAAACGGAGCATTGCATCCTTGTTCAGCGAGCAGATAAAGTTTTTTGCGGAAAGATTTCCGACTGTGCCGCCAATCGCGCCATCCATGTAAATTGAATCAACCGCATTGAGATTCACGCTTTGGAGTTCGCCCAACTGCGGAACGAACAACATTAAATCCGCAGGTATGATGTGACTCTTACTCAGTGAAATTTCTATACCCACATCATCCGAAAGTTCCACGAGCGCGTTTAAATCTTGAAATTTCAAGACAGCAGAATTTGCAATCGTAATTCGACTATCATTTAATTCGGCATTCAGTTTATCTAATCTGATAGAAGTTTCATCAATCAGAAAACTTCCGTGGAGTTCTTTGAGGTCAACACCGCTTTTCTCTTTCATGGAGATGTTGCCGATGTCGGCTTTCAGCACATGCCCCACATACGAGGCATCGCTGATTTGAATATTGACATTGGTTGCCGCAAGATGTAAATAATCAATGCCGTTGGGCTGCGGCTTTTTATCATTATCATCAAGTGAAATAACATTATTTGCAAAATCAATTTCATGGGCTTTAATCGTCCAGCCGATGTCAGGCATAATATAGAGCAGTCTTGCCGGGGAAGTATCAACCTCTTTTATTAAGAGTGTGTCGCGTTGGGGCAGCACGATTGCAACAGCAGAGTTTTTCAGGCGGACATGCTCATAGTCCATCACCCGTTTTGTAATATCAAATTCATCTGTCTCCGCGGAAAACTCACCGATTGCGCCTTTTATCTCAACACTTGATAAATGAATATGTGTGCGCACATGCTTCAACTCTGCCGATTGAATGGAAAAAATCCAGGAACTTGGAGTGGTGTCTTTTGGAGTTGGTTGATCGCTTGCAAATGCATCAATCAGATATTGAAAATTGAATTTGCCGTCCTGCTTATCCTGAATCACATTCACCACGGCATCTTCCAGGAGTACATTATCAATAGAGATTTTTTGCCGAAGCAAACCAAACAAGCTGATGTTTACTTTCAGGTTGCCTGCATAAAGCACGGTATCGCTTTGAAGGTCTTCGAGGTAAATCTCTTTGAGGCTCAGGTTGTCAGGTAAACGAATCGCCACTTTCCCGATTGAAATGCGCGCGCCTGTTTTTTCAGCAAGAAACGAAGTGGCTTTCTTCGCAATAAAAGTTTGCACCGGAGGCAAGGCAAGCAAAACCGTAATCAACAGCAACAGCACAAAAAGTGCAATAGCCGTGTATTTAATAAGCCGTTTTATTTTTTTCAAAGCGAAGTATAATGCGAAGGGAAAGTTACAAAGTTCGTGGTTGGATTGAGAATGGATACTCCTGTAAACACGCGCTGTGGCATGTAATAGAGACTTTCCTCATTTTTATCAGCATCCTAAAACGGATACCCGATTGCGATATTCCAAATCACGTTTTCCCTGCGCCAGTCCTTGTTGCTGAAATAGAGTTTGTCAAAAGTCCAGCGGTCGCCTTCGGGGAGGCTGGGTTTGCGCAGCGGCATGGACACATCGGTGCGAATCACAAGGAAGTCAAAGTCGAGCCGCACGCCCACGCCTGAGCCGATGGCGATTTCTTTGTAAAAGCGACTCGCTTCAAACTCACCGCCCGGGCGTTGCGGGTCCTCGTTGAGGAGCCAGATGTTTCCCGCATCTGCGAAAAGCGCGCCCTTAAAGAATTTCACGATGGTGAAGCGGTATTCGAGATTCATTTCCAGCTTGATGTCGCCCGTTTGGTCGGGGAAATAGTCAAGCTGGGCTGCGTAAGGATTAGAATAGCTGCCCGGACCGAGCGCTCGCAAACGCCATGCGCGCACACTTGTGGAGCCGCCAATAAAAAATTGCTTCATGTACGGTATGACCTCGGAATTACCCATCGGAACAGCGATGCCCGCGATGATACGCGCAGCAAGCGATTGCTTTCGCGTGAGTTTTAAAAAATAGCGCGCATCACCATCCACTTTAATGTAACTGGCATAAGGGCGACTAAAAATCGTGTAGGGTTTTTCTTCATCAGGCTTCGTTTTTGAATTTACAAAGTAGAGGAAGTTACCTGCGTTCTCAATGTTTGGGCGCAAGTAGCCATAACTTCTGTCAGTTCCCTTCTGCGAGCCGGTGTAAACTAAACTGTAAGCATTGCCAACGATGAGCACATCTTCAAAGCTTGACTTCAACACAGGATTTTCAGCAAGGATGTCTTCAAAGTCGGATGTAATGCTGAACATACGGATATTATTGACGGAGAAGGGCGTGAAGATGTGGCGTACTTTTTCGTTTTTGCGCCAGTCATAGCCGAAATCGGTGATAATAGAGTTGATTGTATAGTATTCAATGCGTCTCTGATAAGTTTCGGTGATGCCAAGATTTGTTCGCGGCACATAAGGCAGGTCAAACTTGTAATTTTTTTTGAAGAGCAGCATGAAGCGCGGGAATCCCAATTCTGCGCGCGCAGTCACTTCCATCGTGTTGATGAGCGTGCTGCCGCTGTTGATTTGTAATTCAAGATTTGCTGAAGCGCTGATGTTCAGCATCTCGCCTCCTTTGAAAAGGTTATGGTGCATATAACCAACGCTTGCGCCCACTCCGAGAAAATTTCCGGTAGCGGTATTTAAGTTGACCTCGCCTGTAATATCCTGTGTGTTGGCGGGCGTGAGTTGCATGATGACATCAAGCGAATCTCCCTTTTTCTCATAGCGGATATTTACATACTTGAAGATGCCCATGTCGAGAAACCGATTTACGGTATTGGCGTGGTTGCGCTGCGAAAACGTCTCTCCCTGCCTGAGCCTGATGTTTGTCAGCAAGGCTCTCTGTTTCAAAAAGACCTCGGGCTGAATGATGGTGTATCCTTCCCCGCTCAACGTATCATAGCGCGCGCGCGTCACAGTATCGTCAATCGAGTAGGTAGGATAGATGGTGACATGACTGATAAAATATTTGATGTGCTGCGTTGAATCTGAAGGTTCTTTCAAGCGGAAGTAAATGTCGAGCTTGCGATTGCCAATTGTGGAATCCACATAGTAATAAATGTATTCGCGGTTGAAATCATAATAGCCTTCGCTTCGCACGAGCGTTGCAAATGTTTCGCGTTGCGCTTTCAGCATGTCCATGCTGTAAGCGTCTCCCGTACGAATCAGCAGTTTGCGCTTGTTGTCTTTAATAATGCGGCTCACTTCGTCATCACCTGCGGGAAGCAGAATATTCCTCACAAAATATTGTCCGTTAACAGTGACAGAATAAATTACCTGCGCGTTTTTCTTGCGCATCACGGTATCCATCTTTACGCGCGCGCGGAAGTAGCCGTTGTCTTCCAGGTATTTTTCCATCGTGAGCGCAGCGCGTTCGCACTCATCTGCATAAAAATAGGAGGGCGCTTCGCCTCTTTTATATTTCAGCCAGTGTCTTAATCCCTTTTCTTTTTTCGGTTCCTTCACATGGGTGTAAAGCCACAACTTGGTGCGAAACAGTCCAAGAAATTTTGAATTGAGCTTAGGCGCAGCTTTGCTTGAAAGCGCATCTTTCACTTTTGATTTCTTGTTTACCATTTCCGGATTCATCAAACGTACCTGCACCTTTTCGACAAAGACTTCACCGGGCGGAAGTCGCTTGGTTCCCGCGCAGCCGGTGAGGAGAATTGAGGAAATAAAAAATAGCAGCAGGCGGTGCATGAAGAATTCAGGATGTGGGGCAAATATACTTCCGCTTTGCAGTTCACCGGTGGCTTCGCTCCCTCAGAATGACGTACACCCCCACACCACCTTCCCTGCTACTAAGCCCGTGGCGCCAATCATGGAGGTGATAATATCGAGCAGTTGAATTTGCGGTTGGCGCATTAAACCGTAACTCAGCAACGCGCCTTGCATCGAAGCGGAAACCCAACTGTTCACGTGCATGTAATTAATGGCATTGTCGGCATTCAAATAATTAGCCCATGCACCCGGTGTGACGATTTGCTCCTGCCAGTATGCGCTGTCGCTCTTGCCAATCATAGCCGCAATCAATAGAGGCGTTTGTTCTTCATACGTGAGCCTGCCCGCAACAATCTCATCTTCTATTCCAGTCAAAAATTCCCCAATCGCTTCCGCAGGAATAGTTTGAATTCCATGCAGCATTTGGCTAATTTATAAAACTCCACATTAATTAGGTTTAACTTTTTTTTACTTGAAAGAAACTGTTTCCTTTCTTTATTTTTGCCACGCTTTTTCTTTCACACATGAATATTCGCGTAGAAGGCTTATCAAAAACTTACGGACCGCAACGGGCGGTTGACAACATCAGCTTTGAAGTGAAGCCGGGTGAGATTCTTGGTTTCCTCGGACCCAACGGTGCGGGAAAAACCACCACCATGAAAATCATCTCCTGCTTCATGGCGCCCACCACCGGCAATGCTTATATCGGCAACCTCAATGTGATGGAACATGCCGAGCAGGTGAAAAAGAAAATCGGCTACCTGCCGGAAAGCAACCCGCTCTATACCGATATGCACGTGATTGAATATCTTGAATTCATGGCGGGTGTGCAGGGCGTGGCAAAAGAAAAAATGCGCGACCGTGTGATTGAAATGGTGCGCAAGTGTGGACTGGATGCGGAGAAGCACAAAAAAATCATAGAGTTGTCAAAAGGTTACAAGCAGCGCGTGGGCTTGGCACAGGCGATGATTCATGACCCGGAAGTGCTCATTCTCGATGAGCCGACAACAGGACTTGACCCCAACCAAATCGTTGAAATCCGCAAGCTCATTAAAGATTTAGGACGAGAAAAAACAGTGATTCTCAGCACGCACATTTTGCCGGAAGTAGAAGCAACATGTGATAGAATTTTAATTATCAGCAAAGGAAAAATCGTAGCAGATGGAACGCCCAACACGCTACGCAAACAGGCGCAAGGACAGGAAGTGCTGAAGGTAACGATTGAGAATGGAGATGCAAACAGCATCATCAAAGGAGTGCAGGCATTAGATTCAGTAGCGATGGTGGATGCGATAGCAAACAGACAATCTTCATTCACCATTCAAAGCAAGCCGAATGCAAGTTCGCGCAGAGCGGTGTTTGAACTGTGCGTGAAAAACCAATGGATGTTGACAGAGATGACTCCGCTGGAAACGAAGCTCGAAGATATTTTCAGAGAACTTACGATGAACTAAGTAATGACCAAGATTCAAATTCCAAATAACAACTGCTCCGCGACTATGATGTCCCCCTTGCGCGAAAGCATTTGTGCTCAGGCGAAGGGGGGTGCGCTGGCAATGAGCGCAGACAGGGGGATGATGATTCGTTTGAAAATTGAATTTTGGTTATTCGTAAATAGATAGAAGTAAAGCAAATGAAAGCAATTTGGATTATTGCGAAAAGAGAACTGGTTTCATTTTTTGATTCGCTCGTAGCGTATGTGCTGCTCGTGGTGTTCCTTGGCATGAGCGGATTCTTCACCTGGATTTACGGCAGTGACGTGTTTCTGCGCGGGCAAGTTACTTTAGAACCGTTCTTCGGTGTTGCTTACTGGACGCTGTTCTTCTTCATTCCCGCGCTCACCATGAAAATGCTTGCAGAAGAAAACAGAACCGGCACCATTGAATTACTCCAGACAAAATCAGTGAGCGATTGGCAAATTGTTTTTGGAAAATCACTCGCGTGTTTGCTCTTGATATTAATTGCCTTGGTCTTCACCCTACCCTATTATATCACGCTTACCCAGCTTGGCGATGTTGACCACGGAGCAATCTGGTGCGGCTACCTTGGATTGATATTAATGAGCAGCGTTTATATCAGCATCGGCATGTTTGCCAGCAGCATCACCAATAATCAAATCGTAGCGTTTCTTGTTGCATTGCTGGTTGGCGTTTTCTTCCTCATCATCTTCGATGTGCTCTCTTCCGGCTCTCCGGGAATTGTTTCTGACGTGTTGCATTACTTCAGCATGACCACGCACTTCGATTCGATTTCACGCGGGGTGATTGACTCAAAAGATATTTTGTATTTCCTCATCCTGTCATTTGTCGGATTGGTGTTAGCGGAAAATGTATTGGCAAAAAGAAACATTGTAGGCTGATTATGAAACGGAGCGCTGTACAAACAAGATTGTTGTTAGTGATTGGCATCGCCATCATAGTGGGGTTTCTCTCCACGCGCTTTTCCTTCCGTCTTGATTTCACGGGCGACAAACGCTATACGCTGAGTGACGCGACTCTCAACATCTTAGAAAATCTCAACGAGCCTGTCACAGTCACTGCATATTTCAGCGAGAAACTGCCACCTAATGTTGCAGAAACGAAAAGCGACTTTAAAGATTTGCTGGTGGAATATGCAAACCGCTCAAAGGGTAATGTGGTATATGAATTTATAGACCCCGCAGCAAAACCCGAAACTGAACAGGAAGTTTTGCAGAAAGGCATTCAGCCCGTGATGATTAATGTGCGTGAGAAAGATGAAGTAAAACAACAGAAAGCGTTTCTCGGTGCACTATTGAAAATGGGCGACCAGAGCGATGTGCTACCGTTTGTGCAACCCGGAGCAGCAATGGAATATGCGCTTTCATCGAGCATTAAAAAGTTATCGGTGAAAGACAAGCCGAAAATTGCTTTCCTTGACGGGCAGGGCGAACCCTCCTTAACTGCAATGCAGCAAGTGCGCAGCGTATTGTCGGTATTGTATGATGTTTCAAATTATACCATCAACGACACTGCTCCTATTCCAAATACTTACAAAACACTCGCAGTTGTTGCTCCGAAAGATTCATTCACTGCAATGCAATTACAGCGTTTGGATGAGTTCATGGCGAATGGCGGCAATGTGCTTGTCGCAATAAACCGCGTGAATGGCGATTTCAACACGAGCATGGGAAGTCCGGTAACAACAGGGTTGGAAACGTGGCTGAATCAAAAAGGAATTTCAGTAGAAGATAAATTTGTGATGGATGCACAGTGCGGCACAGTAACCGTGCAACAGCGTCAAGGATTTTTCACGATGCAAACTCCGGTGCAATTCCCTTATCTGCCTTTAGTTTCAGACTTCGCAGATCACCCGATTTCAAAAGGATTAGAAAGAGTGCTGCTTCCCTTTGCAAGTCCGATTACTTACTCATTTCCTGACACATCAATCAAAACAATTGTGCTTGCGAAAACTTCGCAACGCTCCAACACTTCTGCTTCCAGTACCTATTTTGATGTGATGAAACAATACACAGAGAATGATTTCACGCTTTCATCTTTACCGGTAGCGATAGCAGTGGAAGGAAAACTAAGCGGAAGCAGAGTTGGGAAAATGGTCGTGTTTGGCGATGGTGATTTCGCAGTGAATGGCGAAGGGCAAGGCGCGCAACAGTTGCAGCCCGACAACGTGAGCTTCATGGTGAACGCGATTGACTGGCTTTCTGATGACACAGGCTTAAATGAACTGCGCACTAAAGGTGTTTCTTCGCGCCCAATCAAAGAGCAGTTGGAAGACAGCAAGAAAACCATGATTAAGTATTCCAACTTTCTGATACCAATTCTGCTCGTGATTGGCTATGGCGTATTGCGGATGCAGATGCGCAGAAGGAAAAGAATGAAATGGATGGAGGAGCGCTATGTCTAAGTTTTCCAACAAATCATTGTTGCTGCTTTTGGTTGCGCTGGGTGCTATCCTTGGCGCAATTAAATATTTCGATTCGCAAAAAGGCGAGCGCAATTTCAGAAATGAATTGGTGGAGATTGACTCCGCGAAAGTTTCCACGATTTTGATTTATCCCAAATCGAAAAAAGGCGAAGAAGTAAAACTCTTTAAAGAAGGCAGCGGGTGGAAAGTAAAAATCACCGACAGCAAATCACAGCAAGTGGACAGCGCAAGAATCACCGGATTATTTGAAGCGATTGCCGGATTAAAACCCACACGCCTTGCAGCGCGCGGCTCTGATAAGTGGAAAGAATTTGAAGTGGATACTTCAGGCTCGCGCTTAGTAGTGAAAGAAGACGACAAAACAACGCTTGACATCCTCATCGGCAAATTCAATTTCTCAGGCGGCAGAGAAGTAGAAACGCTTGTGCGCTTGTCGGGTGAAGATGAAACCTACGCGGTCAATGGATTTTTAGACGGCACGTTCAATACAGGGATTGATTCCTATCGCAACAAAACAATCGTGAAGGGCAACAAAGATAATTTCACAAAACTCACGTTTGCCCTTTCGGATACAATGCGCTACTCTTTGGAAAAGCGCGACTCCGTTTGGTTTGTTGACGGAGCGACATCTGCAAACACAACAGAATTAGAAAACTATCTGAGCACAATTTCTGCTTTAAATGCCACTTCCTTTATTGATGATGTGGACGCTTCGGGGTTAAGCACACCTTCGCACACGCTTCAAATTGACGATACACAGGGAAACAAAATCAACGTGGAAGGCTTCATTCAGAACAACAGAAAAATTATCCGCTCCTCACAAAATGCCGACAACCTGCTGAATGGCGAGGGTGTGTGGGAGAAAGTATTTGCGGATAAGTTCACCTTCCTTCCAGCAGATACGCTGACGTTTACGAAGTAATCTTTTCCTGCCAAAAATCACTTTCCAGAGTGATGAAAGTCACCGTTTTTCGAGCGGCTTCTCCCCTACTTTGCCTTATCAAAAAAGAAAGCGGTATGAAAAACTTACTTCAATACAATCTGAGTTTTGTTGACATTTCAATCCGTTATGCGATTATCATCGCGCTTGGAATTCTATTTGGGGTAACCCAGTTTTATCCATTAATCGTTTTGGCTGTGCTTGTTTTTATTTCCGCAGTAACCGGAATGTGTCCCATTTATAGTTTGCTGGGCATTAATCACGCAAGCGAAACGGGAAATCCAAAGTGAGGCTTCTTTAGAGAGCAAGTTTTAAGTAACAACTCCAAATTCCCTATTATTGCAGGGATGGATTTAAAGCCACGCCCCAATCATTTCCAATACCTGCAAGCCCTTGCACGGATGACTCCTGAAGAGCGGTTGCTGAAGGCGTGTGAGCTATCTGCTTTGGGGACGGAATTATTTCTTACCGGCTTACGAAACAGATTCCCGGAAAAAAGCGAGCAGGAAATCAGGAAAATTTATCTTGACAGAATTACCAAATGCTACGACCGGAATTATTAATTCAGATAGTTTCATTTCTCAGGAAGCAGCAAATTGAATACATGATTACCGGCTCAGTTGTTTCCAGTTTGCAGGGTGAGCCGCGCTTAACGCATGATATAGACATCGTTGTTCAAATTGATGCAACAGCCATTCCTGCTTTAGCAAAATCATTTCCTTCACCGCGTTATTATTTTTCGGAAGCATCCATTTTGGATGCCTTGAAAAATAAAACCATGTTCAATCTGATTGATTCCTTAGAAAGCGACAAGATTAACTTTTGGCTGCTCACTGAGGACGAGTTTGACCAAACGCGCTTTTCAAGGAAAATTGCGAACAGCGTTTTCGGAATTGAACTGAACGTATCAACACCGGAAGATACTATTCTTGCAAAACTGCGCTTGTCTAAAATGGCAGGAGGCAGCGAGCAACAATTTACGGACGCGCTTAGAGTGTATGAATTGCAATTCGGTAAACTTGATTTGAACTACTTAGAAAGTTGGATTCAAAAATTAGAACTTGATGAATTTTGGAAAAGATTGAAAAAAGAAGCGCAACCAATACTTTGAACATTCATGAAGCAGACAGAAAATAATCTTTCCTCTCACCTCATCGAAAAATACCGCGAGTCTATTGCGTTGCGCTATAGTTATGCGCACCTGTCCTCGCAATTCGTGCTTTCTTCCCAATTGACGGAAGATGTTGTAGAAATGCTACGCAATTATTTTTTGGAAAGCCTCTACCCTAACGCGGAAGAAAGACGAAAAGTGGACGATGCGTTTGAAAGTCTCCGCTCGTTTGTCGCGCATCCGGCTAAAACATGGGCGCTCCTGGGAAACATGGCTGGCGCAATCTTCCGGTTTGGAACACAATTTCCGCAAGCCTTGAAAGCGGGAATCGTTTCGCTGGAATCCTACCTTGATGCGAAGCGGTTTGAAAATGATTTGCTCGAAGCCGCCACACATCTGCAATTCACCATGCCGCTCACTAAGGAGCAATTTGAAAAGTGCATTGCTGAAATTCCACGCAAAGAAATTGAAGCATTCACGAATCATATTCTCTCCCTGTTTAAATCTATGGCAAATACGAAGCTGCTTAAAAAAACGATTGCCATCATGGAAGATGTGCTCGTGAAAATGAAAAAAAATCCACAGCTCTATACGGAAGAAGATGCGCTGGGAATTGAGTTCGGCATCAAACTGCTGAAAAACGGGTACGCGCTTTTCAAAGATTTTCCCGAAAGTCTGAAAACAGAAATCATCACCGCGATTCGGGAAAATGAGAAATGGTATTTGGATAAAGTTTACAAGTCAACAGTCATCAGTCGTCAGACATCTGATTAAGGACATCGGAAAAACCCGGCTCGCCTTGAAGCGTTTGAAGCGTGGTGTTTTTCTGAATTTTTACTACATCATCAAAGCCTAAGTCCGCAGCTTTCTTGAAAGAAGCGATTGCTGCGGATTTATCTCCTGCCTTGGTATGATAACAAGCCATCAGGTAATGATAATCGGGATTAGCAGCGTCTGCTTTTCCGTAAATGTCGAGATACTTTTTTGTAAGACTCAAATCCGATACAAGCGCTTTTTCTGAATAAAGAAATCCCATCAGGCTGATAAATTGTAGCAACCGCCTGTCAGACATTTTTTGCAAGGAAGATTTTTTCGAGGATTCTTGTGAAAGCGTTTTAATCTTATTTGCAAGTAGCATAAAATCTTTTGCAGGAAATGCACGCGCAATTTCAGTTTGTTGCTCTGCCTCCATGCTTTCTATTTCCGCTTCTTTCTTTAAATCGGTAATACACGCAGTATTTTTTTTCAGCGAGCGAAGTTCGGTTCTCCATGCAATGATATGCGCTGAATCCAATCCGCTGGTGATTCCCAATCGCAATTCATCATACAGGCGAATCCAGTTTTTCTCCTTTTTAAAAACAGCAACGGAAGAATCAATTTTTGTGGCAAGTATATCTCCGGATGCAGCATCATTTTTTAGCACTAAAATCGCTTTCTCCATCTCGCTTTCAGGAATCCATTCATGCTTCCCGTCAAACACAAGCAGCTGATGCTTCATCTGCACGCGGTCAAGCTCATTGTAAAGACGTTTCAGTTCGAGAAAATTAAAATCCTCATTCCCGACTACGCCAACATAACTAAAGCCATAATTCTTTTCCGGCTTGCCGGGAAATCCGGCACCGCAACCGATTACGCCCGGAAGATTTTCACCGATAGCAGTAAGCACTGCTACGCGCGCGCCTCCCGAAAAGCCGCAGGCAAAAGTGTTTGCGCGTTTGCTATTGAAACGCTTCTGTACATCCTGCACAAACTTTTTTGCAATCGCTGCCGACTCCTCACCCGACAACCCATTCTTTGAATTGTTGGAACCTGCTAAAATGATTCCGTGCCGTTCTGCAAGGGCTTTATATTTCTCTACAGGCTTCTTCCCCTTTGCACCGGGGTCAAAGAAAACGAGGAGCAACGAGTTGGAATCTCCGTTGGCTGGCATGTACAGGCTATAGCTCTGCGTAGTGTCGGATTGAATTTTGACCTGTGTGATTGTCCCGTTTTCAGGGATTACGATAGGCAAAGTTTTCAGTTCTGCTTGCGGAGCAGCTTGCTTTCCGCCATCCGCTCCGGAATTACAGGATGCTAAAGCAAGCAGCAGGGATGCAATTTTAAAAACAACTTTCATGTTACAGATGAATTATTCATAGTGTCCTCTGCACTTAATAATGAATACAGATTCGGTTTCCACTTTATAAATTAGCCGATGCTCTTGCGTGATGCGTCTTGACCAAAATCCTTTGTAATTGCCTTTAAGCGGTTCAGGTTTTCCGATGCCTTTGAAAGCATCTCTGTTAATGTCTCGGATTAGCTCTACGATTTTATCAGCAATAGCCGGGCTTTCTTTTCGCCACTCGTTATATTCTAAGAAAGCGATGGGCGTAAACGAAATACGTTTCACTTCCTTTTTTTATTATAAGCCTCCAGACTCTCCATCGTGAAGGAGATTAGCTGTTCCGGACGGCTCAACTCGCTGACGGACTGTTGCAATGCGCGGTGATACGCATCCTGTTCATCGGTTATTTGAATCACTACGCTCGCGTTATCTGCCTTGCGCAGCAAGGCTTTGATTTTTTTAAAAAGCGTTTCATCAAATTCTTCTCCTTTTATCTTAAAAACGGCATCCATAAGTGCGTATTTAACGACAAAGATACGGGCTTCATTTCTTGTTTCAATTCTTCACCCAGGGCAACACGCATTTAAATCAAATTGATAATCAAGGTTCCCATTGCCGTTGGCTTTAGCCAACGGATTTAAATTATCGAAGCAAGGGGCTTTAGCCAAAAGTCAAGAAGAATTCGGCTAAAGTCTTCTCTCTTTGTTTGTTCATTCCGTTGGCTAAAGCCAACGGCAATTCAGCAAACTGCGAACGAATTTAAATGCGTGTTGCCCTGATTCTTCACCCAAGAAGGCTTACGCTTCGCTGCTTACGCCTTGATTTTGGGTAACCAGAATCATCCTACTTCATCAATACCGCTTTTGTAGCTCTTGATTCATGCTCTGTTTCCATTCTGATATGGTACAAGCCTCTGCTCAAAAGATTTCCCTGCGCATCATCTCCCGCCCACTCTATTTTATGCTCACCTGCCGCGTAGTGCGCTTGCATGAACTTGATTTGCCTGCCAAGCATATCGTAGATGGCGATGCTCACCGTTTCATCTTGTGGGATGGTGAAGAGGATATTTGTTGTGTTGCTGAACGGATTGGGTTGCACAGAAAGTTGAGTGTTGGGAGTGGAGTGTGCTACAAAATCTCTCTCTTACTTGCGAAGGGAATTCCGGTGCGTGAAGCAACCAAGTCTCAGTGGCGTGTGCTACAAAATCTCTCTCTTACCCGCATAGTTGCAAAGAAGAGACTGACGCAATGTCTCAGTGGCGTGTGCTACAAAATCTCTCTCTTACCCAATCCGTCAAAAGAAATGGTGGGAATGTCAGTCTCAGTGGCGTGTGCTACAAAATCTCTCTCTTACTGTAAGGCATTCAATATAATAAACGGAGTTAATTGTCTCAGTGGCGTGTGCTACAAAATCTCTCTCTTACAAGAGGTCCGTCATAATTACATCAATCCATTAAGTCTCAGTGGCGTGTGCTACAAAATCTCTCTCTTACTGGTACATTACCAGAGGCGGTGAAAGTTATCTGTCTCAGTGGCGTGTGCTACAAAATCTCTCTCTTACCGATACGAGGCATATATCCACGGAGGTTTGGCAGTCTCAGTGGCGTGTGCTACAAAATCTCTCTCTTACCTGCTGGACGAGTTCCAGTTGGGCAGCCTCGAGTCTCAGTGGCGTGTGCTACAAAATCTCTCTCTTACATCCGCGCATCGCTCCGCAGAGAGCGGGAAATTGTCTCAGTGGCGTGTGCTACAAAATCTCTCTCTTACGTATTCAATGATAAGAATGTGATAGTAGAGAACGTCTCAGTGGCGTGTGCTACAAAATCTCTCTCTTACAAAAGACCTTGATAAAATAGGTTTGCATGACATGTCTCAGTGGCGTGTGCTACAAAATCTCTCTCTTACCCGGAAGACGCTACTGATAAGCATGTAACCGAAGTCTCAGTGGCGTGTGCTACAAAATCTCTCTCTTACATTAGGTTGGGGGGCACATGCCTCCGCTTATGCGTCTCAGTGGCGTGTGCTACAAAATCTCTCTCTTACGGACAATGATATAGAAGGCGATTTTTGCAAAAAGTCTCAGTGGCGTGTGCTACAAAATCTCTCTCTTACATTCGATGTCTGGTCGCATCATTTATTAACTTGTCTCAGTGGCGTGTGCTACAAAATCTCTCTCTTACAATTTTAAAATCCTACAAAATGCAGCCGCAAAAGTCTCAGTGGCGTGTGCTACAAAATCTCTCTCTTACAATCAAGACAAAGCGCGGTAATTTCTTGGTAAGTCTCAGTGGCGTGTGCTACAAAATCTCTCTCTTACTTAGATGCGGTTAGAGAGCAGTTGGCGGATAGTCTCAGTGGCGTGTGCTACAAAATCTCTCTCTTACTTGCTACCCGATGAGAAGATGCCTCCGAATGAGTCTCAGTGGCGTGTGCTACAAAATCTCTCTCTTACAATAAGGTTTCAGCGATATATAAATATTGCCAAGTCTCAGTGGCGTGTGCTACAAAATCTCTCTCTTACTCCCGTTACTATATCATGGAATCAGGCATCCTCGTCTCAGTGGCGTGTGCTACAAAATCTCTCTCTTACACACTAACGTCAAGAGTGTTTGTTGCGTCAGGGTCTCAGTGGCGTGTGCTACAAAATCTCTCTCTTACATGGTTCAAGATGGTATGGATATACATACTGTGTCTCAGTGGCGTGTGCTACAAAATCTCTCTCTTACGACTAAGAGATGAATCACAATTACATTTTAATTGTCTCAGTGGCGTGTGCTACAAAATCTCTCTCTTACCGATTGCAGACGCGCTCTACAAGGATATGAAAGTCTCAGTGGCGTGTGCTACAAAATCTCTCTCTTACCATGAAAACAATAACAACAGAAAAAGGTAAAAGTCTCAGTGGCGTGTGCTACAAAATCTCTCTCTTACTTTGTCCCGATTATTACTTAAATTCTAAACCAGTCTCAGTGGCGTGTGCTACAAAATCTCTCTCTTACAGATTACAAACCCCAACCCAAACCGGGAGCATGTCTCAGTGGCGTGTGCTACAAAATCTCTCTCTTACAACTACCCCTTCAGGGCAAAGTACCGTTGCCTGTCTCAGTGGCGTGTGCTACAAAATCTCTCTCTTACACGAAACCCCCGCTATTGGCAATGTGCTGTTAGGTCTCAGTGGCGTGTGCTACAAAATCTCTCTCTTACACGAGCAGATTTTTTTGATAACGAACCAAACATGTCTCAGTGGCGTGTGCTACAAAATCTCTCTCTTACCGGCCCTAACAAGGGTAAGAAACGGGACGACAAGTCTCAGTGGCGTGTGCTACAAAATCTCTCTCTTACTTGCTTGTTCCCGCAGAAGTAGTAAGGGGTGAGTCTCAGTGGCGTGTGCTACAAAATCTCTCTCTTACCCATGTCCTATGAGCAGGCACCGGATCACACAAGTCTCAGTGGCGTGTGCTACAAAATCTCTCTCTTACTTCGGAACCGAAGTGAAGTTCAATGAAACGAAGTCTCAGTGGCGTGTGCTACAAAATCTCTCTCTTACAATGACAACAGATTTAGGCTTTGGCACAGCATTGTCTCAGTGGCGTGTGCTACAAAATCTCTCTCTTACACTACACACCGATCAAAGAAAAACCAACCCGCGTCTCAGTGGCGTGTGCTACAAAATCTCTCTCTTACTTGAAGGGGAAACTGATACGATGGACACCTTTGTGTCTCAGTGGCGTGTGCTACAAAATCTCTCTCTTACTTGCATATGCTCATTCGGGAGACGATACTACTTTGTCTCAGTGGCGTGTGCTACAAAATCTCTCTCTTACAGCGGGGATTACGCAACAGTATCTCAATAGAGGTCTCAGTGGCGTGTGCTACAAAATCTCTCTCTTACAGACTGGTATGCTCAGGGACAAGTACCGGGACGTCTCAGTGGCGTGTGCTACAAAATCTCTCTCTTACGACCCTACTATGTCACCTTCAGACCCGAATGCGTCTCAGTGGCGTGTGCTACAAAATCTCTCTCTTACAAGATGATAATGATAATGAGATTGCTTCTCAAGTCTCAGTGGCGTGTGCTACAAAATCTCTCTCTTACTAAATCCAAATAAGTAGTTATGACAGCACAACAGTCTCAGTGGCGTGTGCTACAAAATCTCTCTCTTACGAAAGACTATACACCACAATCAGGGAAGGCAGAAGTCTCAGTGGCGTGTGCTACAAAATCTCTCTCTTACTCAATCGTTGGATTCTATTTGCTTGCTCAATGGGTCTCAGTGGCGTGTGCTACAAAATCTCTCTCTTACTATAAACGAAAAACTAAATGCCAAAAACATATGTCTCAGTGGCGTGTGCTACAAAATCTCTCTCTTACCTACCTCACCCCTCCACTAAACCATCAATTCAAGTCTCAGTGGCGTGTGCTACAAAATCTCTCTCTTACATACAAGATTATGCCTAAGCCCTGAAGGCAAAAGTCTCAGTGGCGTGTGCTACAAAATCTCTCTCTTACCAACAGAGAATGGAATCCAACGAAGCATGAGAGTCTCAGTGGCGTGTGCTACAAAATCTCTCTCTTACTTATGATGCGATGCCTCGTGAAGGCGAGCTAATGTCTCAGTGGCGTGTGCTACAAAATCTCTCTCTTACCCATTGGGATTGTTACTTTCTTTCTCATTATTTATGTCTCAGTGGCGTGTGCTACAAAATCTCTCTCTTACAACACGGCTTACGAATATTCTTTCGCTTATCGGTCTCAGTGGCGTGTGCTACAAAATCTCTCTCTTACCCATGTCCTATGAGCAGGCACCGGATCACACAAGTCTCAGTGGCGTGTGCTACAAAATCTCTCTCTTACCCGGAAAGTCCCGCATCTTTGGTAGGTGATGTGTCTCAGTGGCGTGTGCTACAAAATCTCTCTCTTACAAAAGCCTGACATTACTTACTGCTCTGTTTTTGTCTCAGTGGCGTGTGCTACAAAATCTCTCTCTTACGAAGTTTTCTAGTTCTTTTTTACACAGGTAACGGTCTCAGTGGCGTGTGCTACAAAATCTCTCTCTTACCAGCAATGGTTGCGAAAGCAAAGGCAGACTCCTGTCTCAGTGGCGTGTGCTACAAAATCTCTCTCTTACAAATTAGAAAATCTGCGTCAGCGTGTACAACCGTCTCAGTGGCGTGTGCTACAAAATCTCTCTCTTACGATAGAACGAAATGGGACATCTATCCGCATTCGTCTCAGTGGCGTGTGCTACAAAATCTCTCTCTTACAGTGGAGGGCAAGTCATGGGGGACTGCTATCCAGTCTCAGTGGCGTGTGCTACAAAATCTCTCTCTTACACTTAATCGCCTTCATCACACTGGACGGAAAGTCTCAGTGGCGTGTGCTACAAAATCTCTCTCTTACAATTTACTGACAAGTTCAGCAACGAATACAAATGTCTCAGTGGCGTGTGCTACAAAATCTCTCTCTTACAATCGGATTTCCATCACAAAGGGCAACGCTAAGTCTCAGTGGCGTGTGCTACAAAATCTCTCTCTTACAGTCATTCTCCAGTTCGAGGCTCTCCAGTCTGGTCTCAGTGGCGTGTGCTACAAAATCTCTCTCTTACATGCCACCTGGTTTGGGAGCAATTCCCAAATGGGTCTCAGTGGCGTGTGCTACAAAATCTCTCTCTTACGAACTCTGCAAAATCAACACAGAAGGGTTAGAGTCTCAGTGGCGTGTGCTACAAAATCTCTCTCTTACCATGTTACGACCCTACAATGTCACCTTCAGACAGTCTCAGTGGCGTGTGCTACAAAATCTCTCTCTTACTATCAATCGAAGAGTGGCTGGCGCATCGCGATTGTCTCAGTGGCGTGTGCTACAAAATCTCTCTCTTACAAGAATAAAGCCGCCCGTACGAACATGCTCTTGTCTCAGTGGCGTGTGCTACAAAATCTCTCTCTTACCCATCAAAAGAAATGGTGGGAATGTCAGCACTGTCTCAGTGGCGTGTGCTACAAAATCTCTCTCTTACCAACACCAGCCGCCTGATGAAGATAATGATGATGGTCTCAGTGGCGTGTGCTACAAAATCTCTCTCTTACAACCTGAGAGTAGTTCGCGAAGATCCGAAAGCGTCTCAGTGGCGTGTGCTACAAAATCTCTCTCTTACTTTCACAGGAAACGCTTTACAAGAATGTGTATGAGTCTCAGTGGCGTGTGCTACAAAATCTCTCTCTTACCAGCACGATGGAAACGAAGAAATCAGCTTTGAAGTCTCAGTGGCGTGTGCTACAAAATCTCTCTCTTACCAATCCCTTACTCGGACCGCAAACGCCTGCAAATGTCTCAGTGGCGTGTGCTACAAAATCTCTCTCTTACAGAAAGAACATAGCTTATCCCTGCCGTATTTATGTCTCAGTGGCGTGTGCTACAAAATCTCTCTCTTACCAAAATGACTATCAAAAAATTTGATTACTTAAGTCTCAGTGGCGTGTGCTACAAAATCTCTCTCTTACACAAACAAACAAACAAATGAAATACACATCAGGTCTCAGTGGCGTGTGCTACAAAATCTCTCTCTTACATTATGTTAACAAGTTGCTCTGGAGACTGGTAGTCTCAGTGGCGTGTGCTACAAAATCTCTCTCTTACATCGTGAGCAAGCCGGAAGCAGTGAATCTACTGTCTCAGTGGCGTGTGCTACAAAATCTCTCTCTTACCTAATCTTGAATCCGATGTCTGGTCGCATCATGTCTCAGTGGCGTGTGCTACAAAATCTCTCTCTTACGAGTAATGGAGACAAAACGCAACAATTTAAAAAGTCTCAGTGGCGTGTGCTACAAAATCTCTCTCTTACTAACAGTTGTACTTTTACAAAGTCAATAATCAGTCTCAGTGGCGTGTGCTACAAAATCTCTCTCTTACAGAAAATGCTGAAACTGAGTGAAAGTTATCCCGGTCTCAGTGGCGTGTGCTACAAAATCTCTCTCTTACATTATCACGGCTGCGACTTGAAGCATGTAATTAGTCTCAGTGGCGTGTGCTACAAAATCTCTCTCTTACGCGCAAACAACCATAACACTGCTTGCCGATTCGTCTCAGTGGCGTGTGCTACAAAATCTCTCTCTTACTATCACTCAAATCTTTAAAACAATCAACATGAAGTCTCAGTGGCGTGTGCTACAAAATCTCTCTCTTACTCTCTCCGATCAAGGTATCGGTGAAGGTATTAGTCTCAGTGGCGTGTGCTACAAAATCTCTCTCTTACAAAAAATGTACCGCGGAGAATTCAACTATCACAGTCTCAGTGGCGTGTGCTACAAAATCTCTCTCTTACTGACAATGTCGCGATTGTCAAGGGTAAGGTAGAGTCTCAGTGGCGTGTGCTACAAAATCTCTCTCTTACACGCGCTTGAAAAATAACAAGTGGAGAGTTTCGTCTCAGTGGCGTGTGCTACAAAATCTCTCTCTTACTAGCAGCACAGACAAACCATCAGCAATCTCAAGTCTCAGTGGCGTGTGCTACAAAATCTCTCTCTTACGGACGAAGCCCACAAAATGAAAAAAGTGTTTAGTCTCAGTGGCGTGTGCTACAAAATCTCTCTCTTACCATGTTACTATGTCACGATCCTGACCTTTTCCTGTCTCAGTGGCGTGTGCTACAAAATCTCTCTCTTACTCGAGACCCTAAATGAACATTTTCCCGCGCCCGTCTCAGTGGCGTGTGCTACAAAATCTCTCTCTTACCCGCAATAGTGGTTTAGGGCTTCAAACACAAGAGTCTCAGTGGCGTGTGCTACAAAATCTCTCTCTTACACAACAAATATGTTCGTAAAGATGGCATGAAACGTCTCAGTGGCGTGTGCTACAAAATCTCTCTCTTACCGTATATCTGTCTTAACCCGCCTGACTCATTGAGTCTCAGTGGCGTGTGCTACAAAATCTCTCTCTTACAGACACGGACGGAGACGGACGTGTAAACCCATTGTCTCAGTGGCGTGTGCTACAAAATCTCTCTCTTACGATCAAGGTATCGGCAAAGGTATTAGAGGCAGGTCTCAGTGGCGTGTGCTACAAAATCTCTCTCTTACAAGTGACTTATGACGAAGGTACTCTCTTCATTGTCTCAGTGGCGTGTGCTACAAAATCTCTCTCTTACTAAGGCGTTCATTTTGGACGCTGAAAGCGATAGTCTCAGTGGCGTGTGCTACAAAATCTCTCTCTTACCAAGCAATGGCGATAACAGCAAGATGCGATGGGAGTCTCAGTGGCGTGTGCTACAAAATCTCTCTCTTACCTACGAAATGATACCTCATATTCTAGATGAGTGTCTCAGTGGCGTGTGCTACAAAATCTCTCTCTTACTTGCAAAAGCTGAAACTTTCGACCGTTTGACTGTCTCAGTGGCGTGTGCTACAAAATCTCTCTCTTACAGAAGAGCTTCCTCATCGATGGGGATGAGTACGTCTCAGTGGCGTGTGCTACAAAATCTCTCTCTTACAAGTGGGGAAACTTTTATTACGATAGTTACTTGTCTCAGTGGCGTGTGCTACAAAATCTCTCTCTTACATACGAGGGGTATGTTTGTGGAGGTTTGGAACAGTCTCAGTGGCGTGTGCTACAAAATCTCTCTCTTACAAGCGAAATCATCGCATGGCTACGTGCGCGGCCGTCTCAGTGGCGTGTGCTACAAAATCTCTCTCTTACATTTATGACGGCACAATGGGAAATGCAGGAAAGTCTCAGTGGCGTGTGCTACAAAATCTCTCTCTTACAAGACGGGAATTATACATATAATCCATTATTAGTCTCAGTGGCGTGTGCTACAAAATCTCTCTCTTACTACAAAGGAAATAAGTTCGTGGAAGTCATCCAAGTCTCAGTGGCGTGTGCTACAAAATCTCTCTCTTACTGAATTCAACCTGGGGTCAGCGGAGGGGAAATGTCTCAGTGGCGTGTGCTACAAAATCTCTCTCTTACCTAACAGCGTCTATGAAAAGACCATCAATGAAGTCTCAGTGGCGTGTGCTACAAAATCTCTCTCTTACATACCAAAAATACAATTATTTCGCTTTCAGGCAATTACAGCGGGTTTCATTGGAGCCAAAAAGGGGTATTTAACAAATTTTCACAGAAAATCACCTGCTTCTTAAATGAGCAGGGCATTGATTTTTCCGGCTATATATGCCGTATCCAACTGTTGCCCAAGACAAGTCATTTTGCAAAAAGCCTGCTCGCTGATTTCAAGATAATAGGTCTTGTCGCCCGGCTGCATTTTGTCTTTCAGCAAATGCTCCACGCTGTGCCAGCAGTTTTTCCATCTGCGTTCATCTAATTTGCCGGCAAACACGCTGTATTGAATGCGCTCCATTCCTCTGGCATCAAGCAGTTTTGCCAGCTTGGTGCGCAGCTTGTTATCTTCAAGGTCATAGCATATCAGGCGTATCATGGGTTAGATCTATTTAGAGGTAAGACATTAGATGTGAACTGCTTTCGACTTTTAACCATCGGCTAAGGATAATCAACTTTTTCACTATGTACCATTGACTTTTCATTGCTCTATGGCTTAAACTCTTTTAAAAGAAACTGCGCCAGCATGGTTGCTTTATATTGAATGAGGTCTTGTTTTTTTATCAGTTTATGCTGCTGCCTGACGCGCTGGCTGAGAAAATCGAAAAATGCGGGGATAAATATTTTTTTGCCTTCGCGGTTGAGCAATACGTGCCCCCGTTTGTCGGTATCGAAAAACTTTTCATTTTCCGGAAGCTGCATGAATTGTGTCATGCAGAATTTGTCAGCCCAGGGGCGGAAAGGCTCAATAAGGTCGAAGCTGAGGGAGGGTGTGTTATAATCGTCAGCATGTAGCAGTCCGTGATGAGGGTCAAGCCCAGCGGCAAACAGCGCGCTTTCTGTAAGCCCGTAAAGGATGCCGTAAGTATAGTTGAGCAGAGCATTAAACCGGTCGCGGGCGGGGCGTTTGTTTCTGCCCGTGAAGCCGGTAAGGTTTGCCATGGCTGCCGCCACTGCTGCCCAATAATATTTTGCCGCGCGCGCTTCGGTAAGCAGCAGCAGCGGTTTGATGTGTTCCTCTTCGGGCAACAGCAGGTGGAGGCGTTCCTGATAGCCTTTCAGCTTGTGGATGGAGGCATGAAGGCGGTCTTTTTCCGAAGGTTTTCTGTCCGCCAGCCATTGGAGGTTGGCTGCCTGCGCATCGAATTTTTCGGAAAGCCAGATTACAATCTGAGCCATTGCCAGCGGATGGTCGCAAAATTTGATTTGCTGTTTCCTGATTTGGCTCAGCGAGCCGAAGCGGGGGCTCCACACCGCAGCCTGCACGCGTCCGCGCAGGTCATACATCAGCACGGGGATGTGCTGTGCCGCCAGCAGCATGAGGGCAGGCGTTGAAATGGTAACGGGTTTCAGCAAGTGCAGCGCGCTCACGCGGTGAGGCGGTATGGAACGAACGGCTTCCCCGCTGCTGATGCGCAGGCGATGGTTGTGCACGTCAATGCTTACTTCGTATTGTGTGATGAGGAGGTGCATCTTGAGTTTGGGGTTTAATGTTTTGAGTTTAAAGCAGAATGTCTAATACCGGAGCAAACCACAAGGCGTAAATCGTAAACCAGTGTCAGAAAATATAGGGGATGTCAAGCCAGTTGGCGCTCTCGAAATTTTCGGCTGCCTGCAACGCGTCATCATAGCGTTGCGAGGCTTCCTTTGTTTTTTCATGTTCGTTGCCCAGCGCCATGCCCGCAAAATTGATTTTGCCCTGCAATTCCTGCTTGAAGAGTTTCAGCTTTCGGTAGCTCATGCCGGTGCGATAGCGCCCTTCCACCTGCAGCGTGGTTTTCAGCCTTTCGATTTCGGTGTGCAGCAGGGGCAGGTAATTTTCCGGCAAATCAACATGGCTGCTCATCACCCTCAGCCCGGTAACTATTTTAGTATCAGCGGGCAGAAATCTTTTGCGTTTGTTTTCCTGAACGGCAAAACCCTGGTTGATAATCGCATGGTCAATGAATTTTTCATCAGTGCGGGAAACAGGCTTCGGGGAAGAAAAGGTCAGGTCATCGGCATAGCGGGTGTAGGTGATGCCCGCTACTTTCGCCCACTGTTCCAGTTCATGGTCGAAAGCGAGCATGGCGAAATTGGAAAGTGCGGGCGAAGTGGGGGCGCCCATCGGCAACCGCTGGCGATAAGTGGTGAGCCGGGTTAAAACGTCAATGGCGTGTTTTTCAGCGCGGGGAACAATTTTTTTGAAAAGCTGTGATACCTTTTTATCAGTTATGGAATGGAAAAAATCTTTCAAATCCAAATTGAGCATATAGGCATTGCCGCAATGCCTGCGGGCATTGTTCACCACGTTGCGTTCCTCTTCATGCGGCAGGCTGTAGCAAAATCCGTAAACGGCTGCCGGACGCAGGGTGTAATAAAGCGCCTGAAGGCGCGCATTGATATGCCGCTGAATTTTTTTTAGCGCGGTGTGCGGGTCTTCAATCAGGCGGAAGGAGCCGCTTGCCTTTGGAATTTCATAACTGTGGTAAGCGGGCTTGAGGGCATGAAGCGACAGCATTTTTTCATCGGTGTGAAACAGGGCAGCCATTTGCGCCACCGAGCCGATGGCGGTGAAAGCACTGGCTTGTTTTTGCAAGGGTCCGGGCATGGCGTTTTTTTTGAGATGAATATAGTGAATAGTCCGCAATCAATACACTATGGTTAATAGTGCATACGAATAGCGGTTGCATTAATTTTTGAGCGCAGCATCGGGGTGAAGCAATCCCCTCAGGAACTATCAAAGGGGATTGCTTCAACCTGACTCTGTCCGCATTGCTTACCCGGTGATGCTTCGCAATGACGGATGCCGCCACCCGCTTACCTGAAAGCGCAACCCTGTTTTTTGAAGCGTATTATATAAACAATATGTCAAAGAACGTGTTCGCTCAACACGCCATAGCCGTGGCTTTTGAGGCTTCCCAAGCCAATGCCTGCGGGCAGGGCGATGTTGGCAGAAAAAATTATGTTGAAGGCGGTGATGCCGGTATCATGGTGGCGCACTACGAATGAACCGGATTTTTCGATGATGACGGGTTTTATTTTTTCATAGCGTTCTTTTTTCCATCCGGCAATCTCCGTGGTGAAATTGGCAAGATGCCCGAAGAGGATGGTTTCTATTTTTTTTGTTTTTTCAATATCACTGCCGAAGCGGTTATTCTTCCACCATTGATAGTTTTCTTCTTTCATGAAAGGTATCCAGTGATGCAGTTTATAGAAATGCTGCTGTTTGCCACGCAGCAGTTGCACGGTTTCGTTTTTGTTGTTGTCGCGCTGCCACACCTGAAGGTGATGATCATGGTCGAAAAATTGAAAAGGGTGGTTGGGCTTTTTCATCCATTTGTCCATTGCGGCAATACCCGCATCTGCTGCCCACAGTGCCGCCCTGCCTTCGCTACACCTGTATTGAATAAGGGGATAGCGGTTGAGATGCCTCACATTGCCACCGGGCTGTTTTTCTTCGTTACTGAAAAGCGCGTGTGGGTCGCCCGAACTGACGATGCACGCCTGGCGAAAGTGTTCTATCTGCTGTGGTTTAATGTGGAGGTTGAAAAGGAGGAGGGCGGTTTTCATGGCAGGCGAAAGATATTAAAGTAATGCGGAAGATAAAAACCGGTGGATTTGTTCATCGGCTTCAGTGGCAAAGAGCACCGTCATGCCTGATTGTTTCTGCAGGTTGGAAACCACTTTCACATTAGGTTCGGGAATCATCAGGAAACTATGCTGGCTGTCTAACTGAAGCAGTTGGCGATGGTGCGCAAAAAGGTGCATGTAGTCGCCCCCGATTTGTCCGCTTTTGCATTCAAACCAAAACACGTTCCCGTTGAGCATCAGCATAAGGTCGAGTTCGCTCACGGTGCCATCGGGCTTGGCGATTTCCATTTGCGAGAGGATATCGAATTGTGCAATGGCAGCGATATTTTTTTTTAAGAATGCCGCTACTTTGCTGCGTAATAAAACCTCAAGCCAGTATCCTAAAATAAAAAGCGCTGCTTGATGCACTTCGCTGACATCTACAAACACAGTATTAGCAGATGCCATGCGGTAATGGTCAATTATCTTGTTGCTGTGCAGCAGCTTGCACCAGTTGTTGATGAATTGCAATGCCTGCGCGTTAGTTTTGAACGTGAAGTTTTGCCTTAAATATTGTCGCTTTTTCAACTGCTTGTAAAACTCTTTGAGATGCTCATAATGCTGCATCATATAGTGTGCGGCATCGTTCAGGTAGGCATCGGCTTTCAGGTTTTCAAGATATTTGGCTGATTGAATGTTGCGCTGTTGCAGGTATTGTTTCAAAAAACCTTTTTTGTATTTGGCGGTGATGTCCAGTTCTGTCGGTTGGCTCAGCACTGCTGTTTTATCGCTGAAGCGCTTCACGATGACCGAGAGTTGTTTTACATGGGTTTCATTGTCCACCGTTTTTTGCTTCTCGATTACATCAGCGAGCTGGTCGAGCGCGTCAGCAAGCTGGCGGAGGGAGGAAGAGAGGGTGGTGGAATTCAACTTGTTAATCACTTTTGTTTCCAAACAGAAGCCTGATTATAAATCAATCATTGCCGCTCCGTAGTCTTCATTCATCAGCGTGGCTATCCAGAAATTCTTGATTCGAAAAAAACGATCGCAATCATTACGTTTTGCTCCGGCAATATACGCCTTCACGTTAGTGAGGTCGGGAACATTCCTTGCTTTTTGGCTTTCCATATCTATAATCTGTTTAATTCTTTCCTTGTTAAGATTCTCTGCCGGGAAATTGTATTCAGAGGAATATTGCCCATATCGGGCATTATGAGGATTTATTTCATGGAGTCGTTTCAATAATTGTAAAATTGACATCATCCCCGGTTAAATACGGAGCAGTTATTTTTATTTTCACTTTCATCTTCAGCTGAGGATTATCAATTTTTGTTTTACCTATTTTCTTTTTAAACTCAAAGTCCTTATCCCAATCAAATCGAAAGTAACAATAATTCTTATCTAACTTGGAGATTATACATTCGTGTTCACTGTCTTTTTTCAATTTTTGCTGGCGCTGATACTCCGGATCTTTTTCACGTTCTTTCTGCTTCAGTTGTTCTTCCCTTACCTTTTCAGCCATTGCTTTTTGTCTTTCCAAATCAGCTTGTTTTTGTTTGTCCTTTTCAGTTAGCTCAAACTGCCCGTAACCCACGTTGGTTTTGGCACCAATGCCGGAGAATAGAATAAGCATTTCAAACAATTCCCGTTTTTTATCGGCAGTCATTTCAACAATTGCACAACTTTTATGCAGGCAAAACCTGAATTCATATTTCACCAAAGGCATCACTTTTAAAAATTGGAGCGGTGTGGGATTTGAAAAGGGATCTAATTCAGGATGGCCGTCTTTATTTTTATGAGGGGTGATGTAATCATTGCCAAATAAGCGCTGCTCTGTTTTCTTGTAATTCTTTTCTATGGCAACTGGCACCGCATCAAAAAAAATATCGCGGCTGTAAATCGTTTTGGATTTGCCTTGATATACTCCATCAAAAATTTCTTTCTCGAAAGCATCAATTTTTGCCCTGTCATTACGATCCGTATGATTCAGAGACAGGCCGGTTCTTTGATTGATGAAATCAGCGATCAGTTCATACCGGGGATTCCGGAAATTATCATCCACTGCTCTTTTTTTATACTGGCTCGGAAATAGGCTGCGCAGAACTCCTTTTACCGAACTCCCGGGTATTACCGGCATGCCCGTGCTGTGGTCAAAGTAAAAACCGAGTTTGAATGCAGAATCTTCTGACTTATCGCCTTTCACATCATGGGAGTAGCCACTTCCGACAAGCAAGCCGGGGTAGGTAGTTATCAACTCTATAGATTGTTGGTTGATTACTGTTTGGGCGGATACAAGATAACTTATTGGGGCAATTGGCTCAACGCTGCTGATGGCGGTGATTTTTGCATTCATGGTTGTATCTAAAGCACCCGGTTGATCCTTAAAATATTTCTGGTAAAAAAGAAAGCCGGTATTGGGGTTTGCCATAGCTGTTGAGTTAAGCGTTATCTGTGTCATCAATTTCAAAAGTGCGCAATGCCAGTTTAAATGATACTGCAATTGCCGCCATGCGATTGCGGAATTGTTTTCTTTCTGATGGTTGCCACCCCTGCCAATTACTGTTTAAATAATCTTTCAAATCGGGATTACCGATAATAGTGAACTTCTCTTTGTATATTGAAAACAGCATCGTAACTAATTTAATTTTATCAGGATTGGCTATAAAAACCATGCAGGCAGGCATTATACCCAGTTGCACAATGCTGCCGCCAAAGGAGGAGATGTAGCCCTTGTATTTGTTCGGAATTTTATCCCCTGCAAAAAAATCAGGTTTCGGAGTTGCTTGCAGCTTATTAAGCGCCCTGTTTATTAAGTCGGGGTTTGGTTTCATTGTGGAGTTTTTGGAGTGAGAGGAATTTCATAAAGCGAGCAAAAGCCATAGCCGATGCTGGCATTAGCACCTATTTGAACAGGATTTGCCAGTATAGCTTTTTTGAAAGCCGGAAAGTGATTATCTCCTTTGGGATACAATACAAGAAATGCGAGGCGGGTATCCGAAGGCAGCACTTGTTCATACCAAAGGTTGGCACTGCGTCCGTCATTTAAATTGTTGCGCGCGATAACGGGCAATTTGAAATCACTTACAAGCTCCACAAAATGCTCGTCCTTCAGCACCATCATATCAGAGCCAAGCATGGCATCAGGAGAATTGGTATAAGTAGTTGCGGTTGCCACTGTGTTTACTCCATCAATGTCCACATTCGCGCTGCCGGTTCCAAAATGCACCGCATCGTTAGCAGCGAGCTCATTTTGCAAAGCTTGAATGGTTCCCTCTAACTGTTTGTGATAAAGTCCTGTGATGTGCGTGATATTTTTCAGCAGCCAGGGACAAGTTGCATTAAAGTATGGCTTCTCCATTGCGCGGATCGGAATGCTCAGTAAATCCGCCTGCATAAAACGGTATTTGCCGGCAATGAAATTTCCATCAGGCGCAGGGGTATCTTCAGCAGTATCGTTCGTATCCTTTTTGTCTTTTCCGAAAATATGCGTGAGCATATCATTAAGGTTGCCTCCATTCAAATAATTGCGGCAGTATTCGCGCAAAGCGCCTTTGATGCTGCTGGAGTAAATGCAGGGAAAATTAGTTGCCTGATCGCGTTGGATGAGGTTGTCAATAATGCCGTAATTCTCCGAGCCGCTTCCCACATGCAAGTTGGTAAGCGACCGAATGCCAAACAGGGCAATCTCGTATTTGTATTCAGGGTTTGGTGTAGGAGGACTGATAGGGGCTGCTCCGCTTGCTGTTGTTGCCATTTTAGTTGATAGGTTTTATGGTGAAATAATTATTGCCTATGGTGCGCCAGTTGGTTTGCTCTTCAAGATGCTTTGCAATCGCTCCGGCACTTTCCGTAAAAATTACACTTCCGCGTTTCAGCAGATGATAGCACTCGGATTTATCCGCATGCTTTAAATTATTGTGGAGAAAAGAATGGCTGAGGTTTTTTGAGAAGGATCGAAACCTGACTGTCGCACCGTTGATTAACTTGCTGTTTGCCAGCAACACTTTTTCATCAACAAAAGCATCGCTTAGAAGCACGAGTTTTTGCAACCCTAAAGCCGGAACAGTATTCATCCAGCTTGTATCAATGTTATCGGGCTCATCAGATATTTTTATGAGAAAAGCGCTTTGCTCTTTTCCCATAATCGCTACACGGCTTTCGCCTGCGGTGAGCGTAATGTCATCGCTCATCTCAACATAAAATGCAAAAGTCCAAGCACTATCAAGTTGCTTTCGGCAAAATTCCTCGCCAGATTTTGAATCAGGGAGTTTTTCTGTGGCACCTGCATTCTTATATACCCGCTTAAAGTAAGCCGCGTCCTTTTCATTTGCTTCGCCATCGCGCTTTTGGTAATTATATACTCCAACCTGGGCGGCATCTTGAATAACCTCATCCAACTTCACATGATCAGTGTCTCCAATTTCCCATAACTCCTCGGTAAATAAATCTTTGTTTGAGTAATCCTTAACCACAGGTGGAGTAGCCGCGTTTTTGCATTTAAGCGCAAGCGTGGATTTTGCCTTAACAGACAGTGAATCGTAAGAAATTTCTTCACCGGGAATCAGCTTGAATTTTTGTTCATCATCTCCAACAAACTCCCGGTCATTCAAAAAGTAATGCCCCTGATTATTTTTCTGAAAAAAAACAGGACTGAGTTTTTCAATCTTGCCGTATTTAGAAACTGAAGAGGTCTTGCCGGGAACAAAACCTTCATCGGCAATTAAACCGCTTGCATTTACAGCAGGAGATAAATTCATTGCGGGTTTTGCCAAGCCATGCTGCAACAATATCTGATGGCGAAGCAAGCCGAGTAAAGTGCTCTGCTGCGGGAAAACAGCGCTACGCTGAAAATAGCTTTGCTTATTGCCCAACTCAGCAGATAACTCCTGACCGAAAAAGTAAGGTCCGAGAGGCAGCAAGTTGATCTTATACCATTTGCTCATGGGGTTCAGGATTTAATGTTGGTTGAGCTTCTTTGTTGTGAATGAAATGAATAAATCGCAATGCGCCATAAAGCAGTTTGAACTGTTCAGCTTCAAGAGTTCCATAATGAGTGTGCAGCGCCTTAATAAATGCGATGAGATCGGTATAGAAACCTATGTTGCCTGCATAATTTTCGTTGAAGCTGTTTTTGAAAAGATGTTGCAGCCGTTGCGGATTTCCTGCAACCTTCGTCAGCAGCGGTTTCAACGATTCCGTTTTATAAGTAAAACTATTCAGAAAACTTTCGCTTGAATTGGTTTCCTTAACCAAATTCAGAAAAGCATTCCAAAGCGCTTTGTTTTTTTGTTTCGGAATAAGAAAAGGCACCATTTGCCCGCTGTGCTTCATCAAACTCACGTTCACGGCATTCTTATCTTTTACTTCATGCTTCACGTGTTCCATATTTTTAAAGGAAAGGTCTTTTGCTTCGTAAAGCGGGTACTTGTAGTAGGTGATAGAAATGCCAAAAGTGAGGGAAGGATATTTCTTTTGGTCTTGCGGAATGTTTGCTGCGCTATAATATTTGTCAATTTCATCTCGAAATTCTTTTTGAATGGCGGTGTCAAATTTCGCATCGAGCGTTTCGATCAGTTCAAAAATATTTTGGCGCGATCGCGCAGCATTATTACGATTGCAAACCGGAGCGAAGAACAGCATATCATCGCCTCCCATATAAACAGGCGCACCACCATAGCGCACCACTTCTTCCGTAGCCCACGCAGCATAATCCACCAGCGCTTTTGAAAACTTTTTAATCTGAGGGGTGCTTTTGCCCACTGCTTTTACAATTTTACCAATGTTATCGCCATCGGCATGCACAATGGCAACATACTTATGATAGTCCTTGAATTTTGGCTTAAAAGTTTGGTCGAAGTCCTTAATGATTGCCTCTTCATCCGCATCTTCCGCCAATTGCTTTTTCTTCCTTTTATCATTCGAAGGCGCATCCGTAATGTGTTTCCTGATTATTTTTTCGTATTCCCCTTGTGGCAGAAAAAACGATAATTCACGGCTGCCAATTTCTACGAGTGAATCGAAGCCGCGCTTGGGTTTTTCGGACACCAGTTTTTGCCATCTTTCGGAATTATTTTCTATTTCCGTTTTTGCGTTGGTCGTGTAGTTTCTGGGTTCATTGGCTTTCACAAAAGTTTTTTCAACTCCAAATCCATCTTCAAACAAAAAACTCCAGTTGGCAAGATAGAACAGCCGCTGCATGGGGTTGCGATTGTCGCCATCCACAGGGAAGGTATTAGTTGTGCGTGCCTCGTTCTCGTTCGTTTTTACTTTTTCTGGGTGTAAAATGCGTGGCTGTGTATCCAGCGTATCGCAAACGGAAGACAGCTTTTCAATGATGTTATCATTTGCCTCCAACTTCACTTCTGCTGAATATAGTTTGAGATATTCCGCGAGGGAGTGTTTGCAATCATCAAGCGAAAAGGGATTGATGTAGGTTTCTTCTTTGCCTATTCGGCTGCCATGCAGCCGTGTCAAATCTTCGTGCATTTTTGTTGCGGTGTCGGAAATTACTCCTGTAAAAGCTATGTGAACTGCATTTCTCGCCTCGGTTTCCTTACCTGTTATTGCCTTCACGTAAATCCTATCGGGATACAAACCTGCACCGAGCAGATTCACATCATCTAATTTGCTGCCATCAGGCAATAATACCTCGACAAAATCTGTCTGCTCGTGCAACTTTCGGATTGTTTCGCGCATGATATATGAAAGCAAATAGCTGGCAGCCCACAGTTCACGGGTTTTGCGGGCTGCAAGCAGAGTTTCTAAAATGGGACCGAGGGTGAGGGCGAGATAGGTGTTAGGCATTATTTAACTATGGTTTTTGGAGTTGCTCAAAAATATTTTTCAGAACTTTAAACTCTTCTTCATTTTGCATAGCAGAACGAACATGGTTAGTGCAGTTAAAATTTACAGGATCAAATATCCATTGGAAGAAAGCATTAAAATCAAAGAGATGATAGATAGGTAGGCATAAGGAATTATTAGTTCCCCGTAGTAAACTAAACCACTCACCTATATAACCTGAAGGAATACTATTAATTTTCAGATAGACACGAAATTCATTTCCTTCCTTTAGAATTTTAAAAAAAAGTGGCGATTGGAAACGATTAATTCTGGAGGAATCCTTATCAGCAAGGGGGTTACAATTGTTTATAAGTTGTCTTGAATGTTTTTTATTCAAAGTAAAACCATAGCTACCCCAGCTTTCTGATGTGGACAGACCAAACAAATCCTTGAAAATATATTTTTGACCACTGGCTTGAGAATAATTTACTGGATTGTTTGTTTGCGAGTAATCAGATTGTTGCTTAGTCAATCCACTTTGGTAAATTCTTGTTTCATCCGTAATTTGATTTGGGGGGAAAGCCGAAGCTGCGCTGATTTGATCTCTATTTTCATTTGTGCGAATTTTTCTTCCAAAATTTGACCAAGTGGTATTAAGATATTGCTCTTTGATAGTTTTTTTCTCCCACTGCAATTTGAGATGCTGCGAAACGTAAAGGAAAAGTAATGATTTAAAATAAAATCTTGATCCCGTTTCAGCAGTTATTTTGTTTTGACCATTTATGATTGTCGTTGAATAATGCACAGCATTATTTAATCGGTTAATGCCACCTCGAAGTGACAAATAAAATAATTCCAATTGCGAAAAAACCTCTTTGATACTTCCATTAGACACAGTAAAGGAAAACTTTGTGCTTGGCATCGAAAAAGGAATTTGGTGGAATATATCAGATTTTTTGTCCGGATAAAAAGAACCATATCCTTTTGATTGTCTTGTTCCAAAATTAGTTTGGGCAAAAAACTTACACATTGTATTCTCAAGCTGTTGTTTCAGAGTTGGATTAAAAGTGCGAATACAAACGGATCCAGAATCCCACATAGATAATTTGTATTTCTTTTGATTCCCGGGTCCAGTATTTCCAAAAAACAAAGGCATTCCATCAGCAGATAAAAACTTAACCCCGTGAGCTTCAATCCTCATCCTATATTCCAGCGCCACATGCTCGCTTTTGCCTTTACCTACCAGCCAGTTTTTCCATTCGGGTTTGGCATCTTCACCCTCTCGTAATAATGCTCTTCGTTTAAACTCTGCGGCTGCCTCATGCGCTATCTTCCCGGTTAGTTTCTCCATAATAAACCTATCCAGCTTCGGCTTCACCTCCGTGGCTCTTAATGTTGCTCCCTCCTGCTCATGCTGGAAGTGGATGATGGGCGTATGTTGTTTGAGGGTAAAGTTGAGTTGAAATGGATTACTCATGACGAGCGGGTTTTCGTATGTCAAAAAGGTTTAAGGGCTGCCAAAATATAAATAATATCTAAAGAAACAAACCGCAGCGTATTATTTTTCTATACCACGGTCTGAAAAACAAATGGTTTACAGAGTACTCCGTTATTGAGCAGATGCCCTATACAATGGTAATTGGGCAGGCTCACGATTTCACTTTTTGAAAAGGTGTCACTCAGCATAGGCGCAAGCTGCTCGGCATCTCTTGGGCTGAGGCGAAAGTTTATTCTACTGCCCACATTGCCCAGCACCCCGGCAGCCACCTGCTCGTTCAACTGTGAAATGGTTTGGTTTGCCAGCGCCATTTGCAGCTTGTATTTACGCACCTCGCTGAGCGCCATTCCCAATGTAGGCGAGGTGAAATTTTGAAATTCATCAACAATAAGCGTAAATCTTTTGCGCTTTTCATAAGGCAAACCGCCCTGGCTCATGGCGGTCATCACTATGCGATTAAGAATAAAGAAACCCATTAAGCCGACATTGGTGCTACCCACTTTTCCTTTATCTAATTTCACAATAAGTATTTTGCTTTCATCAATCAGAGAAGGAAAGTTGATTGCGGAGGGCTTCCTCGCGGAAATGATAGGACGTAATACTTCATTGCCTACCAGCTTGTTTATTTTACCGGCAACATAAGTACCCCAGTTCTGGAAAGCCTGATCTCCGGTGGCTTGCAGGGCATTCTGCCAAAAGTTTTTTAGTTCATGGTTTTTCAGTTCGCGTAATATCTTATCCCGAAAATCTTTTTCATAAAAAAACCGGGGTATGTCGCTAAGCACGGGTATTCCAAGCCAAGTCCGGGTACCCTCGTCATCAAGGGCTTCTATGCAATTTCTAAAATACGTTTCGAAAGACGACCCTCCTACCACCCGCATGTCGTAATTCTGCTGCATAAAGAAAAATAACTCTTCTATCAGCACTTCCTTTTGTTCCGGATAACGGGTGTCGTATTCCATGAGATTCATGGCAGGGCAATCCTTAGAACCGATGTCAAACAACACCACATCCTTTTTTCTGTTGTTTGATACAAGTTGAACCGCTGCATCGGCTAAATCTCCGTGCGGGTCAATCAGGCAGATGCCTTCACCCTTTTCTGCTAACTGGCTGAACAGCGTTTTCAGCATGGTTGATTTTCCGGTGCCGGTTTGCCCGATGATATAAAGGTGCAAAGACAAGTCGCTTTCTGAAATACGCACCGGCACATGGCGGTAGAGGGTTCGTTTGTTGCCAAGTAAAATCCCTTGCTTTGGCAGTGATACCGGGTAATAGGTAAAATTGAACGGGAGTCGCTGCATGCCTTTTACAATCTGGAATGCAGGCAGGGGCCACCAAAAAACCATTGAAAGCTGAGAACGTGAATACACGAAAGGCAAAACAGTATCTGCCTCCTCGCTTATTCTAAACCTGTTCAGATGCGCAGCTTCACGCAAAATGAAATGACAGGGGCGCTCATTGAACAATGCATACTTAATTGCTGCCTTCATAGAAGCAAGGGGAAGGTTTCTCTCGCTGCTTAATACCATGCTTACGCAACGGGCATGCTTTCCTTCCTGAAGCAATTCGGTAGAGAGTGAGCGTAAATATTTTTCCGTATCCGTTTTGGCATCGGCAGTGGCATATTCACTTAAGGCGTTCAGTTCATCAGGAAGCAAGTTGAAGTGCTGCAGGCAAATATCAATGCTCAAAAAATGACTGCTCTCCGACAATATTTTGAAAATCATGTCGGGATCGTGCCAGACATTTTTTACTATCGGAAGAGAAGCCGTTTGAGTATTCTGCATTGAAAAATTTTCTGGCATTGCCAGCCAGTGAAAGTGTTCCTGTTTAAAACCGGTGAATTCCCGGAGGTCAGTCAGGTCGTCAATGCCGTCAAACGAGAATACATCCGGCATTTCATCGCTGCCGTTTGTAAAGCAGTGTTTTAAATCATTCGCAAGGCTGTTGGCAACTTTGAGCAGATAGTCGCTGTTCGGATACTCTGCGGTGAAATAAACTGCCACGCTCACGGGGCTGTTCAGTGCAGTCGCACTCGTTTTATTTTGCAACCGCAGATGCATCGAAAAAAGACGGTAAGGTGCATAATTGAGCACATCAATTATGTTATGATAGTATTCACGACTGCGTTTGGAGCAAAACTCTCTTTCTTCCGGAGTGCGGGGTAACGCCAGCGCAGAGAGCATGAATCCGAAAACAGCAGTGAAACTTTTATCACTCTTCTTTCCGATGCTGCTAATCAAAATATTGAATTGCTCAGGCTGCTCCTGCTCATCGGAGCCAAGCTGCGGGGAGGATAATTCCTGCTTGTTGCTTTGAACAGTTTGATGAACCAGTTTTACGATTTCCTCAGGGTTAATTTGAGTGCGGTCAATCAGCAATGAAGCTCCATGACGCAGTAACTCATTCCTGAAATTCTTTTGGTAATGAAATCCTTTTGCGCTTATTACAATAACTGGCACAAAAGGAAAAGACGCCTTGATGCGCACCAGATGTTTCAGGTTCGGCTCTTGCTCATCTGGAAAATCCAAATCAAGCAAAACCGCCACTGAGTCTTTAAGGAGATTCTTTGTCCCCTTCAGGGTTTCGTCAACATTGGCAAATTGAAGGAGTTCGATTTTATAGTCTTCGCAGAAATATTTCAGCGCCTGATATAATTCGCGGGTTTCGTCAATGTAGATGAGTTTAGAGGGCATTGAGGTTGTTGCATTTTAGTTGAGAGGGGTTATTTAACTCTTTTCGTACAGTCAATTTATCATTGACTAATCAGAGGTCCAACTTTTTGCGGTTGATTTATTTCATTGATTTATTCTACTGTTACAAGCCTGTCACTTTTAAAACAATTTGCGTATATCTTTTCGCATAGATAAAGCGTTAATAAATAAAATAATAATTGTTATGATAAGTGGCAAAACAAAATGCCAATCCACATTTCCTCCCAATAATGTAATCTCTCTGTCAAAAGTTGAAATGCCGAAAATTGCTGCAACAAAGGATGCAGGCAAAAAAACAGTAGCTATAATATTAAGCAGATTAGCTTTTTGAGTCTGGCTTGCTTGCTCTCGCATCGCTTCAAAATCGTGCAACTCACGAAATTCTTTATCTAAATCTTCAATATTCTTTGGTATCTGCATTACTTTGTGCATTAGCTGATATAGTTCTATGCCCTGTTCCTGGGCAGTAATTTCGCGGAAGTAAATCTTATTGATGAATTCAATATATGCTTTGTATAAGTCCTTTATCTGCTCACTTATTTCGTTTTCGTTAAGATGTCCTGAGATAGCAGATATTTCGTCTGAAAATTTTAGTAAGGAAGCACGTTGAACAAAAGCCAGCTCTGTCATTTTATAATAAATTGTCATTACATGAACCGGTAGGAAAGCAGCATTTACTTCAGGTTTTCTAAGATGTACCAACGGCTCGGTGAGCGACATAAAGGAATAGCGTGTTATGCCATAAAGCGTTGCATAATCAGACCAGCGCAAGTAAGTGTGTTCCAATAATAATCTTTTACGCATTTCGGGATTTTGACAAGTCGCTGATTCTTCATCAAGAAATAGATACTTATACCAGTAGTCGCTGTCAATATATTGTTCCGCTTTATCTTCATAAACACGTGCGATTAAATTTCCCGTTGAATTTTTAATATCACCAGCTATTTTCGGATTATAAGCAGTTTTTATTTCATCGCTGATACCCGCACAGCCAAACCAGCATAAGACAAACATCCTATCATCTAAAACTGGCTCGAACTTTACAATATTATTATCATGGTTGTAGCTAAAGAATTCTTTTGCAAATAATCCTGAAATAGTTTTCGATACGTAAAAAGGTTGTTTGTTTAGTTCTTTTTCATTTTCATAAAACGCAAAGTTCTCAAACAATTTTTCTTGTGGTGATGATTTGGAATTGAAGCCTCCTTGAGAGGTAATCCATAGAAATTCAGGAAGTTCGGCTTCTTTGGTTTTGCTGATACCCTTCTGATAATCCAAAAATGGCGCATTTACCCTGCGCCCGTACTTGTTAATGTTCAGTATGCTTCTTTTTCCGGGATTTTCATAATTGTATAAATGAAAGGTTATTATGCCTACTCCTGTTTCATAGAAATTGATAAAAATATCTTCTACTTCAAGCCTGTAATCAATGTAAGTATTGCAAATAGAGTCTTCCGGAACTCCACATTCATGAGGTTTATTTTGCTCGTTCCATGTTTTATTCTTTCTGATGTAATAGTAAAGCGGCTTTTTTATAGCAGGTTGATAACGGAAGTGTTTAACGAGTGTGTCTTTATTAGACTTTAAAGATTCGTTATTTCCAAAATCATATAATGCATTTCGGGTAAAGTCATAAAAATAATTATACTCATTAAAGCGCTTCCTGCTGAAATTCGCAATAATATCAGCATCCAAAAAAGAAAATGTCTCGTTTTTCCATTCTGATTTGTGGCTTTGGCTAAACAGTTCACACACCCTATTCAAGTCTGTTTTTTCACTAAACACGCCAATCTTACATTTATTCAATTCCCATTTGAATGGATAAATGAAAATATGGTAGCTATGATAATCTGTTTGTTCACTCATAAGTTTGTTAATTTTTCATAACAAATCTTTTCCACCCTTGCATCTTCCAGCGCATGATGTTGTTTTGACGCATCTTCACCTGAAAACGCAAAGCGTTTTACATCCCGTTCATATTTACTTACAGGTTCTATCAAGCCTTTCATTCTGAAAACAGTCGCCAAATCAAAAGGCGCGTAAAAAATATTCTCAGGAATACCGAAAGCGCCTCCGAACAGTTCGCAAAAAAGCACCCAGTCATAAGCCAGCACGTCAGCCCAGATTTCAATCACAGAAAATTGTGAGAGCCATTTGCTTAATGCGTCTTTAATAAATTTTCTGTTCCCTTTTACTTTTAAGGTTTTGCTTTCGTGAAATATTCCTTCCGACACTTCATTCATTTCTAAATGGGAAATAACGTTTTCCAACAACCAGGGACTGAGTTGGGCAGCATCATAATCGTTGAACTCCGCATAAAATTCCTCACCGTTGTTAGCTACCATTGCTAAAGAGATGAGCGTGGTTTTTTGATGCAGTCCTGTAAATTCAGTATCAAGGAATATTCGTGTCAAATGCAAGAGTAGTTTGAACGTGAAAATAGATAATCTATTGATAAATAAAAACGAATGAACTTATTACTTCCTTTTTTTTAAATGGATTCTTATCGGTTTATCCCCCAACTTAAGGAGTTGTCCGATAGCAATATGTGAAACTGCTATTAATTTCGATACTGGAAGTGAAATTTATTGAACAGATATGACAATCCGCTTTTGTCTTCTTCTATATTATTTTATTTCGCTCATATCCTGCGATTTATCAAACCAAACTTCCACCAGTGAGTGTGTTGCATGGCACAAGGTTACCAAAGTGGTTGATGGTGATACGTTTCATGCGGAGGACAATTCCGGCATTGATGTCAAAGTGAGACTAATAGGTATTGACGCACCTGAAACCAGAAAAACAGCCAAAAAAGATGCAGGCTATTATGGACAGGAGTCCAAAGCATTTCTAACCAATTTGATTTCCGGAAAAAACGTGAGACTTGAATTTGATTTCGGAAAAAAAGATCGGTACGGGAGGACACTCGCATACGTATACATGGAGGACGGAACATTTGTCAATGCACAACTGGTGAAACAAGGATATGCTGCGATAATGACAGTGCCTCCCAATGTGAAATATGCCGACTTGTTTCTACAGTTACAACAGGAAGCGAGAGAGATAAAAAGAGGGCTTTGGGGAGAGTAATAAATTCTCATTTTCTACTACGTAAATACGCTGCGTTCTGATTCATTTACTTTGTAATTGTCAAAAACACATGAACCATGGTTACCAAAGAACACACGCTGTCGAAATCCACCTTCATAAAAGGATGTCAGTGCCTCAAGTCCCTCTATTTGCTGAAGCACTTTCCTGAGTTGAAGGAAGATGCGTCAGAGGAGCAGCAAGCGACTTTTCAGATAGGACATTCTGTGGGAGACCTCGCAAGGCAATTATTCCCCGAAGGAAAAGATGCATCAGCCAGAAGGGATGAAAAGTTCTCCAACTGGCTTTCGGACACTCAGGCATTTATCAATCAAGGTGACACCAATATCTATGAAGCGGCTTTCATGGTCAATAAAGTCTTTTCAGCGATTGACATTCTCGTTAAGAGAAAGGGAAAGTGGTATGCCTATGAGGTGAAGGCATCAACGGAGGTGAAGGACTACCCTATCCTGGACGCATCGCTGCAGTATTACGTGATTACGAACAGCGGAATAGACCTTGCTGATATTTTTATCGTGCATATCAATAATGAGTACGTTAGGAAGGGTGACCTTGATGTGAGCAAACTGTTCACCGAGGTTTCAGTAAAGAAGCAGGCAATAGAAAATCAGGATATGGTTAAAAAGAACATAGCTGATTTCAAAAGGGCGCTCAGCCTTGATAGTGTTCCCAAGATTGATATCGGACCGCACTGCAGCGACCCATTTGAATGTGACTTCACTAATCACTGCTGGTCGCATATCAAGAAGAATTCAGTTTTTGAAATTGGAGGATTGAGGTCAGACAAGAAGTTTAAATTGTATAATGACGGTATTATCTACTTCAAGGATCTTCAAGAAGATGCCCCTTTGAGCGAAAGGCAATGGCTTCAGGTGAACAGCAAATTGAAAGGGACCACCAACATTGACAAAAAAAACATTCGTGAATTTCTCGAAACGCTTAGCTACCCCTTGTATTTTCTTGACTTTGAAACCATCAATCCCTCCGTTCCGCTTTATGAGAACACACGCCCCTACCAGAAGATCCCTTTTCAGTTTTCGCTTCATGGCAAAAAGAATAAGAACTCAAAAGCATATCATGCGGAATTTCTTGCTGACGAGAAGATTGACCCGAGAATTCCGTTTATAGAAAAATTACTGGAGTTTACCGCGATGCCCGGTGATATCCTCGTATATAATCAATCTTTTGAAATCGGCATCATGCAAAGCCTTGCGGAAGCATTCCCGAAATACCGCAAAGAACTGAATGAGCGTATCGGTAGAGTAAAAGATTTGATGATACCCTTCCGCGAAATGAGCTATTACACTCCTGCAATGAATGGCTCCTACTCTATCAAAGCGGTATTGCCCGCGCTGGTTCCTGAATTAACCTATAGTGACCTGGCAATTTCTGATGGCGGTCAGGCAAGCAACGATTATCTGAGCATGGTGCTGGCTCAGTTTACCGGTGACCGCGAGGAAAAAAGGAAAGAACTCAGGGAATACTGCAAACTGGATACTTATGCGATGGTAAGGATATTGGAGAAGCTGGAAGAGGTTTGAAAAAAATAAGCCCAATAAGGCATCAGGGACTCCCAATCATTAATTAGTCGTCCCTCAAAAACATTAACAAGTATTGATTTCATTGGGCTTTATAGCAAAAGCAGTGGATAAAAATCTGCCAGATTCGGAGGTTAAAAGCAAAAAAGTCGGCAGATTTGTTGCATGATAACAAAGCCAAAAAACACCGCTCAGTTGGGATTCTATTCCACCTTTGAGGAGCAACTGGATCAGCAGCATCCGTTATACATTTTAGCCAACAAAA
>Ga0163153_10000973_pt1 | contig 46970 bp, 38 predicted proteins | sample OliLakLV19MP6IB1_FD_148629 | JGI IMG/M metagenome (GOLD analysis project Ga0163153, IMG submission 148629) | Freshwater microbial mat bacterial communities from Lake Vanda, McMurdo Dry Valleys, Antarctica - Oligotrophic Lake LV.19.MP6.IB-1 | ecosystem: Environmental > Aquatic > Freshwater >... | reverse complement strand
GGTCAGGGGCTAGGGGTCGGGGGTCAGGCTTAGCCGCGATTCAACGAATCGCACGGACTTATTCCTCAGGCGTCACTGGTTCGTCGAACACTCCGCGCTCAGCTCCCGCGATGCGCTTGGCCAATTCGTCGGGAGAGTTCGCTTTCGCGAGCACGTCTTCCTTAGTAGCGATTTCGGTTTTCCAAATTTCAAATAAGTGGTCGTCGAGCAACTGCATGCCATGCTTGGAACCTGTTTGGATCGACGAGGTGATGCGGAAAATTTTGTTTTCGCGAATCAGGTTGGCGATGCCGGGCGTGACCACGAGTGTTTCAAACGCCGCCACGCGGCCACCGCCGATCCGGGGGATCAACTGCTGGGCGAGAATGCCGATGATCGAGGTCGCAAGCTGCGTGCGGATTTGATCCTGCTGATTGGTGGGGAACACGTCGATGATGCGGTTGATCGTGCCGGCGGCGCTACTCGTATGGAGCGTGCCGAACACCACGTGGCCTGTTTCCGCCGCGGTAATGGCGGCTTCAATCGTTTCGAGGTCGCGCATTTCGCCCACGAGAATCACGTCGGGATCCTGCCGCAAAGCCCGGCGAATCGCCTCGGCAAAGGAGGTCACGTCCACGCCCACTTCGCGTTGGTTGATCGTGCTCTTGCGGTGGTTGTGATAGAACTCGATGGGGTCTTCGATCGTGATGATGTGGTGATCGACCGTCGTGTTGATGTAGTCGATCATCGCGGCGAGCGAGGTACTCTTACCGGAACCGGTGGGCCCCGTCACGAGAATCAACCCACGGGGCCGCATAATCATGTCTTTGAAAATCGGCGGCACGTTGAGTTGGTCCATGCTCATCAAGTGGACCGGAATCTGCCGCAACACCATCGCCACGTTGCCGCGCTGGCGGAAAACCGACACGCGGAAGCGGGCTTGATCGCCGAAGGCAAAGCCGAAGTCGGTGCTGCCCGTTTCTTGAAATTCCTGTTGGCAGCGGTCGGGCGTGATGCTTTTCATCAGACCCATGGTGTCGGCGGGTTCGAGCACTTTGGTCTTGAGCTTCTGCATATGGCCATGCAGACGCAGTACGGGAGGCTGCCCCACCGTGATGTGCAAGTCGCTCGCTCCCTGCTTCACTTGAGCCGAGAGCAATTTGTCGATCAGAATTGTGCCCATAAATCTCTGTTTCCGTGCGACGCGTTGCGTCGCGGCTTCATACCTTACATTCTAATTGCTATTCGCTTGCTTAGGCTTCCACCTTTTTGGCGACGCGGAAGACTTCTTCTAGCGTGGTCACGCCCATCAAGGCTTTGCGGATACCATCATCGTAAAGTGTTGTCATCCCTGTGCTTATGGCGACCTTGCGAATGTCGGCGGTTGAGGCCCCTTGGAATGCCAGTTCCCGCACCTTCGAGTTCATCATCATCAATTCAAAGATGCCGAGTCGCCCGCGATAACCACCCTTGCCGCAGTGCGAGCAACCTTGTCCCTTCATGAACGTGGCCCCCGCGGCTTGCTCGGGGGTGATTCCGGCGGCTTCGAGTTGGGCGTCCGTCGGTTGATAGGGATGTTTGCATTTGGTGCAAACCACCCGGACCAAGCGTTGGGCCAAGATGCCGATGATGCTCCCCGCCACCAAATAGGCGGGCACACCCATATCGACCATGCGCGTGATCGCGCCGGGGGCATCGTTGGTGTGCAGCGTGCTGAACACCAAGTGGCCCGTGAGCGAGGCTTGAATACCCATCGACGCGGTTTCTTGGTCGCGCATTTCGCCGACAAGAATAATGTTGGGTGCCTGCCGCAACATCGCGCGAATGATCAACGCGAAGTCGAGGCCAATGGAGTGCTTGACTTCCACCTGGTTGATGCCCGGCAAATAGTATTCCACCGGGTCTTCCGCCGTAATGATTTTGCGGTCGGGGCGATTGAGTTCATTGAGCGCGGCGTAGAGAGTCGTCGTTTTGCCCGATCCCGTCGGACCTGTCACCAGAAAAATACCGTTCGGCCGTCGAATCAGGGTGCGGAACTTGCGGAAGTCGCTTTCCGACAAGCCCAATTGCCGTACACCGACTTTAATGTTGTCCTTGTCCAACAGCCGCATCACGCAGGATTGGCCGTGCGTGGTGGGCAACATGCTCACGCGCAGATCAAGCTCCTTGCCACCTGCCGTGATCTTGATGCGACCGTCCTGGGTGCGGCGGCGTTCGGCGATGTCCATTTTGGCCAAAATCTTGATACGCGAGAGCAAGGCCCCGAGCAGTCGCCGTGGCGGGCTATCGCGTTCCACCAACACACCGTCAATCCGATAGCGAATGCGCACGCGGCTTTCAAACGGTTCCACGTGAATGTCCGAGGCTCGCAACTGCACGGCTTCGGTAATCATGAGTTGCACGAGCCGCACGATTGGTGCGCTCGTTTCGTCGACCACGTCGTCGTCGCCTTGGGCGTCGTCGCCTTCGGTCTCGGTGAAGTCGATGGCGGTGTCGGTGAATTCTTGCAGCATCGAGTCCGCCGATTCGCCGTCGACCTGACCGTAGTTGCGATTGATCGCTTCGAGAATGCTTTCGCGAGTTGAAATGCCGATTTCGACTTTGCGGTTCAGAATGAACTGCAACTTGTCGAAGGTTTCAAACGCCTCGGGATCGCTCACCACGACCTTGAGTTTGCCGTCCTCCTCCGAGAAGGGGATCACCGCGTTTTCGCGGGCGACCGATTCGGGGACAAGTTCCACCACGGCGGGGGGAATCGGCACGCTGTTCAAGTCGTAGTATTCATACTTGTGCAACTCCGCCAATGAGCGCCAGACTTGCTCGGGCGTGCCGTAGCCAAGCTGCACGATGGCATCTTGTAACTTCAACCGGCGTGACGAGGCGACCGTCTCGGCTTCCTGCAATTGCTCGGGGCCAATGACGCGCTTCTTGATAAGGTATTCACCGAGTTTCGACATCGCTCAGAATTCTCTGGTCGGGGCTCTGCTTGTTCCGGCGGAGATTCTGGGAGAAGCTCGCGTAGGCTTCCTTCCCGTCGCTGCCGAACTTGGCCATGCAAGGAAGAGAAACACGGAGCGGAACCACCGAGCGTTTGCTTCTCGCTCGGAGGCGATGCTAGACAGAAGTCCTCACACCCTCGCTAGTTACGCGAATCCCCCAACTCACCGCATAATTACTAGGCTACTGGTCGTAGGGGCAAATGTCAATTATTCGCACTTGCCAAGAACAGCCCCCGGCGCAAGCCGAAGGGACTGAATAATCGAACTCTCAACGCAAGCTCATCCGACGAGCGCGGGTGGCTATTTTAAGGCTATTTCGCTTGCTTCGTGGTCCCATTGCCCTTCAATTTGCGCGCATCTTTGTGGAGCCTGTCCGCCGTTTCCCGTAGTGCGTCGGCCTGGGAATAGAGATCAAGCGATTCCAACAGATGGGCCGATTGTTCCAATTGCCATGCCGTTTCGCGCAACGCCAACACAGGCGAGCTAACCGCCGGTCGCCAAGGATGTGGCACGGGGGGTGGAGTCGGCGGAGCATTCCAAGCTGGTTCGGGTTGGAAATCCGAGACGATCGAGCCCCCCATTTCTTCCTGCAACCGCAAGACTTCCCGCGCTACGTCCTGCGGTGTGGGAACTGGTGGCACATCCGCGGCAATTGCAGCCACTCTCTCGGTGGCGATAGGATTCTCGGCTTCGTTGGCCCACACTCGGGCCGAGCAAACGAGCAATAAGAACAGCAGAATTTGAAAATCGTGACGACGACAGGCACGCATGATAGACCTCCCCTGGGGTGACTGGAACTCCCTCGTTCTAAATCGGGAGCACGCAAGGAGACAACAGCAATTTTGTCTGCCAGATAGCAGTTCTCAGGCGTGCGCGCACTTTCCACAATGCCCGCGGAGCAAGACTTCGGTGATCTCACCAAGCTTATCCCGGCGAGGTCCACGACTGGGGGTGAGTTGAAAGGAAAACTCTTCAAGGCAGGTCACCTTGCCGCAGTCCACACACATGAAGTGGGGATGTTCCAGCTCGTGCTGGCTGGCCGCCGTGCGAAACTCAAACCGGCGAATTTGGTCTCCAAGATCCAGCTTAAAGAGCAGTCCCGCGTCGGTGAGCTCGTGCAACACGCGGTAAATCGTTGATTGATCGAACCCAAATTCGCTCAGCGCGTCGACCACTTCGCCATGACTCACCGGCTTGCCGTGCCCGGCTAGCTGACGCAACACACCGACCCGCGCGGCGGTGCTCCGCAGGCCGGCCTGTTTAAGAATCCCCTTGGCCCAAGGAGTGTCATGTATGGGTTCAACAGCCACGGTTCACCTCGCGAGAAATAATCAATAGATTTGAGTTTCTCGCATTTGCAGGTGATTTGCAAGTATTAACTCCCATTTAGCCGCGGAGCTTGCTCCGCGTTGTGGGAGCGCGGAGCAAGCTTCGCGGCTAAATACACAAAAAAGGACGCTGCCCTGGCGAGCAGCGCCCCGATTCATCACCGATCCCTGTGGATCGTTGCTTAGATCACAGTATTTCACCTCAAAATGTTCAGATCAAATGGGTCGGAAAAGCGGATTCATAGTCCAGGTCGTAACGGCTCAGCGTTTCGTACTCTTTCTGGGCCTCTATGTCTGTCAGATATTGCAGGGGACGCTCGACAACATCCTCGGTCGTGGGACGCACACGGACGTAACGGACACGATCGGGTTCGGGTCGCTCTTCGCTAGCTAGGTAGCGGGGGCGGCGTCCCACGTAGCCAGCACGTTCGCGTGGCAGATACCCGCGTGATCCGACAGCTAAACGGATCAAGAATGTTCGGATGACCGTGAGCGATTCGCCGCCGGTGCGCTCTTGGCAGAGCCATTTGGCTTCGCGCCATAGCGGTTCGTGGCGGGCCAGTTCCAGCAGTTCATGCCCGTCGTGCGTCAGCCGCACACAAGGAACGCCAGCGGTTGTGCGATCGACTTCCTTCAAAAAACCACCATCGATCAACAGCCGGAGGTGATAGCGAATCCGCTCGTCGATTTCAAAACTGGTGGGCGGTTCGTGAACCGTGCCGTTTCGATGGTATGTGCCGGTATGCAGAGCGCTCACCGAGCAGTCGGCCCCACGCGCTTCGATATCCAGAAGCAATTGCCGCGCAAGATCCAAATCGCGTTTCATGATGTGCACCTCCATTTGCACGTGACTGAACTGGGTTCACCGGCACGCAGCTCGCGACGGCATTGTGGCAATGTGTGCCAGAATGACCGTGCGGGTCAATATTGATTTTATTGCTAGCTGTTTGGCATGTTCCAGAAGTCTGCGTGTCCCTATGTTTTAACTCCTTGATTTGACATGTGGTAAACATGCAACTATACTAAATGCATGTCCAAAATGATCCAAATTCGGCATGTTCCCAACGAAATCCATGGGCAGCTCAAATCGCGAGCTGCGTTGGCCCAAATGTCGCTCTCGGATTACTTGTTGGCAGAGCTACGGCGGCTCGCGGAGCGTCCCACGTATCAAGAAATGATCGACCGACTCGAACGACACCCGGCCGTCAAGACAAAACTCTCTCCTGCCGAAGTTATCCGCGCGGAGCGTGATCGGGAATGATTGTCCTTGATGCGTCGTGTCTACTTGAGTTGCTTCTCCAGCGACCGAGCAAGAATCTGATCGCGGAGAGATTGGTAGGCCACGAAAGAGAGCTCTGTGCTCCGAGTCTCGTCGACGTGGAAACTTGTCACGTGTTACGCAGGTATTTGCTGCTCGGCGAACTCTCTGCCCGGCGGGGCCGAGAGGCCGTTGAGGAGCTCATGGATTTTCCACTAGAGCGTTATCCTCAGACGCTGTTACTTTCGAGAATATGGCAATTGCGGAGTAACCTTACTGCTTACGATGCCACTTATGTAGCTCTCGCCGAGGCTCTCAATGTAGTTTTGTTGACCTGTGACAAAAAGTTGGCCAACTCGATCGGTCATAAAGCGACAATCGAGGTCATCGCCGGAGCTTAGTGAACATGCTTACTGCCAGGAAAACCAACAACACACTTGAAGTCGGCTCCGGCACCGCGAAACTCGCCGCCAGCGCGCCGCCTGCTCCGTATTGTTCCTGCCAAAGTGCCAAGTCGGTAGCATTGCCATTGTTGCGCTGCCAAACGAGAAAATCTCGGCCATCCACGTCGCCATCGCCGTCGAAATCCCCAGAGGGCACCGGCAAGGTCACGAATTGATTGCCGGTTATGTTCGCCAAATTGACGGAACTGGGGCCACCCAAATTACTCCGCAACACGCCCACCCCCGCCAACTGATTCGAGACGTTGCCGTAATTGCCACTGCCGATAAACGCCGCGATTTTGATGTCAGCCGTCGGATTCCCCAACACGGAAAGTGGGAGCGAAAACTCGATCCCCGTGAGCACGCTTGCCGGTGTGCCAGTCGCGGCCCCCGAGCCGGCATTCACGCCCTGCGTGTTGCTGTTGTTGATCGCCATCAGCAGGTCCACCTCGTTGAGAAAATCGCGATGACCCCGGCTGTTCGTGGGGTCGTTCACCGTATCAATCGGCTCGGCAAATTCATGTTCGGGGGGCATGCAGTTTGTATCGCTCGGGCCCGTGCAACCGTTATTGACTTGGTCAATCGGCTCGCCGATTCCCAAGCCTGGTTCGACGCCGGAGTGGTTCCACTGAAAGCCGATTTCGCTCTTGTCGCCCGCCGCGCCTTGCGTCAGGTCCGCGTAGTAGGCCGAGAGTGTCCAGCGGGTGATTGCTGGCGAACCGTAGGTATGGTTTCCATTGGAAAAGGCAAGAAAGTGATCGGCGGCGAAAGTGGTGTCGAACCGCAAGCCATTCAGGGCTTGCAGCGCGCCATTGCTCCCGCCACAACAATAGGGGTCAACCAACGCCGGCAGACTCGCCCCCACAATCTGATTCACCCCGCCGGGCCCCGAGTCGATAAACACGCTCAGCTTGTTGAAGTTGGCTTCCAAATTTCCGGTGATCAACACGTATAGCCGGTCAGCTCGAACCGTGGCAAAAACCCGATCGATCTCGGAACCACCGGTCGCCGCTTTCGGATCACCATTCGTCGAGTTGCCGTAGCCCGTGTTCGTATTTTGCACCGAACGTGCCGCGCCGTAGTCGGCTTCATCACCCACGAAAGTGCCGTCGACGGCAATCTGTGCTTCACACCAATTTCCAACCGTCAGCAACAAGAGCAACGTGCAGGCACAGATTCTCATCAACGATCAAACTTTCCGCCTAGACTTACGCTCGATGGCCGCAAGTTCAGAAATATCAGGGAGCAGCCACAAACGGCTATCAACAAACTGCCTGGCTCGGGAACCAGCATTATAGCCACGGGCGTCAGATTTCCGCCAACAACTTGCGCGAAAAGCGCGAGGTTACTTACCGCAAGATTCGCACTCAGTTGCACCTCAATTTGTCCTTTGAGGCCGTCCGAGAAATTCAACCACGCGAGTTCTTGAGGCGTCGGTTGGTCGATCGCCGCAGCGCCGCCAAAGTCGTCGACGGGAGCCACGATTCCCAAATCAAGCCCTGGAGAACGCAGCACCAACAACGAGACGGCGTTCGCAGCGAGCAACAGCCTGCCAGAATTCTGCTGGAACCGTGCGACCACTTCGCCGGGGTTCAACGCAGCCAGTGCAGCCGCCGGACTGCCGCCGAAGCCAAAATTCTCGAGCACGATGCTGCCATCCGCCGCCGCAGTCACGCGACCATCGCCATCGAAATCCCCGTCGGCCCAGCCCTGCCCTTGTCCCGCTCCGAGCTTGCCGAGGATCTGCGTGCCATCGGCACTATCAACGCGACGATCCAAATTCGCATCGCCAAACCGCGTGCCGAGCACGCCGATCACCAATTCGTTGAGATCAGCGGAATCAACGACATTCGTAGGTGCAACCAAACCATAGATTGCGGCGTTGCCGTTGAAATTCTTTCTGAGTAAATCGATATCACCAGCATCCCTAACGTCATCCAGGTTGAAATCGCCCCGGCGCTCCGCCGCGTCGGCCCGCAAAGTTGGTGGCCCGACGTCGAAGTGCAAGTGATTCTGATGCCCGCCGGAAGTGTCGTTGAAAAACGACATGGTCGGACGCAAGCGGCGGATCTCGTTGAGAATATCGACATTGGATGTGATGATTCGCGAAATGCGGGCGTCGGGGGGAGCATTGTCGATAAACGTGACGGCATGTTGCACAACGATGTTTTCTTCCGTGCTCAACGCACCATTGCCGAAGTTCCAGGTTGAATCGTCGACGTGCAAATCGATATCCATCCCCGCCCGATGGGTGTTATGGCAGCACTCGGATCCATAGCCGTCGGAGGCCGAGAGTGCGTTCACCAGTTGGGTTCTCCCCGTGAGCGATTTAGCCGCCGCGGAACTTTGGCGAATTGTTTCCAGGCTCCAACTTGTCGCGAAATCCTCGAACTGCGGCGTGTTTCCGGTGCGTTGGCCCGTCCCCGGATCGCGGCCGGGGAGAATGTCGAAATTCCCAATCATGCGGTTCTCAGACCAGGGAATGGTCTGTGGATCGGGATCGACGAGCCGCTCCCACTGCGGAGCATTTGCGGCGTTGAGCCAGCCAGCCGTCGTGGGACCGATGATCCCGTCGACATCGGCCTGCGTCGTGTTCACACCGCCGACGAGGGCTGCTTGTAATGTACGCAGCGCGGAATCGGTGCTCGCACTGAACAGACCCGTGATCGGAATCGCGACATTCCCTTCGGCCACGTAACCAAGATAACTCAGCCGCTGCTGCTGTTGTGCCACAAACAGTGGATTATTCGTGCGGCCCAGGCCTTCGAGGCTTTGCCCCACCTGCCCACGACCGTTGCCTGTAAAATCTTTACGCACCGTGATTTCAAAGGTCTTATTCACGCCGTTCACCAGAACCGAGCCTGTTAGCTTCCCTTGAAAACCTCGCGCGGCCGCGTCGGTATCGCCTAAACTCGGCGTGTTCGCGGCGTTATTTGGGAACAACCAAAATCTGCCGGTACTAACAAACGGTGAGCCGACGAGCGTGTCACTCAATAGACGGGTGTGACGGCTCGGCGTCTGCAAATTGGAAAAGATTGCACCAGCGGGAATGCCAGGAACTTTCGCGAGGTCGATTTCGATCGCATCGCCCGAACGACCAAAAAAGTCGTAATCCGCCGCCGAGGCGTCAGGGCCACAGGCGAGCACGGCGAGAAGTATCAAGAGTATTTTGTAGTGACGAGGCATGGGTGTCTCAAAGGAGCGAAATGGAAATTTGCGATAACAGGTGGCGCGAAACTGAAAATCAGTTCCGTGATTACTTGAAAAAAGATGCCCGAGAAAAGGGGCAGAGCGTTGCGTCAACGACATGAGCCGTTGGGGTACGCAACGAGTGAGAAGATCATGAGATCGCGTCAAAACCTGGGTGAGGCGTGATTTCCCTGAGATTAAACGTGGGATGCGGGCGAGTCAACAGCTTGTCGGCATCCCGCACGAGAACTTCCCCATGGCCGCGTTGGCGGGTGGTACAATCGGGCGATCTCATCGCTCTGACCCCCACAAGGCCGTCAATGCCCCTCGCCAACGACGACTCCACCGCCGAAACCCGCCAAATTCTTGTCGATTCCCGCGCACTGCTGGCCAACGATCACTTCGTGTACATTTCCGGCGACCACGGCAGCGGCTGGATTGACAAGGACGCCATCTTCGTCGACCCGCACCGCATCCGCCGACTCACGCAACTTCTCGCCGCTGCGGTTGGCCATTTCCAAGCCGAGATCCTCTGCGGGCCGGCGACCGGCGGATTGATCGTCGCCCAGTGGACGGCCTTCGAACTCGGTCTGCCCGCCGTGTTTGCCGAGCATACCGCCCCACGCTCTTCCGAGCTGCACGGCGAGTTCACCTTGCATCGCGGCTACGACCAACTCGTCGCCGGCAAACGGGTTCTGGTCGTTGATGACGTCGTCAACACCGGCCTCTCCATCCGTCAAACCGCAACCGCCGTGCAGCGTGCAGGCGGCACGGTTATCGCGGCAGCCGCCCTTGTCGACCGGGGCAACGTCGACGCTCAATCCCTCGGCGTCCCCGAGTATTTCTACCTCGTGGAACACGACATCCCCGACTGGTCTGCCGCGGAATGCCCCCTCTGCCAATCCGGCGTCCCGATCAACACCCGCTACGCCCACGGTCAAGATTTTCTCGATGCCAAACAGCAATCTGCCGCCGATTCGTGACACTTAGCCCACCCTCCCCAGCTAGCAAGTCCGCCGGTAGAATGAAGGATTGTGTCCTACTTGAGCAGTGTGGACTAAGTTTACGCCGCAAAGGCTAGCCAGGAAGGTTCTTCGCAAATGACCAAGCACATCTTCGTGACCGGTGGCGTCGTCAGCTCCCTGGGCAAGGGTCTCACCAGTGCGTCGGCAGGCATGTTGCTCGAACGCCGCGGACTGTCGGTCCGCATGCAAAAGCTCGACCCCTACATTAACGTCGATCCCGGCACGATGAGCCCCTATCAGCACGGCGAAGTTTACGTGCTCGACGACGGCAGCGAGACGGACCTCGATCTCGGTCATTACGAGCGGTTCACGAGCTCGCCACTCACCCGCGATTCCAATTACACCACCGGCCAGATTTACCTGTCGGTCATCAACAAGGAACGCCGCGGCGAATTCCTCGGCAAGACCGTACAGGTGATTCCACACATCACCAACGAAATTAAATCGGTGATTCACAAGATCGCCAAGGATGCCGACGAGCGCGTCGACGTGGTCATCACCGAGATCGGCGGCACGGTCGGCGATATCGAGAGCCTGCCGTTTCTCGAAGCAATCCGCCAATTCGCGCTCGACGTGGGCAAAGAAAACTGCCTGTACATTCACCTCACCCTCGTGCCCTACTTGAAGGCCGCGCGGGAGTTGAAAACCAAGCCGACGCAGCACTCCGTCGGCCAGCTTCGCCAGATCGGCATTCAACCCGACATCCTCATCTGCCGTACCGAGCAGCCGATCAGTCGTGAGGATCGCGAGAAGATCGCCCTGTTCTGCAACATCTCACTTGAAGCAGTGATCGAAGAGCGCGACAAAGATTTTTCGATCTACGAAGTGCCGCTCAGCCTCGTCGACAACAACCTCGATGGCCTCATTTGCCGTAAATTGGGACTGCAAACCCCGGACCCCGACATCGAGGATTGGAGGAACTTGCTCAAGCGGCTCCGTAATCCCGAGCATGAAGTCAGCATTGCCGTGGTCGGCAAATACGCCGAGCATCGCGACGCCTACAAGTCGATTTACGAATCGCTCGATCATGCCGGCATGGCCCATGGAGCCCAGATTCGTTTGGCTCGCATTCGCAGCGAAGACGTTGAAGCGGAAGGGGCCGAAAAGTTGCTCGCCGGTTACGACGGCATTTTGGTACCGGGTGGTTTCGGTGAGCGGGGCATCGAAGGCAAAGTCTCGGCCATCCGTTACGCCCGCGAGAAAAACATTCCCTTCTTTGGCATTTGCCTGGGCATGCAATGTGCCGTCGTGGAATTCGCTCGTAACCTGTGCGGGATGGACGGCGCGCACTCCACCGAGTTCGACAAAGAAACCCGCTACCCCGTGATCTGCCTGCTCAATGATCAGAAAACAATCACCGACAAAGGGGGCACGATGCGGCTCGGTGCGCAGCCCACGAATCTCGCCGCTGGCAGCCACGCCGCCATGAGCTACGGCAAGCAACTCATCAGCGAGCGCCATCGTCACCGTTACGAAGTGAATAACGAGTATCGCCAACAACTAGTCGACCAAGGTCTTGCCGTGTCGGGCAGTAGCTCCGATGGTTCGCTCGTGGAAATCATCGAACTCCCCAGCCACCCCTGGTTTGTGGCCGTGCAGTATCATCCGGAATTTCAGTCGAAACCAACCGCGGCCCATCCCTTGTTTGCAGGCTTCGTCAAAGCTGCCGTCGATCACCGGCAAGCTCGCAAGGATCGGCCCAACGACACTTCGCGTGAAAACTCAGAGACGAGCGGGGATGAAGAAACCGTCCCCTTTGTCCGCAAAGCCCGCTAACCAAGTCTCCGTAAGGCCCGCTAACCAAGAAAACTCCCATGAGCGACGAAAAAAAGATTTTCATCGACGAGGACTGGAAAAGCCAAGTCGAAAAAGAAAAGGAAACCTTTGCCCAAAAAGCCGCGGCGGAACCCGCAGCCGAGGCCGATCCCTACAATCTGCCGCCCGCGTCGTTTGAGATGCTCGTCACCACCTTCGCCTCGGAAGCGATGGTTGCTCTCGGGCAACTCCCCAATCCATTCACGAACGAACACTCGATCAGTTGGGAACACGCCCGTTACACAATCGACATGCTGCAAGTTTTGCAGGATAAGACCAAGGGAAATCTTTCGCCCGAGGAAGCCGGGATGTTGGAAACCATCCTACACCAACTCCGGCTCGCGTTTGTGACGTTGCAGACGGAGTACAACAACCAAACCGCCGGCGGTGGGCTGAAAATCTAGAAACGCCGCGACTTGTCGCGCGAAACACACGCTGTCCCGCCATTCCGTGTAATTGACGCCATGCCCAGCCGGCTTTACGCGGCTTCGCAGCCCAATAGCCATTCCAAAATGCGACTTGCATCCCGCACCGGGTGACAACGGACGGGTTGTAACAGGCTATCGTGCCGACCGGGCATGGCGACATAAAAAAGCTGTCGGCTATGAGCTATCGGCTGTCAGCCAGATCGATTTTCTGGCTGACAGCCGATGGCCGAAAGCCAATAGCCACTCTTTCAATCCGCCAGCTTGTCGAACAACTCTCGGAACTCGCTCATGTGCTCGCCGATATGCGTGCTCCATCGCGTCGGGTTCCAAATCTCGACGCACACCGCGGCACCCACCACCAACAACTCTCCACCAGGTTCTACTTCCAAAAACGTGCGAAAGCTGTCGGGAATCGCGATTCGTCCGCGACCAGCAATCGGGACCGACTTGTGCCGCGTCGACAACAGCCGGCCAAACATCTGCACTTGATCCATCCGACCAGCAATTCGCCCACTGCGAATCTTGCCGGTCACCAGGGCAACACCTTCATTTAGCCACTCGGTCCAATCGCGAGGGTGCCACACACTCACGCAACCAGGCCGCTCCTTGGCCAACACGCATTCCCCCTTGTCATCCACCAACTCGTCGGCCCACTCAGTGGGCAGCGACAGCCGAAACCGCTCGTCAACCGACCGCGTCCATTCCCCGATAAAGAGTTCCGGTACGTCGGCCATGTCGAAGCTAGCTCAGCAAGGATGCGGTGGGCCCTCCTTCACAAATGGCTGATTTCCCATGATTTACTCCATTTTTCACTGATTTTGGGTTTACTCCCCACTCAGTAACGGCATTTTAGCGAGTCGACCCGACTTCGCAAGTAGGGGTGAAAAATTCGCGGAAATGGTGGAATTGAACGAAATTCAGATGCCAGAAATAGCCGTCGGCGCAAGCCGATGGTCCACAATGGCATAATGCCAAAAGCAGCGAACTATGCCCTTTTAGAAATATTGCATAAACAGAATGTTCGAGCCGTTCTGACGCATCGAGAATATGATGCCGGAACGTGGCAGGAGTAGCCGTCATGCATTACGCCCAGACAAAGAAAACCAAGACGAAGAAGAACCCTGAGGAAACCCTGGCGGGGCGTTTCGAGCAGTTGGTCGAGATGATGCCTCCCCAGGCCATTCGCAGCGAGTCACAATATCAAAAATCGCTTGATCTGATTGACCGCTTGATGTCCCGCAAGAAGCTCACGCAGGGTCAGGCACTCTATTTGGAAACCCTGGTGCAATTAGTCCAGGCTTACGAGGCCGAGCATCACCGCATCGAGACAACCGACCTGTGCGGCATCGACTCACTACGGCACTTGTTGACCGAGAACCAACTGAACGCCTCCGACCTCGGACGTCTATTGGGCATTCACGCGAGCATGGGCTCGAAAATCCTCAAGGGCGAACGATCCCTAACTGTCGAGCACGTGCGGACGCTGGCCACTCGGTTCGGAGTTCGACCGGAGCTGTTTATCGATTGAATGAGGATACCGCTTGCCAAGCAATATGAAATTGTTGCCCGCCGGCCCGGCAACATATCTTGAGAAACTGCCTATCTTCCCGATAGGGGCGTTGAACACCCACAAACAATCGTTATGATTCAACTTACATATTTACATTTCACGCTTGATAGGCCGCAAATGTGCCGCCTATAGGTGATACACAGAAACCATCTATAAATAAATTAGGCGTTGTGAATACTATCTTCATATATCTACTTGTACTTGTAGGAAGCGCGCTAATTGGGTGTGTCTCGGCGTTGGTGGTATTCTCAACGACAATCGCTGCTCAACGATATTTAGGCTTCCACCGCGAAATGTTTGCTTCGGGGATAACGGCACTTGGGTTGGCAACCTCCACTCTCGGTCAACACTATAACATTCGATGGTTGAGCGGCGTCGGTCTTTTACTGTGGGGGTGGGTCGCCCTGCTTCCGCTGGCAATCGTTGCATTTATAGCGTGGCGCTGCTTCGGTCTGATCGTTTTTGCCTGGCAGCGCCTAACAAGCCGCTACAGTTGAACCGCCAGCTAAGCGGACCGTTTTGCATATCAAGTTCGCAGCGCATATACTGCGCGGAATCCCGCCATTTCGTTGCAGCGCGCAACTGAGATTTATTGTTCGGCTGCCTTGGAAGTGTGCCATGGCTGTCGGCTGCAACATGCGAACCTTACTGTCCGTGACATAGAGGTGATGATCCTTTTCTTCTTGACGGTGATTCCTGCAAGACACTCGATTCTACACTATCCCTCCCCCAAATTGTTCTTAAGCCGCAGCAAATGGTGGTTATGCTGCGCAAAGCGATGCGCCTCGTCACGCACGATCATCGGGCATCCCGTTCGTGCAGTAATTCCACGAGTTGCAGCCGAAGTTTCGGAATCTTATTGGCCGCCACATCCCACACAAGCTCATAGTCGACTCCGAAATATCCATGGATGAGGCGGTCTCTCATACCTGCCATGCCGCGCCAATCAATCTGTGGATGCCGACTGCGAAAGTCGTCGGAAATGTGTTTTGTCGCTTCACCGATGATTTCGATACTACGAACAATCGCACGCTTCAAAGTCTCGTTTTCGAGGAATATCTCTAAAGTGAGGCCGCTCATCGCCTGTCCAGCGTATTCCGCTTCGGCGAGCATGTGCCGAAGATAGTCAGTCGGCGAGAATGACATCTTCCGCCTCGTTGAGAATGCGTGGCCCAATGTGAGGGCTCAGCGACTCGCGTGTGACAACCTCGACACGCCGCTGAAGCGAATTCTCCAACAATTCGCAGATGGCGATGAAATTATCGAAACTCTTGCGACCGGACATGAATTCCAGCAGCAAATCGACGTCGCTGTTGGCGTGCTGCTGATTACGCGAGAAAGAACCAAACAACGCGAGTCGCCGTACGCCATGTGCCAAGAGTGGGTCGCGTACTGCTGTGATGCGATCAATCGCTTCTTGCTTATTGGTGGCTGCTGTGACCATATAGCAAGTATAGCCTCAAATCGGTCATGGTGGCAGACCGTCCAAGATCAAATCCCGCTGGCTTCCGCCTGCGGCTAGGAAAGGACTACCCCTCCCCCAAATTCTTCTTCCGCCGCAGCAAATGATGATAATGCTGCGCGAAGCGATGCGCTTCATCGCGCACGTATTGCAACAGTCGCAACGCGAAAGAATGTCGACTCAACTTGAGCGGCTTGGCCCGACCGTTCACGAAGATCAGTTCTTCACGCTTGGCGAGCGATAACAAAAGAGGGGGTTCGACCCCGACCGCATCAAAGGCTTTGATCGCGGCGTTGAGTTGACCCTTGCCGCCGTCGATTAAGAGAATGTCGGGGAACATCTCGGTTTCGTCGCGCAGCTTGGAGAACCGCCGAGAGACGATCTCTTGCATGCTTGCATAGTCATCGATCCCCTGCACTTCGCGAATGCGATAACGCCGATAGCCCGGCTTGAACGGCATGCCGTCGATAAACTGCACAAGGCTTGCCACGGTTTCGCTGCCGCCGAGGTGGGCAATGTCCATCCCTTCAATCGTCCGCGGCGCGACGGGGAGCTTCAATACCTTTTGCAAACCGACCAGACCCTTCTTGGGGTCAATGTAAAACACCTCGGGCTGGATATGCTTATCAAGATCGCCCCGCTCGTTGAGCGATTCGAGCATCGTGATCTCATCCCGCAGCCGCGCCGCTTGTTCAAACCGTCGAGCCGTGGCGGCTTCCTGCATCTCGGCTTTCAATTCCTTGAGCAGCGACTTGCGGTTGCCGTCGAGAAACTTTTTCAGCCGCCCAATGTCGCGGCGGTATTCTTCCTTACTGATTCGCAGATTGCAGGGAGCCGTGCATTGGCGGATCGACGCGAGCAGACAGGGCCGAAACCAGCGCCAGCGCTCGTCCTCGGCGTCGATGTCGAGCGAGCAAGTGCGGAACTGAAACACCCGCTGCAAGACTTGAATCGCACCATTGAGTGCCCCCGCGCTCGTGAACGGCCCGTACAGCTTCACCCCGCTTGTGCGTGGTTCACGAGTGACTTCAATACGCGGAAAATCTTCATGCGTCGTGATTTGCAGATAAGGAAAACTCTTGTCGTCGCGCTGCTCTTTGTTGTATTTCGGCTGGATATCCTTGATGAGCCGAGCTTCCATTAGCAGCGCATCGACCTCGCTCTCAGCGTCCATGAAGTCGATGTCATAGGCTTCCAGGACCAGCCGGCTCGTGCGAATGTCCGCCGCAGCCGCTTTGAGAAAATAACTACCCGCGCGGGCACGCAAGTTCTTCGCCTTACCCACATACAGCACCCTGCCCGTTTGATCCTGAAACAGATACACCCCCGGCGTGACGGGGAACTTCGCGCGGACCTTCTCGCCAGCACGCAGAAAAAACTCGGGCTGAGTTTTAGGTGAGCCAGAAGAATTATCAGCGGTTTCGGAAGTGGTGGCCATGGCAACAAAATCCTAAGCCGACGGCGACTCGCAGACCAGACCTACCGCCATGGTCTTTGAGAGAAATGGCCACGGAATTTCACGGATAAAACACGGATAATCGGAAGCGCGTCTCTTTGTATAGCAAGCGTCGTTGTCGCGAAAAGTAAATGACCTGTTCTCCTCTTAAATATCCGTGTTCAATCCGTGTTTCATCCGTGACTAATATTACACCCCCGCAAACTTGCGCATGTCAGCTTCCGTTCCATCCAACCGCTCGCCCAGCATCTCCTTGGCTCGGTCGAGATTCGCCAGTTGCTCGGCAGGTTCGTAAGTGAACATGTACAGTTTGATCTTCGGTTCCGTGCCGCTGGGCCGGATCGCCACGTAATTCCCCTCGGCCGCGAGATCAAGAATCACGAGATCCCCTTTTGGGCCAACGAGCGGCTTCTTCGAGCCATCGGGGAGTACCCTCTCCATGTTCTCGTAATCCCGCATCTGCTTGACCGCGAAACCGGCTAGCGATTGGAGCGGTTCGGCGCGGAATTTTTGCATCACTTCTTTCATCCGCTCCATTCCTTCGCTCCCCGGCATTTGTACCGAGACAGTCCGCTCGACATGCAACCCGTGTTGCCAATACAGCGAATCGAGTTTTTCGTGCAGCGTCTGGCCGTTGGCTTTCAACTTGGCTGCGAGTTCACACAGCAACAGCGCGGCGACCGCGCCATCCTTGTCGCGCACGTGCTGCCCCGCCATGTAGCCGTGCGATTCTTCCGTGCCATAAAGAAACTTGTCGGGGCCTTGCTCGTCGATCACGCCCGCGATCCACTTGAAGCCAACGAGCAAATCGCCAAAAGTACGGATGCCATAACTGTCGGCAATCCGCCGCGTGAGCTGCGAGGTGACCAGCGTGATGACGATGAAATTTTCCGGAGATAACTTGCCCGCTGCTTTACGAATTTCCAAGAGATGGTCGGCCAGCAGCGCACCGATTTGGTTGCCGGTGAGCGTGTGCCAGGGAGCGTTCTTCGCCTGGGTAAGCGGTGCCGAGCAACCGATGCGGTCGCAGTCAGGATCCGTTGCGAGCGCGAGATCAGCCCCCGCATGTTGCGCGTGCAATACAATCGCATCGAAGACGTGTGGATTCTCGGGATTCGACACATTCCCCGGCACGTTCGGAAAATCGCCGTCAGGCTTGGCGTGCAACGCAAAAACTTCCACGTCCTTAAATCCCGCCTGCTCCAAAACGGGACACACCGCCGTCGCGCCGACCCCATGCAAAGGCGAGTAGACAACCTTGAGATCACGCGGGCCTGGCGTGGCTTGCAGCAGCACGGCAGCGATGAACTTGGCGTCGATTTCTTCCTGACAGAATTCGATCTTCCCAGCCGCCACGGCTTCGTCGAAATTCGCACGCTCAATCGTCTCGACCGACATCACTTCGTTGATGACGCCCTGATCGTGAGGCGGCAAAAGTTGCCCGCCCGTCGACCAATACGCCTTCACGGCATTGTCACTCGGTGGGTTATGGCTGGCGGTGACCATGATTCCGCAAGAACATTTTTTCTCGCGCACCGTGAACGACAATTCCGGCGTGCTGCGATGGCCCTTTAAGTAGTAAACCTTAAAGCCTGCGGCAACCATCACTTCGGCACAGAGTTTTGAGAACTCAATCGATCGATGCCTCGTGTCGTAGGCAATTGCACACGCCAGTTTCGCATCTTTACCAAGCTGCTCTTTCACATAGTTGGCCAGACCCTGGGCACTCTCACCGATGGTGCGGTCGTTGATCGCGTTGCTGCCGATCGGGTACATCCTCCCTCGGCGGCCACCCGTGCCAAAGGGAATAATTGTCCAAAACACATCGTCCAGTTCCCGCCAACGGTCCGCTTGCACATGTTCGATCACCTGCGACGCATACTCAGCGTATCGAGGCTGGCTGAGCCAAATCTTGATGTTCTCGGCAGCCGAGTTAGTGAGCTTATCCGCGACAACGGCTTGATCGATTTTGGCGAGAATTTCTGGTAAGTTAGACATGGAAACGAAGTTCCTGCGCGTGCTTGGTGAACTTGTAAGTGAGATGTCAACCTACACAAAACGAACCCAATCTTCTAGCCATCACCGAGGTGCTCCGCATGCTCCGTCACACATTTTTGCTTGCCTGTGCCGCACTTCTGGCCGGCCGCACGCTCGCAGTTGGTGAAGATTTCGCGCGGCCACCCGTATGGTCTGACGAAGTCAAGAGCGTGTTTTTCGACGATGCCCACGCGGCCCTTGTGGGATCGCCCCCTGTTGCCCAAGCCGCAGCAGAGTCTGCAACAGTTGAATCAAGAAATGTGAACTGGCAGCAATTCATCGAAGCGGAAGCCTTGAGCACGGAAGTAAAACGTATCGTGAACAATCTCGCGGCGCTCACCAAGAACCCGGCACAATTCAAAGCGGCCAAACACAATGATGCTCGTCGCGAGTTGACGATGCTCGCCGCCTTGTTTGGCGTGATCCGCGAATATCCCGACGATGTTCGCTGGCAGCCGAGCGCCGCCGCGATGGAACAGCGCTGCCTCCAAGCGGCGGAAAGCTGCACGGTTGGCTCCGCGGAAAGTTTAGCTGCCGTTCAAGAAACGCACGCACTGCTAGAAGAATTGCTCCGCGGCCAAACCGTTGAAACAAGCGACAACCAAGTTGAGACCGCGTTCCCGGATTTCGCGCCGCTCATGCAGCGGATGGAACTGGCCCTCAAAGAAAACCTTCCCGTGCTGCTCACTAAGGACCGCGAGTTTCGCAAGCGCGCCATAGACGTGGCCCACGAAGCACAATTGCTCGCAATGCTCTCGCAGGTCATTCGCGGCGAAGAATATGGCTATGCCGACGACGAAACCTATCAGAGCCACGCCGACGCCCTCCGCGATTCAGCTACCCAATTGAAAGCCGCGGCCAGCACACAAGATTTTGCCAAAGCCGTGCAAGCGGCGGCGGCGGTTTCGCAGTCCTGTGCGAATTGCCATGCTGATTTTCGGGGATAGAGCGGGAAATTGTCCTGTGCTGTCCGCCGCAAGCGGCGGCGCTTCCTCTAAATTCCCGAATGCAGCTTGTGCGGCGGCGTTTGGGCCAAAACTTTGGCGAAACTTTCCGCGGTCGAATGGCCATTCATGCCCTAAGTTGTTTTTTTGCAACACTTTAGATCGTAAAATTGAATTTCGGAGATTGTCGCGATTTTTTCGGTTCTCGGGTGAACCTTTCCGACGAAATCTAAGTCAGTAGGTTGTTCGCTCATGGAACAGGCGCAAGAAGGGTCAGGTTTCGCTTGACCCGAGCCCGTTCTGTAGCGAAACTCCAATTGTGGAGTCGGTTTTCTGGACCAGACCTTACGTAGGTTGGGAACCGTGAAACTGACAAATTTTTATTCCTGAGGTTCTCTCCAGCAGCGCAGAGCGCAGCGAGGGTCACCATGCGTAATCTTCAAACGATCATCAGCAACATTGGCATCCAAAGCAATTGCCAAGGTATGACGCTGATTGTCCGTAACGAAGTCGTACGGTCCTTGCGCGCCAGTCTTTCCACGCTGCGTTGGTATGCGTCACGCCTATCAGACAAGATGCGCGACGCACGTTGGCACGGGTTGACTGCCATGGCCTTGACGGCCAAACAGCCGGCCCCCTGCTTTGCCACGGCAAAGCAGCACGAGCGGCATGTGCGAGTTATCGTACGCCGTTCACTCGGCTGAGGTTGGGAACAACTAGGCACTAGCAACGCCTCCCCAACGCAAGTCGACCGCTAGCAGCCAAGTGCTCCGTATCGTCATGGCTGCTCTGCATTCGTTGCCACGAAATCAACCAAATCATTACCGGCGCTAGGCCCACGGTCCTGCCGGTTTAATACACGAGAGAACCATGACCGCCTTACTTGAAGCTGAATACACCAGCCTTGAATCGTTAGAAACCAGCGAGCCTTTAGAAGCCACCACCGCCGAGCTTGTGATTGCCGCGCAAGACGGCGACTCGGCAGCCTTCGGCGAGTTGGTCAATCGCTTCGAGAGGATGGTTTACTCCGTCTGCTGGCAGCGCCTGCGGAATCACGCCGAGGCCCAGGAAGTGACCCAAGACGTGTTCGTCAAGGCCTTTGAAAAATTGTACCAATTGTCCGAACCGGCGGCGTTTGCCGGTTGGTTGCGGTCGATTGCCGTCCGGCAGTCGATCAACCGCAGCACCAGGCGGCCTCCTTCAATCGCGGTCGAACCGCATGCGATGGATCGGGCCGACAATCGGCATGTCGCGCCGCTGGAGTCGTTGCTTGCGGGTGAACGGCAGGATCAACTGCAATACGGCCTGGGCCAATTGTCGTCGCTCGACCGCAGCACGCTTGTAGCGTTCTACCTGAAAGGTCGGTCGCTCCTTGAGATGAGCGACGATTTTGAGGCCCCGGTCGGTACGATCAAGCGTCGGTTGCACGTCGCGCGAAAGCGACTGGCCAAGGAATTGGAGTGCCTGCAGGCGGTTTGAACCGCTATGAGGAACTCAAGAATTTTGCCCTGGACGGGTCGGGGATCGACAACTGGTGTCGGTCTCCGACCTTCTTTTATTTCATGAAGCGCCGTCACTTGTGACGCGCGACCCAATCGCCAATAGAATCCAACCCACAATAAACGACGCCCCACCCAAGGGCACGACCGCGCCGAGCTTGCTCCAGCTCGCGCTCAGCATCGTCATGGCATAAAGCGAACCGCTGAACAGTAAAATTCCGTTGAGAAAAAACGCTGGCACCAGCCACAGCACCTTACTCGGTCCACTCCGTTCCAGAATTATGGCGACCACGATCATGCCGAGCGCGTGATACAAGTGATATTTCACACCAGTTTGAAACCAGTCCATGCGTTTGGCAAGGTCGGCCTCAAAACCAAGCGCGAGCAGTTTTTTCTCCAAGCCGTGTGCCCCGTAGGCCCCGAGCGCAACCGCGGCCGCTGCCAATAAGGCACCCCAAATCATCGCCCCGCGACTAGTCATCGGTAAACTCCATAAAAAAACCTCCGACTTCACGATACGTGAAGCCGGAGGTGTTGTGAAGTCCTGCGAATTTTTGTTTCAAGAAGCGTTTACTCTTGGTTGATGCCCAAGCGTTCTTCTTCTTCCTCTTGAATGATGATGTGTGGCGTGACCATCATCATCAAACTGTCGGTTTCGCGACCAATGCCTACGTTGCGGAACAGGCGGTCCACATAGGGCACTTTGCTCAGTAGCGGCACGCCGAATTCGTTGCGACCTTCGCGCAACCGTTTGACGCCACCCAACAGCACCGTACCGCCGTCGGGCACGCTGACCGTCGTGGCCACCGTAATAATCTGGAAGGTGGGCAACTGCACCGTGGTGCCGCTGCGAGTCACTTCTTCCGCTTCTTCGTCGCTCGTATTTTCGCCATCACCTTCGTCGGTGGTACTGCTCGAAGTCGAGGTCGTTTCCGATCCTTCAAACGTGAACGTATCGACGTCGCCAATCTGGCTAAAGAATGGCACGAGTGTGAGCCGGACGTACTTGCGATCATCGGAAACCACCGCCTGCACCGTGAGCAAGGTGCCCTCGGAAAGCACGACAATCACAGGCTGTTGTGCCGCGGCAAATTCGCCCACGACGGGGATCACGCTGATCACGAACGGGCGCAACGCCGTGTCGGCCACGATGCCTTGCTGGCCGTTGAACAGCGTCACCTTGGGAGCTTGCAAAATGTTGGCCCGACTGTCGCCTTGGGAGGCGTTGATCAGGAAGAATGCTTCGATATCGCTGAGAATCGCGAAACCAAATTCGCCGACGGTTTGGGGACTGCCAAACTGTGGCGTCGATAAGCCAAAACTTCCCTGCCGGAAAGGCACGTCCAAGTCCACCGTGAAGTCGGGCAAGGGATCGGACAAACCGGTCGGACTGCCACTGATACCCACCGTGGCGCTCGCCTGGTTACCTTCAAACACGGAATTCACATTACCCGGTGTGTTGCTGAGGATGGTTTGTGTATTGCCGTCGTTGATGTTGAAGTCGAAGTCGATGCCGATCCGCTCGAAGAATGTATCCGTGAGCCGAATGAAGCGGACTTCAATCGTCACCTGCAAGTCTTGCAGACGACGTAACTGCTCCAACAGATCGACGATCTGTTCGTGAACGCGCTGAGTTTGACTCACCACCAAACTGAGATTCGTGGGGAACGGCTGGATTTCGCCTTCGCCGCTGCCGTTTTCCATCCAGGTATCGTATTCCACCGTGGAGACAATTAGGTCAATGAGCGAATCAAAGTCGGCATTCGCCGCGCCACCCAGGCCACCTGGTCCGCCCCCCATGGGAACGGAAGATTGGCCCGGCGTGCCGCCGCCAAATTGCTGAGCGAGCGCGCCACCCGGCATCGCGCCACCTGGTCCAGGAGGAGCTGTCGGCACCATCGCCACGGGACCATTCGACCGCGAGCCGTTGCTGAACGGCATGTTCGCGTAGGCATCGTTAATCAACCCCTGCAGACCCATGTTACTGCTGGGCACGAAGTTCGGAATCGGAATCACGAGATCCGCCACGTTGTAAGTCCGCAGCATCAAATCGCCGTCGCGGATTTGCTCACTCGTGATTTTCAGCACTTCATCCTTGATCATGTATGTGAGGTGCAGCGGCTCGAGAATCAAGTTCAGGGCGCTTTCCAGCGTAATTTCTTGACCCAAGTTCAGCGTGACCCCCGTATCGGGCTGCACCCCTTCTTGGCTCAAGCCGCGCGGATCGAGGTGGATGTTGATCCCCGCCACTTTCGACAAGCCGTCGATCACTTCGGTGAGCGGCATGTCGTTGTAGCTTGGCAACACCGGCGTCTTGAGCTTACGATGAATTTCCATCTCGCGCTCAGTGCGATAGGCGTCCTGGCTCGTCGCGGGAACTCGGTCGACCATATCGGCCCAAGTTTCGGCGTCATAACGGATCGGATCACTAGACTGTAATAAGGCCTCTGAGCTTGTCCGTTGAATATCTTGTTGAATCTTGACGAAGCCCTCTTCGCCCATCTGCTTTAATTCTTCGTTGAGAATCGTCCGCCGAATAAATTTCGAGTTTTGCCAAACCTGCTGGGCCACCGGATCATCCGGGGCCATGTCGTACAGCCGCTTGGCCACCACTTCCATCTCCGCATAGCGATGCTCGTCGCGGAGTTGGTTGAACTGGTCGATCATCTCGGCCATCTTGGTCTGAACTTGCGCCTTGACCTCGCGTTCGCGTTCCACGTCGCCTAGGGCCTTCTTGTTGGCCTCGTCGAGTTCGAGTTCCGCGCCATGGTCCTTGATGTAACGCTCGGTTTCGGCGGTGCTCAAGCTTAAGCGACGCAAAAGCTGTGTTTTGGTGTTTTCATCAAGCTCGCTTTTCGTGACGAGCTCGCCGGCTTCTTGCAGAATCGCGAGCGACTTTTTGGGATCGGCTTCGCGCAACTTGGCCGCTTCCGTTTGACGCTTACCAACATCGGCCGAAAGTTGGCGAGCCATGACGGCCTGTGTGCTGCTGGCGTCTTCAATCAGCGAGTCGCCACCTGGGGCCGCCGCTGGATTGGGATTGCTAGCCAACATTTGCAAGTGATCCTGCAGCCGTTGCTGATTTTCTAAATCAAGTTGGTTACGCTTGGCATGAGCCAAACGGAACAGCTTGAGGGCTGCGGTGCGGTCGCCGGCTCGCAAGGCGATTTCACCCTCTTGCAACAACGCAAACGGATCCATCTGCTCCGGCACCAAATTTTCAGTTGGCGGAGTCGCGTCGGTCGCGGGCAACGGTTCGGGCGTGACGGTCGGCAACTGCGCGATCCGTGGCACTTCCGGGAGCTGCTCGAAATTCGGGAGCGTCAAATCCACCGGCACGGCCGCCGCAGCGGGGGCCACCGCTTGATCCACAATCATCCGATTGTCGGCGTTGCCAAGAGGCAACGCATCGCGCTGCTTGCGCCTTTGGGCGATACGATTAAGCAAATGTCCGGGAGCCTTGTCTTCGACGGCGATCGCGGTGGTCAACCCGGCGGCCTCTGAGGCGGCCCGCTCGGCGTTGTCCAAGTCACCCCAGGCGAGGAGAGCTTCCCCCTGGCTCATCAAGAATTTGGCGTAGTTGTATTTCCAACTCGAAGAGTTGTCGTTGTTCGTTTCCAATTGCTTCAACTCAGCCACGGATTGCGCTACCCGCGCCGGAGAATCATCCGCGTCGGCATAAGCGACTTGGCATTGCTGAGCCTGTTGGAGATGTTTGGTCGCTTGCGGCAAGTCGCCGACGATCAAGGCCCGGCGAGCAGCCACGATGGCGGCATTACACTCTTCACGATTTCCCGTGGGCTCGGCTGCCATTGGCAACGCCACGTGGGGCGCGCTGGCTGATGTTGTGGGGTAGGGGGCTTGCTGATTGGCCGGCGCACTGGCTTGCTGAGCCGTGAAGGGATTCGCGACTTCGTTGGTCTTGGCGACCACGGGACGCGGAGTTGTTGAGGATTGTGTGCCAGCCGGACGGCTCGCGGCTAGTTTTTCGAGGTCGCGACGAACTCGCGCGGGAGTATCGCCAAAGTGCAGCACCGGGTACTTGGGTTTAGCCGCTTCGGCGCGCTTCACCAAGGTTTCAGCCTTGGCCAAATCGCCGTGGGCCATCGCTTGTCGCGCGTTGGCGAGGATTTGATCGACATCGCCGTGAGTCAGCGCTCCGGTCGACACATTCCCGCCCGAAGAATTGGTTGTTGTTTCGGCGTAAAGCCCCGACATGGTGAATAAAATCGCCACGGTCGACAGCCAACCAACTCGTTTGATGAACCGGTTCAACTCGATACTCCTTTCGAGACGTGTGCCTAGTCCTTGGCCGAGTCTCGCAACGCTATGGCAAGCAGGTTTTTCGCACGCCGTGGCGTGGATCAACTTGGTCTACTGGTGCCGCGCAGCCACCCCAATTGATGTCTAATAAAATCTCCAAACTCCGCCCGCGACCAGAGATTTCTGGCACGGAAGGGGGGTTAAATACTTGGCACACGAAAGTGCGTCAAGTGCAGAAACACGTGCAGGGCAGAGTGCCCCAGAAGTTCGCGCATGCTAGCGTGCTGAATACGGGTGCCACTGCTGGCTTGCCCGGCAGTGCCGAATCCGCACGGGTGGACAAGCCACCCGTGGCACCCAGCCCCTATTTAGCCCCGCCGCTTGCGGCGGGTCAATTCAACAAGTTATCAGAATCCCCCACGTCGGCCACGCCCACCACCCCGACCGCCATCGCCTTCACCGTAACCCCCGCCATATCCGCCGCCCCGCTCATCCTGCGGCATCTCCAAGATGGCTTGAAAGTCTTTGACGGTCGTGGCGTCTTTCAATTCTTGCTGAATCATCAGCTTGCCGGCGGCGTCCATGAGCACCACCCGCGCGGGGGCGAGCAGTTCGTTATTCTTGCTGCTCAGTTTTTCACCCCCTTGAATGTCCACCAAGGTCGCGCCAGTGCGGAAATCGAATTCCGGGTCGCGATCTACTTCGTATTGGTTCGACCACACCACGGAAGCCTTTTCACGCAAGTTCATTACCGAGCCCCGCGTGAATTCTTCGATCAGCGCGATTTCCGCGGCAAACTGGCTGTTGAGGGCCTTAATCAAAATCTCCGCCTCGCCCTTCGCCGTATCGGCGCTCGCCAGATACAGCCGCGCCGGCAACGGCACGCTGGCAATCGGGCTTGGCTTGCTCCACTCGCTAAACCGATACGACTTCATCGCACCCTTAAGTTTGTCACGGCGCTCAGTGACAGATTTATCTAGTGCAGACACAGACACTCCATTGTTCACGTCGACCAGTGCCAGCTTCACGCGGTAGCGGTAGCTATGCCCTGGCTCGACCGTGTTGTCGAAGAATCGCAAAAGCACGTTCTCTGTTTTGTGGTCCCATTCAAAGCTGGCAAGTTCCACGCCGCTACCAAGACCGAGCGAACCACCACCTCGACCACCGTACTCACCGCCGCCGCCGTAGCCACCACGACCACCATACTCTCCGCCGCCACGGCCACCACCATATTCACCGCCGCCATAGCCACCACCTCGGCCGCCATACTCGCCGCCGCCACGACCGCCATAGTCACCCTCACCCCCACCGTAGCCACCTCGTTCGCCATACATGCCACCGGGCATTTGTCCCGGCTGCGGAGTCGTCACCGCAAAACCCGAGTCATCCTCTTCCTCGGCCCCTTCTTCGGTTGCTGGTTCCTCAGGATTTTCGAGATCCTCCTGCTCCAACAAAGCCGCTTCCGCGGCCAGGGGCATCGAGGAATGGCTCACCCGGTTGTCCCACTCTTTAAGAATCAAGGGCGGTAAGGGATGCGTCATCAACGGGTGTACGTAACGTGAATCGACGACTTCCGGCGGATTCACCGGATAAGTTGCCAGTTCCATGATCAGTTCCTTGCTGTTCACGATGGCCAAATGCTGCCACTTCCCTTGGCCTTCTGGCGTGATTTCCGCACGCTCGACCATATATCCCAAATACACGGGCAGGTCGCGATTCGGCTCGTATCCCCGGGCAGCTTGCAAGGCATCTTCGTACATCTGATTCTGAGCTTTCATAGGCACTTTGGCCAAAACCGTCACCCACGACTGAGCGCGAATCTCTTCAAAGCCTTGAAGCTCCACGCCGGTGCGTGGTTGCAACACAATCGTGGAATTGAGCGCACCGCCAGTTTCTTCTTCCTCCCTATCACGTTCGCCTCGTCCACGGCCTCGACCTCGGCCTTCACCCTCTTCGTCATCACGGTCGCGCTCTTGACGCTGGGCCTCTTCTTGCTGAGCCTTTTGTTTTTCGGCCAACGCCGCTAACTGCCGCTGCTTGATCGTGTCGGGATTCGCCGAGGCCCACAAACCGGAATCCGCGTGAACTTCCAATTCGTCGGCACTAAGCAATGTTGGGTCGGTACGCGGCCCCATCGGCTGGATCACGTAAGGATTGTGAGCAGCGATGTTCGGAAAATGCTCGGGCTCGACGGCCTTCATTGCGTCGAGATCAATGTCCACGGACTTCCGGACGGCGGTTTCATCTTGCTCGGCGATGGTTTCCCAGGTGAAGCTGTTCACATGTTGTTCGGCAGCGCCTGCCTCACGGACCAAGGTCGCGGGGTCTTTGCCCTGATCCAGCCGCGGCACGCCCATGGCCGACCACAACAGCAGGCCTGCACACGCCAGAATCGCCACCATGCCAATCTTCTCGCCATGGGCAAGCAACAGACGGACAATCGCGTTCCCCCCTTTAAGATTGGATTTCATGACGTGCTCTCCTGTGTGATTATGTTCCTGTAAATGTTTTTTCGTAATGGTGGCTTCCAGCCGCCACAATCTGTCTTATTCCGTCGCCGCCATCTGGCCGTCATCAACCGCTGGCGCGGCGGCGGGATCGCCCGTCGGTTCATTATAAATAAACACCGATCCCTTGATCTGCACCTGAGCGAAAATCGGATCGAGCGGTACGCCTCCCGGACCCATCATTCCCGAAGAACTCCCCTGCCCACCAAAGCCTTCCATCGACTTCTCGGGGTTTATTCTGATTTGCTTGACCTCGATCGGGAGCGGCGAATTGGCACATTCAATCAACAACCTGGGAATGTAGCGCTGGTCCATCACCAAATCCATGCGAATCGGCAACTGGCGATACTCCGCGCCGACCGTCCCATCCGCAATCGGAGCGCCCAAGTCGTCGAGATAGCGCGAAGCCAGCAGGGCGGAATCCATGGCGGCGGGATCGCCACCCGCTTCCAAGCCACCACCATACTCGCCACCTCGACCACCATATTCGCCACCACCTTCGCCGCCGGGATAGCCTCCACCGTACTCGCCGCCACCCATTTCACTGCGGCCACCGTACTCGCCACCCCCACCTCCTTCACCACCTGCTCCCGCACCAGCCGGCATGAGAATCTGGCCAGCCGTTTGCATCCCTTGCGATGCACCGGCCCCGACTTCCAGCGCCAGAATCGTGCGGATCGCCGTGTTGTCGGGGCGTGTGGCTTTGCGGGCATCGTTTGTCCTGGCAATGACGTTCAGCAGCGTTTCATAGACCCACAAATCTTCCTGCGTCACCCAGATTTGTAAGGCACTCGGTTTGGCCTCGCGAAAAGAAAGTTTTGTACGCAGCCGATCTTGTTCAGGCCACTGCACGAGATAGTCTTCTTCCACCAATGCCGGATCGACGGCTCCACCTCCACGACCTCCATCAAATTCGCCACCGCCTCGACCCCCAAAACCGCCCCCCGCACTTCCCTCGGCGAGTTTTTGGGCCTTCACGATCTCGAGCAAACCATCAAATCGCTTGCCGATGTAGTTCTGGTAAACCGAGCGCATGCTGCTATTGATGTCATCACGGAACTTGAGTTTCTCGATGTAAGTGATGAATTGCTCGCCCAACTCCTTTGGCCACTTTAGCACCGATTCCTTCTGTTTATTGTAGAGGTCTTTCCAAACCGCTTGCACGATCTCGGTTTGTTTGGTGACTTCGGCTTGATCCTTTTCTATCACCGTGGGATTGGGATGCACGGGCTTGCTCTTGAGACCTTGCATCGCGGTGAACATGCCGTCAATCGCCGACTTGCGCGTGCCGAACTGGGCGTCGAGATTGCCGGCCGCCATTTTCCAGCAAACCACCGCCACAATGAGCCCCAGCACGCTGAGCACCCAAAAGCGTTGTTCCCAAATCACCTTGGCAAACGCCCGTATCTTATCCATGGGGAATCTCCCAATTGAATGTTATTGTTCCACGGCTTCCGGCTGTTCCGCGGCAGCGGCATCCGCGGCCGCTTTCGCTTCCGCGGCGGCTTTTTCCGCCTCGGCCCGCGCCGTTGCTAATTCCGCGCGTTGTGCGCGTGTTTTCGGTTGCCACACAAACTGCACGATAAAATCATAACGATTCAGTTTGATCATCTTATCGTTCGCACCCGCCACTCCCGTGGCACCTGCTCCTCGATAAGCCCCTTCGCCACCTCGGCCATAACCGCCGCCACCCGTCGAGGCCGAGGGGTCTTGCATCATCGCCTCGGGATCAATCAACTCCTCGGTCAGTTTTTGATCCTTCACCAACCACGCATGACTGATCGCCAAATCCTTGATGGGCACATCCATCAGTGCCCCCTCGGGACCATCGGGGAGCGAGACGATCCCCTCTTCAAGATTTTTGATGAGCGTATTCTTGACGAATTCGCCACGCTCGTTGGTGCTATCCGCGTTGTGATAGTGGAAGCCCGTGAGTTGCACCACCCAGCCCGGCCCCGTCAGGGCTCCCCCGGTGGCATCCGCCGTGGCGGCGGGGTCTATCGCCGCAGGGTCAGCCGCCACATCAACGGGAGCCGCATCCAGCGGCGCGGCGGCCAGCGGATCAACAGCTGCATCGGCCGCGCTCTTGCCCTTAGCATCGTCGTAGGCCGACTGCACGACCGACAGCCATTCAGTACCCAGATCGGTAAAATGCTGCGTTTCCATCGCGAGGATGTGCAGCTCGTTGCGACCGCTAATATCCTTGGCCGTTTCCTTGCGTTCCTCGGCGGGACGTTCGTCACGCGGCAAAGCCGCGTCGAGCGCCTTCATCAATTCCAGCCACCGCAACCGACCCTCGATATTGCTGACCAGCTTTTCACCCGTGGCGGTGATCGCATCGAAAGCGGTGTGAATTTCCGAGCTCTGCGATTCGAAGCCACTCGCCGTCGTTTGGACCGATTTGGCCCGTGTTTCGGCATCTTTCATCGCCTGGTTTTCGGCTTCGCTCCAAGCGGCGACGTGCGAATAGTAGTTGAAAGTCAACCCCGCCAGAATCGCCGCGGCACCGGCGACCATCCACGGTTTCTTACCCCGCACGAGCCGCGTCCGGACAATTTCTTCCGGCAGCAAATTGGTTTTGAGTTCCGAGCGCCCCAGTCCCTGCAAACACAACCCGTAGGCGACCGCGAAACTCAGCGTGTTTTCCTTGAACTGCGGCTTGCCCGCCGCGCTACCGGCCGAGAGCCGCTCGAATTCCGTGACCGGCGTGACTTCAAATTCCAAGTTCTGCGACAAATACCGCTGCAACCCAGGCAGCTTCATACCGTTGCCCAGCGCCAGCACGTTGCCGATTTTCGCCGACTTATCGATGCTCGTGAAATAGCCGAGCGAACGCTGGATTTCCGAGAGCAAATCACTGAACACGGGCCGCATCGCCTGGAACACCGCCTTGGGATCGTCCGCCTCGGTGGCATTGCGTTTCAGATGTTCCGCCTTTACGAACGTGAGTTTCAGTTCCTTGCTCAATGACCGCGTAAAGTGGTTACCGCCGATGGGAATGTTCCGCTGCCAGACGCGAAAACCGTTGGTGACCACCAAATCGGTCGTATCGGTTCCTAGCGAAATTACCACCGTCGAAAGCGGCGGTTTCTTGGGATCGAACGGCTGCGACTTGAAATCTCCCAGGCGGTCGAAGCAAACAAAGTTATAAACCGCCAGCGGCATCAATTGGATAAAGTCAACCTCGATCCCCGCGGCTTCGAGCGGCTTGAGCGCCCGCGCGACTTGGTCGCGCTTCATGGCGAAGAGCCCCACCTCGGGTTCGAGCGCAAAACCATCTTCCTCGCTCCCCCCCGTGAGTTGCTGATAGTCCCAGACCACGTCGTCGAGTGAGAACGGAATCTGCTGCCGCGCTTCGTACTTGACGATGTCGGGAATCTTCTTCGCTTCGACCGGCGGCAATTTAATAAACCGCGCCAAGCCGCTTTGCCCCGCCACCGAAATCGCCACGCGGTCGCCGATGATTTCATTCCGCGAGAGAAACTGCGTGAGCGCCTCGCGCACCAATTCCTCTGGGTCGGCCTCGGGCTGCGAAAGAATCTTCGGATACTCGATGTAGTCGAACGATTCGACGACGATTCGATCCGCTTCTTTTTCGTGGGGACGGCACAGCAGCGCCTTCAGCGCGCATTGGCCGATATCAATTCCCCAAACGGCATTGCTCTTCGCCATACCTAATGACCTCTGCTCCAAATAACCACGGCCAGCCAGCGCTGGCATTGCCGCGGCAAATAATTTTTCAACGTCGTCAAACGAAAAGCCTAAGCAAACTAACGACGTGCTTCTCTCGAAAAGTGCCTCTACAGACAATTTATCGCGTTTATGCCCCGTTCGTCAATTTTCTCTTGCGAATTCAGCCCGAACTAACTCGGAAAATGGGCGGAGAGCGATCCCTCGGCGACCAACGGCCGCGCGTGCGTGAGAAAGTTCCCCCAGCCCTTCTATTTTAGTCGAGAATTGGGCTTTGTATAGAATTTGCCGGTTGGATGACCTCGGACGACGATTGTGGACAATTCGCGGTGTTTCTCGATAAATTCCCCACCCGCCTGAGGTTGCAATTCGACGCCCGGAATCTGATAACAAGGGTATCAGCCACGAAAGGCCACCGCGTGTCGCTCCCCAATCGCATCGAAGACCCCATCAGAACCGCGGACACAGCCACCATTTTGGCTGAGACCATGATAGTCACCATCGACGGTCCCGCCGGATCGGGGAAAAGCAGCGCCGCCCGCAAGCTGGCCAAGCGGCTCGGCTTTCGCTTTCTCGACACCGGGGCCATGTATCGAGCCATCGCGCTCGCCGGCAGCCGCAACGGCGTCGACTGGAACGACCCCGAACCGCTCGCCCACATCGCGGCCAGCGTCACGCTCGAATTGGTTGACGACCGCGTGATTCTCGACGGCGAAGATGTTTCGAGCGAAATTCGTACGGTCGAGATCACCCGACTCACCCGCCACGCCGCCGACAATCAAAAGGTGCGTCAAATCCTGGTTGACCTCCAACGACGGATCGCGGGTGACAACGACGTCGTCGCCGAAGGCCGCGACCAAGCCACCGTGGCGTTCCCCCAAGCCGAGTGCAAAATCTTTCTCACCGCCACCGAGCATGTCCGTGCCGAGCGACGTTATTTGGATCTTGTCGATCGAGGCGAGCGCATCACGCTCGACTCCGTCCAGGCAGCCCAGCGCTTGCGCGACCAACAAGACCAAGACCGCGACATCGGGGGCTTGCGCAAAGCGCCCGACAGCGTCGAAATCTGCACCGACGGCCTCACCCCCGTCGAAGTCGTCGACAAACTCGAAGAACTCGTCCGCTCGCGGATGACAAAGACATAAAGCGCAAGCCCGGGGACGGCGCTCCCCGGGTCAATTCTCAACCGTCCCTCTCAAAAAACATGAGATGCTGCCACGGCAATTTGTCGTACTCCTCGACCAACTTAAAACCATTCGCCGGAAACTCTTTCATAATCTGCGCCTTGCTCATCTTATGCAGCGGCTTGATCGGTACGAGCGGGTCTTCTTCGCGAAACTCCACCAGCGCCACCCGACCTTTCGGCTTGAGACTCGCTCGAATCGCCTTGAGCATTTCCACGGGATGAGAGAACTCGTGATACACGTCCACAAGCAGCATTAAATCGACCGACCCCGGTTCCAACCGCGGATCAATCGGCGTGCCCAACAGCGGCTGAATATTGGTGACCTTCTCTTTCCGCATCTGTGAGCGCAAGTAACTGAGCATCTCGCTCTGAATGTCCACCGCCAACACCTTGCCTTGAGACCCCACCATCTTGGCGAGTTGCAAAGTATAAAACCCGTTGCCGCAGCCCATGTCGCACACCATTTGCCCCGGCTGAATTTTGAGCGCCTTCAAGAGCTGCTCGCAATCTTCCTCGCGCTGGCGAGATTCCCGCACCAACCACGGCGCGCCCGTGTAGTGCATCGTCACCGCGATCTCACGGCCCATGTACTCCGTGAGCGCAGGGGGTGCGGGCTCCTTCGCAATCGTCAAGCTGCCAAGGGAAAATAGCAGCAGCGTCCCAACAAGAATCAGTCGATTCATAATTCACCCACCCCGCCCCTCGTCACATCAACAACCCATCGCTTGCGTCTTCGCGAGCGAGGACGTAATTAAACCCTCACCTTCCCGTCGCGCGGTTGAGCACTTGATCGACAATCCCACCAGCGGGATCTCGTAGGCGTCGGGGCATGCGGACAGGTTAAAAGAAATTGTTGTCTCCCTTTCGCTCATGAACTCTGGATTCTAGGGAGTCTGCAATTTAACATAACATGAAACATGTCCTGTGGAAGAGCATGAATATTACTGGAGGACTGCGTGATGCGAATTGCCTTCCGAATGAAAATCAATCCCGGCCAGGAAGCCGAATACATCGCTCGGCATAATCCTATCTGGCCCGAATTGGAAGCTGCATTAAAAGAGCACGGAACTCTAAGTTATACCATCTTCCTCGATCGCGTAACTCATGATTTGTTTGCCTATGCGGAAATCGACAATCTTGAAAGGTGGCAAGCGATTGCTCAGACGGATATTTGCCGTAAGTGGTGGGAATTTATGGCACCGCTGATGCGATCCAATCCCGATAGCAGCCCCGTTGTGGGCGAGTTGCAAGAAGTTTTTCACATCTCCGCAAAGTCGTGAAAGCGCAGCGAGTTGCCAGTCTACTCTAGCTCAGGCTCCGAAGTTCGTAGGGTGGGTAAGACAGAGATATCGTCGGCCAAGATCGAGCGTGGATACCGCCAGGCAATGTCGAGCTGTTGAGGGTCCTACCCACCTTCATTACAACGAGTCGAGAAGTTATTTGTCTTCACCATTGGCACATGCTTCTGATATCCCTCACGGGATACCGGAGGCGTTCACCATGCAAAAAACATTCTCGGTAGGCACCATCAAGAGCTACTTGTAACTACCAAAATTCCTGAAGAACTTTTCCTATTAGCGCTCATCCGCGGTTTCAATTTGAACCACTTTCCCTGAAAATGAATACTTAACCACTCCGCCAGCAACGACTTAACCCGATTGTCAAGCCGGGACGACTTCGTTAAAATGTCGGATTCCCTTACGCCGGTCCCTTCACGACTGATCGCTAGCGTTAGCGATCGAAGGACGGCCACACCTCGTTTGTTTGGATTGTCAGCAGCAGAAGCTTGGGCAGGAGTCTGTCATGCGACGTCCGCGATTGGTTTTTTTAATTCATGGTCAACCGTAACTTAATTCGCGAATTCGACATTACTGATGAAGATTGGGAACTGGCTCTGGGTGAACTCGGCGACGACGATGCCGGTTGGTTTGCAGCCACCGACGTGGATGTGAATCAAATCGTTGAAGGCAAGATCATCCGTATCGACGAGGAGTATGTCCTGGTCGACGTGGGCTATAAGAGCGAAGGCACGATCGCTCGCAATGAATGGGAAGAAGGCGAAGCGCTGCCCGAAGTGGGTCAAACCATTCGCGTGCTTGTCGAAGACGTCGAAGATAGTCACGGTCTGCTTGAAGACCGCGGCATGATTGTGCTCAGCAAGCGCAAGGCCGAGAAGATCGAGAAGTGGATGAAGGTCATGGAAACCGTCCACGAAGGAGACGTGGTTTCCGGCGAAGCCGTCCGCAAGATCAAGGGTGGCCTGTTGGTCGACATCGGCGTCAACGTGTTCCTTCCCGCGAGCCAGGTCGATATCCGTCGGCCGCACGACATTGGCGAGTACATTGGCAAGACCATCGAGTGCATGGTGCTCAAGATCGACGAAGCCCGCCGCAATATCGTGGTCAGCCGACGCAGCTTGATCGAAGCCCAACGCGAATCGAAGAAGTCCGACTTGCTCAAGGAATTGCAGATTGGCCAGCTCCGCAAGGGTATGGTCAAGAACATCGCCGACTTTGGCGCGTTCGTGGACCTGGGCGGCATCGACGGTTTGCTGCACATCACCGACATGAGTTGGGGCCGCATCAACCACCCCAGCGAGATGGTCAAGATCGACGACGAGCTCGAAGTGCAAATCCTGCATATCGACTACGAAAAAGAAAAGATCGCCCTCGGCCTCAAGCAGAAGCAAGCCAGCCCGTGGGAAAATGTCGCCGGCAAGTACCCGGTCAATTCCGTGGTCAAGGGGACCGTGGTGAACGTCATGAGCTACGGGGCGTTCGTCAAATTGGAAGACGGCATCGAGGGCCTGGTTCACATCAGCGAAATGTCGTGGACCAAGCGGATCAGCCACCCCAGCGAGTTGGTGAACATTGACGACACAATCGACGTGGTCGTTTTGCGGATCGACGAGCAGAAGCAGGAAATTTCGCTCGGCATGAAGCAAACCCAAGACAATCCTTGGGAGCGCGTGGCCGACAAATATCCGACCGGCGCGTTGGTGAAGGGCAAGGTTCGCAACCTCACCAACTACGGTGCGTTCATCGAAATCGAGGAAGGCATCGACGGCTTGCTGCATGTGAGCGACATGTCGTGGACCCGCAAAATCAGCCATCCCAGCGAAGTGGTCGAGAAGAGTCAGGAAGTCGAGTGCAAAGTGCTTTCGGTCGACCAAGAACGTCGCCGCATCGCCCTGGGCCTCAAGCAAATGGACGAAGATCCTTGGGCCACCGACATCCCCAACCGCTACCAACAAGGTCAGCTCGTGAAGGGCAAAGTGACAAAGATTACCAATTTCGGCGTCTTTGTCGGTTTGGAAGACGGTTTGGAAGGCTTGCTGCACATTTCGGAGCTTGCCGACCATAAGGTTGAAAATCCCCAAGAGGTGGTCAACGTCGGCGACGACATCGAAGTGAAGGTTTTGCGGGTCGATTCCGAAGAGCGCAAAATTGGCCTCTCCCGTAAGCGGGTGGAATGGGCCGAGGAAGACTTTGCCGCCGCCGAGGCCGCGGAAGCCGCCGAAGCTGCCGCCAAGAACGATCCCGGCGACCTCAAGGGCGGTATTGGCAGCGACTCCGGCCCACTCTTTAAGTCAGCCAGCGAAACCAACGGGGTTAGCGAAGAAGAAGTTGTTGAGACTGCGAAAGAATAAGTTGGGCATGCCAACTTGATCCTGATAAACACGGGGCACGGCGGAACATTTCCGCCGTGCCCTTTTCATTGGCTCTGCCTGTTTCATCGGCTGTGCCCTTTTCATCGCTACGGCCCGCATCTTGGGTACAGCCCTTCCACTTCAACATCAACAGGTGGAAGTGCAGGCTGCTTCCCTCGGCCGTCGATACTGTTTGTGCAACAGGACGTAAACCAGGCGGGTGGCTGTTCACTGGCAACGCAGGCCAGGACCACGAACTCGAACCGGTTAAGAGTGGCGCCAAAACCCTGCACGATCAGGTCGTGGGGTGTGCCCCGTCAGGCGAAAGCCGGCGGTTCACAGTGGAATGGCAAGCTTGCATCCCCCCACAAACAACGGTTCAAGTGAAATATGGCAACCACGTCCAAACCTCGCAAAAGCTCCGCAGCCGTTCAAACCCCATTGGAAACCTACCTGCGGGAGATCAACGAAACGGCCCTGCTGAATGCCGCCGAGGAAAAAGACCTCGCGGTGCGCATCGGCAATGGCGACTCCGCGGCCCGCGACCGCATGGTGCGCGCCAATCTGCGATTGGTCGTGAACATCGCTCGCGGCTATTCCGGGAAGGGTCTCAGCTTGCAGGATCTTATCGAAGAAGGGAATCTCGGCTTGCTGCGGGCGGTCGAAGGTTTTGACCCCGCGATGGGAACCCGTTTCAGCACTTACGCGAGTTATTGGATCAAGCAGTCGATCAAGCGGGCCCTCATCAACACGGGCAAAACGATCCGCATTCCCGCCTACATGGTGGAGCTTCTCTCGAAATGGCGGCGGGCCACGGCACGTTTGACCGAGGAACTGGACCGCAGCCCGACCCCCGAAGAAATCGCTCGCGTCTTGGGCCTTCCCAAGAAAAAGCTGCCGATCATCAAAAAAGCGATCAAGATTTACAACGCCACCCCTCAGACCGACCAAGCCGAGGCGGGTTGGACCTTGGGCGACATGGTGATGGACGAGCGGCAACTGAGCCCGGACGACACCCTCGTCGAAAGCGACAGCCTGCGGCATGTGATGGAAATGCTCACCACCATGGATGAACGCGAGGCGACCGTGCTTAAAATGCGGTTCGGCTTGGATAACCACGAGCCCCGCACGCTCAAGGAAATTGGCGAGCAATTGGGCCTCACCCGCGAGCGTGTCCGCCAAATCGAGACCGAAGCCCTCAACCGTATGGCCGATAGCCTGGAAGACCCCCGCGACCGCCAAGGACCGCGACGCTAAAACCAACGGTTTCTACAGCGAGGAGAATGAGCTAAAAACGCGAGAATTCCGCAAAACTTGACGACCCGCAAAACGCCTGCCTAGCATGGAGATGGCGTTGTTCGCACCAAGTTCACCGGGGATTATTAACGTGACTCGTCCGATTCTGCACCTTTGTCTGGTGGCTCTTACCCTTAGCGTAATTGCAGAAGTTCGTGCCGAAGAAGCGCTTCCCGCGATTTATCAGCGTAGTCGCGACATCGCATTCGTGAATGCAGGTCACGGCGGTGGCCACGGCCATCATGGTGGCGGACAGTGGGGAGGTGGATTCTACAATCCCTGGTTCGGTACGCAATTTTATGCGGGCACCTGGTATCAGCGGCCCTATCCTGACCACTTGATTTACAACAACGTGCGGTCTCGCATGGTCCCAATTCAGCAGGCCTCTCCCGATTGCCCGTGCTTGGAAACTTCCCTCGAATAGCCGCTAGCGGCTAAAGCCCAAGCTGAAGCTAAACACCTGCTCGTCGTCGAAATCGGCCTTGGCCACGGGGAAGGCAAAGTCCAACGCAATTGGCGCGGGGCCCATCGCGGGAACTGTCACCCGCAAGCCCACGCCCGGGGCCACGCGGAAATCTTCGATCTGGACTTCGGGTTCAACTGTACCGAAGTCGCAGAAGACCACGCCGTGGAGCATGTCATCGGCGGTGATGGGAAACAGGTACTGGAGTGAATTAAGCCATTGAAAATCACCGCCGACTTCCACGCCCATATCAATCGGCGACGCACCTCGAAAATCGAACCCGCGCAACGTGGAAAAACCACCCGCGAAGAAGCGATCATAAATGGGAGCATCGTCACCCAGCCAACCGACGTTGGTGGCATAGCTAATCACATGCCGCCCCGAGTGGTCAGGACGCTCGGATAGTAAGTAGTATTTGCGGAAGTCTGCTTCAACTCGAGGATATTCAAATGTCCCCGTGACGTATTCGCCAGACACCTCCAAGTAGTGACCTTGCGTCGGCAGGAAAGCACTGTCGCGTGTATCGTTAATTACCGCCAACTTAAAGCCATGCAGCGCATTGGTCCCCAACGCCGCGGCTAAATCAGGCTGGGCTGGATTGCTCGGATTCGTGATTTCCACGCTTTCGCCGCGGTAGGAACCGACTGTCGATAAGTCGTTCTCCAGCCATTGATAACCAAACGACACCCGGCCCCCGAGTCGTGATTCATCCCAATCGGTATAGCGACGATCGAAGTACGAACCGCTTAAGCCCAAACTAATTGGCGAATCAAACAGATATGGCTCTTGAAAGCTGACCAGGTAGCGGTTCACTTCGCTACCTGGCGAAGCGTCAATCCGGAAGCGTTGCCCCTGTCCGCGAAAGGCCGTGCCATTTCGAACATCTTCCCATGATCTTGGAAAGCGCCGCCAATCAAAATTACGTTCGTCAACAACGATGTTACCGACCACGCCTGCATCAGAGTTGATACCTGCTCCGACTTGTAGGCGACCTGTTTGGGTTTCTTGACCTTCAAAAATGATGTCGACCGATTGCTGTGGGTAGGGTTGCCCCGGAAAGCCGAGATCACCGTTGGGAAAGACTTGATAACCTGGCACCGGATTGGCCGAGAACCCGGGCGTTGGCCCGAATCCTTGCGCGGGGGGCGGAATCGATTCCGTGTATTGCACGGCTTGCACGTTGCTGGGTGGTTTGCCACTCGGGTCCGTCGCGCCAACGGCTCGACCACCATAAGGGGAATTCGCCGAGGTTGGCAAAGTTGCGTACGCACTGTTCGGCACCACGTCAGGCGTTTGACCGCGCACCGCCTCATACGGACTGGCATTCGCTTGAGCAGCCTGCGAGACCGCGGCGGGTCGCACCCACCACCCTGATTCCGGTGCGGTTGAATCTGGGCTTTGTCCGCGAATGACTGTCTCTTCCGCTGTAACTGGTGCCGGAGTTGGCGGCGCTGATGGTTCTTGAATTTGAGCAGGCAACAAGCCCTCTTCTTCCAACCATCTTTGATAGTGCTCCAGGTTTTCGCACTCGATGTGAATATCCGCTTTACGAACAACCGCTGAGTCTTGCGGCACCGTGGTCACAGGGACAACAGGCGCGATGGCCCCGGCGAATCCAGGTGGTGGCAATACGGTTGGCCCCCAATTGTCGGGGCTTTGGCCACGAACGTCTCGGGAACCAGGTTTCGAGGGTATGCGGGGCGCAGTACGCGGGCTTGCATCCGTGGTAAAGTTCGCCGCCATGACCTCGGTGTCTTCAGAAATACGATAAGTAATCTTCGGCCGCACGCCGGTGGCAGGGTCGGAATGAAACAAACTACTTGCCAACAAACGACGTTCGCTCGCCTTGAGTTCGCGGCTATCCATGATGTCGCCGGGCCGCAGTGACATGCGATTCATCGCGGTTTGAATTCTGGTATGGGGATGATCACCAGCAATATGCACGATGATGCGGCCCACGCGGAATTGTTCGCCCTCTTCGATGTGGTAGAGCAGGTCTACTTGGCCTGGCTCTTCGAGGAAGACCGTCTCCGGGCGTACGTCGGCGAACACATAGCCGTGGCTGCCATAAAGATCCTGAATCCATTGGGCGTCGGCACCCATTTTATTTTGCTCGAAGGCTTCGCCGCCCTTGAGCTTGGCGGCTTGAGAAAGGGCCACGGGTTCAAACTTCGAGTTGCCCATGAACTGCACGTTACGAATGTTATATCGCTGTCCTTCGGACACCACGAACGTGATCTGGGCCCAGTTTTCGCGCGGGTAATAATCGACCTTGCGACTTACCTTCGCTTGGAAAAAACCGAATGAGCGATAGTAGGCCGTCAGCAAGTCCACGTCGCTATCGATCTGCCCGCGGTTCACATAGCCCTTAAAAATCTTGAGTAGCGGCGGCTTGGATTTCACGATCGTCCGCAGCCGGCCTTCGCTAACAAATTCGTTACCGACGAACTCAACGTTCCAGACTTTTTGCGAAAGACCTTCGTTAATCAAGAAGGAGATGCCCTTATCCGTCGGCTTGGTGCCTTCGAGAATCGTCACCTGAATGTTGTTGTAGCCTTTACCCTGATAGTATTCTTCGATCTTGCGGCGAGCTTCTTCGACGGCATACGGATCAACAGCACCGCCCGCTTTTAAGCCAGTTTCTTTCGCCAATTTTTTGTCGGTCACGCCTTCGTTACCGATGTAGTACACATAACGAATCGTGGGACGTTCGACGACTTGGAAGATCACGATTCGTCCTTGCGGGGTCGATTCGTAGAGCAGCTTCACGTCGATGAACCAGCCGAGATTGGCAAGTCGCCGTACGTCGCGCTGCACCACGGACTGATCGAAAGGACGACCTACCCGGGTCGTCAGATGGCCGGCGACTTGGCTCGCCGTGATGGTTTCATTGCCAAGAATACGAATCTCCTTGACCAATTGAGCAGGATCGACGGCCTCTTCGGTCAAGGAAGTCGGAAGTTCCTCAGCCACTAAGACCACATCGGTCCTTACCAAACACAGCAGGAGCAAACAGGCTCTCGCCACTTGCGCCAAATTTCGGAGATGTCGCTCAAAGAAGGGCATGGGCAATTGAACTGATATCGGAGAAAAGCAAGTTGGTGCGGCAGACCAAGCGGCACGTGCGCAGATTGATCGCCAGTTGGGCCGCAAAGAAATAGCCGAACCAGGGGGGGGAGACAAGCCGAGTTACGGCCCGATAGAAGTCCTGCTGAAAACGCAGTGCCAGCACCACCAAAAACGCCCAGAATTAAAAGTCCGGCGTGCCGTACTGGTCGAATTCTTCATAGGTTTTGTGCGAGAAGCTACGGAAACGGGTAAAATCGTGAATCCAGGCAAGCTTCACGTCCCCCGTGGGACCGTTGCGCTGCTTGCGTACTAGCAAGTCGGCTTGCCCGCGGACCCGCTCGCGATCCTCCTCATTCGACTGGTAGTATTCTTCGCGGTGGACAAACATCACCACGTCGGCATCCTGCTCGATGGCTCCTGATTCACGCAAATGGCTGAGCTGGGGCTTGTTGTCGCGAGTAGCTTCCACCTGGCGGTTGAGCTGGGCCAAGCACAACACTGGCACGCTCAATTCACGAGCCAAGCCTTTTAAGCGACGAGCGATCTTGGCCACTTGTTCTTGCCGCGGATCGCGGCCATTATCGGGCTCAATCAACTGCAGGTAGTCGATCACCACCAAACCCAAGCTTTCGCGCCGCTTCAACCGCCGAGCATTTGCCGAGATTTCGGTCATCGTGCGGCTGGGCGAGTCATCAATGAACAACGGTGCCTTGCTGATTTCTCCTGCCGTACGCACCAGCTTACTACGTTCGTCGGTTGTAATCGTGCCATTCCGTAGACGATGGCCGTTCACCTCCGCAATCGAACAGAGCAAACGATCTCCCAATTCAAGGGCCGACATTTCCAAACTGACAAACAGCACTGGCACATTCAGCTGCACCGCCACATGCTCGGTAATGTTCATCGCGAGCGCGGTTTTCCCCATGCTGGGCCGCGCGGCCAAGATGATGAGTTCCGAATTTTGCAGTCCACCCGTGAGTTGGTCATAATCTTCAAAGCCGGTTTCCAGACCGCCAAACGCATGTTGGTTATCGAGTCGGGCATTTATGCGATCCAGCGATTCGTGCAACACTTCGCTGATGGTGCTCAAATCGCTGGAACCACGCGATTCGAGAATGCCGAAAACCTTTTCTTCGGCACGACTTAGTGCCTGCCGCGTTTCAAGCGTGGGATCGTAGGCATCGTGGACGATATCGGTCCCCGCGTGAATCAGTGAACGCAGCACCGCTTTTTCGGCCACAATGCGCGCATAGTAGTCGGCGTGGGCCGCAGTGGGAACGATCTGCGCGATCTCGGCTAGGTACGCCGCCCCACCAATCGCTTCGTATTGCTCGGCGCGACGTAAGTTTTCGACCAACAGCATGGGGTCGATACTCTTGCCCCCATCGTGCATGGTGAGCAAGTGCTCGTAGATCGTCCGATTGGCTTCGCTGTAAAAATCCTTGGCCCGCAGGATGAGCGCGACTTCGTCGAAGACCTCGGGCAGAAGCAAGATGCTGCCGAGCACCGATTTCTCGGCTTCCATGCTCTGCGGCAATTGTCGTTCAAACACGACGTTGGCGGAGGTGCGTTGCGTGCCGGCATGAGTCCGTTCAATCGTTGCCACGGTGAGTGCGCTCCATCTCTACGAGGCCGAGAAAATCACGAAAGCTCTGCATTTAGCCATCAGCTTGCGCCGATGGCTATTGGCAAAATCGACGACCTACTTCTCGTCGACACCAACGGTTGGCACGACCCACACCTTGAGTTCGCCGTCGACCTCACTGGCCAGCTTGAACTTCACGGTGTAGAGGCCCAATTCCTTGAGCACGCCGTCCAAGCGGATTTGATCGAGATTCAGGTGGATATCGATCTTCTTGAGGGCGGCAACAATGTCCGCGGCACCCACGCTGCCATACAAATGGCCATCCTCGGTGGCGTTGGCTTCGATCGTTATGCTTTGCTTGGCGATCTCGGTGGCCTTCTTTTTGAGATTCGCCTGTTGCACTTTTTCCAAGACTTGCAGCTTCACACGATGCTTCTCGACCATGCGTTTGTGGTGATCGGTGGCAAGCGTGGCCATGCCGTGAGGCATCAGATAGTTGTAGGCGTAACCAGGGCTAACCTCGACGACATCGCCCTGATGCCCCAGGTCTTCGACGCTATGAATGAGCAGCAACTCGATGCCCCCATGGGCTCCGGTGGGAAGGCGTTTGATGCGGTGAGGTTTTCTCTTGAGCTTCTTTTGCTTGGTACTCATGTCCAGTATCGCCGTAGGTTAGTGTTTTGATGTTAATTTATTGGTTGCGCGATGACAATGCGATGTTTCGCCGTTCAGCCAATCGTTTGCGAATGTGTTGTTAGAACGGAATCTCGTCGTCCGGCATGGAATCCATCGAGGCCGACGAATATTCATGAGGATCGGCACTTGCAGTCTGGTTTGCGGACGCACCTCTGCTACCGCCACCGCCTTGGCCGCCTCCCTTGCCGCCGACCATTTGCATCCGCTCGCAGACGACCTTGAGCTTGGTCCGCTTTTGGCCGTCTTTTTCCCAGGAATCCATCTTAAGGCGGCCTTCGATCAGCACGCTCGAGCCTTTGCTCAAGTATTCGTTGGCCACTTCGGCCGTACGGCCCCAAAGAGTCACGTCGACGAATGTGGCTTCATCAACCCATTGGTCGTTCTTTTTCACGCGATCATTGACCGCCAGACCGATATCGGCAACCGCCATGCCGCTGCCGATGTAGCGCAGCTCGAGGTCGCGGGTCAAATTGCCCATCAGGACCACTCGGTTGAAACTAGCCATGGGGCCAATCCTTGTGTGAGGCACAATTCAGGGGTGGTGATTCACGAACCTGCTAGTTCGTAAACTTAGGTCGCAACGACTTCTTCTTCCACTTCGACGATGTCGTCAGCCACCGGAGTGACCCGAACCACGCCGCCGCTCTTGGCATGTTCCAGAATGGGCTCAACGAGCGCGCCCGGCAAACGGACGAACAATTGGCGCAAGATACCATCGTGAATTTCGCACTGACGGGTGAGGTCTTTGAGGGCCCCGGTCGGCAAACGGAAATAGGTGATCCAGTAGGCCCCCTTGCGTTGACCCTTGATGGGGTAGGCCAAGCGGCGCTCTTCCCACAGCCGACTGACTTCAATCTGCCCGCCGGCAGCTTCGATGTAGCCGTTGATGTCGCGCGGCAAACCCTCGCGATCACGCGCGAAAGCGTTTGAGTCAAGGATGAACAGACCTTCGTAAACTCCAATATTCCCGTCCAAAGCGATACTCCGATTAACTTGTCAAAAAAGCTGTTTTATGCCACCCACGAATTATATTTATTGGCCTTCGGATTTCGTTTCATCCGGTCGACCACCGTTAAATTTGTTCATCGCCGCGAGAATGCCTTGCTCGACCCAAATGAGCACTGCCTCGCGGGCTCGCGTAACTTGCTCGTCGACCGCCTTGCGTTCGTGGGTTCCAAATTTCCCCAACACAAAGTCGGCTGGATCCCACTGCTCGGGCACCGGACCGATTCCCATTCGCAAGCGGGCGAATTGGTCGGTTCCCAATTGACGCACCGTGTCGGCGAGTCCCTTTTGCCCCCCGTCAGAACCACTCGGCCGCAGCCGCAATGATCCCAAAGGCAGGTGAAAATCGTCGCAAACGACCAACAGGTCCGTCTCGGTCATTTTATAAAAATCGAGCGTCTGTTTCACGCTCCGTCCGCTCAAATTCATGAACGTGTGGGGCATGAGAAGCAAGATTTTTTCAGTGCCAACGAGACCTTCTTGTATTTGTCCTTCAAACTTCAGTCGCCCAGGGGCCGTTGCGTTTCGCTGGGCCAAGGCCTGGATGACTTCAAAACCAATGTTGTGCCGAGTTTCTTCGTATTTTTTCCCGGGATTCCCCAGGCCAACAATTAACATCATCCAACTTCGCGCCTCCCTGCTTTCACCGCCTTAACCTGCAAGCACAGTGACGAGAGAGCCAGCACTACTCTGCCGCTTCCTCCTCATCACCAGCCTTGCGGCCAATGACTTCCGGCTCGGCACCTTCGGCCACTTCTGCATCCGGAGCTTCGGTCGGCTCGACGCAATGCACAAGCACCATGTCGGGATCGCCAAAAACCTTGGCTCCTTCGGGAAGATCGAGAATGTCCTTAATTTTCAATGTGCCGCCCAAGTGCAGATGATTGACGCTCACATGCAAATGATCGGGGATGTGGCCGGGATCGGTTTCGATTTCCAAGTAATGCACTAAATGCTCAACCACGCCACCTTCGTGCTCGCCGGGAGCCTCGCCGCGTAGCAGCAAATCGACTTCCAGCTTGACGCGGTCCTTGGCATCGACCCGCAACAAGTCGACGTGCAGAACGTGTTGCTGGAAAGTGTCCCATTGAACTTCGTGGAGCAACGCTTGTCCGTCCGCAGCACCCTTGAGCTCGACCACCTTGGCACCGTGCCGCATCGTGGCTTTCAGGCCATCGACGCTGACGGTCAGGCTGATCGGCTCTTTGCCGTGGCCGTACAAGACTGCCGGAAGTTGTCCCGACCGGCGTAAACGGCCGTTATTGAGCTTTCCGTGCAACTCGCGTTTGGCGACTTCCAAAACTTCCGACATGACAAACTCTCCGAACTCGAAACCAGTATTTTAGGAACGTGCTGGCAACAGCGCGTATGAATGGGCAGTGAAACCGCGAGCATCCCCACCAGCCGAGACTGGTGGAGTAGGCGGAAGCTATCGATTGTCGCTGATTTGGAGAGAATTTCAACCCCATGAAAGCCCGAAGTTTAGCTCTCTCCAACCATTTCCAGCACTCCCGGTCAGGGGCAAGGATTGGCCTGAATTTAAGTCCTAATCGTCGGCCAGGGCGGGAAACACAAGATGTTGTGGCACTCTTCGGCCCAGGGGTGCGGCGGCGACCGAAAATGTCTACTGCTAGTGGGCGATCTGGCCATTCCCACTAGATGATGTGGTTTGGCGAGAAAAAGCTTGCGATTTTTATCGTCGTTGGGCAGAGGCATACAACATGTCGTGTGCCCTTCCAACCAAATTTTCAAGGAACTGGTGCCTAAACAGAGTTTAGCGCTTTGCTGATTTTATCACAAACGCGCGGCCATTATCAGCCGCTACTTTTGGCCGCGCGGTTCAACATGAGCCGCAACGCGCTTGCGTTGGATTCTTTGAGGACGCCCCGAAACCGAAGAACCCGCGGCTAGCGCCTTGCGGTTCACGGTTCAGCGACCAAGCGTGGACGGCCATCCAGGCGAGAGCGATCGAGGCGGCGGCGAGGGCGAGCGATTCATTAAACCCGGATTTCCCAGATGACTTCCCGCACAATGGCACGCGATTTGCGCCACACCTTGTAAAAACAGCGGTTTGTACGCTCAACATGCCATCGTGACAGGGGAGCCCCATGGGTGACTGCCAAAACGAG
>Ga0163153_10000972_pt1 | contig 46984 bp, 46 predicted proteins | sample OliLakLV19MP6IB1_FD_148629 | JGI IMG/M metagenome (GOLD analysis project Ga0163153, IMG submission 148629) | Freshwater microbial mat bacterial communities from Lake Vanda, McMurdo Dry Valleys, Antarctica - Oligotrophic Lake LV.19.MP6.IB-1 | ecosystem: Environmental > Aquatic > Freshwater >... | reverse complement strand
GGGTGGGGGGCGTGCAGAATTGAGCCCGCAATCGCCGCTCACGCTTCATCCTTCACGCCCCCCCTCCCCGACCCTCCCCCACAAGGGGGGAGGGAGTGAAGAACGACTCTATCCTCATCGTCGGCGCGGGCCTCGCGGGGCTTTTCCTTGCGCTGAAGCTTGCGCCGCGGCGTTGCGTGGTGTTGAGCCAAGCGCCGCTTGGTCACGCTTCGTCGTCTGCTTGGGCGCAAGGTGGGCTCGCGGCCGCGCTCACGCCTGGCGACAATCCAGCACTGCATGCGCAGGACACCATCAACGCTGGCGCCGGCTTGGTCGATCCGGCGGTGGCGGCGCTGATCACGCGTGAAGGTCCAGATCGCGTGCGCGATCTTATAGCGCTCGGCGTGCTGTTCGATCGCACGCCGGATGGCGCGCTCGCGCAAAGTTTGGAAGCAGCGCATTCGCGTCCGCGCGTGGTGCGCGTCTCGGGCGACCTCGCTGGCAAGGCGATCATGGACGCGCTGATCGCCGCCGTGCGCGCCGCGCCGCATATCGAGATCGCAGAACGCAAACGCGCGCGCGCGCTGCTTCACGATGCTAACGGGCGCGTGTGCGGGGTGCTGTGCGAGGACGAGGAACGCTTCCTTGCAACCGAAGTCGTGATCGCGACCGGGGGCGTGGGCGGGCTTTACGCTGTCACGACCAACCCAGTTGAAGCGCAAGGACAAGGCTTCGCGATGGCCGCGCGTATTGGCGCGCTGATTGCCGATCCTGAGTTCGTGCAATTCCATCCGACGGCGATCGACATCGGCCGCGATCCCGCGCCGCTCGCGACAGAAGCACTGCGCGGTGAAGGCGCTCACATCACCAACGGCAAAGGCGAAGCCTTCGTCTCCGATCTCGCGGCGCGCGATGTCGTGGCGCGCGCCATTCACATTGAACGCCAAGCTGGGCGCGGCGCGTTTCTCGATGCGCGCGAAGCTGTCGGCTCGAAGTTCCCGGCGCACTTCCCCACAGTTTTCGCAGCCTGCATGAGCGCTGGCCTCGATCCGCGCGAAGCGCCGATCCCGATCGCGCCGGCGGCGCACTATCACATGGGCGGCGTAGCCACTGATATTTGGGGCAGAACCAGCGTCGCCGGGCTTTGGGCGGTCGGCGAATGCGCCTCGACCGGCGCGCATGGCGCCAATCGCTTGGCCTCCAACTCGTTGCTTGAGGCCGTGGTCTTCGCGCACCGAATCGCGGCCAGACTGCGTGATGACGATGCAAAATCTCCCCTCGCGCCGGAACCCGCAACCGCGCCGCCAACACTCGCTGACGGACCTCGCGCTGAGCTTCGCCGGGTTATGGAAGCGGACGCCTCGGTCGTCAGAGACGGCGCCGGACTCAAACGCGCCCTCGCCGCCGTTCACGCGCTCGGCGAAAGCCATGGCCAAGCCAATGCGCTTGTCGCAGCACAACTCATACTCACCGCCGCGCTCGCACGCACAGAGAGCCGGGGCGCCCACTTCAGGAGCGATTATCCCGATGACGCGACACCGCAACGCACGTTTATCGCAGGTGCGGGCGAGCTTGCCGCCGCTCCCTGATGTGGTGCTTGAGCCGATCGTGAAGCTCGCGCTCGCCGAAGATTTGGGCGCGGCTGGCGATGTCACGACAGACGCGCTGATCGATCCAGAGACGCAAGGCCGATGGGCATTGCGCGCGCGTGAAGCCGGCGTTGTCGCTGGACTTGATGCGGCGATCCTCGCCGGCGCGATGATCGATCCCGAACTCATCTTCACGATCCGCGCGCCGGACGGCGCGCGCGTGAAGACGGGCGACACGATCATGGAGATCGAAGGCGCGGCGCGCTCGATGCTGATTGCCGAGCGCACGATGCTAAACTTCATCGGCCGCCTTTGTGGAATCGCGACGCTCACCAGCGTTTATGTCGATGCTGTTGAAGGCACGAACGTGATCATCGCCTCGACGCGCAAAACGACGCCCGGCATGCGCGCGCTCGAGAAGCGCGCCGTGCGTCTCGGCGGCGGCGGCGCGCATCGCTATGGCTTGGATGATGCGATGCTGATTAAAGACAATCACATTGCAGCAGCTGGCGGCGTTGGCATTGCACTTGAACGCGCGCGCGATGCGGCGTCGCATCTGATGTGTATCGAGATCGAAGTTGATACGCTTGAGCAATTGCGCGAGGCGCTGCCGTACGGCCCAAGCGCGATCCTGCTCGACAATTTTTCGCAGGCCGACATGCGTACCGCCGTGAAGATGGTCGACGGCGAAGTTCTGCTCGAAGCCTCGGGCGGCATCACGATCGAGAACGTGGCGGCGGTGGCGGAAACGGGTGTTGATGTCATTTCCGTTGGCGCGCTGACGCATTCCGCGCGGTCGTTGGATGTGGGCCTGGACGCGCTTTAAGTCTTGGACGCAAAAATAGCGTCAGCCTGAGCCTGTCGAAGGCGGGAATGATGGGCTCTGCGGTTCGTGCGTGGCGTCGTGCGTGGCGTCGTGCTTCGACAGGCTCAGCATGACGCCAATTTGAACGGATGCACCTCAAACTCTGCACGGCACGCGGCGGCGCCCGCGGCGAAGGGCTTCGTCGCGTGGGATCAGTTTGCGGTAAGGCCGCGGATTTTGGTTATGAGGAGTTGGCGTAGCTGGCGCTGAGCGGCGCATCTGCGCAAAGCGCATGCGCAGTGGGACGCGCGGCGACCAGGCGGGAGCCGCGCAGGCCTTTGCAGAGGCGCTTCAGGAAGCGCCGCACGTAGCGCATGGGTTGGACCATGGCTTCGATGAGCCGCACGATGCGCAGGTAGAAATTGCCATGACGCAATCGCACGCGCGCGAATTTGAACACGAGCTTCGAGCGTTTGGTGCGACGGCTGAAGCCGCGGGGCGTGTTGCGGCGGGAGATTAAAACGTTGCTCTTGGGCGGCGGCCCCGCGAGACGCAGCGCCATGAGAAGGAGCATCACTTCAACCGCGCGCTCGGCGCGCTGAATGGCGCGATGCAAGCGGCGCCGCGTGTGCTCGGGATCAAAAGAAAAGATCGCCTGCGCCAGCTCCACGACGAAACCAACGATCGCCGCCGCGAGGGCGTCGATGCTTTGCTGTGATGGGGCCTGGTAGGGTTTTGACATTTGCAGGCGATGATACGCCTGCGCGAGGGCGGTCGGATAGATTGCGGCTGGGCGCTTTGTTTTCGGGGATTTGCGGGGAAAATGTGTGGGATAGAGGGGTGGCTATCCAACCGTTTGAGACGCAACGCTTCCCGGACGCGATCCCGGCAAAGGCCGGGGTGCGATCCGGGACCCAAAGGCAAACGCACAAGCTTTGTCACCCCCTAGGTCCCGGCTCTGCGCTCACCCGCATTTGCAATGCGCATGAGCCTGGCCGGGAAGCGTGGAGAATGCTGGACGGCGGCGTCGAATCAGATCGGCAATCGCGCATGCGAAACACACTCGAAGATTGGGCTGACGATCCAACGGAATTCATGGGTGTCGTCGTTGGATTGTCTCTACTCGGACTGTTATTCTCGGCGCTCGCTGTCGGCGTACTGCCGCAATTTGCAATGACTGAGCTAATTCTCCTGGTGAGCGTCAACTGCATGTCTGCGGCTGTCGTCGCGACAATGATAGTCGGCACCGTAGACGGCCAATCGCCTGGAGCGGCGCGCGTATTGATGCCACTGTTCTGCATTGGGTCGGGAGCATTGCTTATGTGGATAGCAAACGGCCGACTCGACGCAACGATCGAGGTTTCATGGGGCCGCATTGGCGCCTGCTACCTTGTGTTTGGCGCAACTCTGCTGGTTGCCAATATTGTTCGGCGTTTACCTAGATCAACCGTTGCCGGCTGGAAGCCCGATTGAAATTTGGCGCGCACTTAAACCCCGCTATTCACGATCCCGAACAGCACGTGATCGCGCCAGGCGCCGTTGATCTTCAGGTAGGCGCGCGCCATGCCTTCTTGGGTGAAGTTGCATTTTTCGAGGACGCGGCGTGAGGCCATGTTGTCGGGCTGGCATGCGGCTTCGACGCGGTGCAGGTCCAAATCTTCGAACGCGTAGCGCACGACGGCGCGGACGGCGGCGGTGATGTAGCCTTTGCCGGTGTGCATCTGGCCGGCCCAGTAGCCGAGCGAGGCCGTCTGCGCGACACCGCGGCGAATGTTTGAGAGCGTGACACCACCAACGAGCGCGTCATCTTCCTCGCGGAAAACAAACAGCGCGTGGGCTTTGTCGTCGCGCGAATCTTCGGTGTAGCGGCGCAGTTTGTAGCGATAGGAGCCGCGTGAGGTTTCGTCTTGCGCCCAGGTGGGCTCCCACGGCGTCAGGAAATTGCGGCTGGCTTCGCGGACGTCGGCCCATTCCTGGTAATCGCGCAGCTCGGGCGCGCGTACGTAAACGCCCTCTCCGTCGACCCGGCGCATGCCGTCATTGTCCTTACGCATCAAAGCCATGACGGCTCATTTTGCCCCAAAAGCCGCGAGCGCGCCATGGCCTGCCTTGGGGCCAATCGCAGCCGCGCAGGCCGGACCTTGGAGCGCTTTTGCTGCAACCGCCTGGATTTGCTCACACGTGACCGCGTCCATGCGGTCGCGGATTTCGGAAAAGTCCGCGAGCCGGTCACGGAGGAAAAGCTGGCTGACGCGGGCTTCGGCGCGGGCGCTGGGCGCTTCGACGCCCATCAGCATTGAGGCGCGCGAGACGGCCTTGGCGCGCGTGAGTTCGGCTTCGGTTGGCCCCTTGGCGGCCATCAGCGCGAGCTGATCTTGGACGATCTCGGCGACTTCGCGCGCGTTTTCGGCGGAGCACCCGGCATAGACGCTGATGCGGCCGTCATCCTCCAGCGTGTCGAGCGCGGAATCGATGGCGTAGACGAGACCGCGGGTTTCGCGGACTTCCTGGAAGAGCCGCGAAGACATGCCGCCGCCAAAAATCTCCGAAAGTAGACGCGCCGCGTAAACGCTCTCGTGGCCGGAGGCTGGCCCGGGCCACGAGAACACTAGATGGGTTTGCTCGAGCTTGCGGGTCTCACTGGCATGACCTGCGAGCGCGCGCGCCGGTGCGCTTTGTTGCGCCGGCTTGTTGGTAAGATGCCCGAAACGGCGCGTCGCGGTCTCGATGATGGCGTCGCGATCGAAGGCGCCGGCAATGGAGACGATGACGCGGTCCGGCGTCATGTGGGCGCTGCGAAAGTTGATCAGTGTATCGACGCTGACGTTCTTCAGCGCTTCATCAGTGCCGAGGATCGGGCGGCCGAGGGGTTGGCCCTTGTAGAGCGCCGCTTGGTGGAGCTCGAACACGCGATCATCCGGCGCGTCGAAGGCTTCGCCGCGTTCTTGCGCGACAACGCCCTTCTCCTTCTCCAAATCCTCCGGCAGCCAATGCGGATCGAACAGAATATCGGAGATGAGATCGAGCGAGAACGGCGCTTGCTCGGCGACGCAACGCGCGTAGTACGCGGTGCGCTCATAGCCGGTGGCGGCGTTCATCACGCAGCCGGCGTTCTCGGTATCTTCTGCGAACTTGCGCGCATCGCGTGAGCCGGCGCCCTTGAAGGCCATGTGCTCGAAGAGATGCGCGATGCCGTTGAGCTCTTCGGACTCCCAGCGCGCGCCAACGCGCTGCCAAACGCCAAGCGCCGCAGTGCCAAGGCCCGGCATCGGGTCGAGCGCGATGCGCACGCCATTGGGCAAGCGAACAAGTTCTAGTTCGTTCATGCCCGGCGCCCACGGTTGTTGGTTGGAGCGCGCGCTTCCAAGCGCGCATGCGGGCTGGAAGCCCGCGCTCCAACCTGCGCGCATGCGGGCTGGAAGCCCGCGCTCCAACCTCCATTGCCCTGTGCTTTACTTCCACGCGCGGCTCCGTTCGCGGATATATTGCTTCACCGCTTCGGCGTCGGCGGGGAGAGAGTCAAACTTTTCAGTGCGGTGGAACAGATCCGCGCATTTGGCGGGGACCTGGGGCCGCTGGCCCGTGGCGCGCTCCACGGTGTCGGGGAATTTCGCGGGGTGGGCGGTGGCGAGGAACACACGCGGAGCGCCTCCACCGGCCACGCGCGCGGCGCAGCCGACAGCGGTGTGCGGACAGAGCAACTCGCCCTCGTATACCCAAAGGTCGCGCATCTCTTTGAGCGTTTCGGCGTCGGTGATCGACACGGCGTCGAAAGTTTCGCGCAAACGCCGTAGCGCTCCCGAGGGAATATCGAACCCGCCTGCTTGCTCAAGGCTAGCATAAAGCGTGCGCACCGCCTCGCCATCTCGGTCCAACACTTCGAAAAGAATTCTCTCAAAGTTGGACGCGAGCTGAATGTCCATCGCCGGCGACAGCGTCGCTTTCGACCCGCCGCGCTCGTAGCGGCCAGTCGCGAGCGCACGTGCGAGAATGTCGTTCGCGTTAGTGGCGAGCACAATCCGGTTGATCGGTGCGCCCATCTGTTTGGCCACCCAGCCGGAATAGGCATCGCCAAAATTCCCCGTGGGCACAACGAAGCTGGCCGGCCCGCCAGCAGACAGAGTTTGAGCGGCGTTGTGAAAGTAAGCCGACTGCGCCACGATGCGAGCCCAGTTGATCGAGTTGACGCCCGACAACGCGGCGCGCGAAGCGAAATCCGCATCGGCAAACAGCGATTTGACGATCGCTTGGCATGCGTCGAAATCGCCATCGATCTCGATCGCATTCACATTCGGCGCGCCTGATGTGGTCATGAAGCGACGCTGCACGTCAGAGACACGACCCTTTGGGGTCAGCACGAACAAGTCCACGCGTTCACGGTGCTTCAACGCTTTTACAGCCGCACCGCCTGTATCACCGGACGTTGCGCACACCACCGTCAAGCGATGGCCTCGCCGCTTCAGCGCGTAATCATAGAGCGGCCCGATAAGCTGCATGGCCACGTCCTTGAAGGACAGCGACGGCCCATGAAACAGCTCGAGCATCCATTGACCGGGGCCAATCTGGCGCAGCGGCGTGACGGCGGTTGGCCATTTCGGACGCCATGCCTCATCATGAGGATCGGAGGGCGCGGCTATGTAGGCTTCGTTTACGAGCGTGGCGACGCCGCCCTCCTCGTAGCCGATCTCACCGCCGGAGAAGAGATCAAGCAAACGCGACGGGGCTTGAACGTAGTGAGCTTTCGCCAGGTTGGCTTTAAGCGTCGGCCAGCTCTCCGGCACGTAGAGCCCGCCGTCCGGCGCCATGCCGGCAAGCACTGCGTCCAGGAACGAAACGGGCGGCGCTTGGCCTCGCGTTGAGATGTAGCGCATCAATCCTCGCGCGGGCGCGGTCGTTGAAACGAGAGCCGCCCGACGCTGGCATGATAGGCAAAATAGATGGCCAGGAGAACGAGCGCGAGGCCGTACCAGGTCAGCGCGTAGCCCAAATGCCGCGCCGGCGGCAGCACATCAGCGCCTGATGCGAGCGCAAATGGATTGGCGGCGGCGCGGCCATCCGTGCCGACGTAAGCCGCGGCGATGTAATAATCCGCCACGTTCTCCAAGCCCGCGTTGCGGCCCATCGCCGGCAGATCGACCGCGTACCAGCGCCGCTCAAGCGGACGCGGCGGCGCAGCGAAGGGTCCTGGATCTTCCGGACGCACCGAAGCGCCGCTGACAGGCGCGCCAAAGCGCATTGCCGCTGGCACGCGAATTTCTTCTGGATTTGGCGAGTCCCGGCCGACGACGAAATCGCTATCGACGAAGATGATGCTGTCGCCTTCCTGGACAGGCGCAAACACGCGCCAGCCCTGCTCGTGTGTGTCGGGACGAACGCCGAACACAAACTGCATGCCGCCTTCGATCGGCTGATAGCTGGCGATGGTCATTTCCGCGACCGGTTCTTCGGCGGCGGCGGTCTTCTCTTCGTACTTCTCCCACTGCCAGCGGCCGAACGAGATCAGCACCGCGAACGCGATGATCGACAGCAGCGACATGATTGGGAGCGGTTTAAAGCGGATCATTCCACGTCCTCGTGCGTCGCTTCGCGCGCCTTATGTTTCCACTGCAACGCGAACAGCGTTGCTTTGAACGGCGGCAAAAATGCAAGGCAGAGCACGACCGTCGCCACCAATGTTATCACGAGCGCGACGATGTCAGGCAGAAGGCGCTGCAGGATCAACAGCAATGGCGCGACGATGGCGCCGACGATCAAGATCACGAACACAGCCGGCCCATCGCCAGCGTCAGCCGATTTGAAATCGGCGCCGCAAACGGGGCACGCGTCACGCAATTGCAGATAGCTCTTGAACACTGCGCCCTTGCCGCACTGCGGACAACGGCAACGCAGGCCGGCAAGGATAGGCGAAGGTGCAGTCATGGCCGCGCCAACTCTCACACCCAGTCCCGGGGCGGTGCGAAGCAGCGAACCCGGGACCCATAAACACGTATGCTTTGTGACTCAGCGCCCCATTCCCGACCAAGCGTGGTTATCGGCCCCGGACTTGGCGCTGCGCGCCAATCCGGGGATGGGTGAAGCGTCAATTCTGCATCGTCAGGTACGGCATCACGTAGACGAAGGTGAAGAGGAAGAGCCACACCACGTCAACGAAGTGCCAATACCAGGCCGCGGCCTCAAAACCGAAGTGCTTTTGCGGCGTCATTTGCCCGGCAAGCAGACGGAGCAAGCACACGCCCAGGAAGATCGTGCCGATCACGACGTGGAAGCCGTGAAAGCCCGTCGCCATGAAGAACGCCGAGCCATAAACGTTGGCGGTCGTCACATCGCCTTGGTTGCCGAAGGCGAAGCCCGCTTCCGGGTATTCAACGGCGAATTGGATGTAGCTGAACAGAATGCCCAGCAGCACCGTCAGGATGAGGCCGTTGCGTGCGCCCTTGCGATCACCTTGCTGCAGCGCGTGGTGCGCCCACGTCACGGTCGTGCCTGAGAGCAGCAGGATGAGCGTGTTCATCAGCGGCAGATGGAAGGGATCGAACGTCTCGACATGCGGCGGCGGCCAGTTGGCCCAAGCCGCGGCGGTCGCTGGGTCCCATGTCGGCACCATCCAATCGGCGCGGTGGCCGTGGAAGATCGCCATTTCAAAGAACACCCAGAACCAGGCGACGAAGAACATGATCTCCGACGCGATGAAGAGGATCATCCCGTAGCGCAGGCCGATATCAACGACCGGCGTGTGATCGCCTTGGCGGCTCTCCTTGATCACATCGCCCCACCAGCCGACACAGGTGAAGATGATCGTGATCATGCCTGCACCGAAGAGATACCACTGGCCTTTGGCCAGCATGCCTTCAGCGGCGAGACCTCGCATCAGGACGACAGCGCCGATCGCGGCGACAAGCGCGCCGACCGAAGCCACGAACGGCCACGGGCTCGGGTTGACTAAGTGATAGTCGTGTTTGACGTCGCCGTGCGCCATTTCGATTCCTCAGCGTCTTTAGCTCGGTTGGCCTTCGCTCGCTTCCAGCAACGCCTGAGCTTCAGGTGAAGTGGAGCGGAAGAAGGTGTAAGATAGGGTTAGAGTGGTGATATCGGCCGTGTCGGGGTCCGACACGATTTCCGGATCAACGAAGAACACCACCGGCAAGTCGGTCTCCTGCCCCGGCGCGATCACGCGATCCGTAAAGCAGAAGCATTCGAGCTTGGCGAAGTATTGGCCGGCAATGTGCGGCGTCACGTTGTAGGTTGCGCGCGCCACGACCGGTTCGTCGGACGTGTTGCGCACGCGATAGAACGCGAGGCCAGTTTCGCCGATGCGCAGCGTTTCTGATGTTTGCTTTGGCGCGAACACGACCGGCAGATCCGGCGAGGTGTTAGCGTCGAAGCGGATTTCGATGGTGCGCTCGAGGATTTGCGTCGGTGCGACGTCGGCTTCCTGAGTGGTGCCGCCGTAGCCGGTCACTTTGCAAAACGCGTCGTAGATCGGCACGGCGGCGAACGCCATGCCGGTCATGCCCAGAACTACGGCGCTGGCGATGAGCGCGGTACGGCGGAGACGCTTCTTGTCGGGCGTCATGAGGCGCCAGCCACGATGCCGTTCTCGACCTTCACCATCGTGATCAAGAACACCAACACCACGAAGGCGCCGATAGAAGCCGCGATCCAAAGATTGCGGCGGTTGCGCGCCTTCAGCTCTTCAGGAGTCAGGACGATTGTGTCCGGGAGTTCGCTCATGCCAAGCCTCGCTCGGCGAGGATCGCGGCGAAGAGCGCGAAGAGATAAAGGATCGAGAATCCGAAGAGATCGCGGGCGCGCTTATCATCCGCGGGCACGCCTTCGCCGGCGCGCGACATTAGCACGCGCGTCGCCAGAAAAACAAAAAACACGCCGCCGACAACAGCGATCGAGCCATAGACCAAGCCGCCAAGGCCAGTCAGCACCGGCGCGACAGCAAGCGGCGCAACCAGCAGCGAGTATGCAAAAATCTGGAACCGCGTCGTCTTCGCGCCGTGTGTCACCGGCAGCATCGGCACCTTTGCAGCCGCGTAGTCATTCTTTTGAAGCAGCGCGAGCGCCCAGAAGTGTGGCGGCGTCCAAAAGAAGATGATCGCCACCATCAGGATCGGATCGATTGTCAGCGAGCCCGTCTTCGCGGCCCACGCAATTGCTGGCGGCAACGCGCCGGCGAGACCGCCGATGACGATGTTCTGCGGCGTCGAGCGCTTCAGCCACATCGTATAAACGACGGCGTAAAAGAAGATCGTGAACGCCAGCAGGCCAGCCGCGAGTTCACCAGCCGCAAGCTGCATGGTCACGACGCTGAGCACCGAGAGCGTGAGCCCTAGCATCAGCGCTTCCTCACGCGGCACACGGCCGGCAGGAATTGGACGCGAACGCGTGCGGCTCATCACGGCGTCGATATCGCTATCGAACCACATATTGAGCGCGCCCGATGCGCCAGCCGCAACAGCGATCGCGAGGATCGCGGCAAAGCCCAACACCAGATCGTTAGGCCCTGGCGCGGCGACGTAGCCAACGAGGCCGGTGAACACCACCAGGCTCATCACGCGCGGCTTCAGCAGCGCGAGATAGTCGCTGGCACTTGCGGGTGACACACACGCGCCTTCACCACTCGCGAAAGCTTGCGACCGGTTTACGAGCGCGTGTGTGTCACCCTTCGACATCTCAGTGGTGGGTGTCCGGCTTGATCACCGGCAGTTCGTTGAACTGGTGGAAGGGCGGCGGCGAAGAGAGCGTCCATTCGAGCGTGGTAGCGCCTTCGCCCCACGGATTGGCGCCCGCCTTGCGGCGCACGATGAACATTTCGGCGAGCATGATCAGGAAGACCACCACACCAGCGACCGTGATCAGATAGCCGACCGACGAGATGTGGTTCCAATATTCGAACGCTTCCGGATAGTCGACGATGCGACGCGGCATCCCCTGCAGACCCAAGAAGTGCTGCGGGAAGAAGATGACGTTGACACCAACGAACATCATCCAGAAGTGCAGGCCGCCGAGGAAACCGTTGTAGCGGTAGCCGCTCATCTTCGGGATCCAATAGTAGAAGCCGGCGAAAATCCCGAACACCGCGCCCAGCGAGAGCACGTAGTGGAAGTGCGCGACGACATAATACGTGTCGTGCAGAGCCGTATCGATGCCCGAGTTCGCCAGCACGACACCGGTGACGCCGCCAACCGTGAACAGGAAGATGAAGCCAATCGCCCAAAGCATCGGCACTTTGAAGTCGATCGAGCCGCCCCACATCGTGGCGATCCAGGAGAAGATCTTGATGCCCGTGGGCACGGCGATGACCATCGTCGCGGCGATGAAGTAGGCCTCTAGATCGAGCCCCATGCCGACCGTGTACATGTGGTGCGCCCAAACGACGAAGCCGATCACGCCGATGGAGACCATCGCGTAGGCCATGCCGAGATAGCCGAACACGGGCTTGCGCGAGAACGTCGACACGATCTGCGAGACCATGCCGAAGGCCGGCAGAATAAGAATGTAAACTTCCGGGTGACCGAAGAACCAGAACAAGTGCTGGTACATGACCGGATCGCCGCCGCCGGCAGGCTCGAAGAATTGCGTGCCGAAGTTACGGTCAGTCAGCAGCATGGTGAGCGCGCCGGCGAGAACCGGCAGCGACAGAACCAGCAGCCACACCGTGACCAGGATCGACCAGACGAACAGCGGCATACGGTGCAGCGTCATGCCTGGCGCGCGCATGTTGAAGATCGTGGTGATGAAGTTGACGGCGCCAAGGATCGAGCTGGCGCCGGCGATGTGCAGCGAGAGGATCAGCAGATCCATCGACGGCCCGCCATGGTGCGCCATCGAGGTCGAAAGCGGCGCATAGAGCGTCCAACCACCGCCGAAGCCCTGCCAATCGCCGTTGCCCGGCACGACCATCGAAAGAACGGCGAGCGTGAACGAGGCGGGCAGCAGCCAGAACGAAATGTTGTTCATGCGCGGGAACGCCATGTCCGGCGCACCGATCATGAGCGGCACGAACCAATTGCCGAAGCCGCCGATCATCGCCGGCATGACCATGAAGAAGATCATGATCAGACCGTGCATGGTCACGGCCACGTTATAGGAGTGGTTCGAGTCCATGCCGAGCATGTTGGCGAGCAGCGAGCCTTCGGTGAAAACCTGAACGCCCGGCTCGGCGAGTTCCCAGCGGATGAAGCCGGAAAGCGCGCCGCCGATGAGGCCCGCGATGATCGCGAACACAAGATACATCGTGCCGATGTCCTTGTGGTTGGTCGAATAGACCCAACGCTTCCAATCATAGAGGCTGGGGCGGTGATCTTCGTGGTGATCCGCGGCGTGAGCAGCTTCGTGCGTCATAAGTCCTTGCTCCTCAGCGCGTCGGTGAAGACGGCGCAGCGGCCGGTTGTTCAGTAGCGGGAGACGTGGCCGCGCCCTCGGCGGGCGGCACGGTTGCGGGCGCCGGTTCGGCTGAGGCGAACGCACCGCCATTCGCCGCGATCCACGCGTCGAATTCAGCGCGCGTCACGACGTGAATTTCAATCGGCATGTACGCGTGGTTTACGCCGCACAATTCCGAGCACTGCCCGTAATAGACGCCAGGCGTGTCAGCGCGGAACCAAGTTTCGTTGACCCGGCCTTGGATCGCGTCTTCCTTCACGCCGAATGCCGGCAACGCGAATGCGTGAATGACGTCGTTCGAGGTGACGAGCACGCGCACGGTTGTATCAACAGGCACAAGCAGCGGCTCAGTCGTCGCCAAGAGATACGGACGCTGCTCTGCGCGCGCGTCCTCTTCCGGCAACAGGTTCGCCGCGATACTGACACCAGCGTCTGGGTATTCGAAATTCCAGAACCAGGAATTACCAGTGACCTTCAGCGTCAGTTCAGCTTCTGCGGGGATTCTCTCTTGTTCGTAGATCAACGGGAACGAACGCCACGCGATCATGACAAGAATGAGAACCGGCACCACCGTCCAAATGACTTCCACCAACATATTGTGGGTGAACTTCTTTGGTGTTGGGTTGGCATGACGGTTGTAACGAACCATGACCCACACCAGGAGTGCGGCCACGAAGATGGTAATGGCGATGATAATCCACAGGAGGAGATCATGAAAACTCGTGATCTCCCGCATAATCTCAGTTGCGGCAGGTTGCAGGTGCATACCGCGCGGCGTCGGTTGCCCCGGCAACAGCGTCGCGTGCGCAGCGCCCGCAAATGACATCACACCAGCGGCGATGCTTGCGATCAAAGCCCCTCGCTTCACGCAGTTCTCCTCCCTTGAGATTCAGCGCCGGTATGGCGCGCGCCGAAGCTCACGCCTATAGTCGCCGGGCGCGGCAAACGACCGCGCCTTGCGGGTTTGTAAGTCTCCAACAGGATGGGGTGCTAGCATGAGCCGCGCTTTGCTTCCAAGGCGCTTCTCGTTGGCGATTCCGGCGTTCGCGATCACGGTCGCGCTCGCCTCGTTCGGCAGCGTCGCGGGTGCGCAACAACGCACCGATCCGTCGGCCGTTACGGTCGTCGGACGCGACCCGAATGCGCGGCGCTGCAACGATCTCGTTATGCGCGGCGACATCAGCGACGCCACCGTCGAGCAGTGCACCGAAGCGCTCAACTATCGGCGCCTAACCCAGGCGGCCCAAATCCAGCTCCGCATCAATCGCGGCGTCACGCTCATGCGGCGTCAGCAGAACGAGCAGGCTTTAGTGGATTTTGATGCGGTGATTGAACTCCAGCCGCGCCACCCCGAAGCGCAGGTGAATCGCGGCGCGGCCCTGCTCCAGCTCCGCCGCTATGGTCCGGCGATTTCGGCCTTCACGGAAGCGCTCGGGCTGGGCGTGCAGGAGCCTTACAAGGCCTACTTCAATAGAGGGGCCGCTCGGGAGGCTCTCGGCGACATTCGTGGCGCCTATGAGGATTATAATACCGCATTGGATATCTATCCCGATTGGGGCCCTGCCAACGCGGAACTCCAGCGTTTCGCTAGGCAACGTCGCCAGCACCTCGAAGCCTCGCAGGGCGGCACGTCGGACCAATAAAATCAGTGACTTACAGTTTTCGACCGTTCCGGCTACGGCGCGGCGCGAGTCCAGGCCTATATTGAGCCCACACTATTATCCTGGAGACGAACGACATGGCCGATGGGCTGTCCGCTACACCTGAACGCGCAGCGGAGATGGATTGGGACGCCGCCGCCCGCATCCTGGCTGACGCGACCAAAGGTGCGGACGATGGCGAGATTTTCGCGGAAGACACCCGGGCCGAGAGTTTCTACTGGGATGACGGCCGGCTAAAATCGGCTTCGTTCGACGCCACGCAGGGCTTCGGCCTCCGGGTCGTCGCGGGCGAACGCGCCGGCTACGGCCACGCCAGTGTTTTAGAGACAGACGCCGTATCGCGCGCGGCTGAGGCCGCGGTCGCTGTAAAGGCCGGCCACGATGGCACGCTGGATGTCAGCCCCGCCAAGGTGAACCGGCAGCTCTACGCCGACTTCGACCCGATCGAAGCGCCCTCCTTCACCGACAAAACCAACCTGCTCGCCGAGATCGACGCCTATTGCCGGGCGAAAGATCCGCGCGTCGTTCAAGTCGCCGCCACGCTCTCCGGCGCGCGCCGCGGGCTCACCATCCTTCGCCCCGACGGCTTGAAGCTGACCGACTACCGGCCGCTGGTGCGGATCAACGTCTCGATCACGGCTGAGCGCGATGGCCGCCGCGAGAGCGGTTCTGCCGGCGCAGGCGGCCGTGAGCCGTACGAGGTGTTCATCGCGCCCGACCGCTGGAAGAAGCTCGCCGACGAGGCGCTTCGAATCGCACTGGTGAACCTCGACGCTGAACCCGCGCCCGCTGGTGAGATGGATGTTGTCCTCGGCCCGGGTTGGCCGGGCATACTGCTGCACGAAGCCGTCGGCCACGGTCTCGAAGGCGACTTCAACCGCAAAGGCACGAGCGCTTTTTCGGGCATGCTCGGACAACGCGTCGCCGCACCCGGTGTAACAGTTGTGGATGACGGAACGCTCGAGAATCGTCGCGGCTCGCTAACGATCGACGACGAAGGCACGCCGACTCAGCGCACCGTTTTGATCGAAGACGGCATCCTCAAAGGCTATCTGCAGGATCGCTTGAACGCGCGTCTCACCGGCGTTGCGCCAACCGGCTCGGGCCGCCGCGAAAGCTACGCGCACCGGCCGATGCCGCGCATGACCAACACCTTCATGACCGCCGGCGACAAAGATCCGAAAGAGATCCTCGCCAGCCTAAAGCGCGGCGTTTACGCGGTTAATTTCGGAGGCGGACAAGTCGACATCACCTCCGGCAAGTTCGTGTTTCAGTGCACCGAGGCGTACTTCGTCGAGGACGGAAAAATCAAATATCCGATCAAAGGCGCGACGCTGATCGGCGATGGTCCGAGCGCGCTCACGCGTGTCAGCATGGTCGGCACCGATCTCGAATTGGACGAAGGAGTCGGCACGTGCGGCAAGGCCGGACAGAGCGTGCCAGTGGGGGTCGGACAGCCGACTCTCTACATCACCGGGCTCACTGTCGGCGGCACGTAGTTCGCGCGCGTGCATTTACATTTTAGAGAATCGAAGCAGAGCTATAGGCATCCCAATGTTTGGGGAGGTTGATACTATGGCTGCGAAAAAGAAAACGGCGAAGGTTGCCAAGTCTGGCGCGAAAACCAAAGCCAAGGCGACGAAGAAGAAGAAGTAACTTTCTTCAACTTCAAAACTACGGAGCGCCGCTGGGGTCACCCCTCAGCGGCGTTTTCGTTTTCAGCCGTCGCGCGGCCCCGGCGCTTCGTCGCAACCCGCTGCATTTGCCTCGAAAAAGTCCGCCCTAGTCGCATCCATCGGGGGCGCTGCAATCATCCTGAAACATGCAGTAGCGTATTTGCGCGACGCCGCACGCCGCGGGAGACGGGCGACGGGAGGGGAGTAGAAATGCTTTGCCGCATGATGGTTTCGGCGCTGGCTTTGACCGGCGTCGCGTACGCGCAAGAGGCGCCGCCAACGGCGCCAGCCGCGAGCGACGCTGTTGTTACGCCGACCGCCACGACCGGTGACCGCACCAGCTATGATGCGGCGCAGTTCGCGCAATACAATCCGCAGACGGCGCTCGACATGGTGCGCCAACTGCCCGGATTTTCGCTGGACGGCGGCGCGGATCGGCGTGGCTTTTCGGGCGCCGTCGGCAATCTGCTGATCGACGGCGTTCGCCCCAGCACCAAGAGCCAAGGCGTTGAGGGCATCCTCTCGCGCATTCCCGCAAACCAAGTGGTGCGCCTCGAAATCCTGCGCGGCGCGGCCGTCGCGGGCGATGCCTCAGGTCAATCGACGCTGCTCAATGTCGTGCGCACCGAAAGCTCCGGCAGCGGCGTCTATGAAGCCGGCTTCGAACTCACCTCACGCGGCGTGCCTGCGCCGCGCGGCGAGCTCTCCTACAGCGGCCGCAGCGGCAATGTTGAATACAGTCTCGCTGGCTCGCTCTTCAGCCAGTACCGCGATCTGCCAGGCTGGCGGCTTTTTTCCGATCAACCAGGCGATGTTTCCACCGGCCGCGCCGAGACCCCCTCGCCGCGTGATTTCCGCGAAGCGACTGTAACCGGTAGCGTCGCCTTCCCGTTGTGGGGCGGGCGCCTCAGCACCAACGCGCAAGTCAACGCTTGGCGCTTCAATGCAGACAACGATTATTACTTCTTCGACGCGCTCGACAATCCGGACTCCGCGCTGTTGCAGGACTATCAGGAGCGCCGCCTCGGCTACGAAATCGGCGTGAACTACGATCGCGATCTCGGCCCCTGGTCGCTCGGCCTGATCGGGCTCGTCAATCGCGGCACGTACGAGAGCGATGAGAACGACCTGTTTCTCGACGGCGCAGGCGCGCTCGACGGCGATTTCCAGCAGGACATCGTTCAAGAAGCCAGCGAGTCTATCGCGCGCGCGACGCTTTCGCGCTCATTCGGACCACAGCACCGGATCGAATTCGGGGCCGAAGGGGCGTTCAATTCGCTCGATCAGGAACTCGAACTGGGCGGCACGTTTGCGCCGCCCTCGTTCGACAACGCAAACGTGCTGGTCGAGGAAGAGCGCGCGGAATTGTCCGCATCTCATACGTGGCGCCCCAGCGATGAATGGTCGGTCGAGACGCGCCTCAACTGGGAGACGTCCACCCTCACCTTCACCGGCGACAGCAATCAGACCGTCGATCTCGCGTTTTGGAAGCCGTCGCTTCAGGTCACACGGACGTTCGCTGGCAACAACCAACTCCGCTTCCGCGTCTATCGCGATGTGAGTCAACTGGATTTCGGCGACTTCGTCTCAGCGGCCGCGACAGCAGATGCGATCATTTCCGGCGGCAACCCAGACCTCGTGCCGCAAACCGATTGGCGTTACGAACTCGGCGCTGACCTGCGCTTCCCCGGCGGCGCGGCGCTCGGCCTCACGCTTACCCAACACCAAATCAGTGACGTCACCGACGTCGTCTACATCCCAGCGGCCGGCTACGACGCCCCCGGCAATCTCGGCGACGGCGAAGCCACGAGCCTTGATGTGAACTTCTCGATGCCGGTTCCTCACGTTGAAGGCGGGCGGCTCACGATCGCGGGCTATCTCTGGGACACGGAGGTCACCGACCCGCTGACCAGCCAGCCGCGCATTTTCTCCTATCAGCCGGAATCGCAGATCGAGGTGAACTTCCGCCAGGATCTGCCGGACCTTCGGCTCGCGTGGACGATCAGCGTGTTCAAGCAGGGCGAAACTCAGGCCTATCGCTTCAATGAGATCGATACGAGCGAGGAAGGCCCGTGGGTCGATCTCTCGTTCGAAACGACGGCGCTGCCGCACAACATGAAGCTGACGGCCATCGCCGCGAACCTTTTCGACGGCACCATCTATCGCGACCGTCGCTTCTTCAACGAGGACCCCGCGGGCCCGGTCACCAATCTCGGCCGCAACGGCATCAATACGAGCCGCGATTATCGCCAGCGCGAATTCGCCCAAGCGCCGTGGTTCATCCTGCAACTTAGCGGAACGTTCTAGACAGCGCACGGGCGCCTGAAGGGTGGACGGAAAATCTGTTGGATAGAGCGCACCCTATCCACCCATTCCCGGGGCGATGCGAAGCATTGAGTCCAGGACCCATAAACGCGGATGTCGAACGGTGTGGCTCTGTTCTGAAGCAAACGTGGGTATGGGTCCCGGACTTGGCGCTACGCACCAATCCGGGAATGGGTGACCAATTACGCACTGCCATCCTCCCCGCGTTCCGCAGAGCGGGCCTGCCCTGGCGCTCCACACCGAACAAATGTCGCACGCGGTTTCCTTGACCTGGGGATGACCCCTGCTAGTTTCCGCGCGCGCGAACAGGGGGTCTCAAGATGAGTCGCCCCCTTGGGCGCGTGGACCGGTCGATGCCTGACAGAAAACCGCCCGAGGACGATCTTTCCAACCTGCGCCGGCGTGTTGACGCCGCCCGCGGGACGGGCGCCTCGAAGTCCCCGCCACAAGTGAGTGCAGCCTCGCTGTCGCTCAGGATCGGTGGGGAGTTTGGTGCGGCGATTATCGTCGGGGCATTGCTTGGCTACGGGGTCGACTACTTTCTCCACACCGGTGGTTGGGGATTGGGCATCGGCTTCGGACTGGGGTTCGTGACGGGGGTTTTCAACGTGGTCCGCGCGGTGCGCGCCTACAACGACGCCAATCCGTCCGACCCGAACGCGCCGTCCATCCCGGACGACGACGACTGAGGATTTGAGTTTTGTCGAACGACCCGATCCACCAGTTCCACATCAACCCGATCAGCGAACCGATTCATTTCGGCGCTGTGGACGCGACGTTCACGAACGCGAGCGCGTTCATGGTCGCGGGCGTTGCGCTGGCCGCTGGGTTCATGTGGTGGGCGATGAAGCCCGCCGCCGTGGTGCCGGGCCGCGCGCAGGTGGTCGCGGAAGGCGCGTACAGCTTTATCCATTCGATGGTGAAGGACGCCGCGGGCGAAGAGGGCGTGAAGCGCTTCTTCCCGTTCGTGTTCACGCTCTTCCTCTTCATCTTCGCCGCGAACATGTTGGGCATGTTCCCCTACTTCTTCACGCCGACCAGCCAGATCGTCATCACCGCGACGATGGCGCTTATGGTGTTCTTCACCGTCATCGTTGTCGGCTTCGCCAAGAACGGCTTGAAGTTCTTCAAGCTCTTCGTGCCGTCGGGCGTGCCTTGGTACATCCTATGGTTTGTTATCCTCATTGAGATCATCTCGTTCTTCTCGCGGCCGCTCAGCCACGCTGTTCGTCTCTGGGCGAACGTGCTCGCGGGCCACTTGGTGCTAAAGGTGTTCGCGGGCTTCGTGCCGGCGTTGATCGCCGCCGGCGCCGGCTTCGGCCTTCTTTCCATCCTGCCGCTCGGCATGACGGTTGCGCTTTATGCGCTCGAATTTTTGGTCGCGTTTCTGCAGGCGTACGTGTTCGCACTGCTCACCTGCATCTACCTGAACGACGCCCTTCACCCTGGCCACTAAGCGGCCATCGCAAAGAGAAAACTGGAGAGAGACTTATGGACGTTGAAGCAGCGAAAATGATCGGGGCCGGTATTGCTTGTATCGGCATGGGCGGCGCCGGCATCGGCGTCGGCATTATCTTCGGTAACTTCCTTCAGGGCGCCCTGCGCAACCCGTCGGAAGCCCCGAAGCAGTTCGGCAACCTGATCTTCGGCTTCGCCGTGACCGAAGCGCTCGGCATCTTCTCGCTGCTGATCGCGCTTCTGCTGATGTTCACCTAAGCCAAAGGCTGATCCAATGGCGGCGACGCCTCACGCAACCACAGTCGATCCGCACGCGACCACGGAAGCAGCGCATGGCGCTGCTGACGCTGCCACGCACGGCGCCGAAGGCGGCGCGTTTCCGCCGTTCGACGCGACAACGTTCGCGAGCCAGCTCTTCTGGTTCGCGCTCACGTTCGCTGCGCTCTATTTGCTCCTGTCACGCGTTGTGCTGCCGCAAATCACTGCGGTGCTCGCCAAGCGAGCAGGGACGATTCAGAGCGATCTCGACGAAGCCGCGCAGAAAAGCGCGGCCGCCGAGCAAGCGCGCGTCGATATGGAGAAAGCCGTCGCCAAAGCGCGTGCGGATGCGCGCGCAATGGTAGACGCCGCCCGCGCGGACGTTACTGCGAAGCTGACCGCTGAGCAGGAAGCCGCCGACCAACGTCTGGGCCAACGCATCGCCGAAGCGGAAGCCAAGGTGGACGGCGAGCGCAAGAAGGCGCTGGCGGAAGTGCCGGCGATCGCCGAAGCACTCGCGCGCGATATCGCCGACAAGATCGCGCCCGCGAACGCAAATGCGCCGCGTCAGCGCGTCGCCGGAGAAGCCTGATGCCGCCTTGGTTTGACGCCACCTTCGTCGCGTTCGTCGCGTTCGCGGCCTTCTTCGGGGTCATGATCTGGCTGAAAGTGCCGGGGATGATCCTCTCGGCGCTCGACGCGCGCTCAGCTGAGATCGCCAAAGAATTGCACGAGGCGCGCCGCCTCCGCGAAGACGCCGAAAAGCTGCACGCCGAATACACCGCCAAGCGTGCCTTGGCCGAAACGGAAGCCAAGGAAATCGTCGCCTCGGCGAAAGAACAGGCAGCTGTCGTCGCCGAGGAAACCCGTGCGTCAATGCAGGCCGCGATGGCTCGCCGCGAACGACAAGCGGACGACCGCATCGCGGCGGCGGGAACTAAGGCGGCAGACGAAGTCCGCGCCGCCGCTGCCGAGGCGGCGATCGCCGCCGCCGAGCAGATGATCCGCGCGCGCATGAGCGATGCCGCTCAAGCCGACCTGGTTCGGGAAGGCGCCGCCGACCTGAAGCGCAAGTTCGGGTAAGCACGGCCTCCAGGATTTTAGAGCGGCAGGCTCCAGCTTGCCGCCCTTAATCTATTGGAGCCTCGCGCCACTGATTGTGCTTATCCTCCACCGGGGAGGCATCGGCCTTGAACATCCTTTCGCGCGTGCTCGTCACCATCATCGCCCTGCTCCACGTGGGCTTTCTGGTGCTGGAGATGTTTCTCTGGTCCGGACCGATCGGGCAGCGCGTGTTTGCGATGACGCCCGAGTTTGCGTCGCAGTCTGCAGTGCTCGCCGCCAACCAAGGGTTCTATAACGGCCTGCTTGCGGCCGGATTGCTCTGGGGTGCGCTTCGCAACAAACGCGAGTTCATGATCTTCTTTTTGATCTGTGTCATCGCTGCCGGAATCTTCGGCGGGCTGACCGCGAAGATTACGATCCTCTACACGCAAGCCGCGCCCGGTATCGTTGCTTTGGTCGCGGTTCTGGCGGCGCGGCCGAAAGCATCTGGCTGATGTGGTTCAAGACGCGCCGCTTCAGCGATAGCGAGCTCGATCGCTTCCGGACGCTGCAACGTCTCTCCTTCTCAATCCTGGTGGACGAAGCGACGCGGCTGGAACCCGGAATGCTTGAGCGAGACGTCGCGCACCGCCTCGTGCGCGCCTATCGGCGCGAAGGCGTGAGGAGCTTCTTCCATTTGCCTGTGGTGCTGTTCGGCGAACGCACGGCATTGCCCGGTGATTGGCCCGTCGGAAAGTTCTTCCCGAAGAAGCGCGAGGCGCGCGCGAATGAGTCCGTGATCTTCGATGCATCGCCAATCTTCGGCGAGTATCTCGTCGACACATCCTTCTCGTTCTGTCTCGGCGAAAGCGAACCGCATCGCACCATGATGCAACGCCTCGCCGGCTTTCGTGAAAGCGTTCCCGCAGCCGTCAATGGCGGCGCGACATTTGCGTCGATCGCCGACGACGTTAACACGAGAATTTCTGGCTTTGGTTACGAGCCCGTGCACGGCAAGCATCCGGGCGCGGTTCTCGGGCATCGCGCCATGAAGCTACCGAACCTACCGTTTGTCTGGCGCGCGCAAGGTTTCGATGCGCTCTCGCTGTCTTGGTTCTACGCCAACGAGTTTGCGTCGCGCGCGCATCTGGCGCGCTCTCCGCTCTGGAATACGTCAGAGACTTCGAAACACGCCCCGTACGACGGGCTCTGGCTTGTTGAGCCGCACGCTGGCGATGGGCCGACGGGTGCAAAGTGGGAAGAAATTCTCGTCATCGAAAACGGCAAACCGCACTGGCTGGACGACGAGCCACCGCATGTGCGCCAATGGCGGATGATTGGCGAGCAACGCGACTACGGCCCACGCGCGCTCGCCGCGTAGAATTGCGAAGGCCTCGCACGTTTGACGCAACCCGCACGCCTCACTATGTAACCCTCGTTCTCGGGGAGTAGCCGTCCGCATCGAAGCGGAGCCTCGCGTCAACATACTTGCTGGCAACAGCATGGCGCAGGCGGCGGATCATCTGATCCGGATTGGCGAGACCGACGACGCTGCATCGTGCGAGGGCCGCGCGATGTGTCGCGTCGTCGTGTCAGCGCAGGCTCCGGACGCATTTCATGGAAGCACTCTGGACATCAGCGGGCTTGGTCGCGATCGCGGAGATCGGTGACAAGACGCAATTGCTGGCGATCGTGCTCGCGGCGCGGTTCCGCGCGCCTGTGCCGATCATCCTCGGCATCTTGTGCGCGACGCTGCTCAACCACGCCGCCGCCGCGGCTTTGGGCTTCGTCATAGCGCAATGGCTAAGTGGTCAGGCGTTTCAACTCGTCGTTGGCGCCGCGTTTATCGCCATGGCGGCCTGGGCGCTCATCCCCGACAAAGATGATGACCGCGCGGAGCGCATGCACGCTGGCGGCGTCTTTCTGACGACGCTCGTCGCGTTCTTCCTCGTCGAGATTGGCGACAAGACGCAGATCGCAACCTCGCTGCTGGCGGCGCGCTTTCAGGATATCGTGCTCGTCACAGCAGGCACCACGCTCGGCATGATGCTCGCGAATGTGCCCGCAGTGCTGCTCGGCGAAGCGGTCACGAAGGTCGTGCCGCTAGCTTATGTGCGGATCGCAGCGGCGCTGATCATGGCCGCGACGGGCGTGTGGGTGATCGTTGCGGCGCTCACAGCGAGCGCCGCTTAGTCACTCCGCCGCCACCTTCGCGCCAGCATCGTTCTGCCCACGGCGCCAGCGTAGCTTCGGCTGACGCGCGGCGCGCGTATCATCGAGGCGGCGCATAGGCGTGAGCTTCGGCGCTTGCTTGAAGAACTCGACATCGCCCGCCTTCACCCGCTCAGCCAGCGCGATCATCACGTCGGCGAAGCGATCGAGCTCGCGCTTCGGTTCAGTTTCGGTCGGCTCGATCAGCATCGCGCCGTGAACGACCAACGGGAAGTAGGTCGTGAACGGGTGATAGCCCTCGTCCAAGAGCGCCTTTGCCATATCGATGGTCTCGACGCCACTTGGCTTGATGCTTGAATCATCGAGCAGCACTTCGTGCATGCACGGACGCTCGCCAAACGGCGCGCTGAAGTGCGACTTCAGGCGCGCGAGCAAATAGTTGGCATTCAGCACCGCATCTTCGGCGACTTGGCGAAGGCCATCGCTGCCGTGGCTCATCATGTAGGTGAGCGCGCGGGTGAACATGCCCATTTGACCATGGAAGGCGCACATGCGGCCGAACGCTTGCGTGCCGTCAGTGTGCTCACGCAGCTCACGTATCCCGCCGCGCAGCACGATGTGCGGCACCGGCGCGAACGGCGCTAGCGCAGCGGAGAGCACCGTGGGGCCAGCGCCCGGCCCGCCGCCGCCGTGCGGCGTCGAAAATGTCTTGTGCAGATTGATGTGCATCGCATCGATGCCGAGATCGCCAGGCCGCACCTTGCCGACGATGGCGTTGTAGTTGGCGCCATCGCAATAGAAGTACGCGCCTGCCGCGTGGATCGCGTCGGCGATGTTCTTGATCTCCGGCTCGAACAACCCGCAGGTGTTCGGGTTGGTGATCATAATCGCCGCTACGTCCGGCCCGAGTTTGGCCTTCACGTCATCGAGGTGAACGCGGCCATCATCGCGCGCCGGAATTTCATCGACGGTGAAACCAGCAGCAACAGCTGTAGCGGGGTTGGTGCCGTGCGCCGACGATGGCACCAGCACGCGTTTGCGGTTGCCTTCGCCGCGCGCTTCGAGCGCAGCTTTGATCGCCAACATCCCGCAGAATTCGCCGTGTGCGCCGGCTTTCGGCGAGAGCGCAACGGCCGGCATGCCGGTCAGCGTGCAAAGCCAATGCGCGAGTTCGTCCATCAGCTCCAGCGCGCCTTGGATCGTGGACGTCGGCTGCAACGGATGTAGATCCGCGAAGCCTTCGAACCGCGCTGCGCGCTCGTTCAAGCGCGGATTGTGCTTCATCGTGCACGAGCCGAGCGGGAAAAGGCCGAGATCGATGGCGTAGTTTTTTTGGCTGAGACGCACGAAGTGGCGCATCGTTTCCGGCTCGGAGAAGCCTGGCAGATCGAGCGCAGCTTTGCGGCCAAGCCCGCCGAGCTTGTCGGGCGTACCTTTCGGCGCGGGCAGATCGACGCCGGTGCCAGTGGCGTGGCCACTTTCAAAGATCAGCGGCTCAGCTTGCACCAAGCCGCGATTGCCGGAGGTGGTTTCGGTGATCATCAAAGGGCTCCGACAATATGGACCGCCGGCGTCCTCGCCGGCCGGCGCTGCATTCTGAAAAGCTGGCTCGTGCCGGCGGGACGCCGGCGGTCCATGACGACGGCGCTCATTGGAGCACCTCTTTCAATGCCTGCGCGTACACCGCGATATCTTCGTCGGTGTTCATTTCCGTGGCGCAGGTGAGGAGCACGTTGTCCATATTGGCCTTCGGATTGAGGCGACTCATCGCAACACCGCCGACGACTCCCTTCTCGGCCAGCGCATCAACAACGCCCTGCGCCGGCTTCTTCAGCATCACAGCGATTTCGTTGAAGTAGCGCTTGGTAAGGATCTCGACGCCGGAGACCTTATCAAGCGCCTCCGCGAGCGCGATCGCCTTCTCGTGGTTGAGCGTCGCCAGTTGGCGCAGGCCCTTCTCCCCGAGCAGCGTCATGTGGATCGTCCACGCGAGCTGGCAGAGGCCTGAATTGGTGCAAATGTTGCTCGTCGCCTTCTCGCGGCGGATGTGCTGCTCGCGCGTTGAGAGCGTCAGCACGAAGCCGCGCTTGCCGTCGGCGTCGAGCGTCTCACCAGCAACACGCCCAGGCATCTGGCGGATGTATTTTTCCTTCACCGCGAAGAGCCCGACATACGGGCCACCAAAGTTCAGCGCGTTGCCTATCGATTGGCCTTCGCCGCAGACGATGTCGGCGCCGTAGGCGCCCGCAGGCTCGATCAGACCGAACGAGATGCATTCGGTGAACGTCGCGACCATCAGTGCGCCAGCGCCGTGCGCGGCTTCGCCAATCTTGGTGAGATCAGTGACAGTGCCAAACACATTGGGTGACTGCACGATCACGCCGGCCACATCAGCGCCGAGATGCTTGGTGACCGCCGCTTCGTCATCGATTGCCGCAGGCAGCGCAACGACCTCAAGCCCAAGCGCTTCACAAGCCGTGCGAGCCGTATCAACGTAGTGCGGATGCACGCCGCCGGAGAAGATGATCTTCTTCCGCTTGGTGACACGCGCCGCCATCATCGCGGCTTCCGCGCAACCGGTGGAGCCGTCGTACATCGAAGCGTTGGCCACTTCCATGTCGAGCAATTGCGCGACTTGGCTTTGGAATTCATAGAGCGCCTGCAGCGTGCCTTGCGCGATTTCGGGCTGGTACGGCGTGTAGGCGGTCAGAAATTCGCTGCGCTGGATCAGATGATCGACGCTCGCTGGCACGTGATGGCGATAAGCGCCGGCGCCGAGGAAGAATGCGGTGCGGCCGGCAGGCGTGTTCTTTTCCGCCAGACGTTGCAGATGGCGATGCACCTCAATCTCGCCCTGCGCCTTCGGCAGCGGGACGAGGTCTTTCAGCAGCGCGGCTTTGGGCACGTCGACGAAGAGATCGTCGACAGTCTTCGCGCCGATGACGCCGAGCATTTGCTCGCGATCAACGTCGGTAAGTGGGAGGTATCTCATTCGCAGCGTTCCAAAGTTTGCACCCATTTCCGGATTTGCCGAAGGCAAAGTCCGGGACCCATAACCACGTCTCGTTCAGTGAATTGCGCGAACTTTGCGCCAAACGTGTTTATGGGTCCCGGGCTCGATGCTTCGCATCGCCCCGGGAATGGGTGGAGTTTAAAGTTAGAGTCCCTTTACGTAATCGGCGTAGGCGGCTTCATCCATGAGAGCGTCGAGTTCGGATTTGTCGGCGACTTTGAGCTTCACGAACCAGCCGCCAGCTTGCGGTTCTTCGTTGATGATCTGCCAGTTCTCGCCGGCGATCGCAGCATTGCCTTCAACGACTTCGCCCGAGATCGGCGCGTAGACGTCAGACGCGGTCTTGGCGCTTTCAACGACGGCGAGATCATCGCCCTGCTTCACGCTTTTGCCGACAGCCGGAAGCTCGGCGTAGACGACGTCGCCCAATTGCTCAGCGGCGTAAGTGCTGATGCCGATGGTGGCGATGTCGCCGTCGAGGCGGACCCATTCGTGGTCTTTGGTGTAACGTGTGGTCATGGGCTTAGCTCCCCTTCTTCGGGCGGTGATAATTATGCGGCACAAACGGCAGCGGCGTGACAGTTGCGGCGCGCGCTTGGCCGCGGATCATGAGTTCAAGTCCGGTGCCAGGCTCTGCGTAAGCGCTCTCGACATAACCGATGGAGATCGGCGCATTGAGAACGGGCGAGAAGCCGCCGCTAGTGACGATCCCGACTTGCCTGCCGTCCTTGAATATCTCGACGCCCTCGCGCGCGGGCGCGCGGTCGTTCGGACGGATACCGACGCGCTTGCGCGCGGGGCCTAGATCGTATTCGCGCAGGATGCGCTTGGCGCCGGGAAAGTCTTTGGCTTCGCGGCGGCGCTTCTGAATCGTCCACGCCAAATCTGCTTCGATCGGCGATGTGGTCGGATCGAGATCGTGGCCATAAAGGCAAAGGCCTGCTTCAAGGCGAAGCGAATCGCGTGCGCCGAGGCCGATCGGTTTCACTTCAGCATGCGCGAGCAGAGCGTTGGCGAGATCGGTCGCGTTCTCGGCGCGCACCAAAATTTCGTAGCCGTCTTCGCCCGTGTAGCCTGAGCGCGTGACGGTGATGCGCCCGAACGCGTCATAGCGCTTCACGGTCATGAAATTCATGTCGGCCAGCGCTGGATCGATCACGGCGGCGGCGACTTGGTGCGCTGCCGGCCCCTGCAGCGCGAGCAAACAGCGATCGTCAGCGCGCACCAGATTGGCTTCGCCCTTAGTCGCTGCTTCGATCAACGCCCAGTCCTGGTGCTTACAGCCGGCGTTGACGACAATGTAGAGATCGCCAGCCGCGCCAGGCTCAGCCGGCCGCGCGATCATCAGATCGTCCAGCACGCCGCCATCTTCGTTGGTGATCATGGTGTAGCGGACTTGGCCCGGCTTCAGACCTTGGATGTCCGCCGGCACCAGACGCTCGATCAGCGACGCCACCTTCTTGTGCGCCTCCTCGCCTTCGAGCCCATGGCCCTTCGGCAGCGCAAAAAAGCTCGGACCCATGTGCGAGACATCGAACAGGCCCGCATGGGCGCGCGTCCAATTGTGCTCAGGGATCAGGCCGTCGAACTGGAGCGGCATGTCATAGCCGGCGAAATCGCCAAACTTTGACGTGCGCTCGCGCCAAATCGCGTCGAGCGGCAGTTTCTTTGGAGTTTCGGCGTTGGCCATGTTTGTCCCAGGTACGCGTGGCGCGTGCGAAATGGCACGCAGCCCCCGCTGTCCCTGGCGCCTGAGAGATTTACTCCTTCGGCGGTCCTCTTGGATCGAGGGCCTTCAGGCCCGCACGCGCGTCTGAAGACGCGATCCAAGAACACTCTATCCAGCGTGTTCATCCCCTCGCGGTCCGGTTCCCTGAGAGTTTCCGGGGCGGTTGCTCCTTCGGGGGCGCATCTTCGGCGCTCTCTTCCACGAGGTTCGTCTGTCTGGCCGGAGGCGCGCGACTCACGTCGGGCGGCTCCGTTGAGCCGGAAACTGGTCGCGCGGCTTGGTGGAGTCAATCGCTCCTGGCGCTTGGGGATAACATTGCTGCAAAACGCGTCATTCGCGCTTCGTTTCGCCTATATCGCCCGAGGGGATCGCTGCACGATTTCCACAAGTCATGAGTGGCGACATTTTCGCTTGAGTCAGTGGCGATGTTCTAGTCGCGTTCAACGTCAGTGAAGATCGAGGAACGCCTCGCCGCGAAGAATGGCTTCGGTCTCCGGCGTGTACTTGTCCTTCACACCGTCCTCAGGATGAAGATCCAAACCACGGTGCAACTTCAGCGGCGCTTTCGATCCTTTTCGCGCACGCACAATAATGCGGCGCGCGGGCGCCGATGAGAACGGACGGATCGGCAGGATTTCGACGCCGCCAAGCCTTCCCTCCATCGCATCGAGTATCTCGCGCAGACGATGCGTTCGGTGAATGAGCGTGAGGTGCGAATCCTTGCTCATGCGGTTGCACCACACCTTGATCCAATCCGAGATCGGACGATCTGCGATGTATGCGCTTTGGCGTTCTGGCGCTGGCGGCCGCCCCTCACCGGGATAGTCATAGGGTGGATTGAAAAGCACGCGATCGAACGACCCAAGATGCGTTGACGAGCTGAGTGCATCGCCTTCGACGATCTCAACGTTTAAGCCGTTCGCTTTTGCGTTATCCGCGGCGAGCGCAGCCATTTGCGGTTCGCGTTCGATGCCTGCGAGGCGAATTGAAGGTACAAGATGCGCGTGCTGCTTGCCGATGCACAGCAATGCACCGCCAACGCCACAGCCCAATTCAACAAAACTGCACCCGCCCCATGCCATGAGCGGATTGAACGTCGCCGCAAGCAGCAACGTATCGACATTGACGCGATATCCGCGCGCTGGTTGGCGAACGCGGATGCGGCCATTTAGCAGTGCGTCTTCTGTAATCTCAGGTTCGGCCATAAAGCCCGTGCGACCCTTGCGCGCGACCGGTGGAACCCAGCTTGACCCGCGCGTCATGCCCTACCATCGTTTGGTCATAACAAGAACGTCAAGCGGAGAGCCTTTTGGGACCGGCGGTCGGACCTGCCAAAGACGCACCCGGCGCCCCCAATGCGGTGGACCGGCTCGCTGCGCTGTTGGCGGAAGACCTCACCGCCGTTGACGCGATCATCCATCAATATCTGGCGAGCCCTGTCGGCACGATCCCAAACTTAGCCGCTCATTTGATCGACGCTGGCGGCAAACGCATTCGCCCGCTGATCACGCTCGCAGCTGCGCGCTTGCTCGGCGGCGGCGGCGATGGTCCGCGCAAATTGGCGGCTGCCGTTGAGTTCATCCATTCAGCCACGCTGCTGCATGATGATGTCGTCGATCTCTCCTCGATGCGGCGCGGCAAGAAGAGCGCAAACGTCGTCTGGGGCAATTCGGCGAGCGTTCTGGTGGGCGACTTCCTGTTTGCTCGCTCCTTCAATCTCATGGTCGAGACCGGCGACATCCAGGTGCTCGACATCCTCGCACGCGCCGCGAGCGTCATCGCCGAAGGCGAAGTCATGCAGCTCGCCGCGGCGAATGACGCCGAGACTACGCGCGAGCGCTACATGGCGATCATTGCCGCCAAGACCGCCGCGCTCTTTGCAGCGGCCGCGAAGTCTGGCGCCGTCGCCGCCGGCCGTGCAGGCCCGGAAGCAATCGCGCTCGAAACCTATGGCCGCGAATTGGGGCTGGCGTTCCAACTCGTCGATGACGCTCTCGACTATGGCGGCGCCAGCGCCACCATGGGCAAAAACGCTGGCGACGATTTCCGCGAAGGCAAAGTCACGCTGCCGGTGATCTTCGCGCGCGATGCGGGCGACGAAGGCGAGCGCAGCTTCTGGCGCCGCGTCGTGGGCGGCGAACGGACAGATGACGACTTCCATCGCGCCGTCGCGCTGGTCAAGCGCCATAACGCCATCGCGCTCACGCTCGATGCGGCGCGCGGACACGCGGAAGCCGCTCGGATAGCGTTGAAGGCACTGCCCGCGAACGCCTATCGCGAAGCGCTCGAAGCGTTGCCGGAGTTCGTTGTGGAACGGGCTTACTAGGTTACCCGTTTCCCGGACGCGCATAGCGCGATCCGGGATCCAGTGATCGAGAGCACCACGTTTGCCCCTAGGTCCCGGCTCAGCGCTCACCCGCATCTGCGATGCGCGAGAGCTCGACCGGGAAACGCGGCGCGCTACTTCTTATCCAACTGATGCAGCACCAACGAATTGCCCTCGCTATCGAGGCAATTGGCCATGCGGCAGTGCGGGCCTTTTATGAGGTCGCCCTGAAACTGCACGCCCTTCGCCGTCAGATCTGAGACAACCGCATCGAGATCGCTCACTTCGATTGCGATCGTGCCGCCACCGCCTGGGGGCTTTCCCGTCGCGTTGGTCAAAGCAATGCAACCTCCGCCAGGCAGATCGTATTCGATCCAATGGATGTCGCCGAAATTGCCGTGCATGCCGACTTTTAGCCCGAGCGTGTTCTCATAAAAATCACGCGCCCGCGCTGCATCGGTGACCGCGTACATCGTGAACGCCACTTTTTCGAACATCACGCGCCTCCCTTCGCAAAGGCGCGCAACGCATCTTTGCCATTCCACCGCTCAGTAGCGTTCTCGGAGTCCGCCAGGCGCTTAGCGAGCAAGCGTGCGGCGCTGCGCAGCTTCGGACTGGCTTTGCCGCCAATCGCGCGCAGCGCCCAATTGGCTGCCTTCTTCGCAAAATTGCGCGCATCGCTCGCTTCGCGCTCGATCAACTCCAGCCCTCGCTGAAACTGCTCGTCAGTGCCTTGCTTATGAACCGCACAGCTCGCAAGCAACCCAAACGCAGCGCGCTTCACGAACTCGTCCTTTGCCTTGGACCACTTTTCGATCTTTGCGAACGCGTGCGGCGTGCGGTCCCAATAGTGAAAGCACGCCGTATCGACGATGCCCCAATTATCCATGCCCTTCACCCAGCGCTCCATTTGCGCGGGCGTTACATCGGCCGGATCGTCCACCATTGTCGCGAGCATGCGCGCATCGTGGATGCCGCTCCGCCAGAGTTGCTCCGCCAAAGCGCGGTTGTAGCCGATCCGCTTTGCCATCGCCCGAAGCGTCGCGACCGTCGTGCCGTACACTTCCGCCTCGGTGACGATGCCGTAGCGCTTGGCCATATCGGCCTTGAACGCAGGCGAGCCTGCGCGCTTCAACTCAGCCAGCACAGATTTCAGATCCGGCGCGACCTTCGCCGCCGCCTTCGGCATCGCCTTCTTGGCTGCGGCTTTCTTCGTCACCGCCATCAGACGTACTTCATCCAAGCGCGCACGATCGACTCCAGCGCTTTGCGGTTCGCAGGAATATCGCGGCCGGCGCCAACCGTCACCAGGGCGCGATCTTTACCGAGCCATTTCACCAAGCCATTCGGATCGGCAAGCTTGAACGCTTTCAGATCGGGCCGCGTCTTCGCGCCGAGATGGAAGATGAGCTGCACGCTGTCCTTGGATCGAACGTTGAATGTCGCGAACCAGTCTTTCTCAGTGCGAAAGCTCGGCACGTTCCACTTGATGCCTTCGTCAATGGCCGGGCTTACGCCGAGGATGATCAACCGAACCGCTTCGATTTCCTTCTTTAGCGGGCGCTTCAAGTCACGCAGATAGACGCCAACCGCATCGTCGATCTGCTGCTTTGCGGCCGCCTTCGGCTTCGCATCCGCGCTGATCTCAGCAAGCCGCGCCTTTACGAGCTTGCGAATGAGCGTTGCCGGCGGCGGCTTGCCGACCGGAAATTTGAACCCGCCTTTGCTGACGTCATATTTCTTCAGGTCGGCCGCGAGCGCCTCGGTGATTGCGCCGCTCATCGGGAAATATGAGCAATGCGCCGCGCTGGCCGAATAGCCCGCGATCGGCTTGCCTTGGATGAAGGCGGGCATGCCATAGCTCATGCCCTCTTCTGCATCCGGCGCTGCGGCGCGGATCGCGCTTCTCACCTTCTCCAGTGTCGCGCGTTTGTCAGCGCTAAGTTTGGCGAGATAGGCGTCCGCGTCCTGGGCTGGCATCGATCACGCCGCCTGCTTGAACATACCGTCGAGACGCTCGTAGCCCATTTCCATGCCATCCGTCATGCCAGTGGCGACCGCGCCGTCACGCGCTTCCTTCGATGAGAACAGCATCGTCATCGTGAGGGTGGTGACGCCGTTCGCTTCGACATACTCGCTCGTGATGATTGCCGGATCGCTCGACATAGAGCCGCCAACATCGCCCGGATCGAAGGTCTCTTCGTGGACGATCTTGCTGTGCGGGGTCACTTCGGTGAATTTGCCGAAGAAGCCAAACTCTTTGCCTTCCGCGTCACTGCGCCAGCGCCAGCGATAAGCGCCGCCTGCGCGCACATCCATTTCACAGACAGGCATTGTCCAGCCGGGCGGGCCAAGCATCCATTTGCTGACCAGTTCAGGCTTGGCGTGCGCGTCCCACACAAGTTTGCGCGGCGCTTTGAACGAACGCACGACGCGAACTTCGCGATCGCTTGGTTGTGTGACTTCGATGGGCATTGCCTTCTCCTCGGATTTTGTGTTTGGCCGCACGCTCAAGGAGCGAACGACCGAGATGAGGGCCGACACGGGGTCAGTCTTTTTTTCGTTTGTGCTTGGCCGGTTTTGCTTGGAGTTCTTCGAGCAGCGCATCGAGGCGCTGGTAATTCATCTCGAAAATCTCGCGATAACGCTCAATCCAATCCACGGCTTCCTCCAACCGCTTCAGCTCCAATCGCCGCGGGCGGCGCTGCGCGTCGATGTCCACCGAAATGAGCCCCGCGCGCTCCAGCACTTTGAGATGCTTGGAAATGGCGGGCTGGCTCATCGCGAACGGCTGGGAGAGTTCCTGAACCGAGGCCTCACCTGTCGCCAAGCGGGCCAAAATCGCCCGCCGGGTGGGATCGGCGAGCGCTGCAAACGTGAGGTCCAGATAGCCGGAACTATTCATAACCATCATTTTCTATAACCTCATGGTTATTTACTGAAGCACAGGCTCTCCGTCAATAGAGACGCTCAACTTTTAGCGCTTGAGAACGCCCGACGCCTCGGCGCGCCGGCGGATGATCGCGTCGAGAACGAGCGCGATCACAATCAACACGGCGAGCGAAGCGGCTGGCGCGATCGCAGTAGTGTCGCGGCTCGCCCACCAACCAATAGCGCCGCAAACCGCCATCGCGGACCAATAAGTCAGCGCGATGCGCGCGTGTCCCCAGCCGGAGTAAACTGCGATCTGGTAGAGATGCTCTGCATGCGCCACCAGCAGCGAACGGCCGCGCCGCGCTCGATAGAACAGCGTGAGCAGTGCATCCGCCAGCAGCGGAAAAAACAAGATCGGCGCGATCATCGGCGACATGCCCGTTCGCGCGATCACAATCAAACATCCAAATGCTGAGATTGCGCCTGCGAACAGCGCGCCGGAATCCCCGGCAAACAAACGTCCCGATGGAAAATTCCACACCAGAAAGCCCGCCAGCGCGCCAGCACAGCACAACGCCATCGCCGCGCCACCGATAGAGTTTCCTTCGAGCGCGACAATGCTCAACGCCACCAAGCCCACGGTGACAGAGCCCATCGCCATCCCGTTCGAACCATCCATGAAGTTCACGACATTGATGAACGTGAACACCCAAAGCGCCGTGCCAATCAGGCCGACGAAGAACGGAAGCTCCAGTGCAAATTCGCCGATGCGAAATTCGATCACCACGCCCATCAGCCAAGCCGCGGCAAGCGCCAGAATTGAATAGACGGCAAATTTGAACTCGGCGCTCAACCGCCGCGCGTCATCGACAAAGCCAATCAGCAACAAGGGATACGCAAACAGTGCCGACACCCAAAGCATTGCTATGCCTTCCGGTGAAACTTCATGCCGCCACTCGATCGAAAACAGACTGAGCACGATCATGGCCGCGCCGAAGCCCGCGCCGATACCAATGCCGCCGCTGGTCGGCGTCGGCGATTGATGAAGTTTTCGCTCCTCGTTGGGCGCATCGACGGGCCCAATCCAAATCATGGCAAGGCACACGATGAGGCTAGCGGCGAACGCCACTGCGACGACTAGGGCCAAGTCCAGGATCACGCGTCGCCTCTTTCCGCTCGGGCTATCCCACGCGGTAGCGGACGGTTCAAGCGCGGCCTAGCGTGGTGGGGCGAACCCACCAATCACGGTTGCGTGCGCCAAGATCGGCGGCAAGCGCGCGGGCGTCTGCAGCGCTGCTTGTGATGGCGAAACACGTAGCACCGCTACCAGATAGCGACGCACACAGCGAACGCCGGTCGGCGCGAAGCGTGTCCAACAACGCACCTAGGTCCGGCATCAGTGACACGGCTGGCGCCTCCAGGTCGTTACCGAATGCTTTCACGCCTTCGATCGCTTCCTCGGACGTGCGCCAGACCGGCCTAGGCCGGTCGAAGAACTTAGCGCCCAATTGCATGCGATCGAATTCTCGAAACACACTCGGCGTCGCAAGCGGTTTCAGGGGATTCACGAGCACTGCGTTTAACGTCGGCGCCTCCATTTCCTCGACCACTTCGCCAACACCGCTCATCCAAGCGGATCGCGTCGCCACACACACTGGTACGTCAGCGCCGATCTCGCTCCCCAGCCGCATCAACTCAACTTCGGTGAGTCCCACTCCCCAGACGACGTTCAAGGCCTTCAGCGTCGCTGCCGCATCCGACGACCCGCCACCAATGCCAGACGCCAGAGGTAAATTCTTTTCTAGGGTAAGCCAAGCGCCGCTATCGCGCTCAAGCGCTCTGAACGCTTTGGACATCGGGTCCGTCTCAAAGTCGATCTCGCGCGCAAGCTCAGCTCCGAACGGGCCCATGATGTGGATCTCCGAGTCAGAGGACGATTCTGCTTCGACCCAATCGCCTTCGCCGGCGAACACCACAGCGCTCTGCAGTGGGTGATATCCGTCCGCACGCGGACGGCCGACCTCAAGCGTGAGATTGATCTTCGCCGGAGCGAAGACGCGCACGCTCATCGGTTCGCCGATTGCGGCGCAGCCTCTTCAGGCAAGCCGTTCTCTATCTTGCGCTGGATCGCTTCGGGATCTTCCGGAGCGAACGTCAGTGCGCGCTGCCATTGGAAGCGCGCCTCGATACGGCGGTTCAGGCGCCAATAGACATCGCCCAGATGATCATTGAGCGTGGCGTCGGCTGGCTCAAGCCGCACTGCAGCTTCAAGCCAATCAACGGCCTGCGCGTAATCGCCCAAACGAAAATACGCCCAGCCCAAACTATCAATGATCGCGCCGGACATCGGCCGGATCTCGGCCGCGCGGCGGATCATGGCGAGGCCTTGTTGCAAGTTCTCGCCGCGATCGACCCACGCGTAGCCCAGGTAGTTCAAAACATCCGGCTGGTCGGGCGAAAGCTCGAGCGCGCGGCGGAAATCCGCCTCCGCCTCCGGCCAACGCCCAAGCCGTTCACGCGCCGCCCCGCGCGAGAAATACGAACGCCACTCGTTCGGCTGTGCAGCGATCAGCTCCGTATAAAGCGGCTCCGATTCAGCAAAACGGCTGGCGCCGCGATACATATCCGCAAGCGAACGGCGCGCCCGCGCATCGCCGGAAGCCGCAGCCTCGCGCGCCAAAGCGATGCCGCCATCTTTGTCGCCGCTATCATAGACAATCCAAGCTTCCAGCGTACGCGCGCTCGCCGCATAGGGTGAAGCTGAGCTCACCTCGCCGACCACACGGCGCGCAACATCGATATGTCCAAGTTCGGCTTGCTGCTGCGCCATCGCCAAACGCGCGCCGTCAAAATCCGGATCGAGCATCAGCGCCAATGTCAGCGCCGCAAGACTGTTGGTCGTGTCGTGTTCCTGGCGAAAGATCGCGCTCATGCCGTAAACGGCGGTCGCCGCGCCGCGCGCTGGCGTGAGGCGCTCCAACGTCGCGGGCTGACCCGCTTCAAGTTGCGCGCGCATCGCCGCAAGCGCGGGATTGCCGGACGTGCCTTCGCCGCTCAGCAACGCCAGCGCTTGATCGCGCGCGCCCGTGCGCAGCAGCAGATCAGCATGCCGGGCAACACCAGTCGGCAACCACAAGCCACCCTGCGCCGCAACGTTATACGCCGCCAACGCTTCCGCTTGCCGGCCCGAATAATCGAGCACCATGGCCTGCTGGTACGCAAACAAGCCGCCGTACGGACGGATCGACGCCAGCGGCGCCAAGTCAGCCGCTATGCCCTCGCTATTGCCTGCGCCGGCGCTCGCCCAATTCGCCACCATCCGCGCGAGCAATTCTTCAGAGGCCGCGCCCTCGGCGCGATCAAGCTCCGTATCGGCCTGCGCATAACGCTGAGCGGTGAGCGCTTCAGCGGCGCGGACAATGTGCGCGTATGCTGGTGCGTCGTGGCGGTCGGCCATGCGTGCCGCCCGGCGTGCACGCTCCACGTCGCCCGACGCCAGCGATGACACCAGCGCACCTTCGACCAAAGATTGATCGCCCGGATTGCGCGCCAGCGCCGCAAAGTAACGATCAGCCGCCGCAGCGTGATCCGCACGCGCATTTGCGACACGCCCGATCAAAAAGTCTGCATACGCCCGCGACTCCGCCACCGGCGTGCCTGGAGTCGTCGCGCAAGCGGCGAGGCAAACGCTCGCGGCCAGCACGGCAAACCTGCGCACCTAGAGTTCGTCCCGCTGCGCCGGACCTTCCGGCAACGAGACTTGCGGCAATGGACGCTGACGCGGCGCGGCGGCAGTGAGGCCACGCGCAACCTTCTGCTCCAGATCGCGCCGCCGGATCGCATCCGGCCGCGCTTCTAGCGCCTGACGCCACGTGGCGCGCGCTTCATCACGGCGATTCAAGCGCCAATACACATCGCCCAAGTGATCCAAGATTTCCGAGTTCGGATCATGGCTCGAAAGATCGTTCGCGCGCTCAATCAGCGCACGCGCTTGGTCGAAATGGCCATGCAGGTAGTAGGCCCAACCTAAGCTATCGACCACCGCATAATCAGTCTGACCGTAGTTGAAACCACGCCACAACAAGCGATAGCCTTCTTCAAGACCTTCCGGACGCTGGATCAACGCATAGCCCAGCGCATTCAGGCGCATCACCGAATCCGGCTGCTCCGCAAACAGCGAGCGCGCCATCGCGATGCCGTCGCTCCACGCCGCCGGATCATCCATCAGGATCGAAACATAAAGCAGCCGCGTATCGACGCTTTGATCCGCTTCATACGCAGCGCGCATGTCAGAGGTGGCCGCACGAAGATTGCCGGCGAAGCGATGCGCATAGGCGCGCCAGCCCAACACATCGGCGCGATCTTTTGGCGCCTGCGTTAGCGTCAGTGCGCGATCGAACGCCGGAATGGCGCGATCAGGATGACCAATACGGCGATAGACATCGCCAACCGAGGCGATGATCGACCAACGATTGCCGGCCACGGCAAGGGCGCGGTCAGCGGCGGCGGCCGCGGCTTGATCGTTGCCGCGCTCAATCTCAATCGACGCGCGCACGATTTCCGCATCTGGCGCGAACGGACTCGTCGCCGGCACCTGATCGATGATGCGTTGCGCGCCATTCACACCGCCGGCGTTGAGCGTTTCTTGCGCAGCATAGAGGCGCCAATCGTCGGAATCGTTGGCAAGCAGCGTTCCGATCTGCAACAGCGCCGCGCCCGACGTCGACGCAAAGCCCTGCTCAGGATCGCGCTGCGCGATGAGCGCCGAAAGCGTCTCGGCCTGCGTCAGGAATTCCGAAATGAACAGCATCCAGCGCCCAGTGGCGCCGACCACCGTCAACGGCTCTTCGAACGGCGGCTGACCTGCATCAAGCCGCACAAGATTGGCCTGAACGTCCACGGCGCGCGGCGCAAAGCCAAGCACGAGATTGTAGTAACGCCGCGCCTCTTCCACGCGGCCGAGCCGGTGCGAAACCAAAGCTGCGCGATAAACAGCGTGCGTGACGCGCGCTGCGTTCAACGCACGATCGAATTCGGCGCTGGTTTGCGGCTCGGCATCGCCAGGCGGCGTCGTGTCCAGCCGCTCAACCATCAGCGAATAAACGGCCGCCGCTTCCGGCAAGCGCCCGGCCGATTCAAACAGCAGCGCCCGCGCAACTTCTGGCAGCGGGGCCGGAAGATTGTCACCGCCTGTATCGACCCGCTCAACGGCGCGATCGACATTGCCCTCCGCTGCGATCAGGAACGGCTCCAGCATATCTGCGAACGCTCCGTTGATGCCGCCCGGTGCATTCTGCAGCACGACGCGCGCTTGGGCCGTACGCCCGGCCGCGAGATCGTCAGCGAAGGCTGCCGCGTACCAAAGCCCGTCCTCATCGTTGCGCGCGACAGCGCGATGGCCTTCGCGCACCAGATAATCAACGTCAGCTTCGAGCAGCGCCGCTTCAGGCGTCTCATAGGTGCGACCGGCGGCCGCGTTAGGCGGGGACGTGGCGAGCAGCGCTGCGAAGGGAGCGCCACTGGTTTGATCTGCGCGCGATTGTTGTGCCGCTGGCTCTCGCTTCGCGTCTTGCGCCCACGCGCCGTTCGCCGTGATCGCCGCCGCCGCAACACTCGCCGCCAGTAAGGCCCAACGCATTCTTTCGTCCTTTCTCCTGCCTTCGCAGGATGCAGCTACATGTTGGCGTAGTTCGGTCCGCCGCCGCCTTCGGGCGTCACCCAATTTATATTCTGGCTAGGGTCTTTAATATCGCACGTTTTGCAGTGAACGCAGTTTTGAGCATTAATCTGAAAGCGTGGATTACCCCCTGCCTCGTCGTAGAGCACTTCGTACACGCCAGCCGGGCAATATCGTGTCGCTGGTTCGGCGTATTCGGGGAGATTGACCCTGATCGGGATGGTTGGGTCCTTCAACGTCAGGTGCGACGGCTGATCTTCCTCGTGGTTGGTGTTCGAGAGATAGACCGAGCTTAGCTTGTCAAACGTGAGCACGCCGTCCGGCTTTGGATACGCAATCGGCTTGAAGTCCTTGGCTTTGCCGGTGGACGCAGCGTCGGTCTTGCCGTGTTTCAGCGTGCCAAAGAACGAGAAGCCGCCGAGCAACGTCGTCGTCCACATGTCGAACATGCCAACGACGCCGCCCCAGAACGTGCCGAAGCGCGACAACATTGGCTTCGCGTTACGCACGCCGAACAGATCCTTGCGGATCGAACTGGTGCGATAGCTTTCGTCGTAGACTTCGAGCGTATCGCGCTGGCGGCCATGTGAGAGCGCATCGAACGCCGCTTCCGCCGCGAGCATGCCTGACTTCATCGCGTTATGGCTGCCCTTGATCCGCGGGACGTTCACGAAGCCTGCCGAGCAACCGATCAAAGCGCCGCCTGGAAACGCAAGCCGCGGCACCGATTGCAGGCCGCCTTCGGTGATCGCGCGCGCGCCGTACGCGAGACGCTTGCCGCCTTCGATATGCGTGCGAATTTCCGGATGCAATTTGTGCTGCTGGAAAACGTCGAACGGCGAGATGTAGGGGTTCTTGTAGTTCAGGTGAACGACATAGCCCACGTACACTTGGCGATCGCCGAAGTGATACATGAACGACCCCCCGCCTGTGTTGTCATCGAGCGGCCAGCCCACCGTGTGCAACACCAAGCCCGGCTTGTGCTGCGCCGCCGGCACTTCCCAAAGCTCTTTGATGCCGATGCCGAACTTCTGCGGATCGCTGTTGGCGCAAAGGTCGTACTTGTTCTGGATCACTTTCGACAGCGAGCCACGTACGCCTTCAGCGACGAACACGTATTTGCCGTGCAGCTCCATCCCCGGCTGATAATCAGGCCTTTTGTGCCCGTCCTTGCCAATGCCGAACACGCCGGCCACGACACCCTTCAACGCGCCGCTCGCATCGAACACAGCCTCAGACGCCGCCATGCCCGGATAGATTTCCACGCCAAGCTCTTCAGCTTGCGTGGCCAACCACTTCGTCACGTTCGAGAGCGAGACGATGTAGTTGCCGTGATTGTTGAACAGCGGCGGCATCAAGAACATCGGCAACGATGCTGAGCCTGCCGGTCCCAAAATCTTGAACTGATCGTCCGTGACTGGCGTCTCGAGCGGCGCGCCGCGTTCTTTCCAGTCGGGGATCAACTCATTTAGCGAGCACGGATCAATGACCGCGCCGGAGAGAATATGCGCCCCGACTTCGGCGCCCTTCTCCAGCACGGCAACACTGACTTCGCTTCCGGCCGCGGCGGCGAGTTGCTTCAGACGTATCGCAGCGGAAAGGCCTGCAGGCCCCGCGCCAACGATGACGACATCGTACTCCATCGCTTCGCGTTCAGGGGCTTCTTCGGCCATTTCCATCCCTTCAACTTGTTCATTACGTTTATCAAAGCGGATGCGATGAGGTGCAAGCTGCTCGCGTCGCTTTGGCGATTTGCCCGAGTCCGTTCATAACAGAGCGATGGAGAACACCGCCGCCTCGCAAGATGCCGCGCGCGCGCTGCTCGCTTTCTGGCGGGCCGCTGGCGTGGACATGGACGACGCAGAAGCTGTGTTCACCGCGCGCCCGGCAGCGGCCTCTGAGGCGCGCGCCCAGAACCAGGCGCTGCCCGCTCGCGTGCCCTTCCAGATCGAGCCCCCGACACCCAAAGCTAAGCCGAAGGCCAAGCTCCAGCCCGCGGACGACGCCGTAAACACCGCACGCGCGCTCGCCGCGGCGGCCTCCAATGTCGCCGAGCTCCGCGCCGCGGTGGAAAAATTCGAGGGTTGCGCCCTAAGGGCGACGGCTCGCAATACCGTCTTTTCCGACGGCGTGGAAAGCGCCCCGATCCTGATCCTGGGTGACGCCCCACGAAAAGACGAGGACGAGCAAGGCAAGCCATTCGTCGGCGCGTCCGGTCAAATGCTGGACCGGATGCTGGCTTCGATTGGGCTCGATCGCAAAGCCAATGTTCTGATTTCAAACACAATATTTTGGCGCCCCCCAGGCGACCGCGATCCAACCCAGGGCGAGGCCGTGTCCTGTTTGCCGTTCGTCGAGCGCCTGATTGAGCTCAACCAGCCCAAGTTGTTGATCGTTATGGGGAAAGCCGCGGCAAATGCAGTGCTCCAACGCGAAGACACGGTGATGAAGCTCCGGGGCCGGAAGCTGGCCTACAACCGTGGGGGCTTGAAGGCCCCCGTCAACGCGATGGTCATGCTTCATCCCGCATATCTCCTGGGTCGGCCGCAGCAGAAGCGGCTGGCATGGTCGGATCTTCTGTTCGCTGAAGCCTGGCTCGAGGAGCTGGGCGTTGAGCGGGCGGCTCATCCCTAAGAATTCAGAACGACGAGCCCGGTATGACGTTGCGCTACGCCTTCGCCGCTTTCTCCGTCGCCGCCATCGTCGCGCCCGCGGCGCAGGCCGAGCCCCGCATTTTGGTCCTCACCGAACAGGACGAAACGGCCTACCGCGCCGCCTTCGAAGCCATCGACGCCGGCAATTGGCGGGACGTCGGAACCGCCCTCTCACGCGCCAACGACGACGTGCTGGACGGGGCAGTACGCGGCCGCATGCTGCTCTCGCGCTCCTATCGCGCCAGCTGGAGCGACTATTCGGGCTGGCTCAACCGCTACGGCGAATACGGCATGGCCCCGGCCGTTTACGACCGCGCCATGGATTCACGCTCGCGCCGCGCTCGCCGCGCTGGCACGCGCGCGCCTAGCCCCGTCGCCGGCCGAGGCCGCACGCTACCCGGCACACCTCCAGCAATCTCCGGCGACAGCGCTTCGGCGCGCGCCGCGATCGAGCGCGTCCATGAGCGCATGGGCGCTGCAGATTTCGAGGCAGCTCGCGACATCGCGCAAGGACAAGTCGGCGGTCCGCGCAGCGGCGTCGCGCAATGGCAGCTCGGCCTCATCGCCTATCGCGCCCACGATTACGCCGAAGCGGTTCGTCAGTTTGAAGCCTCGGCACAATGGCAGCATCACGGCGGCTGGGCACGGGCTGGTGTACATTATTGGGCGGCGCGTTCGCGTCTTGCCGCTGGCGAAACGCGCGGTGTGACGCAGCACCTCGAAGCCGCCGCCGAACGTCCGTGGACATTTTACGGTCAACTCGCAGAAACCCAACTCGGCCGCGACAGCTCGCTTGAATTTGCGCCGCCGGAGATCACCGACGATTCAATCACGCGCCTCATCGAGCGCTATCCCGGCGCACGCCGCGCCACAGCGCTCGCACAACTCGGCCGCCTCTCTGAGGTTGAATCGGAATTGCGCCGTCTGCATGCCGATCTCGATCCCGCCGATGACCGCGCTTTCCTCGCGCTGGCCATCGCGCTCGAAGCGCCGGCCGCGCAATTGCGCGTCGCCGAATTTGGCGGCCGCGAGGTAGCAGCCGGCTTCTGCCCAACCACATCGTTCGAACCGGAAAACGGCTTCTCGCTCGATCGCGCGCTGATCTACGCCATCGTTCGCCAAGAGAGCTACTTCAACCCCAAAGCGGTCAGCGTCTCGAACGCACGCGGCTTGATGCAGTTGCTGCCGTCAACCGCACGCGACATGGATCGCTCGCACAATTATCGCCGCGCACCTGCGCCGCTGTTCGAGCCCGGTCTCAACATGCGCCTCGGCCAGGACTACCTGCAGTGGCTGATGACCGAGTTTCACAATGACGGCGATCTCGGCCGCGTCTTTGCCGCCTACAATGGCGGGCCTGGTTGGCTGTCACGCTGGCTCGCAACGCAACCCGCCGATCTTGATCCGCTATTGGTGCTGGAAATGATGCCGCGCGCCGAAAGCCGCGACTATGCCGAGCGCTCACTCTCGCACATGGCGCTTTGCCGTAAGCGTTATGGTCAGCCGACGCCGGAAATGGATCGTCTCGCGTCCGGCGCACCCGCGCTTTACACGCCGCTCGATCAACGCGTCGCGGAGCGCTAGCGCTACTGCCTCTCCCTCTCTGGAAGGGAGGGTGTAAGGTTGCGCGAAGCGGAAACTAACGGGTGAAAAGAAACTCAGCGCTTCGCAAGCTCGACAGGGTCCGCGCCCAAGAAATGACGTGCCAAAATGCCGAAGCTCGCGGCAAAATTGGCCGTGCGCCGATATGCATCCGCACTCGTCACGGCCTCAGCCTCCAAGAATACCAGACGCTTCGCGCCAATACGGCGCGCGAAATCGACGTCTTCGTGCTGCATGTCGCGATAGCCGCTTAGGCCGTCGTATAAAAAGCGCGAGATCAGCAGGCCCTGATCGCCATGCGGCGTCTTCATCACCTGCGTCCGAAGCCGCGCCCAGAACAACGCGCCCTTGGCTGATTTGTCGTTGAACGCGAGCTTGAAGACAGCCGCGCGCTTACGCCCTTCCGAAAACGAGAAGAACGTCTGCACCTCATCTGTCCAACCACGCGCCAGCGCCGTTTGCGGATGCAGAAAGAGCAGCCACTTGCCTTTCGCGCGCGCTGCGCCCGTGATCAATTGTTTGGCCCGCCCTGGCTCCCCGGAAACCACCGTGCAACCCGCCGCATCGGCGATGTCCAGCGTCTCATCACGCGAGCCACCGTCACTGACGATAACTTCACGGATCAGCCCTTCAGCCATTCCGTCGACCAAAGGCGGAAGCGCACGCGGCAGATGCCGCGCGGAATCGAGCGTTGGGATGATCACCGAAATAGAAGCCGCCATGCGCCCATGACGCCGAGTGCGGCGCGACTTGTAAAGCAGAAACGGTCACGCAGCGTTCGCCTGCGTTCGGACTAGGCGCCAGCGCCGTGCGGCTCGGGTGTATTGGGCAATGCCGCCTGCGGCGCAGGTTGTTGCGTAGGCGGCGCTGCAGGCGCCGGAGCTGCAGGCGCGTTGGCCGCAGTTTGCGCCGCCTGTTCGGTCATGCGCGAACGCACGCGATCAAGGAAGCGGCCGAGCAAATCTGTACGCGCCACCGCACGCGCAACGTCACGGATCGCGGCGCCATCCGCGGTGATGCCCGCCGCAACGATTTCGAATGCATCCGCTTCAGCCGTGTTGGCCATGTCGCCCGCATATTCGCGATAGAGCGTGCGCACGCCTGCGTCGTCCCCCGCCAACGTCAACGCCACGCCGGTGCGCAACACAACTTGGCGGCCATGCTCATCGAGCGGCTGCGAACGATTGCGCGCCGCCAGCACAGTGCGAAGCTCCACCGCCGCGCGCTGCCAGTCGCGTGCGCGCCACGCAGCCTCAGCCCGCACGCGCTGCGCATTTTCACTGCGATCACGCTCAACCATCTCGGTCGCTGCATCAAGGCGGCCAAGGTCGAGCAATGCGCGCGCTTCGAGGATGCGGCGATCCGCTTGCAAGGTCGCCGAGATGTTCGGCTGCCGCGAGCCAGCAAGCGCGACAAGCGCGCGATCCGGCTTGTGGTCCATCAAATAAATCGCGGCAAGATCGGCAGCGACCTGCGATTTGCCAACGCCCTGCAACCGCTCATCGACCTGGTGCTGAAGCAATTGCGCCGCTTGCTCCAACAGATCGACATGCACCAGACGGCCAGCAAGCAAGCGCACGATGCGGTCGCCGTTCGGCCCAACCGGCGTCAGGTCGCTAAATTCGTAGAAGAGGCCAAGCGCCTGTATCGGCTCAAGCTGGTCCGCCTCGCCATCAAGGAAAAGTCGTTCAAACAAGGTCGACATATCGGCGCGCAACTGCCGCGTCGCCGGATCCGTCGCGAAGCGATCGGCGGCGATGCGCATCGTCGAAAGCGCTTCGCGCCAGCGGCCGAGTTCCGAATATGTATCGCCAAGCATGCCAACGATCGTGAGTTCGGTGGAATTGCCGCGCCAGCGGAACCGCAAGGCTTCCAAAAGCTCGATTGAGTCATTCGGCGTCATCACGCCGGTGGCGCGGCGAATACGGATCGCTTCCACCTGCGCGCGCACTGCGGTTTCCTCGTCGCGCGTGCGGGAGAGTTCGTCGAGCATGGTCAACGCGCGCGCAGGATCACCGCGCGCTTCGATCACCCGCGCTTCGATCAATCGCGCTTGCAACCGCAACGCTTGGTCCGGCGCTTCGGCCATCGCCGCCCGCGCCGCCGCTTCAGCGGCGGCATAATCATTGAGCTGCATCGCTGATTCAGCGAGCGCGACTTGAAAGCGCGCGCGCCAAGCCGGCGGATGCTCTTCCATGCCGCCCGCACCGCGCTCAAGCTCACGGCGGGCATCGGCCCAGTTTTGCTGCAACGCTGCCGCGTACCCGCGCCACAACGCCGCTGACGGATTGTTCATTAGCGCCGAGGCAGTCAGATCCTGCTGCGCGGCGTGAACGCGGCCCATCATCACGTTCGCCGCACCGCGCAGCAAACGATACTCAGGATCGAGTTCGACCAGTTCACCCTGATTGATCGCAACGATCCGCAAAGCGCCGAGCGCTTCGGCTGCAAGCTCGTTCTCAAGCAGATAGCGCGCCAGCTCCATGCGGGCTTCAACAGGTGCGCCCTCAGCAACGCCTTCATCAGCCGCGCGGCGCATCATTTGATCGATGCGTTCGCGCACCTCGACCAAGTTCTGCGCCGTTTCCGGATGCATCGCCTCGGCGCCGGGCGCGCCTTCGATCATCGCGGCGCTGACATCCGCCGCGAGTTGGGACTGTTCCGCCGTCGCCGCGATCAGCCCGTCGCCGCGCGAAATCGTCAGCGTGCCATTGGCGTAGATCGCGGTTACATCGTCGGCGCGCGTCTCAATCACCGCGCCATGCGCCGCCGGCAACACAGCGGCTTCCATCGTCGCGCGCCGCGTCATCACCCCGCGCGCCGGGCCGCCAAGCAACGCAACAGCGATGCGGTCGCCGATTTCCGGATCATTGATCCAGCGCACAACGCCTTCGCGGCCGAAGTTCACCGTCATGCGTCCGCGGCCGTCAGGGCTCACTTCGCGTGTCAGCTGCGCAGAGGTTGGCGGCGTGGCGCGCGCCGCCAGTGTGAACGTCCAGGCATTGTCTTCCGCGCTTGCAGAAACTTGCATTTCCGGCGGCGCAGGAATGCGCAGGCCGACGACGCCTTGCCCTTGCACCACCTGCACGTCCTGGTGGCGGCGGCCGACGCGGCTGATGCCGGTCATGTCCATCCGCCCGGTCGCATCGAACAACAGCCAGATCGCTTCGCCGCGCCGGAATGCAGCCGCGCGCGCTGAAGCAGGCCATGTCACCGTGATGCGCGTATCGTTCGCGCCTTCGACCAATTGCACACGGCCTGTGCCCGTAACGGACGGACGCGCTGGCGCCGGCGCGTTCGTGGTCTCGCCATTGGCCGCAACAGTTTGCTCAACACCCTCTTCCGGCGGCAGCAAGTCCACGACAACACGATCGCCGTCGACGAAGTGACGCTGGCGCACGCCAGCCTCGAGCGTGATCTGCAAACGCACAGGCGCACCGGCCGCGCTGACGCGGCGCACTTCGCGCACAAAATGCGGCGGCGATGCGCGCAATTCGGCAATGTCCATATCCGCCGCACGCGAGAACCGCAGATCGAGGCGATTGCCCTGCTGTAGCGGCGTGACAGTGGTCGGCCCGGCAAAGCGAAATGCGAGGCGCGTGTAATCGCCCTGCGCCCCGACAGTCACCGTCGCATCCGGTACTGACGCCATGCGCGGCGGCGCCGGCGGAGGTGGAGGCGGAGGCGGCGGAGGCGCGGGCGGCGCAGCGGGAGGCGCAGCGGGAGGCGCAGCGGGAGGCGCAGCGG